>Ga0193726_1001568_pt1 | contig 17632 bp, 14 predicted proteins | sample H2c1metaG_FD_144928 | JGI IMG/M metagenome (GOLD analysis project Ga0193726, IMG submission 144928) | Soil microbial communities from a riparian zone of the East river system, Colorado, United States - H2c1 | ecosystem: Environmental > Terrestrial > Soil > Riparian zone | place: USA: East River... | reverse complement strand
CTTCGCGCTGGAATTGGCCGGTGACATAGGTCTTGCGGGCGAACACGCAGACGAGGCGTAGTTTAGCATTCGGTGCGAAGGGGAAAGCCTGAATCGGGCCGCACAGCGCTACAATGTTCCGGTGCCTGCGAGTTCTCCACCGCCGCACTCTGCACCGCATGCCGTCGCGGCGCCGACGCCTTGGCCGGCGAAGTCCCCAGTCCTTAGGCTGGAGGCCGCGAGCCTCCTGATCTTTGCCCTCATCCTGCGGAGCACCACTCGGGTTCGACCTTGCCAGGGTTTTGCCTGGGGCGCGGGCTGATTGTGCCTGCCGAGCCCTTGCTCATTGTGATTCTGGGCCCGACCGCCAGCGGGAAGACTGCGTTGTCGTTGTCCTTGGCCGAGCGCTTTCGCGGCGAGATCGTGAATTGCGATTCCGTCGCGGTGTATCGCGAATTCGAGATTGGCACTGCCAAACCCACCGCTGCCGAACGCGCTCGGGCTCCGCACCACCTGCTCGATCTCATTGCGCCCACGGCTTACATGACTGCTGGGGAATACGCCCGCCAGGCACGCGAGGTGCTGCAAGAAATCAAGGCGCGGGAAAGGCCGCCCATCGTTGTAGGCGGAGCCGGTTTATATCTGCGCGCGCTGCTCGAAGGACTTTTTCCGGGACCGCAGCGTTCGGAGGAACTTCGCGAGAGACTTCGGCAGCGGGCTGAAAAACGTCCCGCCTATCTGCACCGTGTGATACGCCGGCTCGATCCGCAGGGGGCTAGGAAAATTCATCCTCGCGACGCGCCGAAACTCATTCGTGCGATCGAAGTGTGCCTGGGCTCAGGTGATCCAATGAGCGAGATGTGGAAGCTGGGGCGTAATCCGTTGACTGGTTTCCGAATTCTACGGATCGGGCTCAATCCGGATCGCAACGCCCTTTACGACCGGATCAACGCGCGAGCGCGGAAAATGTTTGACGGCGGGTTGGTGGAAGAGACGCAAGCCCTGCTCAACAAGTATGGCGATTCTGTCTGGGCGCTGCGTTCGCCCGGGTACCGGCAGACCATCCAGCTTCTTCGGGGAGAGATCAGTCGCGAAACCGCCGTGCAGGCGGCCCAGCAAGCGCATCGCAACTATGCGAAGCGGCAGATGACCTGGTTTCGGCGTGAGCCGGGAGTGCGCTGGCTCGAGGGATTTGGTGATGATCCTCTCATCCAGCAGGGGGCGATGGATGCGGGGGAGAGCATGGTGACGCTTTAGGGCTTGGTGTCAGCCAGGGGTTGGGTTGGAGGCCTTGGTGCGCACCGATTCAGGCGGATGCAGAAGGCTGGAAATTTGTTTTCCGATCCATTGCGCAAGCGCTTCAGTCGCTGGCTGGCTGAGGGCCGGGCCATTCGCGTGATCGAGGCATGCAGGTTCCTGGCTCCGCACAATTTTTGTCAACAGTTCCCAAAGCGATCCCCCCAGCCCGGAAAAGAAACCGCAGGGGCTCGCCGGTGCCCCCTGAAATGTAGACCGCGTGCGAGCCGTGGGCTGCGACGGATGTCACCATGACAATCCGGGAACAGGGACCCGGGTCTCGGGACTGAGCCGATGCCGGCCAAGGCTCCGGTCCCCAGATCCAGCCCCGACAGCCGGAACCTGACACCCGTGACCCTTCATGCTATCTTTTGCTCATGTGCAAACGTGGTGCAGCATTGTTCCTGCTCTTCTCGCTCATCCTTCCTGCTTTTGCCAGGGACAAGAAAGACAAGAAAAAAGACAAGTCGCAAAACTCAGGTGCCATTCATCTCGATCGCGGGGGAGAAAAGTGGGCGGAGAAAACTCTGCGGCACCTTACTCCTGAAGAAAAAGTCGGACAGCTTTTCATGGTCTGGGTGCGTGCCGAGTTCCTGAACGTTAACAATCCGGAGTATTTGCAGCTGCGTGAAGAAATCGACAAATATCACGTTGGGTCCTTTGCCATGACGGTGCATTGGGACCCGCCCTTTCTCTATCGCAATCAGCCTTACGAAGCGGCCGAATTGCTGAATCGTCTGCAGCAGGATTCCAAGCAGCCTTTGCTGATTGCCGCCGATTTTGAGCGCGGGGTCATTCAGCGTCTCCACGGAGCAACCGATTTTCCGTCCGCGATGGCCTTCGGTGCCGCAGGGAAGCTCGAATACGCCGAAGCCTTCGGACGCATCACCGCCGAGGAATCTCGCGCGATTGGCGTTCGCTGGAATTTCTTCCCCGTCGCCGACGTAAACTCCAATCCGGCGAATCCGATCATCAACACGCGTTCCTTTGGGGCGGATCCGCAGCAAGTCGGTGATATGGTTGCCGCCTATATCCGTGGAGCGCATGCGGGTGGAATGCTGACGACGGTCAAACATTTTCCAGGACATGGCGATACCGCCACAGACTCGCATCTCAGCGTTGCCCAGGTGACCGGAGACATGGCGCGGTTGCAGTCGGTGGAGCTGCCGCCTTTTCGCAAAGCCATTGAATCCGGCGTGGATTCCGTGATGGTTGCGCACGTTACCGTTCCGGCGCTCGATCCCGACCCCAATCACGTGGCCTCAGTTTCGCCGGCGATCGTCACGGATCTGCTCAAGAAGCAACTTGGCTTCCAGGGGATTGTCATTACCGACGCGCTGGACATGGCCGGCCTGACTCGCCTTTACTCTGCGAACATCGGGCGCGCAGCCGTGGATGCATTCAAGGCGGGCAACGATCTGCTGCTCATCCCCGCCGATCTCGATGCTTCCTACAAGTCCATGCTAGCGGCGGTGCAAAGCGGCGAAATCTCTTCCGCGCAGATCGATGCGTCGGTGCTGAAGGTATTGAAGGCAAAGGCATCTCTCGGGCTTCATAAAAACCGGCTGGCCGACCTCGACGCGCTTTCGACGGTGATCGGCAAGCCCGAGAATCTTGCCCTGGGGCAGCAAATCTCGGATGACGCGCTGACCCTGGTCCGCGACAACGGCAAGCTTCTGCCCCTGAAAAAGACGGGAACCATCGCGGGCGGCATTCCGTATCAGAGAGCGGAAGAGGTGCGGAATCACGTGGTTGTGGTGGTGATGACCGAGGATGTGCGTACCGATGCGGGGCACGCGCTGCAGCACCAGATCCGGGCGCGAGTGCCGGATGCCCACATCCTCTATGTGGATACGCGGATTGCGGACGCGATGTCGGACGAAGTGCTGAAGGCGGTCGACCAGGCACAGGCCGTGGTTGCCGCCGTGTATGTGGTTCCGTCGGCCGGAAAGATCGTTAAGGTGGAAAATGGCGGTCTGAAAAATTCGATCTCACTCGCGGATGCCAGCGGCAGCTTGCTGCAGAAGGTTCTCGACCGCGCCGCGGATAAGACCGTCGTCCTCGCCATGGGGAATCCCTATTTGGCGCAGGACTTTCCAGCGGTGCAGAACTATATTTGTACATTCTCGAATGAGCCAGTCTCAGAGGTCAGTGCGGGCAAGGCCTTATTCGGCGAAATAGCCTTTCGCGGCCATCTGCCGGTTAGCATTCCGAACATTGCTCAGCGCGGCGCCGGGATCGAACGTCCCGGGCTGGCTGCAAATGGAGGAGGTCATCAAGATGCGAATTCCAAACCTGCGGTCCGTTAGCGCGCGCTTCGTGATGCCGGCGGCGTTGGCCGCGCTGATGGTATTGCCGGCGTGCAGCGTCAATGTGAAAAAAGGCGACAATGGCGAGGACAAGAAGGTTGACATCGATACTCCTCTGGGTGGAATTCATGTCAACAAGAACGCCGATGTTCGAGACACCGGCCTGCCCGTTTACCCCGGCGCACGTCCCAAAGAGAAGGGTAGCGACGGCAACGAAAAGAACGCGAATGTGGACATCTCCAGCTTCGGATTTTCGCTGAAGGTGGTAGCGATCGAGTATGAGTCTGACGATCCGCCGGCAAAGCTCGTCGCTTTTTATCAGGACAAGTTGAAGAAATATGGCAACGTTCTCGAGTGCCATACCAACTCGCGCAACTTCTCTCCCAACGTTTCGAGCGATTCCCACAACTCCAAAGACCTCAAGTGCGAAAGCGACAGCAACGGGAAAACCGTCGAGCTGAAAGTCGGGACCGAAGAGAACCAGCGCATCGTGGCGATTAAGCCGGAAACCAAGGGATCAAGTTTTGCCCTGGTCTATGTCCACACCAAGGGGAAGGAAGGCTCGATCTAGGGTTAGGCCAGGTTCGCGGATCCCGGATCCGGGGAACTTTTTCGGCCTGCGGTTGAGGCCGGTCCTGGCGTGGCGATATCCTTTGGGCGCGGTCGAAAAGCCGTGCCAGGAACCTGGCAAAACCTGAGTTTTCCGCAAACCTGTTTCCGCCGCTGCTCCCCGGCGATTGGTTTCCTTGCTTCTGTTCGGTCCGCTCCTGTACCTTCAAACTCAGTGGAACACTCCTGTTATCAGTGTGGCGCCGGGGTAGAGGATGGAATCCCCTTCTGCCGCCAATGCAATGCCCCGCAGATCCGGGTTGCCACCGCCGAGGCCATCGGGCCCGCGGAGACGGTACCAGACAGCTTTTCCCGGCCCCGTTCCGCGGCCTTGCCTTTCGCCACTTTCGCCTGGCCGCACGCTCTGCGAGCGGCGGCGCTTGCCGGGCTCTTTGGGGTGATTCTGGTCGTCATGCTGCGGCAGGCGTTTGCCTTGGCCATGATCACTTCCGGTGTCCTTTCGGTCTACTTTTACCGGCGCAAAAATCCCTTCTCCAATCTCACTGCCTGGACGGGTGCGTTGCTCGGGGGGCTGAGCGGTGTATTCGGAACCGTCCTTTTGGCCGTGCCCTCCACCTTCATGCTCTTTTCGATCCGCTCCGGCGGAGAAGCCCGGACCGCGATCATGGCGGCGGTGCAGGAGCAGGTCGCTCACAACCCTGATCCCCATGCCCGGGAGCGTCATGCTGATTTTCTTCCTGGTTCTGTCAAGCCTGGGGGGGGCGCTTGCCGCCGCGGTCCTGCGCCGCAGGCAGCGTTCGTGAGTTGAGGCGGAGGATGGGTAGGAAACAAGCGCTGTTCATGGCAAAGGCGGCAAAGACGGCGGAAAGCGCGCAAATTCGGAAATCGGGGGTCTGACAGCAAACTGGGTCATTTTCCCGGCCAGTCTGCCAGCCACACCTTGCCCCATACCGCGACTCCCGCGTAGGATGTAGCGTTCATGACTGCGAGACTTTCACCCCGTCAATCCAATCTCCGAGAGAAGGCGCAATTGATGTCGGCGTCGGAGATCGAGCGCACTCTGGTGCGTCTGGTCCACGAAATCATTGAGAAAAACGATGGCGCCAAAGACATCGGCTTGGTCGGGATCCGCCGCCGCGGCGTTTTCCTGGCGGAACGCCTCGCCGCCATGATTCAGCGCATCGAGAAGACGCCGGTCCCGGTTGGCACGCTCGATATCACGCTGTATCGTGACGATCTTTCCACCGTGGGATCGAAGCCGGTGGTGCAGCCGACGAAGATGGAGTTTCCCATCACCGGCAAAAATATTGTGCTGGTGGATGACGTCCTGTACACCGGGCGAACCATCCGTGCCGCCATGGACGCGCTGTTTGACCACGGACGCCCGAAGCGGGTGCAACTCTGCGTGCTGATTGATCGCGGTCATCGTGAGCTGCCCATTGAAGCCGCCTTCGTCGGTCGCAAGGTGCCGACCACTTTGCAGGAGATCATCGAGGTGCAGTTGCGGGAAGTTGATAATTCGGAAAGAGTTCTGCTGGTCGAAAAGCAAAGCTAGAAAAGCAGAGAAATACCCCTGGGTCACGCCGGGAAGGGCACGGCTTCGGTTGCGCCGCAGGAAAGCGAGTATGAATTCGGGCTCTGGCCCCCGAGGTTCTCGGCGACAGATGAACAAGGTTGCGCGCGGTTCATTACTGGGGATCGAAGGGATGGCGGCGGGGGAAATTACGGGCCTGTTCAAATTGGCCCGGCGCATGAATCCCCTGAAAGCGCGTCCTCTGCTGCGGGGCAAACGGGTTTTGCTTCTTTTCTACGAGGCTTCGACCCGCACTCGCAGTTCGTTTGAAATTGCGGCCCAGTCGCTGGGCGCAATGACCACGCTCATTCTTTCCAGCGGATCCAGCATCGAAAAAGGCGAATCGCTGCTAGACACCGCCTATACATTGCGTGCGGTGGGCGCGGATGTGATTGTGGTGCGCCACCCGAACGCGGGTGCGCCGCTGCTCATGGCGGGCCACCTGGATATCCCCGTCATCAACGCCGGCGACGGCATGCACGAGCATCCTTCCCAGGCGCTGCTCGATGCCTATACAATCCTGCGTCACAAGAAGACGCTCAAGGGATTGCGGGTTACGATTGTCGGCGACATTTATCACAGTCGCGTGGCCCGTTCCGCAATTCATCTCCTGAGCAAGTTCGGGTCACGCATCACGCTATGCGGGCCGGTGGAGTTTTTGCCTGCCTTGGCTTCCACTCTTGCGCCCGGCTTGCAGATCAGCCGGACGGTGGAAGAGGCGGTGGATGGCGCCGATGTGGTCATGGTATTGCGCGTCCAGAAAGAGCGGCTTGCTGGAACCAGGATCAGCCTTGAGGATTATGTCGCGAGGTATCAGATGACCATGCCGCGGCTTCGGCTGGCGGGGCGCGACGCTCTGCTGATGCATCCCGGGCCGATCATTCGGGGGTTGGAGCTGACCTGGGAAGTGGCGGATTGTCCACAGTCAGTGATCGTGGAAGAGGTCCGCAATGGAGTGCCGGTGCGTATGGCGATTTTGGCGAAGGCTTTGGGGAGATCGGCGTGAGCCAGCGGCGCATTCAGGGTCTGTTAATCCGTGGCGGCCATCTTATCGATCCCGCCGCCGACATCGATGCCCCGATGGACATCCTGCTGCGCGATGGGCGTGTCGCCGAAATCTCCGCCCCGAATCAGATCCGCGGCAGCGCCGAGGAAAAATTTGATGCGAAGGGATTGATTGTCGCTCCGGGGTTCATCGACCTTCACATCCACCTGCGTGAGCCGGGACAAAGCTACAAGGAAACAATCGCCACCGGGACCTCAGCGGCGGCTGCGGGCGGGTTTACGTCGGTTTGCTGCATGCCCAACACGCATCCAGCGGTCGATTCGCCGGAATGGGTCACGTGGATGCAGCAACCAGATCGCGGCGCAGTGGTCAATGTCTTTCCGATTGCAGCCGCAACCCAGGCCAGCAAAGGCGCTGTGCTCACGGATTTCCGGGCGTTGCAGCGTGCTGGCGCTGTCGCTGTCACCGACGACGGCAAGCCCATTCTGAGCGACGCCATCATGCGCGACACATTGCGGGTTGGGGCGGAGATCAATCTTCCAGTCATTCAGCATGCTGAAGATACTCGCGCCACCGAAGGCTGCTCCATGAATGAAAGCCCGACCTCCTTTCGCTTGGGTCTGCGCGGGATGGCGGCTTCGGCCGAGGCGTCGATTGTGGAGCGAGACATTCGTCTTGCCCAGCAATTCAACGGCGCCCGCCTGCATGTGGCCCATACCTCCACCGCGGCTGCGCTGGAAGCCGTGCGCCTCGGCAAGCGCAACAAAGTTCGTGTGACCTGCGAAGTCACGCCGCACCACTTCACATTGACGGACGCCGATGTGCGGAATTACAACGCCAACTTCAAGATGAATCCACCGCTGCGCTCGGCTGCGGATCGCGAAGCTGTTCTTCGCGCCCTGGCGGACGGCACCATCGACGCCATTGCAACCGATCATGCTCCTCATGCGTTGCATGAAAAAATGATTGAATTTGAGGAGGCGGCGTTTGGCATTACTGGGCTGGAGACCGCGCTCAGCCTCGCGATCACTCATTTGCATCGCGAACGCAAGATTTCTCTGGCAAAGATTGTGGAGCTATTCACCTCCGGCCCGGCACGCGTGCTGGATTTGAATGGAAGAGGGACGCTCGCCTGCGGCGGCCCTGCCGATGTGACCATCTTCGATCCCCGGAAGAAGTGGACGTACCAGGCATGCAAAGGCCAATCCAAATCATACAACACGCCCTTCGATGGCTGGCAATTTACCGGCAAGATTGTGGCGACCATCGTCGGCGGGCAGATTGTGCATCGGGCGGGGTAGGCTCGCCTGGCCGGCGGGGCGGATCGGCTTTCAGTTTTCTGGACGGCTTCTGCCAGAGGCAGACTCGGAGCCGGGGCTCGCCGCAGACCGAGGTGCTTGGCTGTGCCGCCCGCGGCAGGGGCTGCACCCTCGATGGCCGTGATCCCAAAATCATCCCAAAATCCCCATCTTTTTCCCCACCTTCCCCAGCACGGCAAGCGCCTGCTGCAATTCTTCCCGGGTATGGGTGGCGGTCATGATGGTGCGGATGCGAGCTTTGCCCTCGGGGACCGTGGGAAAGGAGATTCCGGTACCCAGGACTCCTTCTTTGAACAACTCGCGAGAGAAATCCATCGTGAGCTTGCCGTCGCCAATGATGATGGGAGTGATCGGGGTTTCGCTGACAGGCGTGGTTTTGCCGCCGATGTCGAATCCGAGGAGGCCCAATTCCTTTTTCCAGAAGCGGGTATTGTCCCAGAGTTTTTCGATGCGCTCGGGTTCGTTTTCGAGAACGTCGAAAGCGGCGATGCAAGTTGCAGCGACCGACGGCGGGTGCGATGTTGAAAATAGAAATGGCCGGGCGCGATGATAGAGGAAGTCGATGAGATCGCGAGTGCCGCAGACATACCCTCCCAGTGCGCCGATGGCTTTCGAGAGCGTGCCCACCTGAATATCCACACGTCCATGCAGGTTGAAGTGATCGATGGTGCCGCGCCCGTTGCGGCCCAGGACGCCGGAAGAGTGCGCGTCGTCGACCATCATGATGGCGCCGTATTTTTCCGCCACCTTGCACAATCCGGCGAGCGGACCGATGTCGCCGTCCATGGAGAAGACACCATCGGTGATAAGCAGTTTCTTGCCGGGCTGATCTTTGATGCTGGCGAGTTTCTCGTCGGCTTGGGCAACGTTCTTGTGCTCGAAGACGAGGATCTTTGCGCGTGACAATCGCGCGCCGTCGATGATCGATGCGTGATTCAGCGCGTCGGAGATGATGAAATCCTCTTTGCCCAGGATGGCCGAGACGGTTCCGGCGTTGGCGGCGAATCCCGATTGAAAGACCACGCAGGCTTCCACTTTCTTGAAATCCGCGATCTTTTCTTCCAGCTCCAGGTGAATCTTCATGGTGCCGGCAATGGTGCGGACCGCGCCAGAACCAACACCATATTTGCGGGTGGCTTCGAGCGCGGCCTCACGCAGCCGGGGATGCGTGGTGAGTCCCAGATAATTATTGGACGCCAGATTGATGACTCTTTTCCCATCGAACGTGCAGACGGCAGCCTGCTGGTCGTCGAGCACGCGGAGCCGGAAGTGCGTGCCTTTGGCTTTTAGGTCGTCGAGCTGGTCTGTGAGATAGGAAAGCGGGTTGCTACGGGTGAGGGACATTGGCACTCCGAGTTGGGACTGAATAGTTTACAGCCGGAGAATAGGAGTCGAGTAGCCGGGCAGGAAATTGCCGGGCAGGAAATTGAACCGCGATGCAACCGCCAAGGCACGAATTCACGCGAGCAAGGCCTCCCGGACGCCCGCCATGGTGGCGCTTTGGGCGTACGCGCCGCCCCGGCAGGCGTTGCATGTCGGGCAATTCGCCGCTATAGTCCAGAAAATCCCCGCACCCAAGGAACATTGATATATGAAGCGTGCTCCTCGCTGCTCTCTGAGTCTGAACTGGTTCGGCCTGACCTGGTTCGGCCTGAACTGGTTCGGCCTGCTCCTGTTCGCGGTATTTTCGACTGCCTACGCTGAAGCGGCGGGTACAGCGATCGCCTCGCACACTGCGGAGGTCGACGGTATCAGGCTGCACTATATGACTGCCGGGCACGGCCCCGCGCTAGTTCTGCTGCATGGTTATGCGGAGACGTCGCACATGTGGAAGCCGATCATCCCTGCGCTGGCCGAGCGATTCACGGTAATCGTGCCAGACCTTCCCGGCATTGGAGATTCGGCGATTCCATCGAGCGGCCTGGATATGAATACGGCGGCAACCCGCATGCATGCGCTGGTGCGCTCGCTGGGAATCGAGAAGGCGGAAGTTGTCGGGCACGATATTGGGCTGATGGTCGCCTACGCCTACGCCGTGCAGTTTCCCGCGGAAGTAACGAAACTGGTGGTGATGGATGCCTTCCTCCCGGGCGTCGGCGATTGGGGGACGGTGTACAACGATCCGCGTAACTGGCATTTTCGGTTCAACGGACCGGTCCCCGAGGCGCTGGTGCAGGGACGCGAGCGTACTTACTACGAACACTATTGGAATGATTTCGCCGCCGACAAGAATCGATCCATTCCGGAAGCGGACCGCAAGCTTTATGCTGCGGCCTATGCGCGGCCGGGACGGATGCGTGCGGGATGGGGCTATTTTGTCTCGTTCCCCCAGGCCGCGAAGGAATTCGCCCAACTTTCCCGGACAAAGTTGACCATGCCTGTGCTGTCGATCGGCGGTGAGAAGTCACTGGGGGATTTTCTCGGGCAGCAGATGAAGCTGGTGACAACGGATGTGACGGTGATCGTGCTCAAGGACACCGGGCATTGGCTGCTGGAAGAAAATTACCGGGAAACTTCGGACGCGTTGTTGAAGTTTTTGTGAGGGATCGGGCGCTCCGTGGAGATTGATGGCTGCGGGCGCGCGAGTAAAGATGATGGAATGGTAGGCCCGGCGCCGCGTGGTCCGCGGGTCCTGTGCCGTCCCGGACGTCGTCCGCGGCGAAGCCGGGGCGCACCTCCGCCGCTGGTTTGGCGGGCTCCAGTGCGGTTGCTTTCCGGGGGGGGGCGCCGCCTCCGTCTTTCCCGATTCGAGCTCGCCCGAGATTCGAGAGCGGGGCCATCGGCGCAGTGTTATTCTGAACTGAATCCATTCCACGATAAGGCTCTTACCTTTCATGTCCAACCCCGGCGTTCCCAATCCTGAAATTCCAGAATTCGAGACTGCGACGGAATCCTTCGACGAGATCTTTGCTCAGTATGAAAAAAGCCATGCCCGGAAGCAGGAAGACGGCAGCCAACAACTCGAAGGCACGGTTGTTTCTGTGTCCGTGGATTCTGTGTTCGTTGATATTGGATTCAAGAGTGAAGGCATCTTGCCGCTGACTGCATTCACGGGATCGGAAGCGTTGAAGCCGGGGGACAGGCTGCGGGTCTCGGTGAAAGGCCGCGATCTGGATGGCTACTACGAGCTCTCCCGGACCCGCATTGAGCAGCCGAAGGATTGGTCGGCGCTGGCGCGGGTTTTCGCCGAGAAGGCGGTGATCGCGGGCACGGTAACCGGTTTGATCAAAGGTGGATTCAGCGTGGACGTGGGCGTGCGGGCGTTCATGCCAGCTTCGCGCAGCGGAGTGCGGGACCCTGCCGAAATGGCGAAACTTGTGGGCCAGGAAATTCGCTGCCGCATCATCAAGCTCGATGAGGCGGATGAAGATGTAGTCGTCGACCGCCGGGTGATTGCTGAAGAGGAAGAGCGCTCCACGAAAGATCGCCGGTCCGCCGAGATCAAGGAAGGCGATGTGGTGAATGGCACAGTGCGCAGCCTGGCTGACTACGGCGCGTTTGTCGATCTCGGCGGAGTGGATGCTCTGTTGCATGTTGGGGAAATTGCCTGGACTCGCATCCACAAGCCGGCGGATGTTTTGACCGTGGGGCAGGAGATCGAAGTCAAGGTTTTGAAGATCACTTCCGAGGGAGATAAGCGTCGTATTTCGGTGAGTGCCAAGCAATTGCAGACTCATCCATGGGACGCGGTTCCCGAAAAGTACAAGCTGGGGGAGCGCGTACGCGGGAGGGTGACCCGGGTGATGGAATTCGGAGCGTTTGTGGAACTGGAGCCGGGGATCGAAGGCTTGATCCACGTTTCGGAAATGTCGTGGGGTAAGAGAGTAAGAATTGCCAGCGACGTGGTGAAGCCGGGCGAGAGCGTCGACGCGGTGATTCTCTCGGTGAATCCGACTGAGCGGCGTCTGGGGCTTGGCCTGAAGCAGGCGTTGGGGGACCCGTGGGCGGAAGTGATCGATAAATTTGCGGTGGGGACGGCGATTGCAGGGCCGATCACGAGCATCACCAAGTTTGGCGCGTTCGTACAGCTGGCCGAGGGTGTCGAGGGCATGGTGCACGTCAGTGAGATCAGCGCCGAGAAGCGCGTGAACCATCCGCAGGAACTCTTGCGGGTCGGGCAAACCGTCAAGGCGCAGGTGGTGGCGATCGACAAAAGCAAGCGACAATTGCGGCTTAGTATGAAGCAATTGGTGCCGACTGGTTTGGATGAGTACATTGTGGAACGCAAAGTCGGCGACGTTGTGACCGGCCGCGTCCTTGAAATTTCCGGGGACCAGGCGCGCGCGGAACTGGGCGACGGGATTCAGGCCACGTGCAATATCAATTCCGGCAAATCGGCGCAGGGCTCGGCGGAGAAGATTCCTCTGGGCCAAGGGAAAGTGGATTTATCCGCACTGAGTTCCATGCTGAATGCCCGCTGGAAGGGTGGGGCTGCGGGCAGCGTGTCGACTATGCCGGGAGCCCCCCAAGCGGGCCAGGTTCGCAGTTTCAGGATCACGAAGTTGGATCTGGACTCGAAAAAGATTGAAGTGGAATTGGCGTGAGCACGGTTGGTGAGCGCCTGGGTTGCATGAGTCGTCCTAGGAAGGTAGCGCAAGCTCTGCCAACGTTCTTAAATCTGGAACTTCCAGATCTGGCTGGGCGGTAGCGGCCTTGGCGGCGCCGGCGCCCGGGCGCGGTGACGGACGGTTCACCCAGACGGTCGTGATGCCGAGAGACTTTGCCGGGACCACGTCGTGGTACACGCTCTGGGCGACGTGAAGCCATGCCTGGGGCGGGATGCCGATTCGCTCATGCGCCAACTTGAAAATCTTAAGCGAAGGCTTGTAGGCGCGAGCTTGCTGGGCGGTGATCACGTGGTCGAACTTCACCTCAAGCTTAGGGGCAGTGTTCGCGAATAGAGCATCGTCGACGTTGGAGATGATGGCAAGGGGATAGCGACTTTTGAGTCTACGAAGCGCCGACACCGTGTCGGGAAAAGGTTGCCAACTGGCCAGCGAGTTGGGCAGGGAAGAAAGTTCGGCGACGGTCGGCGTAAATTCAAGTTGCTTGCCGAAACCATGGACGACCGATTCTAAGATTTCACGATAAGGCCGGAATTCCCTTTTTTCGGCGGTGGCTTCCAGTTCGGCGTAGCGCTTCAAAAGCGCGGAATCAGATGCCGTCTTCTCGTGGGCCGCGAGGATGGGGCGCAGGGCGGCAAAGATGCCGGATTCCCAGTCGATGAGCGTACCGTAGCAATCGAAGCTGAGGACGCGGAAGCGCGTGAAATCCAGCATCAAAATTTGATCGCGCCGTCCGGGGAGATCTCCCCGCCAGAATCGCTTGCCGCCGGAGAAGGCTTCTTGTTTTCGGCGTTTTTCGGATCGAGGAATTTCGCCGAGTTGAGCAGCGAGCGTCCCATGGACGGATTGTAGCCAGTCCAGGAGTTTTCCATGCCACCCTCGCGTTCGAATTGGGCGCGCATGCTCTCCATTTTTGAGTCGAGGTCGTCCATGTAGTGCAAGAGCAGGGCCTCGGGAAACATGGGAAGCTTGGGCGACCCGAATTCGTATTGTCCGTGATGGCTGATGATGAGGTGTTCGACCAGGACTTTGAGTTCGCTGGGAAAATCGGGCAGGCCGGCAAGCTTTGCCTGCAACATTTCCAGCTCGATGATCATGTGTCCGAGCAGCTGGCCCCGTGTGGTGTAGGAGAAGGAGCGGTTGTAGGTGAGCTCATGAATTTTCCCGACATCGTGAAGAAAAGCACCGGTGAGCAACAGGTCGCGGTTGATCTGGGGATAATTGCGGCTGACCAAATCGCACGAGCGAGTTAAAGAGACCACGTGATCGAGCAGGCCGCCAATGTAGGCATGATGCAGGGTCTTGGCGGCGGGAGCGCTGCGATAGGCTTGCGCAATCGCAGGATCGTTCATGAACGCTTCGACCAGGGCTTTGAGATGCGGGTCTTTGAATGTGGCCACAAAGTCGGCCAGAGTTTGCCAGAGTTCGTCAACATTCTTGGTGGTGGCGGGAAGGTAGTCAGAAAAATCGATTTCCGAGTCTCCCAATTTACGGACCTTGTGAATCGTGAGCTGGAAACGATTCTTGTATTTGTTGATCAGGCCCTTGACCTTGAGAAAGTCATCCTGCTCGAAGATTTCCAAGACTTCTTCGACGTTGTCCCACATCTTAGCTTCGATTTGTCCGCAACGATCGCCCAGGGTAAGCGCCAGGTAAGGATCCCCGGTTTTTTTGGGCTTCACCTGCTTGGTGACCACCACGAAGGTCGAGGTGATGATTTTGTTTTCGTACTGGGCGCACTCGGATAAGAAGAATTCTTTCATGATGTGGGCTGGGAATTCGGTTTCTAGCCAGCAGTTTCCAGCCCAGCAATGTTTGCCCTCGCCAGGAACCAGAAGCCGGAAGCTTTCACCTAGAGTACGCCTAACTTCTTTTTCTTTTTCTTCAGCTCTTTGGCGTTTGCGTCCTTGGTGGTGGTTTCAACGGGCTTGGTCTGGTTGGCGCTGGCGCCGGAATCGACATAGCCGGCCTTGATGTCGATGAATGCATCCTCGCGAAGTTTCTTGAGATATTCACGCAGGGCGGGCTGCAACTTCTGCATGTAGAGCGCGTCCTGGAGCTTGCCGGTGATCTCGCTTATGGGCGGGATGCCTGCGGTCACATGATCGGTCACCTTCAGGATGACGAAACCCTGCTTGGTGCGGACGACGTCGGTCAAGTCGTTCTTCTTCATTGCGAAGGTTTGGTCTTCCAGCTGTTTGGACATATCGCCCCGCTTGAAGTAGCTGAGATCGCCGCCCTGGGCCGCCGTTGGGCCGTCGGAGTTCTTCTTGGCGATGTCCTCAAAGCTGGCGCCTTTGCGAATCTGGGCAAGCAAGTCTGTAGCCTTGGCTTGTGCCGCAGCCACCGCTGCGGGATCTTCAGGCGCGCTGGCGGCGGCGCCCTTTTTCTCGGTGGAAATCAGGATTTCACTGAGCTTCACCTGTTCGGGCCGCTCAAGTTCGCTCTTGTGCTGATCGTAGAACTGCTGCTGTTCCTCTTTGGTGATCGAAAGCTTCTGTCCGACCTCCCTGCCGATGACCTGCTGGGTGATGATCTCATTGCGCTTGTTCAGCTTGAAGTCTTCGAACGAAATGCCCTGCGCGGTGGCGGCTTTTTCGAGCGCTTCCATGCTGTCCAGTTTCATGGACTTGCGCATGTCGTCGAGCCACTTGATGACCTCGGTGTCGCCGGTGATGCTCAGGTCCTTTCCCTTTTCCAACAGCAACTGTTGATCGATGAGGTCGCGAAGAACGTCTTTGTCGCGCTCGGCGATAATCTTGTTAGCGTTGGCAGGGTCCTGCTGTTGGGCTTCCTGCCTCAGTTCGTCCTTGCTGCGCTGGTATTCGGTGCGGGTCACGATCTGGTTGTTTACACGGGCGATGATTTCTTCGACAATGGTGTCGGCCCGAAGGATCACAGACATGGCAACAAGGGCGGCGAGCGAATAGATGGGGAGTAATCTGCGCATAGGGATATCCGGTGGCCGTACCGCAGCCTAGGGCTTCTGCAGGAACTGGGACAGACCTGGCTAAATTGTACCTCTGGAACTCGGCCCATGACCAGCGCTGCTGCCGTGATCCTGGGCGGCTTGGCCGGAAGATGCGGCCGTGAGCGCTGGGCCTCTCGAAGGAGGGGAATGAAAGCAAATCTCAGGGATGTGTTGCTCGTGCTTCTGATCGGGGGTGCAGCCATGGCAGGCGCAACGCGGAAGGCCCCGCAACCGCCCGGCCTAGCCCAGCTGGAAAAGATGACCCATCGTTTTGCTCCGACGCCGCTGCGAGTGGACATCTCAAAGCTGTCCGCGGGAGATAGGCAGGCGCTGCCAAAGCTGATCGAAGCGGCGCGCGTCCTGAATGATGTGTTCCTCAGGCAGATGTGGAGCGGGAATGTGGCGATGTATTCCCGGCTGCGGAACGACACTACGCCGCTCGGCCAGGCCCGGCTGCACTACTTCTGGCTCAACAAAGGGCCATGGTCAGATATCGATGAGTACAAGGCTTTTCTCCCTGGCGTGCCGCCAAGGAAGTTGCCGGGGGCCAATTTTTATCCCGAGAAGATGAGCAAAGAAGATTTCGAGACTTGGGTCGCGGCCTTGCCCGAGGAGCAGCAGAAGGATGCCCGGGGATTTTTCTCCGTGATCCGATGGAAGGACGACCCGGAGTCAAAATCTGGGTTGAAAGGCGCCGGTTCGACCGCGAATCGGCAGCTCATCTCGGTCCCTTACAGCGAGGAATACAAGGACGATCTGACGCAAGCTGCCAACTTGCTGCGCGAAGCTGCCGGCTTGACCGACAACCGTTCGCTCAGGCAGTTTCTCCAGCAGCGGGCAGACGCGTTTCTATCCAATGATTATTACGAAAGCGATTTGAGCTGGATGGATCTGGACGCGCCGCTGGATATCACCATCGGACCGTACGAGACCTACAACGATGAGATCTTCGGCTACAAAGCAGGATTCGAAGCGTATGTGAACGTTCGGGATGAGGAGGAGTCAGCCAAGCTTTCGGCATTCACCTTTCTGCTCCAGCAGATTGAAGACAACCTGCCGGTCGATCCGCAGTTTCGAAATCCCAAGCTGGGGGCATCGGCGGTAATCCGGGTTGTGGACCAGATCCTGGCCAGCGGAGACGGTGCTCACGGAGTGCAGACCGCCGCCTACAATCTTCCCAATGACGAGCGCGTGGTGCAGCAAAAAGGCAGCAAGCGCGTCATGTTGAAAAACGTGCAGGAAGCGAAATTCCGCAGCGTGCTGCTGCCGATCGCCCGGCGGACGCTCTCGCAATCCGCCATGGTGGACGTAAATTTCGAATTATTTTTCACCCACATACTGGCGCATGAACTGATGCACGGGCTGGGGCCCCATCAAATCAGCGTTCAAGGCAAACCAACAAATCCGCGCCGCGAATTGAAGGAACTGTACAGCGCGATCGAAGAGGCAAAAGCGGATGTAACGGGATTGTTCGCACTGCAATACATGATGGATCACGCCAAAGAACTGGGTCTGGGGGGCAACACCCTCCCCTCCGACCGGGCGGCGCAACGCCAGCTGTACACCACCTATTTGGCTTCTTCGTTCCGCACCCTGCGCTTTGGCCTGAACGATGCCCACGGCAAAGGCATGGCAATGCAATTCAATTTCTACACCGACAAAGGCGGATACGTTGCCCATGCGGATGGAACCTTCTCCGTGGACATGGAGAAAATGAAAGCGGCGGTGGTGGAATTGGACCACGACCTGCTGACCCTGGAGGCCACAGGCGACTATGCGGGGGCGAAGAAAATGCTGGACGAACTGGGAGTGGTGAGGCCTCCGTTGCAGCGGGCTCTCGCCGGTCTCGAGGATATCCCCACGGACATCGAGCCGATCTTTGTCACCGCGGAGGAGTTGGCGCCGGAGGCAAAGAGGTCTCCCGCGGTGAAGCCGGTGCGAAAAGGCAGAGCCCGCTGAGCTTTTGGCTCGGCCCCCGGACTCATTTCCCGGGGCGCTTGCGGGGAGCGCGGCCAGCCGGAAGCTGCTGTCGGCCGGCGGTGGG
>Ga0193726_1001567_pt1 | contig 17649 bp, 13 predicted proteins | sample H2c1metaG_FD_144928 | JGI IMG/M metagenome (GOLD analysis project Ga0193726, IMG submission 144928) | Soil microbial communities from a riparian zone of the East river system, Colorado, United States - H2c1 | ecosystem: Environmental > Terrestrial > Soil > Riparian zone | place: USA: East River... | reverse complement strand
GGTCGGCGGCCAAAAGGACTTTAATTCCAGTGAGTAATGTTTCGTTTGCGGATCTCGGCCTGGCCGAGCCGTTGCTGCGTGCCCTCGAAGCCGCCAAGTACACCGTGCCCACGCCCATCCAGGAGCGCACCATTCCGGCGCTGCTGCAGGGTCGCGACGTGCTGGGCATCGCCCAGACTGGCACCGGCAAGACCGCGGCCTTCGCGCTGCCCGTGCTGCAGCACCTCTCGGGTTTCCGCGAGCGCCCGCAGCCCAAGCACCCGCGTTGCCTGGTGCTGGCGCCGACCCGCGAACTCGCGGTCCAGATCTCGCGCAGCTTCGACACCTACGGCCGTGGCCTCGGCCTCCGCCTCTGCACCGTCGTCGGCGGCCTGGGCTATGGTCGCCAGATCGAGACCCTGGCGCGCGGCGTCGACATCCTGGTGGCCACGCCCGGCCGACTGCTCGACCTGGTCGAGCGCGGCAACGTCAAGCTCGCCCATGTGACGTTCCTCATCCTCGACGAGGCCGACCGCATGTTCGACATGGGCTTCATCAAGGACGTTCGCCGCATCATCGGCTCCGTTTCCAAGCAGCGCCAGACGCTGATGTTCTCCGCCACCATGCCGGGCGATATCGCCAAGCTTGCGTCGGAGATCCTGAAGAACCCCGAGAAGGTCGAGATCGCGCCGCAGGGACGCACCATCGAGAAGATCGACCAGCGCGTCTATTTCGTGAACTCCGCCACCAAGCGGGCGCTGCTGAGCCACCTGCTGTCCGATGCGGCGCTCGAGCGGGTCATCGTCTTCACCCGCACCAAGCGCGGCGCCAATCGCGTCGCCGAGGCGCTGGAGGATCGTGGCGTCGCTTCCGAGGCGATCCACGGCAACAAGTCGCAGAACGCGCGGCAGAAGGCGCTCGACAATTTCAGCCGCGGCAAGGCCCGCGTGCTGGTCGCCACCGATCTCGCCTCGCGCGGCATCGACGTCACGGGCGTCACGCATGTCATCAACTACGAGCTGCCGGCCGACGCCGAGAGCTATGTCCATCGCATCGGCCGCACCGCGCGCGCCGGCGCCTCGGGCGTCGCGCTGTCGTTCTGCGACAGCAGCGAGCGCGGCCAGCTCAAGAGCATCGAGCGCCTGACCAACCAGCGCATCGCCGTCGTTTCGACGCCGGCCAACGAGGACATGCCGGCGGCTCCACCGATGCGTCCGCGGGCCGAGCGCGAAGAAAACGATGAGAACCCGCGCGACGCGCGCTTCCGTGGTGCCGGCCGTCCCGGCGGCGGCGGCCACGGTCGTCCTGGCGGCGGTCCCGGCCGCCATCGTTCGTTCGGAGATCGCTCGGGCGGCGACCGCTCGCGCGGTGAGCGTCCGCCTGCACAGGCCGAACATCAGTGGCCGCGCGGCGATTATCGCGATCGCCCGCAAGGGGATCGCCCGCAAGGCGACCGGCCGAATGGTGATCGTCCGCAGGGTGATCGGCCGGAAGGCAGCGGTTACAGTGCCCGCCCGCAAGCCAAACGCCCCTACACGCCGCGTCCGCAGGGTGACCGGCCGCCGTTCGGCGGCCCGCGCGGCAATGGCGGAGGCAATGGCAATGGCAATGGCGGCGGTCGCCGCCTCGGTGGCCGCGGTCGCGGCCGCGCCGCCTAGACAATTTCCCTCCCCATCGCGGAGTCCGCGATGGGGAGGTGTCGCCGTCGCGCGGCTTGTAATCAAGCCGCTGAGGCGACGGAGGGGTCATGAGTCACTGTCGCTCATGACCCCTCCGCCCGCTACGCGGGCACCTCCCCGCGCTTCCGCGCAGGGAGGAACAACTCTTACAGAATCCCTTCCTCGCGGAAGATTTCCAGGCACTTGCGAAGAGCGCGCTCATAACGGGCGCGCTCTTTTGCGATGGACTCGTCGTTCCACTCGAAGAAGCCGCGCTTGGTCTTGAAGCCGATGCGGCCCTCGTCGACGTTGCGCTGCAGGATCGGCGGCGGGCCTTTGGCGTTGCTGAGGTCGGGCCAGATGATCTTGGCGACCGCGCAGGTCGTGTCCCAGCCCGAATGCTCCTTCTGCACGATCGGGCCGGCGGCGGCGTAGCGGAAGCCGAAGCTCAACCGCACCGTGGCGTCGATATCCTCGGGCGAGGCGACGCCCTCTTCGATCAGCCACAAGGCTTCGCGCATCAGCGCGCCCTGGATGCGGTTGCCCAAAAAGCCGATCACGTCCTTCTTGACCTGCACCGGCCGCTTGCCGAGCGACGACATGATCTCGCCCAGCCGTTCGGCCTGCTTCTCGTCGGAGTGGACGGAACGCACGACCTCGACCAGCGGGATCAGGTGCGCCGGCATGAAGAAGTGCAGGCCCAGCATGCGCCCCTGGCTTTTGAGGCCCTTGGCGATCTCGCTGATCGGGAAGCTCGAGGAGTTGGAGGTGATCGCCGCACCCGGCAGCGCAAGCGCTTCCATCTCCGCGAACAGCTTCCGCTTCAGCGCCAGGTCTTCGGTGACCGTCTCCACCACGATGTCGATTTTGGACCACGTCGCTTCCGGCAGCGTGGCATAGGTCGCAAGGCCTGACGTATCGGCAGGCTTGGCCATGGCTGCGAGCGCGCGGCCGCAGGCCTCGGGCAAGCTGTCGCGCGTCGAAGCCGAGCGCGACACGACGTCGGTCTTCCAGCCATGGCCCAGGAACATGGCGATGATTCCCACGCCCATGGTGCCTCCGCCCACGACGAGGGCGTGCTTGTGAGACGCGGGGCGTTCGCTTTGCGGCATTTTCCATCCTCCCAACTCGACGGATGCCCCGGCGGCGGGGCAGTATCACCGCTCACTTATAGCCCGTGGGGGAAATTCATGAGCGCCACCTACAAGGATATCGGCGTCAGCAGCGAGGGTCATGTCGGGATCGTCGAGATCCAGCGGCCGCCGCACAACTTCTTCGACAATTCGCTGATCAACCAGATCGCCGATGCCTTCGAGGCGTTCGACAAGGACGGCAACATCCGCGCCTACGTGCTGTGTGCCCAAGGCAAGTCGTTCTGCGCCGGCGCCGATTTCGCCAACCGGCCGCAGACCGGCGCAGCCGAAAGCGGCAAGCATCTCTACAAGGAGGCGACCCGCCTGTTCCGCGCCAAGAAGCCGAGCGTCGGCGCGATCCAGGGTCCGGCGATCGGCGGCGGCCTCGGCCTCGCGATCATGACCGACTTCCGCGTCACCTGCGCCGAGGGCCGCTTCGCCGCCAACTTCACGCGGCTGGGCTTCCATCCCGGCTTCTCGCTCACCTACACCCTGCCGCGCCTGATCGGCCAGCAGCGCGCCAACCTGATGTTCTATACCGGCCGGCGCATCGGCGGCGAGGAAGCCGTCGCCTGGGGGCTGGCCGACGTGCTGGTGCCGCTGGCCGACGTGCGCAAGGGGGCGATGGATCTCGCCAAGGAGATCGCCGAATCAGCGCCGCTGGCGCTCCTGTCGACGCGCGAGACCATGCGCCGCGGCTTTGCCGACGGCGCCGAGGAAGCGACCGAGCGCGAGCTCACCGAGCAGGACTGGACGCGCAAGACCGAGGACTTCAAGGAAGGCATCAAGTCCTACGCCGAGAAGCGCCCCGGCAACTTCAAGGGCCGCTAAGCCGATGGGCCAGCTTTCGGGCAAGGTCGCTGTCGTCACCGGCGGCGCCTCCGGCATCGGCGAGGCTTGCTCGGAGACCCTGGCGCGCGAGGGTGCGTCGGTCCTGGTGACCGACATCGACGACGCGCTGGGCAAGGGCGTCGTCGAGCGCATCGTCAAGGCCGGCGGCAAGGCGCACTACATACGCCATGACGTGCGCGACGAGGCGGCGTGGCCGGGCGTTGTCGGCGACGCCGAAAAGCGCTTCGGCCGGCTCGACATCATGGTGGCCAATGCCGGCATCGGCATCATGTCGCCGATCGCCGAGATGACGCTCGCCGACTGGCAGCGTCAGCAGGCGATCAATCTCGACGGCGTATTCCTGTCGATCAAGCACGCCATCCCCGCCATGAAGAAAGTGGGTGGCGGCTCGATCGTGCTGATGTCGTCGATCGCCGGCTTGCGTGGCGCGCCGATGCTTGCCGCCTATTCGGCGACCAAGGGCGGCGTGCGGCTTCTGGCCAAGTCGGTGGCGATGGAGCATGCCGCCGACAACATCCGCTGCAACTCGGTGCATCCCGGCATCATCGCCACGCCGATCTGGGGCAAGATCCCGACCGGCGCCGAAGGCAACCGCCGCAACGCGCCGATCGACCCGCGCGAACGTGCCGCCAACGTCGTGCCGCTCACGCGCGTCGGCGAGGCGCAGGACATCGCCAACGGCGTGCTGTTCCTCTGCACCGAGGCCGCCAACTACATGACCGGCCAGGAGCTGGTGATCGACGGCGGCATGACCGCGGGCGGCCGGCCGCCGCAGCGGTCGTCTTAGGTGCCCTTGGCGTCTCGGACAGCATAGATGTCTCGAGGCTAGGCACGGGTCCGCTTGCCCTGTCTTCCAGATGAAATTGACCGCCAAGCCGGCATCTGAAACGGTTTGAGGATGCACTTCGAAATTCTTGGCGATATCGAGTCGTTGAGACCATCGCCGCCGGCACCGGAATCAGGGAAATAGCCAGACTTCGGAAGCTCTATGGCCGTGCACGCTGGCGCAAGCGTAAGGGCTTTGCTCTTGTACGGCTTCGAAATGGCCGGGTCGTCAAGCGTGGAGATTCACTGGTATGAAGCCGGTTCGATCGGCAAGCGAGAATTCAAGATCAAACGTCTCTTGTGAGAAAAGTCATGGCTAGAGCGATAAAGCGGGTCGTCATTTGCCCCGACAATACCGGATACGAGGCTTCACTGGAGCGTTGGAAGATCTATGTCTCGCTTTCCGACAGGAACGCTGAGAGGCTCGGTCAGATTCGTGTGATCGATGAGTCTGGCGAGGACTATCTCTATGAAAAAAGCGCCTTCAAGGAGGTGTCGCTGCCGCAGTCGGTCCGTCGCGCCGTGCTCCTTGCGGCATAGCGCCCGCTGTTGCCTGGGAGGGTGGCAGCTTCCATATGCGCGCGGTCGGCATCGTGCCACTATCGAAGCGCAGGACATCGCCAACGACGTGCTGTTCCTCTGCACCGAGGATGCCAATTACATGACGGGGCAGGATCTGGTGACCGACGGCGGCATGACGGCAGGCGGACGGCCGCCGCAGCGGCAGTAGGGGCCGTGGCCGCCGCCGCAGCAAAGGGTTGGATCGTCGTCGCGGCACTGAATGCGGCGATCGCGATCGCCGTTGGCGCCTTTGCCGCCCATGGCGTCGATCCCTCGACCGAGGCCGGCCGCAAGGCGCGCGAGTGGCTGCAGACAGGCAGCCAGTACGAACTGATCCATGCGTTGGCGATCCTGGCGGTGGTCGTCCTGGCCCGCGGCACGATGCTGAATGGCCGCGTCGCCCTCGTCGCGCAGTGCCTGTTCCTCGCCGGCAGCGTGTTCTTCCCGGGCGCCCTTTATGCGCTCGCCTTCGGTGGCCCACGATGGTTCGGCGCGGTGGCCCCGCTGGGCGGTACGGCCTTCATCCTGGGCTGGCTGAGCGTCGTACTCGCTGCGGTGATGAACAGCGACGCCGACTGAAATTTTCGAGGCTGCTGGACTGCTGACGACACGTCGCATTGGCGGCATGGCCGCGGCTGGAAGGCCGCCCCGGCGGCAGGCAAGCGTCGCTCGGCCTTTGGCCTCGGGATGTCAGCAATGCTGTCATCCCGGGCGCAGCGAAGGATCTTTCTCTTTCGGGAGTGCCAGCACTGCCAGCAGCGCTCGGAGTCCAGTCACGCAATTTTTTGGCTCCCTTACGGAGCGCAATAATTCCGATTCGAACTCACGCCAGGGGCCTTGGCCCGGGTGGGCGCCTGCTTTCGGTCAGGCAGTCACCGACAAAATGAACCGGCAGTTGGTGAGTTTCTGCGCGTCATGGTGCGCAGAAACTCGCTAATAAATCTTAAGAAAAACTTGTAATAATCTTAAGTTACCTTATATAAAGGGAATCGACCCGAAGAGGGCAACATATGCAAGTCGACATCAATGCCATGGCAGATGTGACGCGGACCGAATTTCGCGTTGATTGGCGAATCACTAGCGGAAATTGCGCGAATTGCGGAAACTCCCGCCGGCGCCGCAAACCAGAGAGTGGTTTAGGAAAGCTGCTCGTCCATCAGCTTCAGCGCCTCGGCCGCGAAGGCACGCATGTTGGCGACGCGATCGTTCGATCCCGTGCGCAGGGTGCGCGCCATCTTGCCCTTGGGGCCGACGACGGCGACGCAGGTGTGGCCGGCGGGATCGCCATAGGAATTGCCGGTCGGTCCCGAGGCGCCGGTTTCGGCGAGGCCCCAGGTCGTGTTCAGCCGTTCGCGGACGAGTTCAGCCGCGAGCGTCGCCCATGGTTCGGAGGAGGAACGGATGCCGGCGCGCTTTTCCTTGGTCGCGGTCAGGAAGGCCTCGCCTGCCGGGCGGGTATAGACCACGGCGCCGCCCATGAAGTAGGCCGAGGCGCCGGGCACGGCCAGCAGCACGGCCGAGATCAGGCCGCCGGCCGACGATTCGGACACGCCGACCGTCTCCTTGCGCGCCTTCAGTTTCTCGCCGACTTTCTTTGCCAGCGGCAGAAGCGAATCCATTCGTCAGTCCTTCTTCTTGGTGAAGATGTCGAGCACCAGCGGCACCGACTTGCCGATCCACACCGCGCGGTCGCGATGGTCTTCGAGGTCGTGGCCGGTATTGGGATGGATGAACACGGTGAGGTCGCCGTGGTTCAGCGTCAGCCAGGAGATCAGCGGCGCGAACTTGTCGTTCTTGAACGCCACCTGATAGCTGAACATCGGATGCGGCCCGACCGGCTTCTCGTGGAAGCGGCCCATCTCGATGTCGAAGCTTTTTTCGATGCGCTCGCGCAGCGCCCAGGCCGAATCCCGCGAGGCGGCGTCGAAGTAGACGTGGGCGTGCCAGTCCTTGATTTGTGCAGTGTCCATCGAAGCAGCCTATCACATTGTAGAACCCGCCTGTCGGAACCCCGGACCGTTCCCCGAACCGGGCAGGCTTGCTAGGGTCCAACCATCATGAACTTCGATTTCTCCGACGACCAGAAGCTGCTCAAGGAGCAGGTTCGCAAATTCTTGGCCGACAAGTGCCCGACCAAGGTCGTGCGCCGGGTGCTCGACGGCAACGAGACCCACGCCGAGGAGGTCTGGAAGGGCCTCGTCGATCTCGGCGTGCCGGGTGTCGGCATCCCGGAAGAGTTCGGCGGGCTCGGCCTCTCGCCGCTCGAGCTCTGCGTCGTCGCCGAGGAGATCGGCCGCGCCGCCGCGCCGGTGCCGTTCGACACATCGGTCGTGCTGGCGACCGAGGCGCTGAAGCTTGCGGGCTCGGATGCGCAGAAGAAGAAGTGGCTGCCGCTGCTGGCGTCCGGCGAGGCGATCGGCACGCTCGCCATCGCCGAGGGCCCGCAGCCGCCCAGGCCACGCAATATCCGCACGACCTTCGGCGGCGGCCGTCTCAACGGCAAGAAGGTGCCGGTGGCCGATGGCGAGGCTGCGACCTTTGCGGTCGTGCTGGCCAACACCGGCGGCCAGAACAGCAACATGGGCGATCGCGCCGTCTCGCTGGTGCTGGTCGATCTCAAGCAATCGCCGGTGAACGCCAAGCGGGTCGAGACCATCGACCCGGCACGCAAGCATGCCGAGCTCACCTTCAACGCCGCCGCTTCGGAGCTTTTGGGCGCCGAAGGCGAGGGCTGGCGCCTGCTGGAGCGCCTCTACGACGCGGCCGCGGTCTACTTCGCCTTCGCTCAGGTAGGCGGCGCGGAGGCGGCAATGTGGATGGCGCGCGACTACGCCTTGCAGCGCCAGGCCTTCGGCCGCGCCATCGGCTCCTACCAGGCGATCAAGCACAAGCTCGCCGACTGCTACGTCAAGCTCGAGCTGGCGCGCTCCAACGCCTATTACGGCGCCATGATGCTGACCGACGGCGGCGCCGACTTGCCGCTGGCGGCCGCCGCGGCGCGCATCGCCGCGACCGAGGCCTACGACTTCGCCGCAAAGGAGAACATCCAGACCCATGGCGGTATCGGCTTCACCTGGGAGGCCGACACGCAGTTCCACTATCGCCGAGCGCGCGTGATGGCGCTGTCGATCGGCGGGCCGATGGCGTGGAAGGACAAGCTGGTGAGCCGGCTGGAGCAGAAGAATGCCGCGTAACGTGCCTCCCCTTCGCGGACTCCGCGAAGGGGAGGTGCCCGCGTAATCGCGGGCGGAGGGGTCATGAGCCACATGACCTTGTCGCCCCTGACCCCTCCGTCGGCGTAAGACGCCGACACCTCCCCTTGGCGGAGCCCGCCAAGGGGAGGGAGCTAATGCAGGAGACTCTTCATGGACTTCAACGACACGCCCGAGGAAGCCGCCTTCCGCAAGGAAGTGCGCGCCTGGCTCGACGCCAACGCCACGCGCAAGAGCGACGACAAGCAGAGCTTCCGCGCCCGCAACGACGATCCCGAGCTGCTCAAGAAGGCCAAGGAGTGGCAGGACAAGAAAGCCAAGGCCGGCTATGCCCGAATCACCTGGCCGACGGAATATGGCGGCCGCGGCGGTTCGCCCATCCTGCAGGTGATCTACCAGCAGGAAGAGGCGAGCTACCTCGTCCCACTGGGCTTCTTCGACATCGGCCTCGGCATGTGCATCCCTACCATGATGGCCTATGCCGCACCCGAGCATCTCCAGCGTTACGTGAAGCCCGCGCTGCATGGCCAGGAAGTGTGGTGCCAGCTCTTCTCGGAACCAGCGGCAGGCTCCGACGTGGCCGGCATCCGCACCCGCGCCGAACGCGCCAAATTACCTGATGGGGGCGATGGCTGGGTGATCAACGGCCAGAAGGTGTGGACGTCGGGCGCGCATTACAGCGACTACGGCATCGTTATCACCCGCACCGATCCCAACGTGCCCAAGCACGCCGGCCTCACCATGTTCTTCCTGTCGATGAAGACGCCGGGCGTCGAGGTGCGGCCGATCAAGCAGATGTCGGGCGGCGCCAACTTCAACGAGGTGTTCTTCACCGACGTGCGCATCCCCGACAGCCAGCGCCTGGGCAAGGTGGGCGGGGGCTGGAAGGCGGCGCTCACCACCCTGATGAACGAGCGGCTGGCGGTCGGCCTGCCGTCGGGCGGCCTCGACGTCGACGAGCTGATGGAGCTGGCGCGCGATACCGATCTCGAGGACGGACCGGCCATCAAGAACCAGCAGGTGCGTGGCAAGATCGCCGACTGGTACGTCCAGCAGCAGGGGCTGAAGCTGACGCGCTACCGCACCCTGACGGCACTCTCCAAAGGCCAGACGCCGGGGCCGGAATCCTCCATCATCAAGATCGTGGCGGCGCCCAAGATGCAGGACATGGGCGCCTTCGCCATGGAGCTGATGGGGCCGGCCGGCATCATGAAGGAAGACGTGCCGCATGCCGCGGGCTTCCAGGCGCAATGGATCGGCGGCGCGGGCTTCCGCATTGCCGGCGGCACCGACGAAATCCTGCGCAACATCGTGGCCGAGCGCGTGCTGGGCATGCCGGCCGACATCCGGGTCGACAAGGACATTCCGTTCAACAAATTGGGCAAGGGTTAGGAGCGCGGGAACGATGAACCGTCTCGATGGCAAGGTGGCCTTTCTCAGCGGCGCGGCGCGCGGCATCGGTGGCGCGACCGCGAAGCTGATGGCGAGCGCGGGCGCCAAGGTGGCGATCGGCGACGTTCTGGACGAGCGCGGCCGGCAGACGGTCAAGGAGATCGAGGCGGCCGGCGGCCAGGCGCTCTACGTCTCGCTCGACGTCACGCAGGAGGCGAGCTGGGCCGCCGCCATGGACGCCACGCTCAAGAAATTCGGCAAGCTCGACGTGCTGGTGAACAATGCCGGCATCTTCGTCGGCAAGGGCGTCGAAGAGGCGAGCCTCGACGAGTGGAACAAGCTCGTGGCGGTCAACCTGACCGGTGTGCTGCTGGGCACGCGCGCCGCCCTGCCGCATCTCAAGGCGAGCGGCGCCACCAGCGAGCATGGTGCCGCCATCGTCAACCTGGCGTCGATCGCGGGCCTGGTCGGCTCGCAGCTCGACCCGCTCTATTCGCTGACCAAGGGCGGCGTGACGCTGTTCACCAAGTCGACGGCGCTGGAGTTCGGCCGCAAGGGCTACAAGATCCGCGTGAACTCGATCCATCCCGGCCTCATCGAGACCGACATGGGCCAGCAGACCTTCGCCATGCGCGCCCGCCAGCAGGGCACCAACGACACCGAAAGGGCCCGCCAGGCCACGCTCGCCCTGCACCCGATCGGCCGGCTCGGTGTCGCCGATGACATCGCCAAGGGCATCGTGTTCCTCGCGTCGGACGATGCGGGCCTTCATGACGGGGCTGGCCTGGTCGTCGATGGCGGCTGGACCGCCCACTAGGAGAGAGCCATGCGCTTCGGTCTTCTGTACGAGCATCAGCTGCCGCGTCCCTGGACGGAAGGCAGCGAGCATCGCCTGTTCAAGGATGCGCTGGCGCAGGTCGAATTGGCCGACGACCTGGGCATCGATTACATCTGGGAAGTCGAGCATCACTTCCTCGAGGAGTATGCGCACTCCTCGGCGCCGGAGGTCTTCCTCGCCGCCTGCGCTGCGCGCACCAAGAAGATCCGCATCGGCCACGGTGTCGTGCTGGCGCCGCCCGGCTACAATCATCCCGCCCGCGTGGCCGAGCGCATCGCCACGCTCGACCTGATCGCCGACGGCCGGGTCGACTGGGGCACCGGCGAATCGGCCTCGCGCGTCGAGCTCGAAGGCTTCGGCATCGATCCCGACCAGAAGAAGGCGATGTGGGCCGAGGCGGTCGAGCAGACCGCCAACATGATGGCGATGAGCCCCTATCCCGGTTTCGCGGGCAAGTTCTTCTCCATGCCCGTACGCAACATCGTGCCCAAGCCCCTGCAGAAGCCGCATCCGCCGATCTGGGTGGCGTGCAGCCGCCGCGAGACCATCCATGCCGCGGCGCGGGCCGGCATCGGCGCGCTCACCTTCGCCTTCGTTGATCCCGCCGAGGCCGGCAAGTGGGCGCACGAATACTACGACATCATCAAGAGCGAAGAGTGCGTGCCGATCGGCCACACGGTGAACGCCAACGTCGCCATGGTGACCGGCTTCTCCTGCCACGAGGATCGCGACGAGGCGCGGCGGCGCGGCGCCGAGGGCTTCCAGTTCTTCGGCTATTCGCTGGGCCACTATTACGTCTACGGCCACCATCAGCCCGGCGTCACCGACGTCTGGCAGCGCTTCGAGGCGGCCAAGGACAAGTTGCCGGCCGTCGGGCAGGGCAGCGGCATCGGCACGCCGGCGGAGCTCACCCAGCATCTGCAAAGCTACCAGGACGCCGGCGTCGATCAGGTGGTGTTCATCCAGCAGGGCGGTCGCAACAGGCACGAGCACATCTGCGATTCGCTGAAGCTCTTTGCCGACAAGGTGATGCCGACTCTCAAAGCGGATCAGGCGGCACGCGATGCGAAAAAGCAGGCCGAGCTGGCGCCCTTCATCGCAGCAGCGCTCAAGCGCAAGAAGAGGATGGCGCCGGTCGCGCCCGAGGCAGTGCCCACGGTCTCGGCCTTTGGCCGCACCATCGTGCAGGAGAACCAGACCGCCGAAGGCCCGACACACCACATCGCCGCCGACATCACCGTGATGATGGACGACCCGGCGGAGAAGAAGAACAAGGCGGCGGCGGAGTAGTGCTGGGGGCGCGCGACTCCAGTCGCGCGTCTTTGGTGCCGCAGAGAAGACCGCGCCACTGGAGTGGCGCGCCCCCAGCTCAGAAGATCCCCGCCGCTAGCCCCGCCGCCATCGCCGCACCCAGCTCCTCGCATTGCTGCATGAAGGCGGGCTGCCAGGCGCCTTTGCAGATCAGCGGCTCCTGCACCGCGCGCCAGCGCAGGCCGGTGGTGATTGTCTCCACGCCGCGGCGCGTGCCGGTGCCGTCGCTGCCGGCGCGGATATAGAGCGCGTAGGGCAGGCCCTGCGTCTTCTCCAGGCAGGGGTTGTAGCTGCGGTCGAAGAAATCTTTCAGCGCGCCACTCATGTAGCCGAGATTCTCGGTCGTCCCCAGGATCACCGCCTGTGCCGCCAGCACGTCGTCGGGTCCGGCCTGCAAGGGCGCCACCACGCGCACATCGATGCCCGTTTCGCTCCGCGCGCCGCGTTCGGTGGCGTCGCGCAGGGAGAGGGTGTTCTCGGAGGGCGCGTGCGCCACAATGAGCAGCCTTTTCGCCATGAAGGGTTTTACCCCGAGACGCGCCGCCATGCTTAGAAAACTCCTGATCGCCAATCGCGGCGAGATCGCCATCCGCATCGCCCAGGCCGCCGCCGAACTCGGCATCGCCACGGCCGGCATCCACTCCGAGGACGACGCCACGTCGCTCCATATTCGGCGGGTCGACGAGGCGATCGCGCTCAAGGGAAAGGGCGCGGCAGCCTATCTCGACATTGCGGGCGTGATCGCGGTGGCCGGGAAGGCCGGCTGCGATTCGGTGCATCCGGGCTACGGCTTCCTGTCCGAGAATGCCGATTTCGCCGAGGCCTGCGCCAAGGCCAAGCTGACGTTCGTGGGGCCGACGCCTGAGCAGCTGAAATTGTTCGGCGACAAGGCGCGCGCCCGCGCCCATGCCGAAAAATGCAAGGTGCCGGTGCTGCCGGGCACTGCCGGGGTGATCGACCTCGCGGGCGCGATTGCCTTCTTCAAGAAGCACGCGAAGTCGGGCATCGCGCTGAAAGCCATCGCCGGCGGCGGCGGGCGCGGCATGCGGCTGATCAAGTCCGAGGGCGAGATCGCCGACGCCTTCGCGCGCGCCACGGCAGAAGCCAAATCGGCTTTCGGCAACGGCGATCTCTATGCCGAGCGTCTGGTCGGCCGGGCGCGTCACATCGAGGTGCAGATCGTGGGCGACGGCAAGGGCGGCATCGTGTCCCTGGGCGAGCGCGAGTGTACCCTGCAGCGTCGCAGCCAGAAGATCGTCGAGCTGGCGCCCAGCCCGAACCTCAAGCCGGTGCTGCGTAAAAAGATCGTCGACGCAGCCGTCGCCATGGCCAAGGCCGTGAAGTATCGCAGCCTCGGTACGTTCGAGTTCCTGGTCGACGAGGCGGCGTTCTACTTCATCGAGGCCAACCCCCGCCTGCAGGTCGAGCACACTGTCACGGAGGAGGTGTGGGGCGTCGATCTGGTGAAGGCGCAATTGCTGTTGGCGGGCGGCACGAGCCTGGCCAAGGCCGGCCTCGAAGGCGCCGCGCCGCGCGGCCATGCGATCCAGCTCCGGGTCAACATGGAGACCATGACCGCCGACGGCTCGGCCAAGCCGGGCGGCGGCACGCTCACGGTCTTCGAGCCGCCCTCAGGACCGGGTGTGCGCGTCGACACCTACGGCTATGCCGGCTATCGCACCAACCCCAATTTCGATTCGCTTTTGGCCAAGGTGATCGTGCACAGCCCGTCGGCCGATTTCGCCGATGCGCTCTCCCGCGCCGAGCGGGCGCTCGCGGCCTTCCGGCTGGAAGGCGCGCCCAGCAACATCGCCTTCCTGCGGGCCCTGCTGGCGCATGGCGATTTCCAGGCCGACAAGGTCCACACGCGTTTCATCGACGAGCATGCCAAGACGCTGATCGCCGCGGCCGACAGGCTCCAATCCGGGCTCTATTTCCAGTCGGCGGCGCCGGCAGCAACGGGCGCCCGTCAGGCCGGCGCGCGCGTCGACGCCGTGGATCCGCTGGCGGTACTGGCGTTCGGCAAGACGACGACCGACGCCGCTCCAGAGGCTGCCGACGACGCGCCGGAAGGAACCGTGGCGGTGCCGGCGCCCATGCAGGGCACGATCGTCAGCATCGCCGTGAAGGAGGGTGACGCCGTCGCCGCCGGCCAGCCGCTGCTGATCATGGACGCCATGAAGATGCAGCACGAGATCCGCAGTCCGGCACGCGGCTATGTGCGGCGGATCGCGGTCGAGGCCGGCGAGACCATCTACGAGGGCCATGCGCTGCTGTTCGTCGAGGAGGCCGACGTCGAGGTGAAGGGCGCGGCGGTCGAGGAGAAGATCGACCTCGATCACATCCGGCCCGATCTTGGCGAGTATTTCGAACGACGCGCGCTCACGCTCGACGACAAGAGGCCCGACGCCCAGGCCCGCCGACGCAAGACCAACCAGCGGACGGCGCGGCAGAATCTCGACGACCTGGTCGATCCCGGCAGCTTCGTCGAATGGGGCGCCTTCGCCATCGCCAGCCAGCGCACGCGCCGCACCATCGAGGATCTGATCGAGAAGACGCCGGCGGACGGGCTCATAACCGGCATCGGCCGGGTGAACGGCTCGCTGTTCGGGCCCGAGCGCAGCCGCGTCGCTGTCGCGCACTACGATTACACCGTGCTGGCGGGCACCCAGGGCAAGACCAACCATCACAAGAAGGACCGGTTGTTCGAGATCGTCGAGGAGCAGCGCATCCCGCTGGTCTTCTTCACCGAGGGCGGCGGTGGCCGGCCGGGCGACGTCGATGTGCAGTCGGTGGCCGGCCTCAACACCATGGCCTTCCATATCTTCGGGCGGTTGAGCGGCGTGTCGCCCCTGGTCGGCATCAACTCGGGCCGCTGCTTCGCCGGCAACGCAGCCCTGCTCGGCTGCTGCGACGCGGTGATCGCGACCAAGAACTCGTCGATCGGCATGGGCGGGCCGGCGATGATCGAGGGCGGCAATCTCGGCGTGTTCGCGCCCGAGGAAGTGGGGCCGATGAGCGTGCAGGTGCCCAACGGCACGGTCGATATCGCCGTCGAGGACGAGGCCGAGGCGGTCGCGGTCGCCAAGAAGTATCTCTCCTACTTCCAGGGGGCGCTGCCCGAGTGGCGGGCGGCCGACCAGCGCCTGCTGCGCCGCGCCATCCCCGAGAACCGGCTGCGGATCTACGACGTGCGCAGCGTGATCGACACGCTGTGCGATGAAGGCTCGGTGCTGGAAATCCGCCGCGCCTTCGGGCCCGGCATGGTGACGGCGCTCGGCCGCATCGAAGGCAAGCCGTTCGGTATCGTCGCCAACAATCCCGTTCATCTGGCCGGCGCCATCGACTCCGACGGCTCGGACAAGGCCGCGCGCTTCCTGCAATTGTGCGACGCCTTCGACCTGCCGGTGCTGTTCCTGTGCGACACGCCCGGCATGATGGTGGGGCCGGAGGTCGAGAAGACGGCGCTGGTGCGCCACTGCTCGCGCCTGTTCGTGACCGGCGCCAACCTGAGCGTGCCGTTCGGCACCATCGTGCTGCGCAAGGCCTACGGGCTGGGCGCCCAGGCGATGGCTGGCGGCTCGTTCCATGCCGGCACCTTCGCCATCTCCTGGCCGACCGGCGAGTTCGGTGGCATGGGGCTGGAGGGCGCGGTGAAGCTCGGCTACCGCAAGGAACTCGAGGCGATCGCCGACGCGGCGGAGCGGCGCGCCGCCTTCGACAAGATGGTGGCGGCGGCCTATGCCCGCGGCAAGGCGCTCAGCACCGCCACCTATTTCGAGGTCGACGAGGTGATCGATCCCGCCGATTCCCGACGCTGGATCGCAACCGCCCTGCTCGACGCCAAGCCGCGCCCGCGCAACGAGCACAAGAAGCGGCCGAATATTGATACGTGGTGATAAGGAGAATGCCTCCCTGCGCGAAGCGCGGGGAGGTGGCCCGAAGGGCCGGAGGGGTCATCAGCGCCAGTAATGATGCCTACGACCCCTCCGCCCGCTGCGCGGGCACCTCCCCAGCGTAGCTGGGGAGGGAAGCTGGTTACGGCGCGATCCAGAACGTGTCGGGCTGGTAGAGGCCGATATATCCGCCGGGATCCCAGGCGTAGTAGCCTTCCTTGGGCACGTTGCGCACCTTGGGGCCGACCACGACCGGCTGGCGGATGCCGTTCACGGTGCCGATCGAGAACACCTCGTCGGCGTTGGCCTGCAGGATCTTGTCCCAGGCCTTGCGGCGCTCGTCGTCGTTGGTCGCGTGCTCCCAGTCCTTGACGTAGTCCAAGAGCTTGCAGGCCGAATCCATGTCGCACTTCTCGCCCTGCTTGCCCTTCGATTCGATGTACATGCCCCATTTGGACCAGTTCAGGCCGCCCTGCATTGTCGGCGCGAACTCCTTGGGGCTCGTGTTCGGCGAGGGCACGGCGGTCACGACGCCGGCATAGGCCGTCATCAGCGCCTCGCCCGAGAAGGTGCGCAGACGGAAGTTCTCCTTGGTCTGCGGCTTCACCAGCATCTTGATACCGATCTTCTTCCAGTATTCGGTGATGAGCTGCAGGGCGTCGGAGTCCTCGGTCTCTTCGCTTTGATTCTCCACCACGATGATCGCCGGTCGGCCGTCGGGCAGCAGGCGGATGCCCTGTGCGTCGCGCTTGGTGAGGCCGATTTCGTCCAGAAGCTTGTTGGCGAGCTTGGGATCGAACTGCGCCCATTTGGTCGCGTAGTCGGGCTTGAACAGTTCCGACCGCTCCATGATGGTGTTGTTGGAGGGCTTGGCCAGGCCGAGATAGACGACCTGGTTCATCTCGTCGCGGTCGATGGCCACCGACAGGGCTTGGCGGAAGCGCACGTCACGCATCAGCTTGCGCCACTCCTCGTCGTTGGCATTGAAGTTTGGATAGAGCGCGAGCTGCGAGCCTGAACCGGATTCCCACAGGCGCACTTCGACGCCGGAGTTCTTGGCGCTCTTCTGCAGGAAGGTGTAGTCGCGCATGTTGAGATAGCGCGGCTGCAGATCGGCCTCGCCCAGCCCCGCCTTGGCCGGCACGAGATTGGTCGCCGCCAGGGTCAAGATCACCTTGTCGATGTAGGGCAGCTGCTGTCCCTTCTCGTCGATGCGATGGTAGAAGGGGTTGCGCGCGAAGACGAAGCGCTGTGCCGGCGACGGCGTGGTGTTGACCCACGGGTTGAGCGACGGCAGGTCGATATTGTCGTTGGCATACATGACGTCCAGCCGACGATAGATCTGGATCCAGCTGCCGCCCGCCTGTCCGCCCTTGGCCGACTTGTTGATCTCGGCGGGGTCGGTGTACTTGGCGTGGAATTTCTTGAGGTAATGCGCCGGGCGAAACAGGAAGAGCGGGGCGGCGCGCGCCTGGCTTTCGATGAAGTAGGGATTGGGCTTGTCCCAGCTGTACTTGATGGTGCGCTCATCGATGATCTCGACCTTGGGCGGCTGGCCGTCGACCAGAAGCTCGACCGACGGACCCGACGGCGAGAGCTCCTTGTTGTTGGCGACATCCTCCCAGAAGAAGCGGAAATCCTCGGTCGTGAAAGGATGGCCGTCCGACCATCTATGGCCGGCGCGCAGCTTGAGGGTGAACTCGCGGCCTTCCTTGGAGTCGTAGCTCTCGAGGATGTCGGGATGCAGCTTGAACTGGTCGTCATAGACGATCAGGCGCGTGTAGCTGAAGATCGTCATCAGGCGCGTATCGCGGGCGCTCGCCACCAGCATGTTGAGCTGGCCGCCCGGCTGGCCGGGGCCGTCGCCGCCGGCGAATTTCCGCACGATCCACGGCGGATTTGGAATGCGGTTGGCGACCGGCGGCAGCGCGCCCGACTTCACCTGCTCGGCGAACATCGGGGTTTCCTGCAGGGTCGGCAGCGGGTCGTCTG
>Ga0193726_1001566_pt1 | contig 17657 bp, 12 predicted proteins | sample H2c1metaG_FD_144928 | JGI IMG/M metagenome (GOLD analysis project Ga0193726, IMG submission 144928) | Soil microbial communities from a riparian zone of the East river system, Colorado, United States - H2c1 | ecosystem: Environmental > Terrestrial > Soil > Riparian zone | place: USA: East River... | reverse complement strand
AATACAAGGCCACGCTCGAGGGCCACGCCAGGGGTTCATCCTCGTGCCAGATGAGATGCGGAAGGCAGGCAAAGAAATTCTCGCGGTCGACCAGCACTTCATGATGCACCGAGTGGATGTGCTTCGCCATCGTTCGCGCATACGGCAATTCGCTGTAGGCGTGTTCCGCGTAACCGACGGAGAACGTCTCCACCGGCTGTTTGCGGATTTTTGTCATCAGCGCCGCGACCGCGCTGGAATCGACTCCGCCACTCAAGAAGACGCCCAGCGGAACGTCGCTCATCAGGTGGCTGCTGACGGCTTGCTCCAGCATCTCGCGATAGCTCTGAATGTAATAACTTTCTGGACGGCTTTGGTCGTCGTCGCTCGCTTTCAGGTCCCAATAAGGCTGGATGCGGAGTGTTCCGTTCTCGTCGAGTTCGAGCGTGTGGCCGGGCATCAACTTGCGAATGCCTTCGTAGAAGGTTTCGTCGCCGGATAAATAACCGAAGGCGAGATACTCAGGCAATCCGGCGCGACAAAATTCCGCGCGGACACCGGAATGAGCAAGAATGACCTTGATTTCCGAACCGAACAGGAATGACCCGGGGGTGGCACGATAGTACAGCGGCTTGATCCCCAGGCGGTCGCGCGCGATGAACAGGCTCCGCTTGCGAGCGTCCCAGATGGCAAAGGCAAACATTCCCCGCAGGTGCTCGACACAATCGCGCCCGTACTCTTCGTAGAGATGGACGATGGTTTCGGTGTCGCTGCGCGTGCTGTAGCGATGACCGCGGGCGATCAGTTGCTCGCGCAAAGCCGCGTGATTATAAATCTCACCGTTAAAAACGATCCAGACGCTGCCGTCCTCATTGCTGATCGGCTGATGTCCGGCGGCGACATCGATAATGCTCAAACGGCGCATGGCGAGGCCGACGCGGCCCTGCGTGTAGGCGCCCTCGTCATCCGGGCCACGATGCGCCATCGCGGCGCACATCCGTCGCAGCACGTCCTCCCCCACCCGGGCATTCGGATCGGATTCGACGACACCAGCAATTCCGCACATTTGTTTTTCCCGGAGGTCCCCTTGGCCTGATCCCTGGTGAAACTAGAATACAGAATCCGAGTCGTGGAGCACGCCTTCTGAAAAATCTTTGAGGGCACCGTCCTCGGAGCAGAACGCCTGGCTGATTCCCGCCCGCCTGGTCCATTCCAATCGCTCAACTTTGCCGCGGTGGGCGAAAACCGATTGCCCGCCGAGCCTGGCCACACTGCCGCCGCACTGAATCCAGTGCGACACCCGGCGTTGTTCGACACCGCAGTAAAGGAAGTCAGCGTCGCTCGTCCAGGGCCCGAAGCTCCAGGGTTGTCCTCGCCCGGCGAATATCATGAGATGCGATTTGCCCAATCCATCATAGCGGTAGGCTGGCACCGCGAATTCTCCCGGCTTGCCCAGGGAGAACAATGTTCCCGGCCCTTCGGACCGGTCGAGCAGGGGCACGAGCAGGCTGGAGTGCTCCGCGGGAAGCTGAGTCCGGTGGCTCGAGACCACCACCGCAGCCGGTTCTTTTCTTCCGTAGGCCGGAGAGACGAAACCGGAGTCGAGCTGGGGCGTCCTGGCCGGATCTCGCGCCGGCAGCAAAGCCACCCGCAAATCGTCGAGCCAGGGCGGCGTGGGCCGGGCAACAAAAGCGTCCGCGGTTTTGACGATCTCCAGACCCGGCGCGAAGTGCCAGAAAGTTTCCAGTTGATGCTTCTCTTGACCCTCCACGACGTCCCGCACCAGCCAGAAACCATCGTGGAGGTGAAACACAAATCGCCGGTGCAGAACGGGATCCGGCAATCGCAGGTAGCCGGTATGGTTTCCCTCAAAGAGGCTGAAGGTCTTGCCCTCCGTCCATCGATCGGCGTGAACCGTTGGCAGGGAACTCCAGGCAAAGGGCCCTTGCGGAATGGACTGATCGTGGCCATCCACCCGGACCGTGTTGTGCGCAGCGGTGCCGCGAAACCGGTTGCGTTCTTCGCCCAGGTAGCAGTAGGCACCGGGATCGACCAACCAGCGCCGGCCGTTGACCGAAACCCGCAGGCTGAGCGCATCCGCGTGACCATGACCGCTGTGTCCGATGCCCTGAGGGCCGGCGTCGACCACCAGTTGCTGTTCGCTTTCGCCCGAACTGGCCATCACGTAGATGCCACCGTCTCGGAAAGAACGGGGGTTGAGCTTTGACCGGAGGTCTTTCCGGCCTGCGGCGAGCGAGGATACCGCGTCTTCGCCGCAAAGCCACAGCGATTCCTCGGTCAACCCGGCAGAGGCTTTCAGATCGTCCCTTTCGAACAGCACGGCGCCAATCGCCAGCGGGTCGGTCAGATGCTCGGTGCCATTGCGCCGCGGATTGAAGAGTCGGCCGCCATCATCGTCTCCAAAGCCGTCGGGCGGCCCGGTTTGGGAAAGCGCACGGAGAACGTCGCACATCTTTTCCAAGATCCGGTCAAAGCTTTCGGGAACGCCGGTGCCGTTGCGCGCGGCAAGCAGCCGGGCATGCAAAAAGAAGTCCAATGCGTAGACGTGATAGTAGAGAGATTGCTCGAAGTACACGCCGTCGGGACGCACCTGGCGGTCAGCCTCCTCTAACACCATGCGCCATCCTGCATGGCGCCAGCGCCCGGCCCACTCCAGCTGCGGACAAAGCGTACCCAGGAAGAAAAGCGCCACCGCTTCACCGAGCAGATGGGTGTTCGGAGAAAAATAGGTTGACAGATACTTTTCGATATAACGGCCGTTCGATGCCAGCGCTCGCATCAGGTCGGCCTCATAGGTTTTTGGAACTGCTTCGCAGTTCGCGATCAATGCGCGCACCCATAGCCAAGAGAGGCTGCGGAACGCAACCTCCAGACTGCTCCCCCAGTTGATGCCGATGGGATAGGGATTGGCTCGCTGCCAGGCGTACCACTGCCTGATCAGTTCGGTGACGTACTTTCCCTCTCCCGTGAGACATCCGGCTTTGGCGAGCGTGACCAAATGCTGGTGCCGGTTCAGTTCCCAGATCACCTTGTGATCGCCCACTTCATCGAAATCGAGAAAGTGAATTTTGAACCACGGTTTCAACGGAGCGCGCTTGCCGTGAACCGCATCCAGGTGCCAATCAATGTCTTCGCCGTAGTCGAGATTTTCATAGCCCAGCAGGCGAAAACGGTGATGGCAAATTTCGTCCGCTTCGCGAATGAGCGATTCAACTTCTGCGGGCAAATGCTCCCGCACCAGCCGGGCGCGGCTTGCGATCTCGTCGGCGGCGAAAAAAAACTTTGCCGGGACCACCGGTTCGCTGCCGGAGGGACTCTTCATGGATCCGGCGAGGACGCCGGCGCGGTACAGTGCCAAATCCAGGCGCTTGCTGACCTCCTGCCGGGCGCGGCTCTGCAACTCGCCCCAACCCATGCGAGCCAGCCGGGACGCTTTCTTTCGCCAGGATGGAGTCACCCTATCGATCATATCCTCAAGCGCGGATCGCCTTTGGAACCGACTTCAAGACGAGCCCCCTGTCGACTGCAGGGCTCGTGCCAATGAACCGCCGTGCCCTCGACTTTAAGGACTTATAAGCATATTATTATCATTGCCTTATGAGGTCTCTAGGGTCGACCGCAGGGATCGCGTTTTGAGACGGCCAGGAATTCCATTAAGTAGAAAAACTTTGCATCGGGCGGGTAACGAATCTGCTGACGGAGCGCGCTAAAACGTTAATTCCTCTGGAGATAGAGCTTGTTAAGGGCCGGAGAGGGCGGCAGACCATTGGACGGCAAATTGCCCTAAGCTGCCCGGAGGGCCACCTCGCATCTTAATGGGTGGCCGGGGGGCGGGCTGCCGGAGAACCATGAGTATCCTATAACGTATTTTATATCAGTAGCTTGGGGATGACGGATCGCCAGGCGGGGAAAGCGGACACACTGTGGAAACGGCAATGACTCAAATGGTGGGATCGCGAATGAAGTGCAGGACCATCGCTCTCGAAACGGTCGATTGGGAACGCCTCGACGCTTTTGAAGACAGAACGGTGTTTCAGACCAGGGAATGGCTGCAGTTTGTGAGCGAAACCCAGGACGCCCTCCCGGTGTTGGCAGAATTGCGCGAGGGCAACGAAGTCCTCGGTTACTTCTCCGGGCTGACCTTCACCCGCTTTGGGGTGAAAGTATTGGGCAGTTCCTTTCCCGGCTGGACCACTCCCTACATGGGCTTCAATCTTGTGCCGGGAGCTTCCCGCATGGCTGCCCTGGCGGCGGTCGAAGAAATGGCGTGGGAAGAGCTCAACTGCCTGCACATGGAAGTGTCCGATCCGTATTTCACCGTCGAAGACGGACAGTCTCTCGGATTCACCGCCAGCGCGTACCTCTCTTATCGCACCGATCTGCGCAAATCCGAGGAAGAGCTTTTCAACAGCATGGACAGCGCCTGCCGCCGCTGTGTGCGCAAGGCCGAAAAGAGTGGAGTGGTGATCGAACTGGCCGACGACCTGGCTTTTGCGGACCAATATTACGAGCAATTGAAGGATGTGTTCGCCAAACAGAACCTGGTTCCCACCTACGACCTGGAGCGGGTGAGGGCGCTGGTCAAACACATGCAGCCCACGGGACGGGTTTTGCTGCTGCGGGCGCGCGATGCGGAAGGGAACTGCATCGCCAGCGGAATCTTCCCCGGCTTTCACAGGATTGCCGAATTCTGGGGCAATGCGAGTTTCCGGTCGAGCCAGATCCTGCGCCCGAACGAGCTGATTCACTGGTACGCGATGCGTTACTGGAAGCAGCGGGGCGCCGAGGTCTACGATTGGGGTGGAGAAGGAACCTACAAGGAAAAATATGGATGCCTGCCGCACAGCGTTCCCTGGTTCACGAAGTCCCGCTATCAATTCGTTTCGAAACTGCGCGACGAAGCCAAGAAAATGTTTGAGCGGAAGCAGAAATTCATGGGCTGGCTGCAGACCACCAGAAATGCGTCTACTCGTGGCTAAGCCCTGCCCCGAATGGGACACTCTATGATGATCGTTCGAAGGGCATTTCGACACCTCACGCGCGTCAGCGATGTGCTTTTTCGTCGAACCTTGCTGGAGCGGGAGATCACCATCTTCCCGGATGACGTGTTCCTGACTTCGTATCCGCGATCGGGCAATACCTGGAGCCGGTTTCTGATTGGCAATCTCATTCACGAGAAGGAGCCGGTCAATTTTCTGAATGTGGAGCGCCTTTTTCCCGACATGTACAAGACCGCCGACTGGTCGCTTCGCCGGCTGCCGCGGCCGCGGCTGCTTAAAAGCCACGAATGTTTCGATCCCCGCTACCGGAAAGTGATCTACGTCGTTCGCGATCCGCGAGACGTGGCGGTCTCGAACTATCACTGGGAAATGAAACTTCGATCGGTGCGCGAGGGCTATCCCATCGAACAGTTCGTGCCGCGCTGGATGGAGCCGCAATTCTGGCTGCGGATTGGTTCCTGGGCCGACCACGTGCAAAGCTGGATGAGCACCTGCCAGGGCCGAAGCAGCTTTTTGTTGCTTCGTTATGAAGACCTAAAGCAGGATCCCCAGCGGGAACTCACGCGGGTGGCGCACTTCCTCGGCATCGCGGCAACCACGGAGAGATTGAATCGGGCTGTCGAATTGAGTTCCGCCGAACACATGAGGAAGCTCGAAAGCACCCAGGGGGCAAAGTGGGTGGCGACCAAGCGCACCCGCCAGGACAAGCCCTTTGTCCGAAATGCGACGAGCGGGAACTGGCGGTCGGTTTTGCCGGAGCCAACGGTGGCCCACATCGAGGCCCATTGGGGACAGCTCATGCAGGACCTGGGCTACGAATTAGCGACGCAGCAGAGTCCCACCCCCCCGGTCGAATCTTCATACGCGGAAAAGTAGATTTTTCCGGCTCCGGTTGCAGAATGGGTGGATGGCGCCCTTTGCCGCCCAAAAGCTCCGCACCGCCCGGGGCGGCACGGTCATGCCCGGCATGGCAACGTAAAAAAACCGCTAGAAGTTGCGCGGGAGTCCATCGCCATCTGCCCGCGTGAAGTGGATGCCGGTCTTATTCTTCTCAAAGGGCGCAAGCAGCGCGGCCAACTTTTTCGACGCTGCGAAAATAAAGTTCGAGGGTGCCTGCAGGAATCCTGAATGTTCGAGGGCGCGGCACCACAGCGCATGACTCTGGTTGGAGACGATCAGATCCATCCCTTGCCGTTTGAGGGTGGCCGCCGCCGCCTCCACCACCGGCAGGGCGTTCTCGGGAGACGCCCAGCAATCTACGATGGACCCAACCCTCATGGAGCCATACTTGGCATCCTGTCGGCGCTCTCCGGCCACGGCCCAGCCGATGTCTTGGCCGTTGCGGCTGACCCGCAGCCGCGTCAAATGCTTGTCCCCAGCCGGATAGAGGCGGCGCAGCGTTCTAGAGTCCCGCACCGCGGTCAACCCATACTCAGCCTTCGACTGTTCCCAGAGCGCATCCACCCAGCCGGAGAATTCCTCGACTTGCTGAACTTCGTAGGGTGCAACTTGGGGTCGAGTGAGTCGCTTGATCGTCTGAAACGCTTTCATCGCGGCCCAACCGGTTCCACTGATCGCGCCCAGATTCATCAGCAGCCTGCGTCCCGAGGAATGGCGCAGCGCCTGCATTTCTGTCAAGAAGCGATAGGGGTTCACCGCCTTGAAGTAGAACGGAACCAGGCAGTGACTCCAGCCCAATCGAACCAACATTTTCGGCAAGGGCCGGTCGTAGCCGCCCATGCCGAGGCAATAGAGCAGGGGGGCGCGGTTCATGGCGTCTTTGAGAAGCAGACCGCCCACCACCGCATGAGATTTGCTTACGATGCCTTCCGAGAGTGGATGGTGGTAATAGCCGAGCGCGCGGATGCTGCCATCGCGGAAATGAAAGTTCTGATGCTTGAGAGCATAACCACCCACGGCCGTCCCGCCGTCCATCGCAACGAAATACTCCTGGTAGAGATCGCTGCCTTCGGCCTTCGGCAACCAGCGAGGCTCGGCGTGGCGGAAGAAAACAAACTCCGCGTCGGCGCCTCCCGCTCTCAGGCGTGCATTGAATTGGTCGACCGCCGGCTGATGCTCTTCGCGGTAAGGCTGAATCACGATGGACATGGCTAGGATGCGCGGTTTGCGGCCAACCGCACAGGCAGAGAACCGCTCAACCCGAAGTTGTTTGCAGTTTGTTTTCGACCAGCTTCACGATCTCTCCAAGGTTACGCATCTGCTCCATTTCCTCGGGCGACAGTTGAAAGTCAAATTTCTCCTCCAGCGCCAGCACGAAATTAAGGTGCTGGGTGGAATCCCAGCTCTCGATGGATTCGGGGGAGGACTCGGCGGTGATGCGGTCCGGCGGAACGGCAAAGAGGTCCGAGGCTATGCCGCGGACTTGCTCAAACGTGGTCGGTGTCAATGGGTCCCTCCGTCAAAGGTTCAACCTGATCCATTCCGGAAAGGGAACGGGGTGCTGTTTCAAATCAAGCTCCCACAACGATCCCTCTCCGTTCTGCGTGTGCAACTGAAATCCGTGTTGCGGGTAAAATTCTTTTGCCGGGGCGTTCTTCTTGGTGGGAAGAAACTCTCCCGATAACCGCTGCCGGCCCCGGGCAGCGGCCGCTTGCGACACATACGACAGCAGCGCGGTTTCGACCGTTCTGCCGATCACGCGGCAACTCAGCAACAGCGTATCAATTTCGCAGGCGTCACCTTGGTCGCGAGTGATAGCCACGCCGACCAGGCCATGATCTCCGAAGCGGTCGCGCACGCGAATGGAAAGCACCTGACACCCGGGCTGGGCAGCCATCTCCGCGATCTGCGGCTCAGAGTAGCGACGGGTTGTCAGATTAAACTGATTCGTCTTCTGGGTGAGCTGCGAGATTCGCGCCAGAGTCGCGGGCATGACCGGCGAGATCTCCGCCTCCTGTTCCAGATACCGGTAAAAGTCTTCCTTGGTCCGGAAATTCTGCTCCGCCTTCGAGCGGTCGCGCTCCGCGGCATAAAGCGAAGTACGCTGCTGGTCCTCCGCCGACAGGGTCAGACGCTCGAACGCCGGGCACTCACGCAGAGCGCTGGCGTAGGCCACAGGATCATCCGGCGTTTCAATGATCGTGACTTCCGGAAGCGCGGCCCGAACCTGTTCCCGCTCCACCGGATTGTCGTCCAGGAAGGCCAGCGAGTCGACGCCGATATTTAACTCGGCGGCAATTTCACGCAGGTTTTGCGCCTTGTCATTCCAGTTGATGCGCATGGCCGCAAAATTCTTCGGTCGCAGCAGCATGCCGGGATGACTTTCGAGCGCCTCCATGGCATCTTCGAGATTGTTCTTGCTCGAGATCGCCAGCAGAATTCCTCTTCGTGCCAAATCTAACATGACCCGCTGCAACGCCTGAAACGCCGCGCCCGGATATTCCGCGCTGAGCTTGATGCCCTGCATTCCATCTTCGCCAATCACGCCGCCCCACAAGGTGTTGTCCAGGTCCACCACCAACGCCTTGGCGATCTTGCCGGTGAGCGGGACCAGAAAGCGCAGCCATTCGCGCGCCAGCTGAACCAGCTGGTCGGCGGCAATTGGCATTCGCGCCGTGAGCCACTTACGCTGATCGCGCCAGCGCAAGCGCCCATGGCGGGCGACCAGGCCGTCGTAGTCGAGCAGGTACACTCCCCGATGTTCGCTGACGATGCGGCGCAACTCCTGATTGATCCGCTGGATCGCAGCCGCTTGACCGGACTCCAACTGAGCGTCGAGCAACCCCGCGCTCGGTCTCGCAGGCTGTTCCAGATTGTGCACGATCAGCGCGGCCTGGCTGCGCTCGCGAAAGCCGCGAATCCACTGCTCGAAGTTATGGCAGACGCCCTTCACGGCTTCCCCGACTCCATCCGGATCGAAGTCCGCGAATTTCTGCCACAAATCCGGTGCCAGGTCCTCGCCGCGCACCGCCAGAATCACCCCGTCGGGAGCGAAGCCGTAGAGCGAGCTCTTCGGGTCGAGAATGGCTTGGGCATAGGCGTTGAAATCGCCAAGCTGCACCGCAAGATCGATCCCGTTTACAAAGGCACTGGCGCGCAGCAGCGGGATGGCCGGCTCCACCGTGAACGACCGCAGAATCACCAGACGGTAGCGAGCGAGCGGCAGCTGGTCTCGAAGCTTTTCATACCTGGAAACCACGAAGGCGGCGGTTCCTGTTCCGCTTTCTTCGCGCCACAGTTCGGCCAGAGCGAGAGCCGCCCGGCTCGCCTCTCCGGCCGCGATGAAGTCATCGGCCTGCTTGCGCCGGTCCAAAACCTTGCCGTCAGACGTCATGCTTCAGCGCGCTCCAGGTATTCAATCAATAGTTTGCTTTTGGTATAGACCCAGGCAATGCGCCGGCCGCCGAACGCCTCAGCCGGCATGGGCGCGCGCGTGATGATTCCGCCTTGGGACCGGCTCAACTCCAATTGCTTTTCCAAATGCGGCACTTCGTAACACAAGTGATGCAACCCTCCGCCCCGCTTCAGGAACGGGATGACGGGCGAGTTCTCTCCCGCCGATTCGATCAGCTCAAACAGCGGATCCGCTTGCGATTTGCTGCGCAGAAAACTCACCCGCACCCGCTGGTGGGGATCGTGGGTAATCACGCCATCCCACTCCGCCGCCAGCGAATCCTGAAAGCCCTGCACCGAATCCCGGATGGAGGCTACGACAAAGCCGACATGGTGAAATGTGCCTTGCGGGGTCCAGGAAAGGGCGATCGCGGCCACGGGAAAATTCATTCCGCAGGCCTTCTTCTTGTCCCGCTACTGCTCCCGTTTCGCGGCATCCCAGCCAGCCTTTCCTCCCCGTAGAAAGCTCAAAACCAACTCCTCGCAGGGCGCCCTCCGGCCCCCCGTAAGAAGTTTGTAAATCATAGCAGGATAAACAGATGCGTCCCTCGCGAGGTGCAACGTGCTGCCCTTCGCGTCGCCTGCCGGCGGCCACCCGAGCCAGCCCACAACCGATGCTATACTGAGCTTCTGCTCGCGGACAAGCTCATGTTCGAACCAATCGGGGGAAAATCTGGACAGTAAAGCAGCCATCGAACGGGGGCGCCGGCCCGTGTTTGTGATGGGCTGTCATCGCTCGGGGACCAACCTGCTCTATGACAATTTACTCTCTGCCGGGGGTTTCGCCGTCTATCGGGGATTTTTGCCGGTTTACAAAATCCTGATCCCAAGATTCGGCCGATTCGATAAGCTCGAAAATCGAAAGAAAATGATGGAAACCTGGGTGCGGAGCAAAGGCTTCCGCAGGTCCGGCCTCGATGCCGCCGAGCTGACGGAAAAAGTGCTGGCGGAGTGCAAGACCGGCGGCGACTTCATGCGCATCATCATGGACGAAGTCGCCCACCGCCAAAAGGTTCGGCGCTGGGCGGTCTATGATCCCGACAACGTATTGCACGTGGCCAGAATCAAGAAGGACATTCCCGAAGCTCTTTTCGTTCACATCATTCGCGACGGGCGCGACATCGCAGTTTCACTCAACAAAATGGACGGCTTCAAACCATTTCCCTGGGACCGGAAATCCCGGAGCATCCGGGAAACCGCAGTTTACTGGGAGTGGATGGTGCGGACCGGACGCCACCATGGAAGCCGGATTCCGGACGACTACCTGGAGGTTCGTTACGAAGAACTGGTGTCCGATCCGCGCCGCACCCTCGCCAGGTTGGGCCAATTTCTCGATCACGATCTCGACTATGACCGCATCCGGAATGCCGGCTTGGGCCGGTTGAGTGAATCGAATTCTTCATTCCGGGAAGAAGAAGCAGGCCCCCAGACAACCCCGGTCAACCGCTGGAAAGAGAGACTGTCACGCCAGGAAGTGGCGGCACTCGAAGCCTTGGTCGGTCCATGTTTGCAGGAGCTGGGATATCCTTTGACCATCCCGGAGGGGGAGCGAAAACTGGGCTTTCGCGGAAAGCTGTTGCAAACCATCTATCCCGACCTCCTCGGCACCAAGCTGTGGCTCAAGCTGCATACTCCCGCCGGAAAATTTGCCAACCTGTCCGCGCTCGAGTTGGACGGCCCGGACGCCTCCGCGGATGGGCTCCTCAGCAAGGATGTTTAGGAGTCGTCGGTGAGTTTCAGAATCCCGCGCGAATGCCCGGAAAATGGCCGGCCTCGGCCCGCGAAGCACGCGAAAAAATAAAGCCCGATCGGCGAGCCGCGGGAAAAAGGAAAATTGCCAGCCCCGGCAAACAAAGCCCCCCCACCGCGCTAAGAGGCGCAGCCCGGTCAGGTCAGGACCCGATCAGGTGAGGAACGGATGCTTGAGATTCGCCAGGAAACAGGCGTCCCCATCGAGCAGGCTTAAATCCAGCAAAGGAGCCTCCTGCAGAAGTTTTCGCGGATCGTAATAATAAATGGGCAAGGTCTGCCGCGGCCGAAACCCGCTTTCCTCGAAGGCCTTTTGCACTCTGGTCATCGAGAATCCAGCCACGATCTCACAAGTCTCCGGGATTGCGGCCGCCGTCTTCGCGGCCAGAATGCATGCCGGTTTCCAGTTTTCGGGATTGTCCGTTCCCAGTCGAAGGTCTGCAATTCTGGTTTGCCCCGCAACCACGCTGAGCACAAAGTAGCCTCGCAACTGGCTGCCTTCGTACACCAGGAAGGCCTGAAAAGTTGCGGCGGGACAATCAAGAATGCGGTTCAACCCTGCGATCGTCCGACAGGGCGTCAAAGCGTCGCCCCGGGCGCACAGCAGAGATTCAGCGGACGAATCGAAACGCGGCATTCTGGCAGCCCGCCAGCCTTTCGGCACCGCCGGAAGCAAAGGTAAACTCCAGATGGTGTTTCTCAACAGCCGCGCGGGCGCCTTCCAGCCGGGCTCGGAAGTCGTTCGATACTGCAGCCAGGGCCGCACCACCTTGGCCTGCATTTTCAATTCCCCGGACCTCCGGTAGCCAAGTCTGGGCAGGATTCTCTGGGTATCGTCCGAGCCTCCGATGGTGAGAAGGAGATCCGCCAGGTCCGCAAGCTTTCTCAGTAGCAAAACCCCGACTCCTGGGGCGGAACGGCGGGCGGCCCAGTCAATCAAATGGATCGTACTGAGCTCGACATTTCCCTTGGCGAGACGCAATGGCCAAATTCCACCATGGCCGACAATGCCTTCATCTTTCTTTACCACGTAGCTTCGAGGACCGCTCCACTCCGGATGCGGAGAAAAATATTTCCAGCACAGAACATCCGGAACAAAGGAATTGACTTCACCGCTCGCAGGAAAAGTAGACCGCAAGAGCTCCGCCAGCGCAGTCTGTTCCGAGGGTAGCGTGGCCGTGAATTGCGAGCTCATAGTTCACTGGGACGACCGTAAGATCAACTGATGGGCAGAATCTCACGATTCGCGCCTCTTTCTCATGCAAGGGGTGTTGGCAGCGAAGATTCGTGCGCGGCGCAGCTTTCACTTGAAACCATCAGACTCGTTCGAGCCGGCTCACTTCCTCTTCCTGGGGAGTGCGGGACCGGGTGTAACCCAAATCTTGCATGATGGCGCCCCAGCCCTTTTCAATCAGCGCCACCGATTTTTCCGACAGTGCGGTTTTCCACCCACCGGCTTCGGCGCTGCGCACGAAGGGTTTGTCCTGGCGGGTTTGCTTGAGCTGCGCATATTCGCCGGCGGCCTGCTTCTCGAGCGCGCGCATTCGGTCCGCGGAGCTCAACTGGACTGCCTGTGCCAGCCTCTCCGGCGTGGCTTCGATATCACGGAAACCTGCCTCTTCGAGGAAAACGGCGATTTTCCGAAGCTCCCGCTGCGAATCCTCTTTCATGTCTTCGTAGCGAAGCAGTAGAAATGTGTCTCTGCCATCCCGCATCTTGATCCAGCTCATCACGTTGTCGGCCCATGATCCCCACCAGGGATCGAACTCCGCGGCCATGAAACGCGGAATGAACTCGTCCATGGGATACGAGTCGGGGATGTTCCGGGCCTTCACATTGTGATGATAAAAAGAAACCGCGACATCCCGGGGATCGCGAACAATGCAGATGACCCGCGGATAATTCGGATGAAATGCTTCGTGACTCTTCAGCAGGCGAGGCCGCGGCAGTCTTCGCAGCACGTGGTCGGGGTTGAAATAAATCTCGGCGACCCGGGATTCGATGTTGCGGAACGTCGCCGGATCGTCGGGATGCAGCAGATTGCCCAGCAGAAAACGAGTCCAGGTATTTCCCGAGCGGGGATAAGAAACCAGGTAGACGTCGTCGGGGAAAATCGTCGCTCCCCGGCGCGCCATCTGGCGCCCGGTGAGAACACGCTTGGCTTCCGCCAGTGCTCGAAGGGCTCTTCCCATCTCTCGCTTCATCCCCAATCGCCGGCGCATGGGTCGCATCGGCGACCGGCTACCGCCATCCAGCATCGTACCCTTACCGTTGGTGCCGTCACAAGAATTCGGGAGGGTATCTTTGAAGAATCTGCACTTTCGAGGCCCAACCGAAGCCTCGCCCCGCCGCGCAACGCGCCGCCAACCAGCATGATCGGCGGGGTCCGGCTGGCGCCGTTTGAGGCTTGGGGTCAATCACTTAGAGCCGCCAGCGCCGCCGGTCGCAGGGGTTTGTCCCGGCCACGGCCCGTTCGGCGGCAATGCGCTCGATGCCGGAAATGCAAGCTCTTGCATATTCGCAGCCTGCGCCCGTTCCTCGCCGAGAGCCGCGACGCGCGTCCTGCTATACTGCGCCTTGCACCCAGCGCGGGTTGCCCCCTGCAAACACGATTCCGCAGCGCCCGAACCATGACCCTCCGGTCGAGAATTCTATTCTTATGAAAAGGCTTGCACTTCGTGCCATGCGCGGTTGCGGCGTGTTTTCTCTGGCGCGCGCAGCCTCTGCCAAAATGGCACGCATCCTGATGTACCACAACTTCTCCGGTCCCGGGGGCGCGACCCCGGGCGCCCTCAGTTCGGAGGCCATGCGCGCGCAGTTCCAATACTTGCGCCGCCACTACCGAGTGGTTCCCTTGCTGCAGCTCGCCGGGCAGGTGACTTCCGGAAAAAGTTTGGACCGCCACACCGTCGCGCTCACCATCGATGACGGCAGACGCGACTTCTATGAATTCATGTTCCCGCTTCTCAAGGAATTTGAATTCCCCGCAACCTTCTTTGTGGTGAGTTCCTTCATTCGCGGCGAGGACTGGATTTGGACCGACAAGGTGCTGTGGTTGAGCGAGCAGGCAAATCGGCCCGGGGCCTTGAAGCCAGGCAAGCTGGATGAAGTTTTTCGTTCCCTGAATCGAATGAGGCCGGGTGAACGCAATGCCCAAATTCAAACCATGGCCGGCAGCGCAGGCATCGCCATTCCGCCACAGGCTCCCCGGAAATACGCGCCCTGCTCGTGGAGCGAGCTGCGGGAAATGGCGGAGTCAGGATTCGTGGAACTCGGGTCGCACACCGTGACCCATCCCATTCTTTCGAGCATTACCGATGAGGAATCCTGGCAGGAGGTCAGCGGATCTCGCGGGCAGATTGAAGAAGGCAGCGGAAGAAATCCGCTCGCTTTTTGTTTCCCCAACGGCATGCCGGGAGATTACCGGCCAACCCAAGTCAAACAGATCGCGGATGCGGGATACGCCTGCAGCGTGCTTGCGAGCTTCGGATTGGTCGACCATCGCGCCGACCCATATCGGCTGCCGCGAATCGGGATGGGTAGCAAATCGGACCCGCTGGAATTCGCCAAGTTTCTCGACGGGGTCGCCTACTACCAGCGCAAGATCAGGACGACCCTGCGTCCGCCGATCGGCTAGCCCGCTCGTCTGGCCCGATCACGGCCCAGGGAGTCGTTCCTTTTGGGGGAACGACTCCCTGGCTCCGCATGACATGGGGCTGATCTGTCCTGCCTTGATCCGTCGCGAAATTAATTCAGCTGTAATACCAGCAAGTCCGTCCGGCAGCTGTTGGTGCCTTGCTTCGCGGCCAGTCGCCTGTGATCGCAGGTGTCCCGGTTGCGACCGTTGCCAAATCCCTTGTCCAGGTTACTCATCTGGTAGTCGGAGGAACAAAGGGCGTAGTGCCCCAGGTGTGAGATGCCGCAACGGGAACTTCCCCAGAAGCCGCCGAAGCCGCTGTTCCAGTGTTTGTTGAAACGGATTGTGCGCTGTGTTCCATCCCAATTGATCCCGGTGATCTCGCCTCCCCAAACCTGATTGACCGTGTAGCTGTACCTGGTTTGCCACGAGGCCAGATAGATGGTCTTTTCTCCCGGCAGGGCATTGGCGTGGGAGAGATGCTCATTGGCGTTCCATTGCTGCGAGGCTGCCTTGGCATCCATGTTGGATTCTGGAGCGAACGATCCGATCTTCAGACTCTGCATGTCGTACGACGTTCGATGGGTGAAATCCCAGAAACATACGCCATAGTCGCAGGCCCAATGGGAAAAGCACTTGTTGCAAGTGGCGTCGACCTTGTTCGAATCCACGGTCCAGAAGAATTTGCGGCTCAAACCGGTGTGGTGAATGGCCAGAATTCCGTAGTCCCCGCTGCGATCAATCTGGGCGTTGTGGATTCCGCCAGCTTCCGTGGCCTTCACGCCGTCCGCCCATTCAATGTCGACCGGGTCCTTTAGGCCCGTGTTCCAGCCCTTGCTGACCTGCCAGGTTTTGGTGTTCAACCAGCGGCACCCTTTGGAGGCGTTCCAGACAACGAAATAATTATCCGCGTCTTGCTGTGGCCCGATGGCCGCAATCTCCGTATTGTCATCCGAGCTGAGGGCGTGATCGTGAACGAACCAGTGATGGGCGGCGATTTGCCCGTCCAGGCAGTTCGCATTGTCGGGATCAAAGCTTCCCTTGCCGCCATTGAACGACGGATCGGAGGCGATGGTCCAGGTTTTGGTGTCGATCACGTAGCGGTAGAACAGGTTGCGGGTGTAATTGTAAAAAACGCCGTTGTCAGCCTCGGTGTAACCAAAATCCGCGCCGCCGCCATGCCCGTACGTTTTGAAGCATCCTTTGAAGTTCGATTGAAATGCGGTTCGATCGAACTGGAACAGGCACAAATCTCCGCCTTCATTGTGACCAATAAACAGCGACTCGTCGTAGGACCAGGGATTCTTTTCCGCGGATGCGCCGGTGTTGAAGCTTTCGCCGCTCAGCATGGTTCCATCGGTGACGCGGAGGATGGGGTTGCCATAGGCTGGATCGACTGCAACCTTGCCCGCACCGGAATGGCCGCCCCAAAACCGGGGATTGTCGCCTAGCTGCGGCGGGTGAGCCGCCCGGATCACCGCCGTGTCGGTGCGTGAGCAGGGATACAACGGTGGACCGCACGATCCCTGAGTTTTTTTGCTGGTGGCATCCGCGCTGCTGCTGGAATCCTGGGCCGAGGCCGCGGGAACCCTCGCGAGGACGGACAAAAGTGCCATGAGAAGAATTGCGAGTTTGATCAAGAATTTGGAATTCCCAAGCGGTAGAACGAAACCGCGACAATCTGAAGGGCGAATTATCATGATGACCTCGAAGCTGACTTGGGGGACGCAATCGTCCGGATCTTTCTTAATAGAAAGACCTTATCCGAGATTGCCCGGATTACCGAGATAACGATGGTTCCTGTCCCAATAGTCACTTAGAAGTACATCCCCTGGCCCCCGAACCCGCTTCCCGGTGGGACGGGAGATTGCCGGCGGGAGACGGCGGTGGGGACGGCGACTTTCTTGCGCCAAAATCGTAGGGCGTGCTTCATTTCGCGGATTTGGACGCCGGCAAGACCTGGATCGTTCCCATCATGCCGCCATCCTCGTGCTGGAGAATGTGGCAGTGGTAGGGGAAGGTGCCGACCAGATGGGAGCCGCGGAAATCCATGCGCAGCTTGACGCTGGGAAATTGCGGCCCATCGGCCCGGTTGCCATCCCAGAACCCCACGCTGATGGTGTCGCGAAGATAGGGTTCCTCGACCGCGACCCCGTCGCGCTCGAGGACGATGAAATGCGTCTGATGGATGTGAAATGTATGCAGCTCGGGGCTCCGGTTCTCGACCGTCCAATCCTCAACATCTCCCTGATGCACGACGATGTTGGGAGCGAGGGCCGCAGGATTGTAGGCAGCCGGTGTCTGGCCTTCTTCGGTGATGTAAAAAATTGTAGAAGTGCTGGGATGTTTCGGGTCCTGCACGGTTTCCGAGAAATACAGTTTGCGCTCCCGAACCGGCTTCAGGCTTGAGAGTGGCGGCGCGCCATTCCGGCGGAGCGGCGGGGAACCCGATGGCAAAGTCGACGACGGTTCCCTTGCCCCGGGGGAAGCGACGATGGTGGCCAGTGGGCGCGGCGGGGTGTTGTCGTCATCATCGGCAACAACCGCGGTGCCCTCGGCTCCGGGCGCCGGGAGCAAGTCCTCGTCGTCGACGAAGGGGGTAGTTTCCACACCCAAAGTCACCAGAGTCGCGGGCACGCCCTTCGCCGGTCCGGTCACCAGGAATTCCGCCCGCCCGCCCGCCGGGATCGAAATATCGGATTGCCAAAGGATGTGATCGGGTGAATTCCCCGCCTTCACCGGCACGCCATCCAGGGCCACGACTCCAAGGTTCTGTGCCTTGCGCCCGAAAAGCAGCTGCAGGTCGAGAGGCGTGTCGGCGCAGGCATTCAGCACTCTCCACAACTGACGCTCGAGCGGTTTCATTTGCAGGATCGCCGGCGGATATTTGGGATAGGGCACCGGAACGAAGTTGATGG
>Ga0193726_1001565_pt1 | contig 17658 bp, 14 predicted proteins | sample H2c1metaG_FD_144928 | JGI IMG/M metagenome (GOLD analysis project Ga0193726, IMG submission 144928) | Soil microbial communities from a riparian zone of the East river system, Colorado, United States - H2c1 | ecosystem: Environmental > Terrestrial > Soil > Riparian zone | place: USA: East River... | reverse complement strand
CGGGCCAGCTGGCCGCGTGGCTGGCGGCGTACGCCAGCGGCCCGGGCCGGTCCGGCCTGGCCGTCACCGGCACCTGGGGCCGGGGCACCGGGGACCTGACCGGCGTGGCCATCGCGGCCCCGGACGGCTCGTGCGCCTTCATCGACCCGGCGGCGCTGGCCCAGGACGACGAGCAGGCCCTGGCGCGCTGGCTGGCCGACTCCGAGCGCCCCAAGGCGCTGCACGACGCGAAGGGCCCGATGCACGCGCTCGCTGCCCGGGGCCTGACCCTCGGCGGGCTGACCAGCGACACCGCCCTGGCGGCCTACCTGGCCCTGCCCGGCCAGCGCTCGTTCGACCTGGCCGACCTGGCGCTGCGGTACCTGAGCCGGGAGCTGCGGGACGCGCAGGCCAGCACCGGCCAGCTCACCCTGGACATGCCCGATCCCGCGCAGGCCGTCAACGCGCTGGCCCAGCGCGCCCAGGCCACCGCGGAGCTCGCCGACGCGCTCGACGCCGACCTGGAGGGCCGGGGCGCCACCGAGCTGCTGGCCGAGGTCGAGCTGCCGCTGGTCGGGGTGCTGGCCGAGATGGAGCAGTCCGGGATCGCCGCCGACGTCGACCACCTGGTGGGGATGTCAGACAGCCTCGGCAGCGAGGTCAAGGCGGCCGAGCAGGCCGCGTTCTCGATCACCGGGCATGACTTCAACCTCGGCTCGCCCAAGCAGCTGCAGGAAGTTCTCTTCAACGAGCTGGGCCTGCCCAAGACCAAGCGGATCAAGACCGGGTACACCACCGACTCCGAGGCGCTCACCGGGCTGCTCGCGCAGACCGGTCACCCGGTGCTGGAGCACCTGCTGCGGCACCGCGACGTGGCCAAGCTGAAGAGCATCGTGGACACCCTGATCCCGATGGCCGGCCACGACGGCCGGATTCACACCACCTACAACCAGATGATCGCCGCCACCGGCCGGCTGTCGTCCACTGACCCGAATCTGCAGAACATCCCGATCCGCACCGAGGAGGGCCGCCGGATCCGGCAGGGCTTCATCGTCGGCGCGGGCTACGAGTGCCTGCTCACCGCGGACTACAGCCAGATCGAGCTGCGGATCATGGCGCACCTGTCGCAGGACGCGGCCCTGGCCGCCGCCTTCGGCTCCGGCCACGACTTCCACGCGGCCACGGCCGGCAGCGTGTTCGGGGTCGAGCCGGACCAGGTCACCCAGGAGCTGCGCAGCCGGATCAAGGCGATGAACTACGGCCTGGCCTACGGGCTGTCGGTCTACGGGCTGTCCCAGCAGCTGCGCGTGACGCCGGACGAGGCCCGCGCCTACATGGACGAGTACTTCCAGCAGTTCGGCGGGGTCCGCGATTACCTGCAGGAAGTGGTGGCCCGGGCCCGCACGAACGGCTACACCCAGACGATCCTCGGCCGCCGCCGCTACCTGCCTGACCTGACCTCGGACAACCGCCAGCGCCGCGAGATGGCCGAGCGCATGGCCCTCAACGCCCCCATCCAGGGCTCGGCCGCGGACATCATCAAGGTCGCCATGCTGGCCGTCCAGCGCGACCTCAAGGCGGCCGGCCTGCGCTCGCGGATGCTGCTGCAGGTGCATGACGAATTGATTTTCGAAGTCGCCGCCGGTGAGCTGGAGGCGCTGCGGGAGATCGCGGCCACGGCCATGGCCGGCGCGTACGGCCTGTCGATTCCGCTGGAGGTCTCGATGGGCACCGGGCGCAGCTGGGCGGAGGCCGCGCATTAGGCATCTGGGCTGGCTGGAGGCCGGCCGAAGATTGACCCGCAGGCCGGGCTCTCATATGCTGGGCTTCGCGTTGTGTTCTCTCGCCGTCCGCCATGGCCGGGCAGCCTGAGGCGTGACCGCAAGCGGTCGCTGCCGTTGGTGCTGGCCAGGCGAGTCAAGTCTCACACCTTGGCCTTTCGTGTCGGACGCCTTGTCCACCTCGCACGTCCGCACACATTCCTGTCCGCATCCGGAGTCCACCAACACATGACGAGCAGCACCGAGGCCACCTCGACCCCCAAAGTAGCGGTCAACGACATCGGTTCCGAGGAGGCCTTCCTCGCAGCAATCGACCTGACCATCAAGTACTTCAACGACGGCGACATCGTGGAGGGCACCGTCGTCAAGGTCGACCGAGACGAGGTTCTGCTCGACATCGGCTATAAGACCGAGGGCGTCATCCCGTCGCGCGAACTCTCGATCAAGCACGACGTCGACCCGAACGACGTGGTCAAGACCGGCGAGCACATCGAGGCCCTGGTCCTCCAGAAGGAGGACAAGGAGGGCCGGCTGATCCTGTCCAAGAAGCGCGCTCAGTACGAGCGGGCCTGGGGCACGATCGAGAAGATCAAGGACGAGGACGGCGTCGTCACCGGCACGGTCATCGAGGTGGTCAAGGGCGGCCTGATCCTCGACATCGGCCTGCGCGGCTTCCTGCCGGCGTCGCTCGTCGAGATGCGCCGGGTCCGCGACCTGCAGCCCTACGTGGGCAAGGAAATCGAAGCCAAGATCATCGAGCTGGACAAGAACCGCAACAACGTGGTCCTGTCCCGCCGGGCGTGGCTCGAGCAGACCCAGTCCGAGGTCCGCCAGAACTTCCTGAACACCCTGCAGAAGGGCCAGATCCGCAAGGGCACCGTGTCCTCGATCGTCAACTTCGGCGCGTTCGTCGACCTGGGCGGCGTCGACGGGCTGGTGCACGTCTCGGAGCTGTCCTGGAAGCACATCGACCACCCCGGCGAGGTCGTCGAGGTCGGCCAGGAGGTCACGGTCGAGGTCCTCGACGTCGACATGGACCGCGAGCGGGTGTCGCTGTCGCTGAAGTCGACGCAGGAGGACCCCTGGCAGCAGTTCGCGCGGACCCACCAGATCGGCCAGGTCGTCCCCGGCCGGGTCACCAAGCTGGTGCCGTTCGGCGCGTTCGTGCGGGTCGAGGAGGGCATCGAGGGACTGGTGCACATCTCCGAGCTCGCCGACCGCCACGTGGAGATCCCCGAGCAGGTCGTGCAGGTCGGCGACGAGATCTTCGTCAAGATCATCGACATTGACCTGGACCGGCGCCGGATCAGCCTGTCGCTCAAGCAGGCGAACGAGAGCGCCCTCGGCGAGGCGGCGGGCGAGGACTTCGACCCGACGCTGTACGGCATGCCGGCGACCTACGACGAGCAGGGCAACTACGTCTATCCCGATGGCTTCGACCCCGAGTCGGGGGAGTGGCTGGAGGGCTTCGACACCCAGCGCGAGGAGTGGGAGCGGCAGTACACCGAGGCCCGCAACCGCTTCGAGGCGCACCAGGCTCAGGTCGCCGAGGCCCAGGTCAAGGCGAACGAGGCCCTGGCCGAGCCGCGCGAGGACCGCAGCTCTGCTGGCTCTGGCTCCAGCAGCAGCAGCAGCAGCCGCAGCGACGCGCCGGCCCAGGGCACCCTCGCCTCCGACGAGGCCCTGGCCGCGCTCCGCGACAAGCTGTCCGGCGGCCAGAGCTGACCACCGGGCTGAGCACCGCCCGCAGGCCTGCCCGCGTGCCCCTCGACCCCGGATGCCAGGGCTGAGGTGGTACTGCGGGTAGGCCTGACCGGCGGAATTGGCTCGGGCAAGAGCGAGGTGTCCCGCCGTCTGGCGGCGCAGGGCGCGGTGGTCATCGACGCGGACCAGATCGCCCGCGAGGTGGTCGAGCCGGGCACCGCCGGGCTCGCTGACATCGTCCGCGAATTCGGCCCGGAGGTCCTGCTGCCCGACGGCAGCCTGAACCGGCCGCGGCTGGGCGAGATCGTGTTCGCGGACCCGGAGCTGCGCGGCAAGCTGAACGGCATCGTGCACCCGCTGGTCCGGGCGCGGTCGCAGGAGCTGGAAGACGCCGCCGAGCCGGGCGCGATCGTCGTCCAGGACGTGCCGCTGCTCACCGAGAACAACCTGGCCGGCCTCTTCGACCTCGTCGTGGTGGTTGACGTGCCGCCGCGGATCCAGCTCGACCGGCTGGCCAAGCACCGTGACATGAGCCGGGATCAGGCCAAGGCCCGGATGGCCGCCCAGGCCAGCCGGGCAGACCGGCTGGCCATCGCCGGAATCGTGATCGACAACTCCGCGTCGCTGGCCGAGCTGGACCGGACCGGCAGGTCGGCGACCTGTGGACCGAGCTGCGGCGCCGCCAGCAGCTCGGCCCGGGCACCGGCAAGGGCGCCTAGCGCGGTCCTGGCGGGCGGCCGAAAATCACTTCTCACGGCCCGGCCCGGCGCGGCAGGGTGGGTTGCGTGCCGCCGTCGGCGGCCTGACCCCTGGAGCTCATCGTGACCATCGACCACGGCCGCCTGGCCGTCACCGACGTGCCGGTCCGGCAGCTGAGCGCCGCTGACCTGGCCGGCTGCCTGGCCCTGGCCGATGACCGGGGCTGGCCGCCGGAGCCGGACAAGTGGCAGCTGCTCTTCGAGGTCGGCGAGGTCTTCGGGATCGCGGACCCGGCCGGCGGCCTGGCCGGGGCGGTGGCGCTGACCCGCTACGGCCCGGACCTGGCCGCCATCGGGATGATGCTGGTGGCGCAGCGGCACGGGCGCCAGGGCCTGGGGCGCGCACTCATGACGCACGTCCTCGAGCAGGCGGGCGGCGTGGTGACCTGCCTGTTCGCGACCGACTTCGGCCGCCCGCTGTACGAGCGGCTCGGGTTCCGCCCGGCCCACCTGTCCGACCGGTACATCGGCCCCCTCGCGCCGGGCCCGGCCGCGCCCAGCCCGGTGCCGGTCCGGCCCGCCACGCCCGACGACCTGCCGGCCATCGCCCGGCTGGACCGCGGGGCCTTCGGCGCGGACCGCAGCGGGATCCTGGCCCGGCTGCCCCAGCTTTCCGAGCGCTTCCTGGTCGCGGACGGCCCGGACGGCCGGGCCGTCCGCGGGTTCGCGGCGTCCGCCGTCCTGAACGGCCTGCTGCTGCCCGGCCCGGTCGTGGCCGATGACCTGGACGTGGCCACGGCCCTGCTCACGGGCCTGGCCGCGGGCTCCGGGTGGCCGCTGCGCATCGAGGTGGCCAGCACGCATCCCGGCCTGGCCCGCTGGGCCGCCGGGCACGGGCTCACGGCCCGCAGCCAGACCGCGTTCATGACCTACGGCGGTGCCCTCCCCGGGCGGCGCGGGCAGGTTTTCGGGCCGCTCAACGTTGCCATGGGCTAGGGGTACCGCCCGGCCGCCGGGCGCCGGACTGTCAGTGCCCCGCCCTACAGTGAGAGCGTGAGGAAGAGCCTGTCATGCGCCCGGTAACTGACCTGCAGCGCCGCGTCGCCCCGTTCGAGGTGGTGACGGAGATGGTGCCCGGCGGCGACCAGCCGTCGGCGATCGCGTCCATCCAGGCGCGGATCGAGTCCGGGGCCAAGGACACGGTCCTGCTCGGGGCCACTGGCACCGGCAAGACGGCCACCGTCGCCTGGCTGACCGAGCGCCTGCAGCGGCCGGTCCTGGTCATGCTGCCCAACAAGACGCTGGCCGCGCAGTTCGCCAACGAGCTGCGGGAGATGCTGCCCAATAACGCGGTCGAGTATTTCGTCTCGTACTACGACTACTACCAGCCTGAGGCCTACGTCCCGCAGACCGACACGTACATCGAGAAGGACTCGTCGATCAACGACGAGGTGGAGCGGCTGCGCCACTCGGCGACAAACTCGCTGCTGACCCGGCGGGACACGATCGTGGTGTCCTCAGTGTCATGCATCTACGGCCTCGGCACCCCGCAGGAGTACGTGGACCGCATGCTCCGGCTGCACGTCGGCGACACGACGGACCGGGACGGGCTGCTGCGCAAGCTGGTCGGCATGCAGTACACACGCAATGACCTGTCCTTCACCCGCGGCACGTTCCGGGTCCGCGGCGACACCATCGAGGTGATCCCGCAGTACGAGGAGCTCGCCGTCCGGATCGAGATGTTCGGCGACGAGGTCGAGCGGCTGATGACGCTGCACCCGCTGACCGGCGAGGTGATGAGCGAGGACGAGGAGCTGTACGTCTTCCCGGCCTCGCACTACGTCGCGGGACCCGAGCGGATGGAGCGGGCCATCGCCGGCATCGAGACCGAGCTGGCCTGGCGGCTCCCGGAGCTCGAGCAGCAGGGCAAGCTGCTCGAGGCCCAGCGGCTGCGGATGCGCACCACCTACGACGTCGAGATGATGCGCCAGGTCGGCAGCTGCGCGGGCATCGAGAACTACTCCCTGCACATCGACGGCCGCGCGCCGGGCACCCCGCCCAACACGCTGCTGGACTACTTCCCCGAGGACTTCCTGCTGGTCGTCGACGAGTCGCACAACACCGTGCCGCAGATCGGCGCCATGTACGAGGGCGACGTGTCCCGCAAGCGCGTCCTGGTCGAGCACGGCTTCCGGCTGCCGAGTGCCATCGACAACCGCCCGCTGACCTGGGACGAGTTCGGCGAGCGGATCGGCCAGACGATATACCTGTCGGCGACGCCGGGACCGTACGAGCTGCAGCGGACCGGCGGCGAGGTCACCGAGCAGGTGATCCGGCCGACCGGGCTGATCGACCCCGAGGTTCACATCCGGCCGACCAAGGGCCAGATCGACGACCTGGTGCACGAGATCCGGGAGCGCGCGGAGAAGAATGAGCGGGTGCTGGTCACCACGCTGACCAAGAAGATGTCCGAGGACCTGACCGACTACCTGCTGGAGCTCGGCATCCGGGCCCGGTACCTGCACAGCGAAGTCGACACCCTGCGGCGCATCGAGCTGCTGCGCGAGCTGCGGGTCGGCGAGTACGACGTGCTGGTCGGGATCAACCTGCTCCGGGAGGGGCTGGACCTGCCCGAGGTATCCCTGGTGTCCATCCTGGACGCGGACAAGGAAGGATTCCTGCGGTCCGGGACGTCCCTCATCCAGACCATCGGCCGCGCGGCGCGGAATGTCTCGGGCCAGGTGCACATGTACGCCGACAAGGTCACGCCGTCCATGCAGCGGGCCATTGACGAGACCACCCGCCGCCGCGAGAAGCAGGTCGCCTACAACACCGCCCACGGCGTCGACCCGCAGCCGCTGCGCAAGCGGATCGCGGACATCCTGGACCAGATGGTGCGCGAGGACGCCGACACCGAGCAGCTGCTCGGCGGCGCCGGCCGGCAGCAGAGCCGGGGGAAGGCCCCGGTGCCGGGGCTCTCGTCGCGGGCCAAGGCGGCCGCGGCCGCGTCGGCCGGCGCGCGGGCGCGGCCCGGCGACTCGGGCGGCGGCCCGGCCCGGGACGACCTCGTCTCGCTGATCGGCGAGCTGACTCAGCAGATGCACACCGCCGCGGCGGAGCTGCAGTTCGAGGTGGCGGCCCGGATCCGCGACGAGATCCGGGAGCTCAAGAAGGAGCTCCGCGGCATGCAGGCGGCGGGCGTCTGACTGGACGGGACAGCACGGGCGGAGCGAAACCGGCCCGAAGGCGCAATCCCGCCGGGATAGGGTGATTGGCGGTCGCGTCCGGGGGAACCCATTCGCAGCTTCTCGCGTCTAAGGCTCGGCGGACCAAAGCCGCCGGATAGCCGAAACGGTCGCCCAGGAGCCGTCCTGGCGCCAGCCAGCGACCGGGAAGTGAGTCCATCATGGCCCGATCAACGCTCGTCATGACCGTGCTCGGCGCTGCGGCCGTGCTGGCCGTGGCCGGCTGCGGCTCCGTGACCGCCGCCGACGCCGGCTCCGCCAGCAGCGCCGGCGCCACCACGAGCCCCGGTAGCGGCGCCGCGGCGGCCAGCCCCAGCGGCGGCAGCAGCGCGGCACCCGGCCCCGGCCAGGTCAACGGGACGGGCGGCCCGGTCGGCGGGGTCAGCGGGCTGCTGTGCTCCGCGCCGGGCGCCGTGAGCCAGGTCCTCATCACCCGGACCGGCTTCGCCGTGCGCGTGCTGCCGACCAACCCCCGGACCTCGGCCTTCCTGACCTCGGGCACGCCCCCGTCGCCCGGCATCGTCGTCAAGGGAGCCGGCCCGGCCCGCGCACTCGCCAAGGCGCTCTGCGGGCTGCCCGCCATGACCGGCGGCATCCTGCACTGCCCGAAGCTGGGCGCGACCAGCGTCCGGCTCGCCTTCCTCGACGGCCGCCGGGTGCTCCCGGCGGTCATCATCCAGCCCTCGGGCTGCCTGACCGTCACCGGGGCGGGCCCGGTGCGCACGGCGGCCCGCAGCTCGGCCTTCCTGAAGCTGCTGACCAGCATGGCCGGGCCCCTGCCGCTGCCCGGCGCCGTGCACCTGCCCGGCGGCGCGGTCAGCGGCGGCCCGCTCCGTCCCCTGGCCACCCTCAGCTAGCCCCGCCCCCTCGGCGAAGCCCCGCCCTCGCACGCCGCGGGCTGGCCTCATGATTGTGACCGATCGGGTGCGGATAGAGGCGGTCGCATATCTGGGTCGGGTGGGTGTCGGGCGCGGGCTGCGGCTGGCGGCCTGCCGGGAACGACATGACCGTGAGGTTGCTGCTGCTGTAGCAGCAGTGAATGTACGGTCATGTCGCTGCTGCCGGGCCTGGCGGCCGCCGGCAGGGCACGCCAGGTCCCTTGACAGGCCAAGACCACGAGTCATGCGACAGCCTCAAGACCACCCCTAATCGGTCACGATCATGGCGGCGCACCCGGGCGGCACGCGCCGGAGTGACCTGTGCGGTGGCTGAGGCGGCGGACGGGCTAGGGCGCCCGCGATGGCCCCCCGGCGCGCTGCCAGGGTTCGCCCGCGTGCCTGACCTGTCCGGCTCGCGCCCGGCCCGCCTGCCCGGCTGGGGCCGGCCCGCCTGCCCGCCGCGCCGGGCGTGCCGGCGGAACCCGGCACCCCGCGCCGGACAGGGCGGCTACGGACAGTGGCCAGTCGGGGGCCGGACTCGGGTGGCATTGTGGGCATAATCCGCCCTGTTCAGCTGCTGTCCCCCTTGTGTGGACTGAGATGCTCCGGGAGGAGTCCTGCGAGCACGCCCTGTCACGGCGGCGTAGGGTCGAATCATGCTAGAGAGCCTGGTCGCCGCTCTGGTGTCAGCTTTCTGCTACGGAGTAGCGGCCGTCATGCAGGCGATCGCCGTCCGGTCGGCCACCCACCGCCCGGTGGTGGGGGCCGGCGAGGCCGGCCCCGGCGTCGACCCCGGCCTGATTGTCCGGATGCTCCGGCAATGGCCGTTCGTGGCCAGCATCGGCATCGACCTGGTCGGCTTCATCGCTCAGCTCGTCGCACTGGCCCGGCTGCCGCTGTTCGCGGTCCAGGCCATCATCGCGGCCAACCTGGCGGTGACGGCCGTGTTCGCGGCCTGGCTGATGCATGTCCGGCTCAGCCTGCGGGAGTGGCTGGCGGTCACCGGCGTGGTGGTCGGCGTCGGGCTGCTGGGCTCCTCGGCCGGCTCCCAGGGCGCCGCCCACGTGGGCTTTGCCTTCAAGCTCGGGCTCATCGTGGCGGTGGCCGGCGTCGCGGTGGGCGGCCTGATGGCCGCGCGGCTGCCGAATCCGTACCGGACGCCGGTCCTGGGCGGGATCGCGGGGCTCGGCTACGCCGTGCTGGCCGTCTCGGCGCGCATCCTGCCCGGCTTCTCGCCGGCTGAGCTGGTCCGCGATCCCGCGACCTACACGCTGGCCGCGGCCGGGATCGTCTCGTTCATGCTGTACGCGACGGCGCTGGAGGGCGGCAGCGTGACCGTGGCCACCGCCGCCGTGGTGCTGGCCGAGACCATGCCGCCCGCCGTCGTGGGCGTCCTCCTGCTGGGCGACTCGACCCGGCACGGCCTGGAGGGCATCGCCGTCCTGGGCTTCATCCTGGCCGTGTTCTGCGCGGTGGCCCTGGCCCGGTTCGGCGAGGCCAGCGAACACCGAACCGAGCATGAACCGGACGCCGAGGACCGGGCCAGCATGCAGGTCAGCCGCCCGGCCGCGTTAGGCCCCTGGGACGTCCCGGACCGGTGACAGCGGGCCGGGACACGCCGCCCGAAGCGTTTGCCCACCTCGCAGTCACGCCGGCCTGATATCCTGAGACCCCGTGGACCAGCGGGCGTTCTCGCTGGCACAGACCACGGGAGCCCCACCTTGGCGATGTCAGCGCAAGTTACACGGCCAGTTAGTACGCGGCACCTGTTCGTCACCGGGGGCGTCGCCTCCAGCCTGGGCAAGGGCCTCACGGCCTCCAGCATCGGCCGGCTGCTCAAGCTGCGCGGGCTCCGGGTGAACATGCAGAAGCTCGACCCGTACCTGAACGTCGATCCCGGCACCATGAACCCGTTCCAGCACGGCGAGGTCTTCGTGACCGACGACGGCACGGAAACGGACCTGGACGTCGGCCACTACGAGCGGTTCCTGGATATCCGGCTGCCGGGCTCGGCCAACGTGACGACGGGCCAGATCTACTCCAGCGTCATCGCCAAGGAGCGGCGCGGCGATTACCTGGGCGATACGGTCCAGGTCATCCCGCACATCACCAACGAGATAAAGGCCCGCATCCTGGACATGGGCGGCCCGGAGACCGACGTGGTCATCACCGAGGTCGGCGGGACGGTCGGGGACATCGAGTCGCAGCCGTTCCTGGAGGCCATCCGCCAGATCCGGCACGAGATCGGCCGGGACCGGTGCTTCTTCCTGCACGTGTCCCTGCTGCCCTACATCGGGCCGTCCGGCGAGCTGAAGACCAAGCCGACCCAGCACTCGGTGGCGGCGCTGCGCAGCATCGGCATCCAGCCCGACGCGATCGTCTGCCGGTCCGACCGGCCCATCAACGAGGGGCTGAAGCGCAAGATCAGCCTGATGTGCGACGTGGACGAGGAGGCCGTGGTCTCGGCGCCCGACGCGCCGTCGATCTATGACATCCCGCGGGTGCTGCACAGCGAGGGGCTGGACGCCTACGTGGTCCGCAAGCTGGGGCTGTCCTTCCGTGACGTCGACTGGAGCGACTGGGACGACCTGCTCCGGCGGGTGCACCGCCCGGCCCGCACGGTCACGATCGCCCTGGTCGGCAAGTACGTGGACCTGCCCGACGCCTACCTGTCGCCGGCCGAGGCGCTGCGGGCGGGCGGCTTCGCCAACGACGCCCGGGTCAACATCCGGTGGGTGCCCAGCGACGACTGCCAGACGCCCGAGGGCGCGGCCGAGCAGCTGGCCGACGTGGACGGGGTGCTGGTCCCCGGCGGCTTCGGGGTCCGCGGCATCGAGGGCAAGATCGGCGCCGTCCGGTACGCCCGCGAGCACGGCATCCCGCTGCTGGGGCTCTGCCTCGGCCTGCAGTGCATGGCCATCGAGGTCGGCCGCCACCTGGCCGGGCTGGCCGGCGCCAACAGCACGGAGTTCGAGCCCGACGCCGCCTACCCGGTGATCGCGACCATGGCCGACCAGCAGGACGTGGTCGCGGGGGAGCGGGACATGGGCGGGACGATGCGGCTGGGCATCTACCCGGCGCACCTGGCCCCCGGCAGCCTGGTGGCCGAGCTCTACGGCGCTGAGGTGGTCCACGAGCGGCACCGGCACCGCTACGAGGTCAACAACGCCTACCGGCAGACGCTCGAGGATGCCGGCCTGATCTGCTCGGGCCTGTCCCCGGACGGGCGGCTGGTGGAGTTCGTGGAGCTGCCCCGCGACGTGCACCCGTTCTTCGTGGCCACCCAGGCCCACCCCGAGTTCCTGTCCCGGCCGACCCGCCCGCACCCGCTGTTCAGCGGGCTGGCGGCCGCCGCGATCGAGCGCTCCCGCGCCGTGCCGGCCGCCGAGCAGCCGCCGCTGGCCGCCGCCCTGCGGCCCGCGGCCAGCGCCCGGGCGGGCGCGCGCTGGGATGGCTGAGGCCCCCGCGGCCGCCGGGCCGGCCCCGGCGGTCACGGAGAACCCGGCCGGCCCGCTGCGGGACACGCCCGAGCACTGGCCGGTCACGCAGTCCGCGGAGCTGGCCCGCGGGCGGCTGCTCCGGGTCCGGCAGGACACCGTGACCATGCCGGACGGCACGCACGCGGACCGGGAGCTCACCGAGCATCCCGGCGCCGTGGCCATCCTGGCCCTCGACGAGGCGGACCGGGTCCTGCTGATCCGGCAGTACCGGCATCCGGCCGGCGCGCTGCTGTGGGAGATCCCGGCCGGGCTGCGGGACGTGGCGGGGGAGCCCCTGCTGGCCAACGCGGAGCGCGAGCTGCTGGAGGAGACCGGCTACCGGGCCGCCGACTGGCGGGTCCTGACTGACGTCCTCACCTCGCCGGGCTCCAGCACCGAGCGGGTGCGGGTCTTCCTGGCCCGCGGGCTGACCGAGGTGCCGGCCGCCGACCGGGACTACGTTCCCGAGTACGAGGAGGCGTCGATGCAGGTGGCCTGGCTGCCGCTGGAGGAGGCGGTCCGCGGTTTCCTCGCCGGCGATCTTCACAACGGGGTGGCCGCGGTAGGTATCTTGTCCGCGTATGCCGCCATCAAGATCGGATTCGGCGGGCTCCGCGAAACCGGGGCGCCGGAGACCTTGTAACGCGGCTGCGAGGGAACCGCCCGGCAACGGCGCCGGGCGGACCCGTGAACGAGGGAGGGACTGCGTCATGAAAGTTGGCGTGCCCAGGGAAGTCAAGAATCACGAGTACCGCGTGGCCATCACCCCGGCGGGCGTGCACGAGCTGGTGCGCGACGGCCACGAGGTCTACCTGGAGCAGGATGCGGGGGCCGGCTCGCGGATCCCGGACGCGGACTTCGCGGCGGCCGGCGCCGAAATCCTGCCGTCCGCGGACGATGTGTGGCTGGCCGGCGACCTGATCCTCAAGGTCAAGGAGCCGGTCGCGGAGGAGTTCCCCCGGATGCGCAAGGGGCAGGTCCTGTTCACCTACCTGCACCTGGCGGCCGGCCGCGAGTGCACCGAGGCCCTGCTGGGCGCCGGGGTCACCGCGATCGCCTACGAGACCGTCCAGCTGCCCGACGGCTCGCTGCCGCTGCTCGCGCCCATGTCCGAGGTGGCGGGCCGGATGGCGCCCCAGGTCGGCGCGCACCACCTGCAGCGCGACGGCGGCGGCCGGGGCGTGCTGATGGGCGGCGTCTCGGGCGTCTACGCGGCCAAGACCGTCGTGCTGGGCGCGGGCGTGTCCGGCATGAACGCGGCCGCCATCGCCCTGGGCATGCAGGCCGAGGTGCTGCTGCTCGACCGGAACATCGCCCGGCTGCGCCAGGCGGACGCGATCTACCAGGGGCACCTGCAGACCGTGGCCTCCAACGCCTACGAGATCGAGCGCGCCGTCCTCGACGCCGACCTGGTCATCGGGGCCGTCCTGGTGCCGGGGGCCAAGGCCCCGAAGCTGGTCTCCAACGACCTGGTGTCCCGGATGCGGCCGGGCGCCGTGCTGGTCGACATCGCCATCGACCAGGGCGGCTGCTTCGAGGACTCTCATCCGACCACCCACGCCGACCCGACCTACAAGGTGCACGAGGCGCTCTTCTACTGCGTGGCCAACATGCCGGGCGCGGTGCCGCATACCTCGACCTACGCCCTGACCAACGTCACGCTGCCCTACGTCGTCGAGATCGCCACCCACGGCTGGCGCGAGGCGCTGCGCCGCGACCAGCCGCTGGCGGGCGGCCTGAACACCTACGAGGGCGAGGTCACCTGCCTGCCCGTGGCGCAGGCGCACGGCCTGCCCGCCCGGCCGCTCGCGGAGGTGCTCAGCTGACCACGGTCCCCGCGGCCGTCCGCCGGTACCTCGATCACCTGACCGTGGAGCGGGGCCTGGCCGCCCACACGCTCGAGGCCTACCAGCGTGACCTGAACCGGTACGCGGTGACCCTGGCCCTTCGGGGCCGCACCGAGATCGAGTCGGTGGTCACCCAGGACGTGGCCGACTACCTGGCCGGCCTGAGGGAGGGGGACGGCGAGCACCCGCCGCTCGCCGCCAGCTCGGCCGGCCGGGCGGTGGTCGCGGTCCGCGGGCTGCATGCCTTCGCGCTCACCGAGGGGCTGGCCCCCGGCGACCCGGCTCGGCTGGTCCGGCCGCCGGCGCCGCCGCGGCGGCTGCCCCGGGCCATCTCGCTGCCCGAGATCGAGCGCCTGCTGGCCGCGGCCGGCGGGCCGGGGACGGCCGCCGCGGCGGGCGGCAGCGCGGAGAGCGCGCAGGCCGCCGCGCTGCGGGACCGCGCCCTGCTGGAGCTCCTGTACGGGACCGGGGCCCGGATCTCCGAGGCGGTCGGCCTGGACGTGGACGACCTCGACCTGGCCGGGGAGTCCCGCAGCACGCTGGTGGCGGCGGTGGTCCGGCTCAGCGGCAAGGGCGACAAGCAGCGGGTCGTGCCGGTGGGCAGCTACGCGCGCGCGGCGGTCGAGGCCTACCTGATCCGGGCGCGGCCGGTCCTGGCCCGGGCCGCCCGGCGCGGCCCGGGCAGCCCGGCGGTCTTCCTGAACGCCCGGGGCGGCCGGCTCACCCGGCAGGGCGCCTGGGGCGCGCTGCGGGCCGCCGCGGCCCGTGCCGGGCTGGCCCAGGTGTCGCCGCATACCCTGCGGCACTCGTTCGCGACGCACCTGCTCGACGGGGGCGCCGACGTCCGCGTCGTGCAGGAGCTGCTGGGCCACGCGTCGGTCACCACGACGCAGGTGTACACGCTGGTCACGGTCGACCGGCTGCGCGAGGTCTACGCCGCCGCGCATCCGCGGGCCCTGGGTTGATGACACCGGGCTGAGCAACCGCCGCCGCGAGAGCATGATTTGGCGCAGTAGCCAGCGTTTCGGGGTGTAAATTGAGTCCGAGCGTTTTCCCCGGTACCGGTGAGTCGGCTTGCCGGCATCGGCGTTTGCGCCTAGAGTCCCCGTTCCAAGCGGCGTATTCCGCGTGGTCGCCGGGGAGGTGCAATTCATCATGCGAACCTTGGAGGTCAGGCCGGGCGTGCTTGGACCCACCGGTCGGCCCGTGCCGGTATTTCCCGTTCCCGAGCCATTGCTGGAGCACGGCCCGGCGCGCATCGCGGCCGTCTGCAACCAGAAGGGCGGGGTCGGGAAAACCACCACGACCATAAACCTCGGTGCCGCCCTTGCGGAGCAGGGCCGGCGGGTGCTGCTGGTCGACTTCGACCCCCAGGGCGCCCTGTCCGTGGGCCTGGGCATCCAGCCGCACGAGCTGGACGCGACCATCTACAACCTGCTCATGGAGCGCAACCTCAGCGCCAGCGAGGTCGTCATCAAGACGTCGGTGGACGGCATGGACCTGCTCCCGAGCAACATCGACCTGTCGGGGGCCGAGGTCCAGCTGGTGCACGAGGTCGGCCGGGAGTTCGTGCTCGGCCGGGTCCTGCAGCCGCTCATCCCCGAGTACGACGTCGTTCTCATCGACTGCCAGCCGTCCCTCGGGCTGCTGACGGTGAACGCCCTGGCGTGCGCGGACGGCGTGCTCGTTCCGCTCGAGTGCGAGTACTTCGCGCTGCGCGGGGTGGCGCTGCTCATGGAGACCATCGAGAAGGTGGCCAGCCGGCTCAGCCCCAAGCTGGCCATCGACGGGGTGCTGGCCACCATGTACGACTCGCGAACGTTGCATACGCGTGAAGTCCTGGCGAATGTGGTGCAAGGCTTCGGCGACAGGGTCTTTCACACGGTCATCAGCCGGACAGTGAGGTTCCCGGACGCTACCGTGGCAGGTGAGCCGATTACGCAGTTCGATCCCTCGTCAAACGGGGCGACGGCGTACCGTGAGCTGGCCAAGGAGGTACTGGACCGGTGGCGGCAGGGGGCGCGCGGGGGTCCCGCCCACGGCGGGTAAGCCTGCCGGGGGTCTCGGAGCTTTTGCGCCCGGTCGCGCGGGCTCCGGAATCCGAGCCCCAGCGCCCGGCCAGCGGCCGGGAGACCCACTCCCAGAAGATCACCGTCTACCTGTCCGCCAGCGAGCTGCTGGAGCTGGAGCGCGCCCGGCTCGCCCTGCGGGCCTACGGGATCGCGGTCGACCGCGGCCGGATCGTCCGCGAGGCCCTGGCCGTGCTCCTCGCCGACCTCGATGCGGACGGGGACCGCAGCGTGGTGGCCCGGCGGCTGCGCAGCGGGACGGAACAGACCGGGTAGCGTCGATTCCCCAGGTGCGGCCGCGGCCGCGAATCAGCAGGCGGCAACGGATCCGGAATGACCACGATGGCAATCAGCGATACTGGTGACGCGCCGCCGCCAGGCTCCTTCCAGGTCCACCTCGACGTCTTCGAGGGGCCGTTCGACCTGCTCCTGGCCCTGATCTCCAAGCACAAGCTGGATATCACCGAGATCGCCCTGTCCAGCGTCACGGACGAGTTCATCGCCCATATCCGCGCCCTGGCCGACGCCTGGGACCTGGATCAGGCCAGTTACTTCCTGGTCGTCGCCGCCACCCTCCTCGATCTCAAGGCCGCCCGGCTGCTGCCGGCCGGCGAGGTGGACGACGAGGAGGACCTGGCGCTCCTGGAGGCGCGCGACCTGCTGTTCGCCCGGCTGCTGCAGTACCGGGCCTACAAGGAGGTCGCGGCCGTGCTGGCCGGGAAGATGGCCGTGCAGGGCCGCCGCTTCGCGCGCCGGGTGGCCATGGAGCCGCAGTTCGCCAGCCTGCTGCCCGAGGTCCTGCTCGGCCTCGGCCCTGGCCAGTTCGCGGCGATCGCCGCGCAGGTGCTGGCTCCGCGCCGCCCGCCGACCGTCTCGACCGATCACCTGCACATCCCGCGGACCAGCGTGCGCGAGCAAGCTGAGATACTGGCAGTGCGGCTGCGCGACGTGCGGCGCGCCACCTTCCGGCAGCTCACCGCCGACTGCGCGGGCACCTTCGAGGTCGTGGCGCGGTTCCTGGCGGTCCTGGAGCTGTTCCGGGACAGCCGGATCACCCTGGATCAGGTGGTGCCGCTGGGCGATCTCTACATTTCCTGGTCGGATTCCGGGCCGACTGCGGACGCGAGCCAAGCTGACGAGGAAGACGACTAGACATGCAGAACGGATCGTCCCCCGAACTGTCGCACCCCCCCGACCCGGCCGGCGAGGCCGGGGCCGGGACGGGCGCCGCGGCGGCGGATGCTGCGGTGGCGGATGCTGCGGCGCCGGACGCGGCGGGCGTGGCGGGCGAGCCCGGGCCGGGCCTGCGGGCCAGCCTGGAGGCGATCCTCCTGGTCGCCGACGAGCCCGTGGCCGAGAACGTGATCGCCCAGGTGGTGGAGCGGCCGACGGAAGAGGTGGCCGCCGTGCTGCGCGAGCTCGCCGCGGCCTACACCGCCGAGGGCCGGGGCTTCGACCTCAAGGAGATCGCCGGCGGCTGGCGGTTCTACACCCGGGTGGAATGCGCGGGGGTGGTCGAGCGGTTTGTGCGAGACGGGCAGGAAGTCCGGCTGACCCAGGCGGCGCTGGAGACACTGGCCGTCGTGGCCTACCGGCAGCCGGTGAGCCGAGCCAGGGTGTCCGCCGTGCGGGGGGTCAACTGCGACGGCGTGATGCGCACCCTGGTGCTGCGGGGGCTGGTCGAGGAGGCAGGCGCGGACCCCGATACCGGGGCCGTGCTGTTCCAGACGACCGGGTATTTCCTGGAGCGGCTCGGGCTGGCCGGCCTCGGGGACCTTCCCGAGCTGGCCCCGTTCCTCCCCGATCACCTAGAAGACGAACAGGACGCAGGTCATGAGCATGTCGGGTCGTAGCCGCCAGAGCGGTGCCAGTGGTACGGGACGCAGCGGCGGCGGGCCCGGTGGCTCGGAACGCGCCGGCGGCGGGCGCAGCGGCGGGACGGGCCGCGGTGGCGCCGGGCGCGGCGGCGCCGGGCGGG
>Ga0193726_1001564_pt1 | contig 17662 bp, 15 predicted proteins | sample H2c1metaG_FD_144928 | JGI IMG/M metagenome (GOLD analysis project Ga0193726, IMG submission 144928) | Soil microbial communities from a riparian zone of the East river system, Colorado, United States - H2c1 | ecosystem: Environmental > Terrestrial > Soil > Riparian zone | place: USA: East River... | reverse complement strand
GAGCCCCATTGGCCACCCAAAAGTCCCGATGCAATTATGGATCGGGACTTTATTTTTAATAAAATCTTATGACGTGGCAATTATTCCTGGTACCTCTTACTTGCGCATTTAGTTGCTGGTTTGTAATAAAACTTTTTTTTACAATATTATTCCGACCCCTGGAGCCCAGGTCATTTTTGGGCATTAAAATACAAGGCCTGTTGCCTGCAAAGCAATCTTTCATCGCGTCCAAAACGGGAAAAATAGTAGCCGAACAATTCATCACCTCCAATCTCATCGAACAAAAGATCACCGATCCGGCCCAGATCCAAAAGATCATGCCCGTTGTGGAAGAGCATATCGATGACTTCCTTCGAAATAAACTCAAAAAGGAAATGCCATTCATAGGCATGTTTGTGGGAGATAAAACCGTGACCTCCTTAAAGAAGGTTTTTATGACCGAATTGGAATCATTATTTCCAAAAATAATCGGAGGATTTGTAACCAATATTGTAAATGATCTTAATATCGAAAAACTAGTCAGCGAGAAGATCATGACCATTTCCATTCCCGGAATTGAAACCGCATTTCATAAAGACCTGTCCAAAGAATTGCGCATGGCCGAAATAATTGCCGGATTGGTAGGCCTTTTGATAGGTTTTCTATGCATGGCGCTGTTATACATCCTGAAATGATGAACGGCACAAGGTTTTCAAGTGGTCATCGTCAAACGACCACTTATCAATTCATCAAAAAGGGACAAAAATAAATCAAGACCTTTGCACCCAATAAATAATTCATAATGAGAAAAACAGCTACTTTAATTGCTGCCCTATTGATCACAACAATCCTTTTTGCTCAGGTACCTGGCGGTAATCAAGGTAATAGAAGTGGCATGGCCAGCCAAATGACAGGCGCATTTTATGGCAAGGTCCTGGATTCAATTACAAACAAACCCATTGATGCGGCTTCCGTTCAATTGATTCAAAACAAGTATGATACGGCTACCAAGAAAAGAAAAGAAGTTGTGATAAGTGGGATGCTCACAAAAAACAATGGTCAATTTAATATAGAAAGTGTTCCCATCATGGGACAATATAAATTAAGGATCAGTGCTATCGGGTTCAAGAATTATGAAAAGAATGTTTCCCTGGTGGATATGAGCGCTTTTAAGAAAAATGGAAATAATAATGGCAACCAGGATATGAGCAGCGTGCTGGGGAATTTTGACAAGGACCTTGGAAACATAAAGCTTGAAATTGACCAGAAGGTCCTGGGTAACGTTACGGTTACAAGTTCCAAACCCCTTGTGCAACTTGGCATTGATCGCAAGATCTATAATGTTGAAAAAGACCTGAGTACTGCAGGTGGCACTGCAGTTGATGTCATGAAAAATGTACCATCCGTGTCTGTAGATATAGACGGAAATGTAACCCTTCGCAATAGTCCTCCACAAATCTATGTTGATGGCAGGCCAACGACCCTTACACTCGATCAGATTCCCGCCGATCAGATATCCAGTGTTGAAGTAATTACAAATCCATCAGCGAAGTTTGATGCATCTGGTGGCACTTCAGGTATCTTAAATATTGTATTGAAGAAAAATCGTAAAGCTGGCTACAATGGCAATCTAAGGGCTGGCGTTGACAAACGCGGAAAAATAAATGGTGGAGGTGACATAAATATCAGGCAGGGAAAAATCAACTTTTTTGCAAACGCCAATTATGGACAAAGGAAATCAATTTCATATGGCACTACAGACCGGTACACCTTTTTACAAAATCCTTTTACAAATCTTCACCAGGAAGACAAGAATACCAACAATGGATTTTTTGAATTTGGCCGGGCAGGGTTTGATTATTTCTTAGATAACCGGAATACGCTTACCCTGGCAGGTCTTTTGGTCCATGGCGATTTCAAATCCAATGTCAACAGCGATATCTTTGTTGATACGCTTTCAGGCATTAATAAGTCATCGTATACCAATCGCACATCAAATAACACAGGCATCTTTAATAACAAGGGCGGTTCTTTAGGTTACGTTCACAATTTTCCCAAGAATGGTCACCAGCTTACTGCAGATCTCAATTATAATAAAAGCGAAAACAGTAACTCCAGCTTTATTACTAATAATGTATTTGCTGATTTAGGCAGTACACAAACATCCAGTTACAAGCAACAGCAACTCGGCAGCGGCAACAATCAGCAATTGACTGTTCAATCCGATTATACGAATCCCATAAATGATAAATCAAAATTTGAAGCCGGGATAAGAATGTCTCAACGGGAAGTGGAGAGCCGGACAGATTTCGGTATCATAAACCCCGATCAAACTGTAACAAAGCTCCCACCGCTTTCATCCAATTATAGTTATACGGACAGGGTGTATGCCGCCTATAGCACCTTCAGCAGTAAGATTAAAGAAAATTTTGGGTACCAGGTAGGATTACGTCTTGAAAGTTCCAACTATCATGGAACCGTCCATACAAGCGTAATCGATGGCTTTGGATTCAAAGACACCTCCAGCAAATACAGCAACAAATACCCGATAAGTATTTTCCCAAGTGTATTTCTTTCTGAAAAATTAAAACACGACCAGGAATTGCAATTGAATTATAGCCGGAGGATCAATCGTCCGAATTTCTTCCAGTTATTTCCATTTACAGACTATTCAGATTCGCTTAATCTAAGCCGTGGTAATCCTAACTTAAAACCAGAGTTCACTAATTCGATTGAAGTTTCCTACCAAAAAACATTTCCAAAAAATAATAGTTTGTTGATCTCTGTTTATTATAAGAACACGATCGACCTGATTACGCGATACACTTCTACAGAAATTAATCCAATAAACAATGACAGCGTTTTCATCAACACCTTCATTAACGCAAACTCAAGCTTTGTAGGTGGGTTTGAATTCATTTCAAAAAATAAGATTGCTTCATGGTGGGACATCACGAGCAATTTGAATATTTACACTTCAAAGATCAATACAAATGATCCAACGATCCAGACCGCGGGACAGGTATACAGTTGGTTCGGAAAGATCAACAACAGCTTCAAACTGCCTCAGAACTTTACACTTCAATTATCCGGCGACTATACTTCCAAAACCGTTCTCTCTCCAGGTGGAAGTGCCAGTAGTGGAGGTGGCGGAGGCCGGGGAGGTTTTGGTCCTTCGGTAAGTGGCAATGCCCAGGGTTATTCCAAACCAACGTATGGCGTTGATGCCGCAGTGAGGTATGAGTTTTTGAAAAATAAAATGGCGTCGCTTACCTTAAGCGTGAGTGATATCTTTAAAACAAGAAAGAATGATGTGTATACTCAATCAAATTTTTTCACTCAACATGCACTACGTACCCGTGACGCCCAATTTTTCAGGCTGAACTTCGCATTACGCTTCGGAAAATTTGATGTTGCGTTGTTCAAAAAGAAAAATCTTAAGGGTGACCAGGAAAATATGCAGAATAGCATGCAAAGCATACAACAATAACAATCCCAATAATGAAATAAATTTACCCCGCGATACGCGGGGTTTTTTTTGCGAAAAACCGTCACAGGTTCTGAGATGGACCACTAATTTTTCAAACACTATATTTGATATTTACAAATTATGAACAGTCCTTACAAGTTTGCCATTATTGGATGTGGGCGGATTGCAACTCGCCACGCAGAGCAGATCAAAGAAAAAGGACAATTGGTGGCAGTTTGTGACATTGTAAAAGAAAAAGCGGATCAATTCTCAAAAAAATACTCCGCCAAAGCTTACTACGCCCTGGAAAATATGCTGGCGCAGGAAAATGAAATAGATATTATTTCTGTTTGTACCCCAAATGGTTTGCATGCGCTACATTCCATCAGCTCGATGGAGGCAGGCAAGCATGTTTTATGTGAAAAACCTATGGCAATCACGAGTGCAGATGGTATAAAAATGATAGAAATTGAGGAGATCACAGGGAAAAAACTCTTTGTTGTAAAACAAAACCGGTACAACCCCCCTGTTGCTTTTTTAAAACAACTCATAGATGAAAAAAAATTAGGGGCCATCTTCAATTTCCAACTTAATTGTTTTTGGAACAGGCCCGCTTCCTACTATGATAGTTCATGGAAGGGAACAAAAAAATTGGATGGAGGTATCCTGTTCACTCAGTTCAGTCATTTCATTGACCTTCTTTATTGGTTATTGGGAGATGTGAAAGAGGTAAAAGGAATGCGACAAAATTTTTCACATAAGGGCATCATAGAATTTGAAGACACTGGAGTGGCCCTTTTCGAAATGACAAGTGGTGCAATCGGGACCATGAATTATACCATCAACAGTTCAGGTAAAAATATGGAAGGTTCACTCACTTTATTTGGAGAAAAAGGAACCGTGAAAATTGGCGGACAATATTTGAATGAATTGGAATATTTCTCAGTAGAAGGTGCGTCAAGGCCTTCCCTTCCCGAGGCGAGGCCAGCCAACCAGTATGGATTTTATGAAGGCAGTATGAGTAACCATGATAAAGTCTATGAACATTTGATAAAAGCGATTGATAATTCTTCCCATGTCTTTATCAATTCAAAGGAGACGCTGAAGACAATCGAGATTATTGAAAAAATTTACAACTCATCTCCCCTTTCTTCATAAACCGATGAAACGACTTGTCTTTACTGTAACAAACGATCTTAGTTACGATCAGCGAATGATCAGGATCTGCGGTTCACTTTCAGGTGCGGGTTATCATGTCACCCTGGTCGGCCGCAAACAAAGAAATTCTGCTCCCCTCGCAGATCAGAAATTTTTTCAAAAAAGACTTTGGTGTTTTTTTGAAAAAGGAAAGAGGTTCTATATTGAATACAACATCCGGCTTTTTTTCTTTTTACTTTTTAAAAAGATGGACCTGATCGGTGCAATAGATCTTGATACGATCCTTCCCTGTTTCCTGGTGTCAAAATGGAAAGGGATAAAAAGGGTTTATGATGCACACGAATTGTTTTGCGAAATGAAGGAAATTGTGAATCGCCCTGCGATCTATAAAATATGGAAAAAAATTGAACGTATCACTGTCCCCAAATTCAAATATGGTTATACAGTCAATCAATTGATCTCAGATGAATTCAGGAAGATGTATGGCGTTAACTACGAAGTGGTACGGAACATTCCGGCTCTAAAAGAGATGACCATTCCGGAAAAAAAAGAAAAGTATGTTTTTTACCAGGGGGCGGTAAATGAAGGGAGGAGTTTTGAAACGCTCATTCCTGCTTTTAAAGAAATAAATTACCGGCTTCTTATTGCAGGTGACGGAAACTTTATGACCCAGGCGATGCAACTGGTAAAAGAAAATGAATTGGCTGGCAAGATAGAGTTCCTGGGAAAAATCGCTCCCGACAAACTTTTTTATTATACTTCCCAGGCATGGATAGGACTCACGCTTTTTGAAAATAACGGTCTCAGCAACTATTATTCTCTTGCAAACCGCTTTTTCGACTATTTACACGCTGGCATCCCCCAGCTCTGCGCAGAATACCCGGCATATATTGATTTAAACAAAAAGTACCATATCGCTGTTCTAATAAAGGATTTATCAAGCGGAAACATAGCAAAACATCTGAATAGTATGCTCCAGGACGATCTTTTGTATGATGAGCTGCAAAAAAACTGCATGAATGCCAGGAAAGAATTGAACTGGCAGCAGGAGGAGAAAAAATTGGTCAGCTTTTATAAAAATATTTTTGACTCTTGAGCCGTCATGTTCATATTGTTTGCCTGGATGCGCCCTACCCTCTCGACTATGGGGGTGCTGTTGATATGTTTGGGAAAATAAAAGCCCTGCACCAGGAAGGAATCAAAATTCACCTACACTATTTTGAGTACAATAACCGGGGAGATATAAGTGAGTTAAAAAAATATTGTGAAACGATCAATTCCTACCAACGAAGCCTGGGGCGAAAAGGGTTTTCATTTAAAATTCCATATATCGTTTCCTCGAGAATAAATGAGGAACTGGTAACTAACCTGAACAAGGATAATTATCCAGTCATTCTTGAAGGCATTCATTGTACAGGCATTGTAGATTCATTGGATGTTGGAAACAGGAAGATATTGGTACGGCTTCATAACGACGAAGCTTCTTATTATAAAAATCTCGCCCGGTACGAAAACAATTTTTTTAAGAGGCTCTATTTCATAAATGAAAGCAGGTTACTGAGAAAATACCAGTCGCGACTTCCAAAGAACTGTCATTATTCATGTGTTTCAAAAAAAGATACTTCTGTTTTCCGGGAAAAATATAAGCTCCCCAATGTTGATTTCCTTCCTGTTTTCGTTTGTTGGTCCGCAGTCAAAGGCGAGGAAGGGATTGGAAATTTTTGTTTGTACCATGGGAATCTTTCTGTTGCTGAAAATGAAAAAGCGGCCTTGTGGTTATTGGAAAACGTATTTACCAGGATAAACGTCCCTTTTGTTATTGCTGGCAAGCATCCTTCGAAACGATTGAGTTGCAACGCTCATCTTTGCCAGCATACCTGCATTGTAGCCGATCCTTCAGAAAAAGAAATAAACGACCTGGTACAAAAAGCCCACATACATATTTTGCCATCCTTTAATAATACAGGTATAAAATTAAAAATGCTTCACGCATTGTACCGGGGTCGACATTGTGTTGTCAATACTGCGGCGGTTGAAGGATCGGAATTGGAAGATGCCTGCCATGTAGGGAACAGCGCAAACGCACTTGCCTCTATCATTTTACAATTATATCATCAGCCTTTTGAAGAAGAGGAAATAAGATTGAGAAAGAAACTACTGGGCGATATTTTCAACAATGAAAGGAACGCTCAGAAAATCATTGCATGGTTATATTAGCATTGTCGATCACCCTACCCTTTTCTGTTCTCACCATTCTTGCAGGGAATTTTTGAATGACTATATAATCATGTGTGGCCATGATCACGGAGGTATGAATATCCTTTGCAATGAGGAATAACAAATTCATGATCTCGTCAGAAGTTTCGGGATCAAGATTACCTGTGGGCTCATCCGCCAGGATTATTTTTGGGGAGTTGAGCAAGGCCCTGGCAATATCTACACGCTGTTGCTCACCGCCACTAAGTTCAAAAGGCATTTTAAAGCCCTTTGCTTTTAAGCCAACTTTATCGAGCACATCCATGATCTTGTCATCCATTGTCTTTTCATTCGTCCAGCCCGTTGCTCTCAAAACAAATTTGAGGTTATCGTTCACGTTCCTGTCAGTAAGTAATTGAAAATCCTGGAATACCACACCCAGTGTACGCCGCAGGTAAGGGATTTTTTTCCAGTCAAGTTTTGCGAGGTCATAATCAGCTACCCTGCCTTCTCCTTCTTTTAAAGGAAGCTCGCCGTAGAGCGTTTTTAGCAAGCTTGATTTACCGGTACCGGTTTTGCCAACAAGATATACGAATTCACCTTTCTGAACTGAAAAATCAACGTCCTCCAATATCAGGTTGTCTCCCTGGTAAATATTCGCATTCTTGAGTTCAATGATTACTTCTGCCATTCTATTCAATTATTTTGCAAAATAAACTAAAGTCAGTAAGCATTTGGCAAAAAGTTTTCAAAAAAAAGAAAATCACTGAAATCATAGAATGGCAAACTATCGGGAAACCTTTCAATAAATAAGACTTGAATCGCCTTTTTTTATCACCAATTCTTTTTTCTCACTTTGCTCTACCCTGCCCACTACCTGTGCATCTACTCCAAATTTTTTTGAGGTGGCAATAAGTGCGTCAGCATTTTTTTCATCCGTATAAATTTCCATCCGCGTACCCATATTAAAAACCTGGTACATCTCTTTATCATCAGATTTACTTGCTGACTGTATCAATTGAAAAATAACAGGGGGCTCAAATAGATTATCTTTTATCACCCGCACATTATCCGGCAAATATTTCAGGCATTTGGTCTGCCCTCCTCCACTGCAATGTATCATTCCATGAACGCCATCAAAATGATCCTGCAGCATCTCCTTTATAATGGGAGCAAAGGTTCTGGTCGGGGAAAGCAGCAATCTTCCAATTTCCAGTTTTTCATTGCCAACCTCAATTTCATCGGTCATTAAATGCGGTCCGATATACACTACATGTTCATCCAGCGAGGTATCATACGATTCATGAAACCTGGCCCCATATGTTTTTTGTAAAAGATCATGTCTTGCACTTGTTAATCCATTACTTCCAATACCACTGTTATACTCATTCTCATAATTCGATTTACCAAAACTTGCTAAACCCACGATCAGGTTCCCGGCTTTGATGTTTTCATTGGTTATCAATTTTTCTTTTGGCCAGCGGGCAACCATGGTTCCGTTCACGGCGATTGTTCTAACCACGTCACCGGCATCGGCAGTTTCGCCACCCTGGTAGTAAATATTGATCCCAAACTTTTTCATGCTGTCAAAAAATTCCTGGCTACCATTGATGATCGCTTCAAGCACATCGCCCGGAATCAATTTTTTATTCCTGTCGATCGTAGATGAAAAAAGCAAATTGTCATAGATACCCGTACAAAGAAGGTCGTCCAGGTTCATTACGATGGCATCCTGGGCAATACCTTTCCATACGGACAGATCACCTGTTTCCTTCCAATATAAATAAGCCAAAATGCTTTTAGTACCAGAGCCATCCGCGTGCATTACATTTACCCAATTCTTATCACCTCCCAGCGTATCCGGAAAAATTTTACAAAATGCATTTGAATAAAGGCCTTTATCAAGATTTTTTGCTGCAGCATGCACTTCTTCTTTTTGTGCTGAAACACCCCGCTGAGAGTATAAACTCATATAATGATTTGAAGAGCAAATCTAATGCTCTCCCGATAATTATCAGGATGAATGGACATTTTTCAATTATCAACTAGTTTTGCCAATTATTATGAAAGTATACAGAGACATCGATCAGTTACCCTTATGCCGGAATGCGGTCATCACGATAGGAACCTTTGATGGTGTTCATGAGGGCCATCGCAAGATCATTCAACACCTGAAACAAGAGGCTGAAATAATAAATGGAGAAACGATGATCATCACGTTTCACCCCCATCCAAGAAAAGTTGTTTCATCCGCTATTCTTGGTATCAGGTTGATCAATACCCTTGATGAAAAGATCAGTTTACTCCGGGAAGCAGGGGTCGATCATCTCGCCATCGTTCCATTTACAGAGGAATTTGCAAACCAATCTGCCGGGGATTATATTCACAATTTCCTGATCGAGAAATTCCACCCGCATACTATTATTATAGGATATGACCACCGCTTCGGACGCGACAGGCTTGGAGATTACCTGCTGCTCGAAAAAATGGCCCTTGTTTACGATTACGTATTAAAAGAGATTCCAAAACAAGTACTTGATGAAATTTCCATCAGCTCTACCAATATCCGGGAAGCTATTATTCACAACGATACGGACACAGCCAACAAATTGCTTGGATATACTTTTTTCTTTGAAGGTGTTGTTGTTGACGGAGATAAATTGGGCAGAAAGCTCGGGTACCCTACAGCCAACCTACACGTAACAGATGATGAAAAGATCATTCCGGGCAATGGTATTTATGCCGTGTATGTGGACATAGCCGGTGAAAATGGAGAATTTCCCGCCAATCCGAGTTCAGTTTCAAGCGATTCACATTATAAAGGAATGATGAGTATTGGCCTCCGACCCACTGTGGGAGGTAAAAAAAGAGTGATCGAAGTGAATATTTTTGACTTCAACGAAAATATATACGGCAAAACGATCCGTGTACATGTAAAAAAATATTTGCGTCCCGAGATCAGGTTCAATGATCTTGATGAATTGGTAAAACAAATTGACCAGGATAAAATTGAAAGCCTTAAACTTCTCTAATATTATGAAAGACTCCAGGGACAGATCAATTCTTCAAAAAAAAATTCATTGACCTGGTTTAATTGGTTCAATCCTTAATTTGTGGTTTCCCTTCCCCAATACCCGGCTATTCTATCATTTTTATACTGAATTTTTACTGGCATAAAGTTTTCAGCACTGAACTGGGAAACATTTATTTATAAGAAAAAAAAATATTATGAAAAAGATCTCATTCGTTCTTTTCGCCTTACCGATTGCCTTTGCCTGTAACAACAGTAGTAGTGATAGTGTACAAAAAGCTGATTCATCCAATGAATCTAAAATGGATACATCGGCTTCATCAATGAAACCGGATACAACAAATAATAAGATGTCGGCAACTATTTCAGTTGACCAATCTACTTCTGATTTTATGGTGAAAGTTGCGGACGTAGGAATGACAGAAGTTAAACTCGGGCAATTAGTACAGGATAAGTCGACTAACCAGAGAGTAAAGGATTTTGGTGCTATGATGATAAAAGATCATACGGCCGCAGGTGATGAATTGAAGGGTCTTGCAGGACAAAAAAATGTGACCTTGCCTACTACGATCGGGGATGATCATCAAAAAAAATACGATGACCTCAATAAAAAATCAGGAAAAGATTTTGATAAAGCATATATCAACGCGATGGTAGACGGCCACCAGGCTACAGTAAGTGATTTTGAGAAGACTTCTAAGAACACGAAGGATGCTGATGTAAAGGCCTGGGTGGACAAAACATTGCCAACGCTTAAAATGCATCTTGATTCAGCAAAAGCGATTCAAAAATCATTGAAATAGGAATAACGCAGATCCGGATCTATCTGCAATAACCGGTATTACCGGGAATGCGATTCTTGATCTTGTAATATGAGGTTATGCAGGAAAAAATCAATAATTCAATAAAAGTGCGGAGCTCTGTCTTCAGCCATGGTGGCCATATTCCTATGAAGTACACTTGTGAAGGGGAGAACGTGAATCCACCACTGGAGTTTGATGGCCTCCCCGAAAACACAAGGTCACTTGCGCTGATTGTTGAGGACCCGGATGCCCCGAAAGGCGTTTATGACCATTGGCTTTTATGGAATATTTCTCCGCAAAGTATTTCAGAAAACAGTAGTCCGGGAACGAGTGGCAGGAATAGTTTTGGCAATACTGGTTATGGTGGACCGTGTCCGCCATCTGGTTCGCATCGTTATTTTTTTAAGGTATACGCCCTTGATATTGAGTTGGACTTAAAAACGGGGGCTGATAAGAAATTACTACTGGAGGCGATGAAAGATCATTTGCTGGGTTCAGGGGAAATAATGGCACATTATCAGAAAAAGAAATAAGTGCTGGAAAACTAAAGTGGTGAAATGATTTTATCCGGATCATCTCACCACTTTTAAGGTTAGTAGGTAAAAGTATATTTATACTACCATCTCTTGTTATTATTTGAACGGGCGGGCTTGTCCCGGGCAATAGAAACCGACAGCGCCCTGCCTTCGATTTCCGTTTGATTTAATTTCGCCATGGCTTCATTGCCGTCCTTTTCCGAATCCATTTCTACAAATCCGAATCCGCGGCTACGACCTGTTTCTCTGTCGGTGATCACCTTGGCAGAAGTTACATTACCATATTGAGCAAATAATTTCCTTAATTCTTCATCAGTTACATGAAAACTTAAGTTTGAAACGTACATGTTCATAAAACAAAGGAATTAAAAATGATTAAAAAATAATACCTGTGATCAAAGCCTGCGAAGGACAAAGTAAAGAAGAACTGACTGTTACTGAAGAAAGTAAAAAATTAGCTGCCTGTACTAAATCTTGGAAGAACTAAAGATCACAATATGAAGGTAAGCTTATTTGGGGAAAGCAGCCAAAATTCGTTACCTTCAATTGATTTCAATAAACCACATTCCTTCACTGTTCACCAGGTATAATATTCATTAGAAATTATTAAAAAATTAAAAAAAAGAAGAATTTATGGGTAAATCGCAAGAAACATGGAATAAAAAAGAAAGAGAAAAACAAAAACAAAAAGCCAGGAAAGAAAAAGAAGAAAGAAAACAGGAGCGGAAAGAGAACACCAAGAAGGGAAAAAGCCTCCAGGATATGATGGCATATATCGACGAGAACGGGAACATTTCCTCCACCCCACCCAATCCACTAAAGAAAAGAGAAATAAAAGCAGAAGACATTGAAATAGGTGTCCCTAAACAAAGACCTATTGACCCTAAAGACCTTATAAGAAAAGGAACCGTTACCTTTTTCAATGAGGCAAAGGGATATGGATTTATTAAAGACCTTGAAAATCAACAAAGCGTTTTTGTACACGTAAATAGCTGCAGTGACATTATCACAGAGCAAAGCAAAGTGATCTTTGAAATTGAAATGGGACCTAAAGGTGCAAGTGCGGTAAAAGTAAAATTGGTAAGTTAGGAGACTTCCAGGACGAACTCCTGGTATATCCCGGTTTCGGCCGGTTCATATTTTTTCAATTGCTCTATGAGTTCACCGGCAAATTGATTCTTTACAAAATATTCAAGTATATAAGCATACCGGCAATTTTCATAGTATGCTTCGTATATATTCAACTTGGCGTGAGCCGTTAATTTCCTGTAATCATCAAGATCGGTACGCGGATCGGTTACAAAAGCAAATATTTTGCTTTCATCTGCAGTAGCCTCATTTTTTCTTTCTGACTGAAGTACTGAATAACCTCCAGCTTGCTCTGTTTTTATTGGAACTGCCGCAATATGACGGGGATGTCTGCGGGCTCTCACAAAAGTAAATTCAAACTCATTGGCCTTGCAACGGTGTTGTACAATATATTTAAACAATCCTTTCTTTTCAGCTTGCTGAAGTGTAATATCCAGGTTGCTTGTATCCGAAGTTGTGAATTGTTCCCATTGAGCAACAAATTGTTCCCTGTTGAGTATCGTTTCAAAACAAACAAACTGTACTACCTGGCCTTCTCGCATGGTGCAAAGGTAGTCTTAAAAATCGGTTTTGTCGTTTTTAATTAATACAAAACACGCTGCAACATTTTTATTCTAAGGGTGTTAATTCAAAATTTAACAGGCATATATTTTGTGTTACATCTCTCATGCGAGGAGCAAGATCATTTTTTTTGTATTAAAAAAGATTGTAAAAGAAAACAATAAAAAAAATGGGATTGCAATAAATGAGCAGGCGCAAAAATATTACGAGCGATCCGAAGACCTGGAGAAACAATCCAAACCCTCAAGAGATTATTGTTTGCAACGAAGAGGACTGATAAAAAATTACTTTTTTTTCTCATCCATAAACTTAAAAAGTATTTTATTTAAACTGTTTTCACACAATCATAATTCCTTACCTTTCATTTACCGGTTGCCCAGCCCAGCGAATGATCATCATGAAAGGAATAAAAAAAACAGGCATTGTTAAGAAGGCACGGCTAACAAAAAAGTCGGGAAAAAAACTGCGTTTAAAAAATACTTCTGGTATCCCTGCACTAAATCGGTCAAAAAATAAAAAACCCGTCAAAGTAAAAAATAAGTTATTCCCGGTAGTTGCCATTGGTGCGTCGGCTGGAGGAATTGAAGCCATTTCAAAATTGCTGGAAAACTTGTCTCCCGACCTTGGAATGGCATATGTCATTATTCAGCACCTGGCACCCAACCATAAAAGCATTCTGCCAGAACTTTTAGAAAGAAAAACTGAAATGCCCGTTCACCAGGTGAAGCATAACATGCACATCCTGCCAGACAATATTTATGTAATCCCACCCAATACCTACATGAGTATTGAGGACAGTAAATTGAAACTTTCTCCCCGCATTAAAACGGATGGAAGTTTTCATTCCATTGATTACTTTTTAGAGGCCCTGGGACCGATTTATAAAAACAAAGCCATCGCCATCATTCTTTCTGGTTCGGCATCTGACGGTACGATGGGAATACGCGCCATCAAAGTACATGGAGGCATCACTTTTGCGCAGGATAAATCGGCAAAATTTCCTGGCATGCCCCAGAATGCTGTTGATTCCGGCTTTACTGATTTCATTCTTTCTCCTCTAAAAATCGCCCAACAATTAAAAGCCTTTCCCAGGATCATTCATTCAATTGCATCAAATGGTAATGGATCTGAGATTAAAATGAGTGAACAGGAATCAAAAAAAATTCATTCTTTATTGTATAACAAGCGGCATGTTGATTTTTCAAATTATAAACAATCAACGATCAACCGCCGTATCCTGCGCCGGATGGTCCTTAACCGGGTAACCAGTACGGAGGATTATATAAAGCTGCTTCAAAAAAAACCTGATGAGATCGACTTGTTGTATAAGGATCTCCTTATTAACGTTACAAATTTTTTCCGTGATGCTGCCTCATTCGTTACCCTCACAAAAAAAATATTCCCGGCATTAGTCAAGGGCCGCAAGCAAAACGACCCAATCCGCATCTGGATACCTGCTTGCTCCAGTGGTGAGGAAGCCTATTCAACCGCAATCTGCCTCTTTGAATTTTTGAAAGATAAAGGAGGTACTACCCAGATACAAATATTTGCCACCGACCTGAATGAAGCTGCGATAGAGAAAGCGAGATCGGGAATTTACCCCAAGGCAGCCATGGAAAATGTTTCACCGCAGCAATTAAAAAAATATTTTGTAAAAATTGATGGAAGTTTCCAGATCATAAAACCCATACGCGACGTTTGCATTTTTGCCACTCATGATCTCCTGAAGGACCCTCCTTTTTCAAGAATGGATCTTATAAGTTGCCAGAATGTAATGATCTACCTGGAATCAAACCCGCAAAAAAAGATGCTGCAGGGCTTTCATTATGCTTTAAAGGCATCTGGTTACCTGCTGCTTGGAAAATCGGAGACCATAGGCAGCTCCTCTGAATTATTTACCCCGGTAAACAAGGAACAAAAGATCTACGCAAAAAAGTATTCAGATCTTAATTCCAGTTTCGATTTTTCACTACGAAGTCATTTCCCAATCAACAACGCCGGGGAAAATAAGAAAAAAGCGCTTCAAGAATCAACTGTTGTAAACATAGATAAGGAAGCAGAAAGACTTTTACTCTCGCGCTATATTCCTGCCAGTGTTATTGTAGACAAGGACCTTCATATTTTACGGTTCCTTGGAATCGCTTCTCATTACCTTCAACCTGTATCAGGAAAAGCAAGCCTGCACCTATTAAAAATGGTTCGGGATGATTTGGTATTTGATCTCCGTGCGCTTTTACATCGCGCCAAAAAAGAAAACAAGCCGGTAAAAAAAGAAGGAATCACCCTTTCAGAAAACGGGCCGGCAAAAGAGTTAAATCTCGAGGTTGTTCCTATCAAGTCAACTTCCCGTGATCCCTACTATCTTATTTTATTCAAAGAAGTGATGTATTCCACCTCTACATCCCAGGATCAAAAAGGAAGTGGGAGAAATAAAAAAGATATCAAAAATCCCGAGGTAAACAAACTCCGGCATCAATTGGGTGAAACAAGGGAGCAAATGAAGATCATGAGCGAGGAGTTTGAGTCCACCCGGGAAGAATTGCAGTCATCCAATGAAGAAGTTCTTTCCTCAAACGAAGAATTGCAAAGTATCAATGAAGAGATCGAAACTTCGAAGGAGGAATTACAATCTTCTAATGAAGAATTGAATACGATCAACGAAGAACTGGAGCGCCGCAATAATGAATTGAGGGAAGCCGTAGATTATTCCCAGGCCATTGTGCAGACAATTGATGAACCGCTAATTGTTTTAAATGCTGATATGCATATTAAGATGGCTAATAAGGCCTTCTATCAAAACTTTAAAACAAGGAATGACGAAGTAGAAGGGCTGAATTTTTTTGAGATCGCCAATTACCAGTGGGACATACCGGAATTAAGAAGACGTCTTTCCGAAGTTTTTTCAAAAGAAAAAAATTTTGAACAGTTTGAGCTGCAGCATGTATTTCCTTTGCTCGGGGAAAGGATACTAAGACTGAGCGCTACCCGCCTGAACAGGGACGATCCTCAAAGACCCAGGCTGCTGCTTGTCCTTGAAGATATAACCCGTCGCAAAAAAGCAGAGTGGCATCTAAAAGAAAATGAAGAGCGCTTTCGTCTCCTTGTCCAAAATGCTTCTGACATCATAAGTATTTTATCCCCCGAAGGAAATATCACTTATGAAAGTGAATCCGTGGAGCGCATATTGGGCTACAAACCCGAAGAGCGCCTTGGAAAGAATATTTTTAAGGATCTTATCGTTCACCCTGATGATATGAATTTGAAAATTTCAGCATTTCAGAAGTCTATTTTAAATTCAAATGAAATCGTAAAAACCGGGTTCAGGTTAAGACATAAAAATGGAGGGTACCGGGATATTGAAGCGGTATACCTGAACCTATTGAGCAATCCTCGTATATCCGGCATCGTGGCCAATTACCATGATGTTACAGACCAGAGAAAGATAGAAAATCAAAGGGAAGAATTTGTAAGTATTGCCAGCCATGAACTCAGAACCCCCGTTACAAGCCTGAAAGGCTACATACAAATAATAAAGGATATGCTTTTAGCGTCGGGGGATACATTGGGGTCAGAGATCCTTCAAAAATTGAATCACCAGGTAGACAGGTTGATCGCATTGATAAAGGATTTATTTGATGTGACCAAGATCCGCGAAGGACAACTGGAGCTCAATACCTCTCATTTTAACATCAATAAGCTGATCGATGAGGTATTGGTGGAAATGCAACTTGGTGCGAAAAAACATCTTCTCGTTGCGGACCTCAAGGCAAAAAAAAGGGTAAATGCTGACAGCGAAAGGATCGGGCAGGTCCTGAGAAATTTAATTTCAAATGCTATAAAATTCTCACCCGATACCGATGAGATAATCATAACCTCCTCTTCAGATGAGGAAAAAATTACTGTTTGTGTGCAGGATTTCGGAATTGGAATTGATCCTGAACATCAGAAAAAAATATTCAGCCGGTTTTTCCGGATAAATGATGATAGGCTTAAGAACAATGCGGGGCTAGGATTGGGCCTGTATATTTCCTCAGAAATCATTAAGCATCACAAGGGTACAATCACCGTAACCAGTGAAAAGGGGAAAGGGTCTTCTTTTTGCTTTACGATTCCTGTAAAATACTCTGGTTGACCTAATTATGGCGTGTGATTTGTTTAAAAATAAAAAATGGGTAAGAAAATTTATATCGTTGAGGATGATGAGAGTATCCAGGATATGCTCAAGATCATCCTGGAAAAGGCGGGATACGAGATAAAAATATATTCCCAGGGTGCAGGAATTTTTAAAGATGATTATCTGCTTCCGGATATATTCTTATTGGACAGGCAATTGCCGGATATCGATGGCCTCGATATTTGTCGCTTTCTAAAAGGTAAGGAAGACACAAGAGAGATACCTGTAGTTATGATATCCGCCAACCCCCATATTGATGAATTATCAAAAAATGCCGGAGCTGATGGCTATATTGAAAAGCCTTTTTCAATAACCCTTCTCTTAAAAACCATAAGAACATTCCTTCAAAGGCAAACTCCTGAGAACGTTGTATTATAATATTTCATGAATCGTTTGCAATAGCAGCGTTGATTTCTTAGAAGCTTCAAGCGTGTGCCTTACGCCAGGATGAAAAACGATCATCTCTCCTTCTTTCATTTCAGTGTCGCCTGCTTCTGTAGTGACCTTAATCTTCCCATCCAGCACCTGCACCTGGAATAACCCGTTTACTTTATTATCCTTTATCACTGCATCTTTATGCAGGCAAGTGACAACGGTGGTAAGATTTTCCGTTTTGAATACTGTAATTCCATTCCTATCGTTCTTATCCCAGGCCTCCTCACTCTT
>Ga0193726_1001563_pt1 | contig 17663 bp, 17 predicted proteins | sample H2c1metaG_FD_144928 | JGI IMG/M metagenome (GOLD analysis project Ga0193726, IMG submission 144928) | Soil microbial communities from a riparian zone of the East river system, Colorado, United States - H2c1 | ecosystem: Environmental > Terrestrial > Soil > Riparian zone | place: USA: East River... | reverse complement strand
ATGTCCGGCGCAGTGCCCTTGTAGAACCTGTGCTGATCGGCAAACGGCAGCAGAACCAGGTCGCCGGCTTCGACCTGGTGCCGGGCGCCGCTCGCCGTCTCGATCACGCAGTCGCCCTCGGCCACGAGATGAAAGACGCTGATATGGCGCAGATGCGCCATCGGCATGCGTTCGTCGTAGCGTTTGGGCGAGACGATTCCGAACGGCGCGGTCAGACGCGCGCTGAGAAAGACCGCGCCGGTCAGGCGAACCGAGCGCAGCATTTCCGACAAGGCGTCGGGCTCCGGCGGCGCGGCCAGGTGGGCCGGCGCTTCGGCACAGGACGGCGGTGTCTCGATCATTGTCCGAAACTCGCTCACCAATAATATCTCCCCACGCATCGGGCGGCACCTTCTAGCCCATCACGATCCCTTCAATGGGCGCCGAGCGGCGACGGCTGTCCGATTCACGCCAAATAAGGAGCGATGACATGACCGACAAGCATACCGGAACCTGTTTCTGCGGCGCCGTGGAGGTCGAGGTGACGGGCGCCCCCGTGGCCATGGGCTACTGCCATTGCCGCTCCTGCCGCTCCTGGTCGGCCGGGCCGGTGAACGCCTTCACCCTGTGGAAGCCCGAGAACGTGAGGGTCTCCAAGGGCGCGGAGTTCGTCGGCAAGTTCATGAAGACGCCGGTGAGCGACCGCAAGTACTGCACCAAGTGCGGCGGCCATCTGATGACCGACCATCCGCCTCTCGGCCTGGTCGACGTCTATGCCGCGACGATCCCCAGCGTCGACTTCGTGCCGGGCGTCCATGTGAACTATTCCGAGACCGTGCTGCCGATGAAGGACGGGCTGCCCAAGCTCAAGGACTTCCCGGCCGAACTGGGCGGGTCGGGTATCGCCGTGCCGGAGTAGCAGTCGGCGCCCGCCACGACCTTTCTTCGCCTCCCCTGTCATACGGGGGAGGTGGCCCGCAGGGCCGGAGGGGGAAAGCCGCAGTCGAGGTAGCCGCAAGTTTCAGATCTGGAATTTCTCAAGATCTTTTGTGTGGCCTTCCCCCCTCCGCCCCCTTGGGGGCACCTCCCCCGTAAGACGGGGGAGGCATGAGGGGCGCTAGAACGCCGGCACCGGCGCCTGGGGCACGTCCTTCCAGAAATCGGGGTCGTGGCCGAAGAACAGCTTGGCCCCGCCTTTCTCCAGCGCTTCGAGACGATCGAGCGACGCCAGCATCTGCTCGCGGTCATAGACGAAGCGCGGCAGGCGACGCTCGCGCAGGGTGCGGCAGAAATAGCAGGCGTCGCCCGTCAGCACGATCTCGCCCCTGTCGGTGCGCACCTTGAGCGACTGGTGGCCCGGCGTGTGGCCGTAGGTGGGAATGCATACCACGCTGCCGTCGCCGAACAGGTCGTGCTCGCCCTCGACCTGCTTCACCGGATGGCCGTGGTCGAAGTCGGCCTTGAAGAAGCCGACCTTGGCCGCCGTCTCGGGATCCTGCGCCGCTTGCCATTCGCGCCGTTGCACGACCATGGTGGCGTTGGGCACCAGCTCATTGCCGCCAGCGTGGTCGAAATGCAGATGCGAATTGACGATGAAGTCGACCTTGCCGGGATCGCGGTCGATCGATTCCAGCCGCGACTTCACGTCGTCCTCGGGGCCGTATTGCTCGAAGCCGAAGATGCGCGCCACCCGCTCGCCGAGACGCCCCGCGGCGTCGGTGCGGCATTGTGGGTGCATGCCGGTGTCGAACACGGCGCGGCCCTTGGGGTGCTCGATCAGGTAGGACGGGATCGGCAAGGCGACTTGGCCGTCCTCGCCTTCGATCATATCCTTCAACCGGCCGACCAGGCGGCCGCAGGTCATGGCATAGAGTTTCGCCGGCATGATGTCCTCGCTTCTTTCGCCCAGCCTAACACAGCCGATCGCCGCCCGCGGCGCCGGGAACCGGATCACCGCGCTTCGCGTTCCCGGTGGACCGTTCAACCCGAAGAGATCAAGGTCGTGCTGATGTTCGAAGCCTGCAGGACATGAGCGCACCGATCGAGAGCTACGGGCTGATCGGCGATTGCCAGACCTCGGCCCTGGTCGGGCTCGACGGCTCGATCGACTGGCTGTGCTGGCCGCGCTTCGATTCAGACGCCTGCTTCGCCGCCCTGCTCGGCACAGCCTCGCACGGTCGCTGGCTGCTCACGGCGTCGGACGACGCCGTCGAGGTCTCGCGCCGCTACCTTCCCGATACGCTCGTCCTCGAAACCACGTTCAAGACCGAGACCGGCACCGCCACGCTGATCGACTTCATGCTGCCGCGCGGACGCACGTCGGATTTGATCCGCCTGGTGCGTGGCGTCGAGGGCGAGGTCGCCATGTGCATGGAACTCGTCCTGCGCTTCGGCTACGGCGCCACGATCCCCTGGGTCAGCCGGCTCGAGGACGGCACGATGCGCGCCGTCGCCGGCCCGGACATGGCTGCGCTGCGCACGCCTGTCACGCTGTGGGGGGAGAATTTCATCACCCGCGCGATGTTCACGATCGCCAAGGGCGAGACCATGCCCTTCGTGCTGAGCTATGGGCCGTCGCACCTGCCGGTGCCGGAGCCGGTCGATCCCGAGGCCGCGCTCGAAGCGTGCGTGCAGTTCTGGCGCGACTGGACGGGCGCCACCAAGACCGACGGCCCGCACGCCGAGGCCATCAAGCGCTCGCTGATCACGCTCAAGGCGCTGACCTATGCGCCGAGCGGCGGCATCGTCGCGGCGCCCACGACATCGCTGCCCGAACAGGCCGGCGGCCCGCGCAACTGGGACTACCGCTACTGCTGGATCCGCGATTCGACGCTCACCCTGCTCGCCCTGATGAACGCCGGCGTCTACGACGAGGCGACGGCGTGGCGCGACTGGCTGCAGCGCGCCGTCGCCGGCGATCCTGCCGACATGCAGATCATGTACGGCATCATGGGCGAGCGGCGGCTCACCGAATGGGAGATCGGCTGGCTGCCGGGTTATCTCGAGTCGAAGCCGGTGCGGATCGGCAACGCCGCCTCGACCCAGTTCCAGCTCGACGTCTATGGCGAGCTCATGGACACCTTCGAACAGGCGCGCAACGGAGCCCTCGCGCCGCCCGAGAGCGGCTGGAGCCTGCAAGTCGAGCTGATGACGCATGTCGATCAATATTGGTCCCAGCCCGACTACGGCATCTGGGAGACGCGCGGCCCGCCGCTCCACTTCGTCTACTCCAAGGTGATGGCCTGGGTAGCCTTCGACCGTGCCATCAAGGCGATCGAGCGCTACGGGCTGCCCGGGCCGATCGATGAATGGCGCGTCACGCGCACCAGGATCCACGCCGAGATCTGCGAGCACGGCTTCGATGCCGAGCGCAACACCTTCCGCTCGGCCTACGGCGAGACGACCCTGGATGCGAGCCTGCTGCTGATGGCGCAGGTCGGCTTCGTTGCACCGAAGGATCCGCGCTACATCGGCACGATCGAGGCGATCGAACGCGAGCTCTTGGTCGACGGCTTCGTCAAACGCTACAACACCCACGAGACCGACGACGGCCTGGAGCCCGGCGAAGGCGCGTTCCTCGCCTGCAGTTTCTGGCTGGCGGATGCCTACGTATCGGTCGGCCGACACAATGATGCCCACAAGCTGCTCGAGCGGCTGCTGTCGATCCGCAACGATCTCGGGCTTCTGGCCGAGGAATACGACACGGCCAACGGCCGCCTGATCGGCAACTTCCCGCAGGCCTTCTCACATGTCGGCCTGATCAACAGCTGCTTCAACCTGACCCGCGCCATCCGCCCCGCCGAGCAGCGCGCCAAGGTCAACGGCTCGGGCGTTCAGGCACCGGAGGCGCCCAAGAAGCCGCAGCGTCCCGGCAAAGGCCACGAAAAAATGGCCGAGCCGGGCGGCCACCACGTCAGGCGTCGAGCGCCTTCCGCAAGAGCTCGTTGACGGCCTTGGGATTGGCCTTGCCGCCGGTCGACTTCATCACCTGGCCGCGACCTGGCCCGGATTGGCGTCGATCACCGCCTTGATGGCGGCCTCGATGGCGCCGCTGTCGGTCACCTGCTTCAGCCCGCGCTCCTCGACCAGGGCCGCCGGATCCTTGCCCGTCTCCTCCATGGCGACGAACAGGTCCTTGGCGATGCGGCCCGAGATCGTGCCGTCAGCTAAAAGGTCGAGCAGCTTGCCCAGCGAGGCAGCGCTCACCGGAGACTCGGCGATCCCGACCCCGCGGCGGTTCAGCATGGCGAAGAAATCGCCGGTGACCCAGTTGGTGGCCTGCTTGGCATCGCGGCCCTTGGCCACCGCCTCGAAGAACTCGGCCGTGTCCTTCTCCGCCACCAGGACGCCGGCGTCGTAGGACGAGAGGCCGTAGTCGTTGGTAAAGCGGTTCTTTCGGGCGTCGGGCAGCTCGGGCAGGCAGGCCTTGATCTTCTCGACATAGTCCTGGGTCAGGATGAGCGGCAGCAGGTCGGGATCGGGAAAGTAGCGGTAGTCGTGCGCGTCCTCCTTGGAGCGCATCGAGCGCGTCTCGCCGCGGCCGGGATCGAACCCCCGCGTCTCCTGCATGATCTTTCCGCCGCCCTCGATGATCTCGACCTGGCGCCGCGCCTCGTACTCGATGGCCTGCTTGACGAAGCGGATCGAGTTCACGTTCTTGATCTCGCAGCGCGTGCCGAGCTCGCCGCCGGGCTTGCGCACCGAGACGTTCACGTCGCAGCGCATCGAGCCCTCGTCCATGTTGCCGTCGCAGGTGCCGAGATAGCGCACGATCGACCGCAGCTTGGTGAGATAGGCGGCGGCCTCGTCGGCGGTGCGCATGTCGGGCTTGCTGACGATCTCCATCAGCGCCACGCCCGAGCGGTTGAGGTCGACGTAGGTCTGGCTGGGATGCTGGTCATGCAGGTTCTTGGCGGCATCCTGCTCGAGATGCAGGCGCTCGATGCCGATCGTGCGGGTCTTGCCGTCGGGCAGGTCGATCTCGACCTCGCCCTCGCCCACGATCGGATCCTTGTACTGCGATATCTGATAGCCCGCCGGCAGGTCGGCATAGAAGTAGTTCTTGCGGTCGAATACCGAGCGCAGGTTGATCCGGGCGTTGAGCCCCAGCCCGGTGCGCACGGCCTGCTCGACGCAGCGCTCGTTGATCACCGGCAGCATGCCGGGCATGGCGGCGTCGACCAGCGAGACCTGGGTGTTGGGATCGGCGCCGAACGTGGTCGGCGCGCCGGAAAAGAGCTTGGCGTCGGAGATCACCTGGGCATGGACTTCCAGCCCCAGGACGATTTCCCACTCGCCGGTTTCACCTTTGATGAGCGACATGGCGGGCTAAATAGCCGGTCGGACGGGGCTTGGCAAAAAAAACGATCCGTGCCCTGCTGGCGGCGATTTCGGGAGCCAGATCATGACCTTGTCCATGCTGCGGATCGTGCTGTTCACCAAGGACATGCCCGGAATGATGGCCTTTTATCGCGACGTTTTGGGGCTCAGGGTCGCCAAGGACGAAAAAGGCTGGAAGGAGTTCGACGCCAATGGCTGCGTCATCGCCCTTCACAACGGCACCTCCTCGCCTGGCCGGCGGTCGCCCAAGATCGGCTTCTGGGCCAAAGACATCGGCGCCGCCCGGCAAGAGCTGATCGGCCGCGGCGCCAAGATGTCGAAACTGATGGCAGGCGGCGGTCTCGTGCGCTGCGAGGGCAAGGACCCCGACGGCAACCCGTTTTCGATTTCCGACCGCCGATGACGGCGCTGCAGATTCGCGATGCGGTCGCGGCGGATGCCGAGGCGGCCTGCGTGGTGATGCGGCGGTCGATTGCCGAGCTTTGCGCGGCAGATCACCGCGACGATCCCAAGATCCTGGCGCAATGGCTGGCCAACAAGCGGCCGCACATCGTGCGAGGCTGGATGACGCAAGCGGGAAACTCGGTCCTCGTCGCGATCGAAGGCGACAGCCTCGTGGCCGTCGGGTCGGTGACCGATGCCGGCGAAATCACCTTGAACTACGTCTCGCCGGACGCGCGTTTTCGCGGCGTCAGCCGCGCCCTGCTGGCCGCCCTGGAACGACGCGCGGCCGAACGCGGCAATGCCGAATGCACGCTGGCCAGCACGGCGACAGCTCGGCGCTTCTATCTCGCCAACGGTTATGTAGAAACCGGCGTGCCGCGCGGCAATTTCGGCACCCAATCCGGCTTCCCCATGCGCAAGGCGCTGAAGTAGGCTCGTCGCCAACAAGACGTGAGTGCAGGGAGGAATTTTATGACGACGCTTCAACGCCGTTCGCTGCTGGTCGGCGCCGCGGCCGCCACGCTCGGCGCGCCGGCCATCGTCCGCGCGCAGAATATGGACAAGGGGAGCGATTGGCCCAAGGGACCGATCAAGATCATCGTGCCCTTCCCGCCGGGTGGCTCGACCGATCCGGTGGCGCGCATCATCCAGGCCAAGCTGATCGAGACCACGGGCTGGAACATCATCGTCGACAACAAGCCGGGCGGCACCGGCGCGGTCGGCTCGGCGGTTGCCGCCAAGTCTCCGCCCGACGGCCAGACCTGGATGCTCACCTTCGACAGCCACATCCTCAATCCGGCCTTCGCGTCCAACCTGCCGTACAAGGATTCCGAGCTGATCAACGTCATGCTGATCGGCCGCACGCCGCAGGCCATCGCCGCGCATCCCGACCGGCCCTACAAGACCTTCGCCGAGGCGGTCGAGGATGCGAAGAAGCGGCCGGGCAAGGTCAGCATGGGCGTGCTCGGCGCCAGCCAGGCGCTGGTGCTGATGACCCTCATCAAGCGGGAGAACGACGTCGACATCAACCTGATTCCCTACAAGGGCGGCGGCCCGCTCAACCAGGACATCCTGGCCGGCGTCACCGACATCGCCATCGGCAGCACGACGTCGCTCAGCCCGCATTTCCGCGCCAGCAAGGTCCGGCCGATCGGCGTCACCGGCGAGAAGCGCACGCCGGCGCTGCCCGACACGCCGACGCTGATCGAGCAGGGCATCAAGGGCTTTCCGTCCTACTCGTGGTGGGGCATCTACGCGCCCGCCGGCACGCCGCGGCCGATCGTCGATCGCATGAACGCCGAGGTCGCCAAGGCGGTGCACTCGGCCGACGTGACGCAGAAGTTCGTCGACCAGTTCAACATGGAGATCCTGACGACCTCGCCGGAGGCCTTCGCCGAGTTCCAGAAGGTCGAGCAGGAGCGCTGGACCAAGGTCATCAAGGACAACGACATCAAGGGCGACTAGTCAGACGGACCGCGGGCCTCTTTGTCTTTGCTGGGAGCGGGCCTGGAGGCCCGCTGTCCGATGAGGCTTACGCCTTTATGAGCTTCTGCAGTTCGCCGACGGCGCGGAAGAAGCTGTCGGCGGGGGTCGACTCGGGATCGATCAGGCGGTGAAGGCGGAATCCGTCCTCCAGCGCGAGCACCATGGCGCTCGCCCAGGCACGGTCGGCGACGTCTATTCCGGCAAGAACTTCCGCGACCAGGGCGCGGCGCGCCCGCAGGCGCTTGGCCAGTTCCGGCCGCCGGCGTTCGGAACGGGCGGCGAACAGGATCAGCTCCATGTGCAGGAGCGGCGCGCGGCCCAGCGGATCGTGGCGGCTGCGCTCGGCGGTGCGCAGCGCCGCTACGAAGTCCGCCGGATCGCGGTGACGCGCCAGCAGGTCGCGATGATGTTTCAGCGACCGTTCGACGTGGTCCTCCAGCATGGCGATGATCAGGTCGTCCTTGCCGTCGAAATTCGAATAGAAGGCGCCGCGCGTCAGCCCGGCGGCGGCCGCGATCATCTCGATGCTGGCCGCGCCGATGCCATGCTCTTCGAAGACCTCGGCGGCGGCTTCGAACAGCTTTTCCCGCGTTTCGTCGCGGGTGGGACGGGTGCGCACTCTTGACATGGCATGGATTCTAGCACATTGCAACTCGATACAGTATTGTATCGAGTTGCAGCAGCGAGGTTTCCCATGAGCACGCCCAGCCTGGCCGACCGGTTCTTCGTCGAAGCGATGTCGCCTGCCTTCCGCGAGGACCCCTATCCCCACTACGAGCGCTTCCGCGGCCCCGCGCCGCTGCTGCGCGTGGCCGACACGATCTGGTTCGCGTTGGGCCATGCCGATGTCACGGCGCTGCTGCGCCATCCCAGAATGTCGACCGACGAATCGCACGCCACCACCGAGATCGGCCAGAGCGGGCCCAACGCGATCAAGTCGCAAAGCCTGCTGTTCATGGACCCGCCCGACCACACGCGGCTGCGCAACCTGGTTGCCCGCGCTTTCACGCCACGGCGCATCGAAGGACTGCGCACCGCCACCCAGGCGATCACGACGGAGCTGCTCGACTCCATGGGTCCGGACGGCGGCCCGGTCGACCTCATCCAGGCCTTCGCCTATCCCCTGCCGGTCCGCGTCATCTGCCGCCTGCTCGGTATCCCGGAAGCCGACGAAGCCGTCTTCACCGGCTGGTCGCGCGGCATCGCCCGCTCGCTCGATCCCACGATCCTGCGTTCACCCGAGATCGATGCCGCCATCGATCAGGCGAGAAGCGAGCTGCGCGCCTATCTCGGCGATCTGCTCGCGTTCCGGCGCAAGACCCCGGGCGACGACCTGCTGTCCGGACTGGCCGCCGTCGACGCCGACGGCGATCGCATCTCGTCGGGCGAAGTGCTGTCGCTCGCGGTGCTGCTGCTGGTCGCGGGCCACGAGACGACCGTGAACCTGATCGGCAACGGCGTGCTGGCGCTGCTGCGCGCGCCCGAGCAGCTCGCGCTGCTGCGGCGCTCGCCTGACCTGGTAGGCGCAGCCGTCGACGAGCTGCTGCGCTTCGACGGCCCGGTACAGATCACCCAGCGCGTTGCCACCGAGGACATGGAAGTCGTGGGCTGCCAGGTCCGCCGCGGCGACGAGATCCTGCTGGTGCTGGGCGCCGCCAACCGCGACCCCGCCATATTCGCCGAACCGCACCGCCTCGACGTCACGCGCGATGCGCGCCGTCATGTCGGCTTTGGCGGCGGCATCCACCATTGCCTAGGCGCGGTGCTGGCGCGGATGGAAACCCAGATCGCGCTGGCGGCCCTTTTAGACCGCTTCGGCCGCATCGAGTTGGCCGGCACGCCCGTGCGCCGCCCGACCTTCACCTTGCGCGGGCTGGAATCCCTGCCGGTCGGCTTGAACTAGACGTCACGCCGCCTGCGGCCCGCGCACCAACTTGCCCGGCAGCGCGCCGGTCGCCTCGCCGTCGCGATAGGTGACGGCACCCGACACGACGGTGGCGCGATAGCCCCGCGCCTTCTGCAGCAGGCGCTTGCCGCCCGCCGGCAGGTCCCACTTCATCACCGGCGCCTCGACGCGAAGCTTGTCGAAGTCGATGACGTTGAGGTCGGCCTTGTAGCCCGGCGCGATTCTGCCGCGGTCGTCGAGGCCGACGGCCTTCGCGTTGTCCAGCGTATGGCGCTTCACCAGCCACGACACGTCGAGCTTGCCCGAGGCGCGATCACGGCCCCAGTGCGACAGGAGAGAGGTCGGGAAAGAGCCGTCGGAGATCAGGCCGACATGCGCCCCGCCATCGCCCAGCCCGATCAGCGTGTGCAGGCTCTGCATCATCTCGCTGCAGCAATCGAGGTTGTAGGCGGCGAAGTTGGCGAAGGGCGCGAAGATGAAGTTCTTGCCCTCACCTTCGATCAGGTAGTCGTAGACGACCTCGCGCGGGTCGCAGGCCTCGCGGCGGGCGCGGGCGCCGAGCGAGCTCTCCTGCGCCGGCTCGTAGTCCGGCGGATCACCCAGCGGGAACATGCGGTCGTAGTCGGTGAGCCGCGCCGCCATGTCAGAGCGCAATGGCTCGTGCGCTTCCGCGAGCAGCGTCGCGCGGAACGCCGGATCGCGCATGATGGCCAGCCGCTCGGCGACGCTCTTGTTGGCGATCGCCTTGTAGGAGCGACACATCGAGAACGGGATGCGGCTTGCCTGCAGGCCCTGCAGCACGCCGATCGGCCGCGGCGCCACCTGCGCCTTGGCAGCATGGCCCTTGGCGGCCAGCCCCTCGACCAGGCCGAGCAGGCGACGCCAGCCGTCGGGCCTGGAATGGGCCTGGGCCAGCGACACCGAGAACGGCCGGCCGCTCGTCGTGAGCAAGCGCTCGATCATCTCGAACTCGCTCTCCGGGTTGGGCGTGTTGAAGTCGGAGATGAACTCGATCACGCCTCGGCCCGCATCCTTCATGCCGAGCGCGATGCCCAAAAGCTCTGATTCAGAGGCGCGCAGCGACGGCGTCGGATCGCCCTTCACGGTGCGATGGTTCAAGGTGCGCGAGGTCGAGAAGCCGAGCGCGCCGTCGCGCATCGCCTCGGCCGTGAGCGTGCGCATGCACGCCACCTCTTCAGGTGTTGCCTCCTCGAGCCTGGCGGCGCGTTCGCCCATCACGAACACGCGCAGCGCGCCGTGCGGCAGCTGGGCGCCGAGATCCATGTCGCGCGGCCGGGCTTCCAGCGCATCGAGATACTGGCCGAAGGATTCCCACGACCAGTTCAAACCTTCGTCGAGCGCCGCGCCGGGGATGTCCTCGACGCCTTCCATCAGTTCTATCAGGCGCTGGCGATCCTCGATCTTCACCGGCGCGAAGCCCACGCCGCAATTGCCCATCACCGCCGTGGTGACGCCGTGCCAGCTCGAGGGCTGCAGATACGAATCCCAGGTCGCCTGGCCGTCATAGTGGGTGTGGATGTCGACGAAGCCCGGCGTGACCAGAAGGTCCTTGGCGTCGATCTCCTCGGCGCCCTTGGCCAACACCTTGCCGACCGCGGCAATCTTGCCGTCCTTCACGGCGATGTCGGCCTCGTACAGGGCAGCGCCGGTGCCGTCGGCCAGAGTGCCGCCGCGCACGACCAGATCGAATTCCGTCGCCATGTTCGTTTCTCCCGGGTTGGTGGGAGTGTACCTCAAAGCAACTCGCCGCGGGATGTTCCCTATTCGCGTGGCGGATTATTTGACCATCAGGCCGGAAGGGAGGTATTACAATTTCTCAAATGTAAGGGGGTCAAATGCAATCCGCGATCACGAGCAAGGGTCAGGCAACGATTCCCAAGGCCGTTCGGGATCATCTCCGGCTCAAGCCAGGCGATCAGGTCAAGTTCTTCATTCATCCGAATGGCAGCGTCGTCCTGCTGCCAAAGCTTCCCGCGTCGGCTCTCCGAGGTATGCTCAAGACGCCGCGGCGGCGGCCGGTCTCGATCGAAGAAATGCACGAAGCCGTCGCGGCAGGAGCCAGTGAGGGCGTCCGTCGCCGCAGGCGGCGATGATCGGACTCGATACGAATGTCCTCGTTCGCTGTCTCACTCAGGATGACTCGACGCAATCGCCACGGGCTACCGAGCTGATCGAGCGGCGGCTTACCGAAGACAACCCGGGATTCGTAAGCATCGTGGCGATGGCGGAGACCGTTTGGGTGCTCGAGCGCGCCTATGGGCTTTCCAACGTCAGAATTGCCGAGGTCATCGAACGCCTGCTTCAAACGGCGGTTCTCGTCGTCGAGTACGAAGCCGAGGTCTTCGCCGCGATGACTGTCCTTCAAGAAGGCAATGGCTCCTTTGCCGACGCTCTTATCGGGGAACTTGGTGATAGGGCTGGCTGTTCCGTCACCTTCACCTTCGACCAAAAGGCGGCAGGTCTGCGGAACTTTGTCCTCGCATAGCGAATGCCTTGGGCGCCGCAGCGGCGAGCTCTATCGGCTTCGCGACAACGCCAGCCATAGTCCGCCGCCTATCAGGAAGCCGCCGCTTACACGCGACATCAAGCGCACACGCTTGGCGGAAAGAGCGCGGCCGGCGCGCCCCGAGGCAAGGGCGTAGGCGCTGTCGGAGAGGGCGGCGAAGAACATCGCCGTCAGGCCCATGATCAAGATCTGCAGCCCCTGATCGCGTGCCGGATCGATGAATTGCGGGAAGAACGCTCCGAAGAAAAGCAGCGTCTTGGGATTGCTGAGCGCGACAAGCACGCCTTGCAACAGGAAGCCGCCGCGCGGTGCGCGCGCCGGCGCAGCAGCGGACGCGGCACCGGTTGAACGGATCATCTTCCAGCCAAGCCAGATCAGATAGGCGGCGCCGGCGAGGCGCAGCCAGTCGAACCAGTGCCCCATCGCCTCGATCAGGGAGGTAAGGCCGATGCCGACGACGCCGATCATGACGGCCAAGCCGACCTGGGTTCCGATGACATTCAGCAGCCCGGCGCGCGTACCGTGGCGCAAACTGTTGGCGATGATCAGGGTCACCGTCGGCCCCGGTACAATAATGATCACCAGGCAGGCGGCCAGATAAGCGATGTAGAGTTCGATAGACATCTAGAAACCTATGGGCCGCAGATTGAACGAAGCCGCCTTCTCCAGTGCGGCCGCCGCGCGCAGCATGGTCTCCTCGTCGAAGGCGCGGCCGATGATCTGCAGGCCGAGCGGCAGGCCGTCCTTGTCGACGCCGGCCGGCACCGAGATGCCGGGCAGGCCCGCCATCGAGGCCGGGATGGTGAACATGTCGTTGAGATACATGGTCACCGGATCGTCCATCTTCTCGCCGGCGGCGAAGGCCGAGGTGGGCGCGGTCGGCGTCAGCAGCACGTCGCACTTCTCGAAGGCTTCCTTGAAGTCGCGCGCGATCAGCGAGCGGATCTGCTGGGCTTTCTTGTAGTAGGCGTCGTAGTAGCCGGCCGACAGCACGTAGGTGCCGATCAGGATGCGCCGGCGCACCTCCTTGCCGAAGCCCGCGCCGCGCGTGTTCTGGTACATCTCGGTCAGGTCCTTGCCGGGGACCCTGAGCCCGAAGCGCACGCCGTCGTAGCGCGCCAGGTTGGACGAACACTCCGCCGGCGCCACGATATAATAGGCAGGCAGCGCGTACTTGGTGTGCGGCAGCGAGATCTCGACCGGCACGGCGCCCGCCGCCTTCAGCATCTCCATGCCCTGGGACCACAGCGCCACGATCTCGGGTGACGTGCCGTCGACGCGATATTCCTTGGGAATGCCGATCCGCAGGCCCTTGACGTCGGCGTTGCGCGCGGCGGCCGCGAAGTCCGGCACCGGCAGCGGCGCAGAGGTCGAATCCTTGGGATCATGGCCGGCCATGCCCTGCAGCAAGAGCGCGCTGTCCTCGACGGTGCGGGCGAACGGGCCCGGCTGGTCGAGCGAGCTCGCGAAGGCCACGACGCCCCAGCGCGAGCAGCGGCCGTAGGTCGGCTTCAGCCCGACGACGCCGCAGAACGAGGCCGGCTGGCGGATCGAGCCACCGGTGTCGGTGCCGGTGCTGCCCGGCACCATGTAGGCCGCGACCGCGGCAGCCGAGCCGCCCGATGAGCCGCCAGGCACCAGCTTGCGGTTGTCGCCTTTCCTCTTCCACGGATTCTCGACGCCGCCGAAATGGCTGGTCATGTTGGACGAGCCCATGGCGAACTCGTCGAGGTTGGTCTTGCCGATCATGACCGCGCCGGCCTTCCACAGGTTGGCGGTCACGGTGCTCTCATAGGGCGGCACGAAGCCTTCGAGGATGTGCGAGCCGGCCGTGGTCTGCACACCCTCGGTGCAGAACAGGTCCTTGATGGCGAGCGGCACGCCGTCGAGCAGGCCCGCCTCGCCCTTCGCACGGCGCGCGTCGGAGGCCTTGGCCATCTCGCGCGCCTTGTCGGGCGTCTCGGTGATGAAGGCGTTGAGCGCCCGGTGCTCGTCGAGCTTCTTCAAGTGCGCATCGGCCACGTCGACGGCGTTCGCCTCCTTCTTGGCAAGCGCTGCCGTGAGCTGGGCGATGGTGAGATCGGTGAGAGCCGCCATCGCCTACTCCATCACCTTGGGCACGGTGAAGAAGCCACCGGCGTTCTTGTCGGCGGGATCGATATAGACGGCGCCACCCGGCGCGTTGGCCAGCACCTTGGCGGCGATGCCGCCGTCGGTCACCTTGTCGGCGCGCATCGGCAGGGTCACATCGGAGACCGAGGACAGCGGCTCGACATTCTTCGTGTCGACCTCGTTCAGTTGCTCGATCCAGGCGAAAATCCCCGACAGCTCGCCGGCGAGCGGCGCCAGCTCCTCGTCGGCAACCTTCAGGCGGGCGAGCCGCGCGATGCGCGCCACCGTGTCCTTGTCGAGCGACATGACTCTTGCTCCAAAACGCTTGAACGGCGCGGTTGGTAGCCGTTTTGTGACTTCATGTCATCCCGAGCGAAGCGAGGGACCTTTGAGGCGTCAGGAAAGGTCCCTCGCTGCGCTCGGGATGACAGCAAATTGCGCAGTTACGACGCCGCCTGACCTTCGGTCGCCGTCTCAGCGATGCGGCGGGCGGCCACCGCCTCGATCTCGGCACGGACGGCCGGGCGCTTGTCGAGCAGGTCGCGGAAATCCTTGCGATGCAGCACCAGCAGGTGGCAGTAGCCGTCGGCGATCACATCGGCGTTGCGCGGCTGGTCGGTGAGCAGGCCCATCTCGCCGAAGAAGTCGCCCTCCTTCAGTGTCACCTCGAAAGTGGGGGCTTTGACTGTCACCTCGCCCGCGGCAATGAAATACATGGCGTCCGGCTGCCCGCCAATGGCGACGATCTTCTCACCGGGAAACGCCACCAACGCGCGCAGCCGCTTGCCCACTTCAGTGAGCGCCTTGCGATCGAGCGAGGCGAACAGTGACACGCGGGAGATCATTTCGGCCAGTTGCAGGCCGAGGTCGAGCGGCGGGCGCTGGCCGATGGCGCTGCGCCGCTCGGCGAGCTGCTGGCGCAGGTCGTTGTAGACCTCGCGGCTGATGATGCCTTCCTGTAGCCGCCTTGCATATTCCGCCGCCTCGAAGCGAACGGCCGCACGCTCGAGCTGGCGCGCCTGGATCGATTCGGCGTAGCCGGGGTATTGCAGCGACAGCGCCTTGAGCGCGCTGTCGACGGCCTCCTGGCGGTTCTCGATCACCGCGGCGAGCTTGACCTCGGCGTCGGGTCCCAGCAGGTCGGCGACAGAGCTGACGTTGAACGCCGCGAGCTCGCTCAGCACGCTCTGCGTGACCATCAGGATCTCGAAACGGTCGGCCAGGCGTTCCGTCAACAGCCAGGCGAAGCCCAATCGACGGTGCAGCCAAAGCGCTGCGCGGAAGCCGGCGTCGGGGCGCGAGATATCGTGCAGCCACTCCTCGTAGCCTTCGACACCTCGGTCGCGCACGGCGTCGATCAGACGGTCGGCATCCGCGGCCAGCACCGCCACCATGCGGCGCGACAGGATCTGCTGCTCGAACAGCTCGAGATAGAGCTCCTTTTCGCGCGTGCAGAGCGTGACGAGGCCGACCTTCACCCTCTCATCGAGGTCGAGCGCCAGCTCGGCCGGCACCGATTCGATTGCTGCATCGCCGGCCGAGGCGGGATCGACGGCGAGGCCTTCGACCCGCGCATTGCGCCGTCGCATGATCTCCTGCAGGTGATGCTCGACATTGACCCGCGAGAGGGCCAGCACCCGGTCACGCAGCGCGAGCTCCAGGCGACTCAGCTTGTCCAGGCCGAGGGCATGCATGACCAGCCCGAGCGTCGTGGCGTTCACGAACAGGGTGACCAGCACGAACAAGGTGGCGGAAAGCGCGATGAACTCGCGGACATTCTCGGGCAGGCGCTCGTCGCCCGCAGCTACCATGGCGAGCACGATGGTGACGGCGCCGCGCAGGCCGCCCCACACCAGGATCGCCTTGTATCGCCTGTCGACAGGCTGCACGAGGTGGGTCTTCTCCAGCACCGGGAGCATGCCGAACACCACGAGCGCGCGCGCCAGAAAGGCGCCGACCGTCACGGCCGCAACGCCCCAGACATAGAGCCAGGTGATATTCAACAACACGTTGGCCGCCACCATCGAGGCCAGCACGAAGATCAGGCAGTTCGCCCAGAACTCGAGCTGGGCCCACAACTGGCGCAGTGCCGCCCATTGGCGCGGATGGAGATGGGTGGGACCGTAGGCCGCGACCGTGAGGGCGGCCATCACCACCGAAACCACGCCGGAGACGTGCCAGTAGCGGTCGGCCACCAGGAAACTGAGATAGCTGAGGCTGACCGTGACCGAGGCGATGGCAGCGTCGGACTCGCCCAGCCGAGGCAGCAGCAGCATGGCGATGCGGGCAATGATGTAGCCATAGATGAGTCCGCCAACGAATTCGCGCAGAAAGACCATGACCGCCCCGGCCGGATCGGCGGTGAGCCCGGCGTCCCCCGGATCGGCCGCGAAGCGCGAGATCAGGATGCCGATGAAGAGGCCGAAGGCGGCGATGGCGACGGCGTCGTTCAGGAGCGACTCGCCTTCGGCCAGGATCGACAGCCGCTTGGGCGCGCCGACGTCGCGGAAGATGCCGATGACGGCGGCGGGATCCGTGGTCGACACCACGGCGCCCAGCAGCAGGCAGACGACGATATCCATGCCGGTCGCCAGATGGACGACGCCGCCCACGATGGCGATGCACACCAGCACCGCCACGATGGCCAGCAGCAGCACGGCCCACACCTCGTCGAGGAGGCGGCGCACGTCGATCGTGAGGCCGGCGTTGAAGAGCAGCGGCGGCAGGAACAAGGGCAGGAACATGTCGGTGCCGACCTCGAGTTTGTCGAGGCCGACGAAGGCGTCGCCCAATGCCCCGAGCCTGATGTCGCTCGCGATGATCCACGAACCGAGAAAGCCCAGCCCCATGCCGGCGATGGCCAGCAGGACGGTGTGCGGCAGGCGGAAGCGCTCGGCCAGCGGCACCAGCAGGCTCACCACCGTCAGCACCATGGCGATCGCCAGCAGGGCATAGATCGTATCGGTCACCTGATGAACTTACTCCGGCTTAAACCCCTGTCATGCGGCCATTGTCGACCGCGACGGCCCCTCGCCTTATAACCTCGACGATGGCCAAGCTGGCAGTCTTCATTCACGGCATGTGGGGCACGCCGGACGTATGGCGGAACTGGCGGTCGCAGCTCGAGGCGCGTGGCTGGCAAACCCTGGCGCCTGCGCTACGCCACCATGACGCACCGCCGCACGCGCCGCCCGGCGCGCTCGGCGTCACCAGCCTGCTCGATTACGCAGCCGATCTCGAGCGCGAATTGCGGGCCTTGCCGGAGAAGCCGGTCGTGATCGGCCATTCCATGGGCGGGCTGATCGCGCTGCTGCTGTGCGCGCGCGGCCTGGCGCGCGCCGGGGTGCTGCTCACGCCCGCCGCGCCGGCCAGCGTGATCGCGATCCGGCCCTCGAATTTCGTGGCCTTCGCCCGCATCCAGATGAAGTGGGGCTGGTGGCGCAAGCCGCACCGCGCGACCCTCGGCGAGGCGCTGTCGCACACCTTCAACACCACCGATTCCCGCGAGGGCAGCGAACGACATGCAGGCTTCGTGCATGATTCGGGCCGCGCCCTGTTCGAGTTGGCGTGGCCCTGGCTCGATGACAAGAAGGCCACGACGATCGATCCCCGGCTCGTCACCGTGCCGCTGCTGTTCGTCGCCGCCGAAAAGGACCGGCTGACGCCGCCCGGCGTGGTGCTCCGCACGGCTGCGCGCTTCGCGCATGTTTCGGACTACCTCGAATATCCCAATCAGGGCCACTGGGTGGTCGGCCAGCCGGGCTGGGAGCGGGTCGCCGACGATGCCGCCACCTGGCTGGACGGCAAGACGGTCTGAGGCATGGCGATCGTCGACTTCGCGGAACTGAAGGCGCTCGTACCCGACGGCCG
>Ga0193726_1001561_pt1 | contig 17668 bp, 12 predicted proteins | sample H2c1metaG_FD_144928 | JGI IMG/M metagenome (GOLD analysis project Ga0193726, IMG submission 144928) | Soil microbial communities from a riparian zone of the East river system, Colorado, United States - H2c1 | ecosystem: Environmental > Terrestrial > Soil > Riparian zone | place: USA: East River... | reverse complement strand
TCAAAATTTGTGCGGCGCTCGCGTGTCAAATCAAACTCGACGCGCCCCCGGATGCCGCAACGTTCCTTCCTGTTTTTGCGCTCAACTGTTCTGCGGCGGCGAGCGCGCGTGCGACTACTGCTTTCAACTCTTCCACCAGAAACGGTTTTGCAAGAAAAGGAAGTCCGGACTTTTCCAGAAATTCCGAAGTTCGCGGCGCAAGAGTATCGCCGGTAACAAACATCAGGCGATGCCGCATGGGACTTCCCTGCGCCACCAGTTCGCGATAAATCCCGCGCCCGTCCAGATGCGGCATGCGCAGATCGCAAATAATCAGCGCGTAATTTCCTCCCACCGCGCGATCCAATCCGTCGCGCCCGTCCAACACAATTTCCACTTTGTGTCCTTCTTCACCCAGCACATCGGCGATCAAATGCGCCACGGTCGGCTCGTCTTCCACTACCAACATGCGTTCGCCGCGCGCGGCACGAATGGCAGGCGGCGCGGAATTCCAGTTCGGGGTGAGCGATCCCGGCAATGGAGACGCTTGAGCTACTTCTTGCAATGCCGCGGGCAGTTCCACTGTAAATTTCGCGCCATGTCCGAGCTGGCTTTGCACGGTAATATCGCCGCCGTGTTCCTTCACAATTCCGCAAGTGATGGAAAGACCAAGCCCAGTGCCGGCGCCCAAAGGTTTTGTGGAAAAAAACGGATCGAAGATTCGCGGAATAATTTCCTGCGGAATTCCAGGGCCGCTATCGAGAATCTCAAATGAAACTCGGCCACGCGGAGTTTTTCGCGTTCGCACGCGAATGCTGCCCTCGCCGCTTCCCTGTCGAATGGCTTGTTCAGCGTTGACTAGCAAATTCAAAAGTACTTGTTGCAGTTGCGCGGCGTCCGCCACGACGGCGGGCAAATCCTGCGCGAGATCCTGCGAAAGCTCGATATTTTCGACGCGCAATTCGTAATTTCGTAAAGCCAGAGTGCGCTCGACAATCTCGTTCAAATTTACGGCACGGCGCTCGGGCCGTGCCTCGCGCGCGAACAGCAAAAGATTTTTCACGATTCGCGCCGCGCGCTCCGCTTCCTGATGAATCAAGCGCCCATCGGCTTCCTGAGGCGCGGTCAATCTGCGTCCCAGCAAAAGTTGCGAATACCCGATGATGCTGGTGAGCGGATTATTTAGTTCGTGCGCGATACCGGAAACAAGTTGGCCAAGGCCGGCCATTTTTTCCGTTTGCAATAATTTGCTCTGCACCATTCGCTGACCGGTCACGTCGCGGTAAATTTCAAGACGCCCCAGCAATTCGCCGTTCGCATCCAGCACCGGCCGCCCGAATCGTTCGATGGTTCGCGTCGCCGGGCGCGACAATTCCAATTCATCCCAACTGACTTCTCGCGGACGATTAGCAATTTCCTTCCATCTCCGCAACAGTTTTTCTGGTTCCTGAAAACGCGTCGCAACGGATGATGCAAGGGTGTTCCAGGTTTGTGTTTCGGCAACTTCGTTTCTGGAAAGCCCGAAGAATTGCGCGAAGCGGTCATTTGCCAGCCGCACATTGCCCACCGGATCGAAAAGGACAATTCCAGAATCAGTCGAGTCGGCAAGTCCCGCGAGCAATGCTTCTGCTTCCAGCGCGCGCGTGCGAAAAATGTCCGGAGAAAAAGCTTTCACCAAACGCAACGGCTGATTCGCAGAATTTCCGAGCGCAGTCGGCGCTGCCAGTGCAAGCGCATCCGCCAACATCCGCAGCGGCGCAACATCAATTGGCGCGGATTCGCGTTGCCATCCGACGAGCGCGAGGCCGATCGGTTTTCCGGCATTGCGCAAGGGCAACCACAAGGATTGTACGGATGGCGCGACAGGACCAATGCGCAAATCCTCTGATTCCGCGCCGCGCAATACTATTTCGTCACCGCTGGTTTGCATCAACGCCAAAACTTCCGGCGAATTCAGCCTCACGCTAATCCAGCGCTCAGCAACTGACCCGTCACCGGCCTCCAGAGAAATTCCTTCCAAATTTGACGCGCCTCGCAGCAGCCAAACTCCTGTGCGCGCGGCGCCAGCTGCGTCGAGAAGTTCGCGTGCCGCAGTTTGGAGCAACCATTCAAGCGGTTCTCCACGCGCGGCACCGCGAAGCAACGCGGCTGGAGTCGCTCGCAAAGCCGGTGACATTCCCGCGTGTATCCACCCTGTGACGGCCATGCGTTATTAAATCCCCTGGAAAAACTAAGCACCGCATACGCCAATCGCGGTGCTAACGTCTCCATGGAATCAACAGGTTGGAAGGAACGAGGAGTGTGGAAGGACAGCGAAATTCCCGATGTGAGATTTAGGGCAGTTTACTTGCCAGAATGGGGCACGCGATGGTCGCGCTGTTCGCAACGCAACCATCGGGCGTCAGATAGTTTTTCGGATTGCTGCTTCGGATTTGTTGAACGATTTCAGATTAATTGGACGATTGCGAATCGTATTGCTTGAGCTTGCGATACAAAGTTGTTTTACCGATTCCCAGCAATCGCGCCGCCGCCAGCTTGTCTCCATTGGTTTCACGCATCGCGCGGAAAATCGCGCGGCGCTCCAACACCAGCAACGGAACCATTTCGCCATCTTCGGCCACGCGTTCGCGCGCATCGTATTGAAGATTGGTCGGCAAGTCCGTGAATTGCACTACCGGACCGGTGCCCAACGCAATGGCGCGTTCGATTGTGTTTTCAAGTTCGCGCACATTGCCCGGCCAGTCATAAGCCATCAGACGGCGCAACGTTTCGTCGCTCACCGTATGCACAGGCTGATCCGGCACGCAGAATTTTTCCAGGAATGAATTCACCAAAAGAGGGATGTCGCTTTTTCTTTCGCGCAGCGGCGGCAATTTTATTTGCACAACGTTCAAGCGGAAATATAAATCCTGACGGAATGTGCCGCCGCGAATGGCTGCGTCTAAATCGCGATTCGTCGCGGCAATCACGCGAGCGCGCAGCGGTCTGCGCTCGTTTGAGCCGACCGGTTTTACTTCGCGTTCCTGCAACGCGCGCAAAAGCTTCGCCTGCATGTCCACAGGCAAGTCTCCGATTTCATCCAAAAATAATGTTCCATCGTCGGCGGCCTCAAGAAGTCCCGGCTTATTTTGCTGAGCACCGGTGAATGCGCCCTTCACGTGTCCGAATAATTCGGATTCAATTAGTGTCGGCGTGAGCGCGGAACAATCTACGGGGACAAACGGCCTTTGTTTTCGCGGGCCTTGAAAATGCGCTGAGCGCGCGACGAGTTCTTTGCCGGTACCGCTTTCGCCGAGAATTAAAACAGGATAATTGTGCTGGCTGACTCGCTCGATCATGCGATACACGCGCTGCATGCGCGCGGAAATTCCAATCAGTCCGCCAAATCCAGGCTTGCTTCGCAACTGTTCCCGCAGCACGCGATTTTCCTGATCCAGCGCCAGCGAATTCACCACGCGATCGAGTTTTGCGCGCAAATCGTCAATGTGAAATGGCTTCATCACATAATCGACAGCACCTAGCCGCGTTGCTTCAATTGCCGTTTCGATGGTGCCGTACTGCGTCAACACCAACACCGGCACATGCGGAGTGTGTTTGCGCACATGCCGTAACAATTCCAATCCGCCAACCTGCGGAACTTTCAAATCCGTGATCACAATATCGACCGCGGATTCTTCCAGCACGGCTAGCGCTTCCTCGGTTGTGGAAGCTGTGCGCACTTTCAGTCCCGCGTCTTCAACTATGTCCGTGCAAATCTCTCGCGCTTGCGATTCGTCATCCACAATCAACGCTGTTACCGAAAAAATAGACTTCTCCGAAGAGGCCGGTACCGGCAGACTATTCACTGGTTGTCTCCTTATTCCAAAACAGGTAGCAAGGCCGGTGCCAAATCCGAACGGACTGTTAGTGATTGAAACGGAACGCTTTAGCGGGAACGACTCGCTGAAGTTAAAAGAGAGGTTAGTACCGGAGTAGGAATAGTGTCAAGTTCACTTCTGCACATTCCAGGAACAAAGTCATAGTTTTGAGTGTTTTGCAGAAATGGGAACACCCGGTGTTTCAAAATGGGAATTGTACGCTCTATCGGGAAAGAACCTCGACATTGCCTTTAACCTCTGCATTTGCAATACATAGACCACAGATCGCTGTAAGTCCTGTATTTGCAATACATAGCAAAAACGAGTGGGGATGGGGGCATTCATCACAAATAATTTTTGACTTCTAAATCTTGATCAGTGAGAGCCTTGAGGAGATTTCCCGTCGGTTGTGGCGGAAGAAGTTGCGGCGGAGGCGAAGTGTACGGCGTAAAGGCCTTCTGTCGCGGAGGCCGCAAACAAAACACTGGCCTGCTCTTGAGTTGTGACTACTGGGAAAAATCCTTCGGCTAATGCGCCTGATACGCGCGTCCAGGTGCGTCCGGCGTCGCGCGAAAGATAAAGTCCGCCCGTTCTCATTGACGCAAGGAACGTGGCGCCTGCAATTGCCAAATCCTGAATCGGCGCTTGCGGCAATCCCGAGCCGACTCGATTCCAGTTTCCACCTGAATCGCGCGAAATATAAAGTCCATTTTCCGCGGAGGCTACGAGTGTTTCTTCGCCGGACTTGGCATCCGGAATTGGAGCAGAATCCAGCCACAGCGCTGAACCTGCTGACTCCGGCAAATCGTGCCAGCTCCAGGTTTTTCCAGCGTCGTGCGAAAAAACCATTCCACGGAGAGACACGATCCACAAACTTTCTCCATCCGGCGACACGCGCACGCTACGCACCGGCAACGTTGGTAGAGGGCCGAGCGGCATCAGCGTCCAACTCTCTCCGTGATCCTCTGAGCGTAATAGTCCGTGATCTGTCGCCGCATACCACGCCGCATTTGCGAATCCCATGTCGTTCACCGGTTCACCCAAGAGCGATCCAGAAGGACGCGACGGAACATTTTTCTGTCCGGGCTTGCGCTCGATCAAACTTGCAAATGTCGCCGCAGTTTCCGGTGTCAGTCGCCCGGCCTGCGTCCACATGCGTTTTGATGAGTCGTAGCGCATCAATCCGCCGCGTTCCATAGCAGCAAACCAGCCATTCGGTGCCGCATAGATTCGGCGCAACCCTTGCATCTTTAATCCGGGACCAAGTCCGCTCCATGTCGTGCCACCATCTTCGGTAACCAATAAAGGTTCGGGCGCGTTTGTCAGCACGGCGAGGACGCGTCCCGGCTTTTCGCGATCAAGAGCGAGCGCAACAATTTCACGGTGATAGAATCCGTCATTGGCCGCGCGAAAATGCGCGCCGCCATCGTCACTCAACAATATTCCAAGTTTTTCCGTGCCAATCACAATTCGTCCGGGAAGCACGACCACCGCATTGATCACCCAGTCGGCGGGAGTCAGCCGGCGCCACATTGTTCCGGAGTTCGCGGTAATCCAAAGCCCTTCCGTCGTTGCAGCATAAACCGTCGCCGCTTTTTCCGGATCCTGCAGAATCACTTGCGTCCGGCGCGCGGAATAAGGAATGCCCTGAATTTTGCGCCAGATCGAAGCTCCGTCCTCGCTTAAATAAATTCCCGAGCAAGCGCTGGCATACACGCGCCGTGGATGCGAGCGATCCACCAAAATACTCATCACATCGGAATCATCGATCATTCCTTCGTGAACTGGTTTCCAGTGTGCGCCACCATCCAGGCTTTTCCACGGCAGGTGATATGTTCCCGCGTAAATAATTTGCGGGTCGGCGGGATCGAGCGCAACTGAATCAAAATTCCGCAACTCCTCATGCTGCTCCGGCGTTAGGCGTTGCCAGGTGCGGCCCGCATCGAGCGAATGAAACATTCCGTCGACCGCGCCCGCCACTAATAATCCGGGCTGCGAAGCCGCCGCAGTCAGCGCGCGAACCGCATGTCCTGCAAGTCCCGCGGACTTCCACGTCATTCCGCCATCGTCGCTGTGATAGACGCCGCCGCCCTCGGCCGAATCCTGCGTCCATGCCGAAGCCCACACCGATTTAGAATCGTGCGAATCAAACACGATTGATGTGACCACGCTGTCGAGCCGTGTTCCGGCGCGCCCGAAAAGAATCCAGTGCTCGCCGGAATCGATTGAACTGAAAATATGTCCGTCGGAAGTTCCCAGCAATAAATGTTTGGAGTTGGCAGGATCGACAGCCAGAGAACGAACATCTCCGCCCGCCGGGCCCATAGGCTTCCATTCTTGCGCGCCAACGAACGGAGCAATCAGCAAGAAAATTATCAGTGCGAGTTTTGGGCGTGAGGACATGAAAGCCGAGTGCAAAATTAATTCTAATCGTGTAATACGTCCTGAGCAATCGACAGAAAATCCTGTTCCACAAAATACGAGAGCCCGGCGAAGCAACTGCCCCGCCGGGCTCTTCAAATCACTTCATTCGAGTTGCGTCCTAGTAGCTGGCGCCGTCCGGTACCCAGATGATGTCAACGCGGTGATTCGCCGCGCCAGCACCTTCCTGGCCCGTTCCCGCACGCACTACAATCCGGCTCTTGTCGATGCCTTTGCCTACAAGGTACGTTTGCGCGTTGTTCGCACGATCGGTGCTCAACTTCGCCGCACGCTTGTCCTTCGGGTCGGCAAATCCAACAACAACCACCGTGCCCTTAGGCTCGTTCTGCAAACGCAGCGCCACGTCGTCCAACACGCGCTTGCAGACGTTGTCCACACGCGCACTGATTGCCGGCTTGAACGCGCACTCGTTAATCTTGCTGGCTTGCGGCGGCGGAGGCGGCTGTTGCACCGTCACATTCGCAGTGCAATCCGCTGCTTGTCCATGTCCGTCGTCCGCTCGTCCGGTGATTACGTATGACCCCGGAGCCAATCCAGTCGTATCGAACTGAACGGTTGTTCCGGAACCCACGACTTGACCCGCATTCGCGCGCCATGTGTAGGCCAGTGTGAAGTTTTGCGGACTTGAAGCTGTCGCCGTCACACTGACGCGTTCGCCTGCCATCACCGTGCCGCGATCAACCGAGCAGCTCATGACTGGTGGCTTCGGGGCCGGCGGAGGCGGCGGAGTTACCGCACGCACATCCGTCGAGCAGCTTGCCGAACCGCCGTGTCCGTCGTCCACTTTGGCTGTGATCGTATAATTTCCCGCGCCGGCGCTATTTTCCGTCCATCGCGCGTCCGCTCCTGTGCCGTCCACACGGCCACCGGAAGCAGTCCAGCTATAGGTCAAGCTATCGCCATCCGGATCATTCGCCGACACGTGCACCGGCACAGCTTCGCCGGACCCAGTTGTAACGCTCTGCTTTTCAGCTGAGCATTGCGCGGTCGGATTGCGATTCACCATTACAGGACGCGAACCCCAATTGAATAGCAGGCCGCTCGAAATGCGAATGTCGCTCTGGTGCGTGCTGCTGCCCGGAATAGTAAATTTGCTGAACATGTATTCCGTATTCACGATTCGCCATGACACGTGCTTGGTCAGCATGATGTCCAAGCCGCCGCCAGCGGTCATTCCGAAGACGGTGTGCGACGCAGGCGTCCGCAGCATGTCTGCATTGCCGTTGATGCCGCCGAACAATACCTGCGCGAACGGTGTGAAGCGCGTGTTGTTGCGGTAAGCGAACTTCGGTCCACCGAGGAACGAATATGCCGTAGCGCTAACCTTCGTGTTGGTAGGCCCACCAAGATTCAACGACCCGGTGTGATATCCGCCGAAATCAAAATCCAGCCCAAACCAGTGATTCAGATAGTAGGCCAGCGAGGTGCTCCCGCCGTTCATCTTTTCGTTTCCGCCCGTCACCACAGGCCCCGGCCGGAAATCCAGAAACGAATAGCCGACGAACCATTCCCAGTGGGGATAGTCCGTGCCAGGCTTAATGTGCGCGCTGCTCAGCGATACTTTCTTATTCTTGTCCGCAGCCGGCGCGGCCGGAAAAGGCGTGGGCGAACCATGCAGTCCAGATGCGCTTGTGGCGGTCGAGGATGTGGTCGCCGTGCTGGTCGAATCCGTTCCAGACGTATTCGCCTGTTGTGCAAATCCAGCGGAGGCCAGCGTCAACGTTAATGCCAGCGCCGCAACTGCCAGAATACTTACTCGACTTCTCATCTGAATCCTCCTGAGCTGGTACAGCGGGAACATTGCTCTCCCGCAACGAAAATCGTGTCGATAAAACGACTTCTAAAGATGGCCCGGAAAATAGTGCAAAGAAATTAACGATCGGCGATCCGAAAAAGGTCTCGGTGCCAAGCACCGCCCGAATTCAGCAGCGGCGCTTTCCCCAGAAATCATTGTACCCCGTGAACCCGTAAAGCGCCAACCCTGCGCCGTCCAACCCCGGGTTCCCTCCCGAACCGTTCGCGTCCAAGCGATGCCTTCAGTCCGTCGGTACACTACAGAACCCGGCTCATTATATTAAAAAATCAACAGTATGAGAACTGTCTTTATTCAGATGCCTGAAACGCCGCAGTAGTCTCGCATTCCATCTCAGATAGTGAGTACTTTCTAGGCAACCTGCCTCTCCGGCTGGCACATCTCACTGATTGGAGGGGTGGTGTCGGCTAGTCCGTCACGCTTCTCACTCGCGGCCAACCCAGCATCTCATACCGTCTTCCACTACAGTTTCATGAATCGCGGCCGCGTCTGCTTCATCTAACGAACGATTTAGCGTAATGCTGGTCCGAATGGCTTTCCAACGCTTCAACTGGTATTTTCTACATGGCACTAAGTGGACCTGAGGCCCCTCTCGCATGGCCGACGAAACTACAACACAAGAACGCATACTGATTGTTGAAGACGAACAGAACGCCCGCGCGGGTTACGAAGCACTTCTGCGCAAGTGGGGATACCAACTGCTGGGCGTTGGCAGCGGCGAAGAAGCTCTTGAGAAATTCGCCGAATTCCAACCCGCGCTGATTATTGCGGACGTCGAGCTGCCCGGTATGGACGGCCTAGCCCTGCTTCATCGACTGAGCGAGGAACTGCAAAGTGTTCCAGCGATCGTAATCACCGGACGCGGCAGTGACGATCGCGCCATCGCCGCCATCGAAGCCGGAGCTTTTTGGTATATCGAAAAACCCCTGCAAGCCCCTGTATTGCGCGCACTTCTGGATCGAGCGTTCGGCCATTCGCGCGACCGCAAACAAGTTGCCGCGCTCACGCGTCAGTTGCGCGATTCCGGCCGACTGGGAAGTTTGGTGGGCGGCTCGAAAACCATGCAAGACATTTTGCGTGTTGTTGAAATGGCCGCGCCATCTTCGGCGTCTGTATTGATTACCGGAGAAACCGGCTCAGGAAAAGAAATTGTGGCGCGAACTTTGCACCGTCTTTCTCCGCGCGCTGAAAAACCTTTCATCGCAATTAATTGCTCCGCGATTCCAGAATCGCTTATGGAAAGCGAAATCTTCGGTCACGAGCGCGGCGCTTTTACCGGAGCTTCCGATCGCCGCCTGGGCTGCTTTGAGTTGGCGGACGGCGGCACTCTGCTGCTGGATGAAATTGGAGAGATGCCCGCGGCAACGCAGGCGAAACTTCTGCGCGTTCTGGAAGACGGAAAAATTCGCCGTCTCGGCAGCAAAACGGAAACATCCGTGAACGTCCGCGTGCTGGCCGCAACGAATCGCGATCCGGAACAGGCCGTTAACAAAGGAGATTTGCGGCAGGACTTATTTTTCCGGCTGAACGTGTTCCGCATTCATTTGCCGCCGTTGCGCGAACACAAAGAGGACATTCCCACTCTGGTCGAACAACTCTTACAAGACTTGGCATCCAAACACGGGAAGGTGGTTCGCGGCGCAGGCCCGGAAGTGATGGAAGCTTTCCAAAGCTATTCCTGGCCAGGCAACGTGCGCGAATTGCGAAACGTCCTCGAACGCGCGCTGATCGTCTGCGATCGCGATGTGATCGGCCGCACGCATCTGCCACCGGATTTCGGCCACGCTCCGGCAAATGTTGCGTCCGGACTTTCTTCGCTGCGCTTCCCTATTGGGACCACGGTCGAAGCCGGAGAGCGCGAATTGATTCTGCAAACGCTTGCCGTCACCAATAATAAAACGCGCGCGGCGGAATTATTGGGCATCAGTTTGAAGACACTTCATAACAAGCTGAAGGAGTACGGAACTACCGACGCTGGGAACTAAACCGATACCGGAAACTAAACCGGATACTGGGAATTAAAACGCAAAACGCACCGGCAAAATGAAACCTCTTCGACTCAGAACGAAATTCACGATTATCTCGGCGCTGTTCGTCCTCGCCGTGGCGCTGCTGATTTCCTCGGTGTTCGTAATCACTCTCACGCGCGGCGCGATTGCTCACGCCGAAGCGGACGCCAACCTGGCCGCACGTCAAGTTCTGGATCAAGCCACACAAGCGCTGGACAACGCCAAACAGGCTGGACTTGTCGCGCCTGTATCTTCCAGTTCTGAAGACGTCCGGGATTATTTGCAGAAAGTTTTGGAGAGCAGCCAAGGACTTCATTCCGCATTGGATTCCGTGCTCACGCATTATCCTTCCATCTACGAAGTGAGCATTGCCGATGGCGGCGGCATGGCGTTAATTTCCAGTGATGCCGCGCTCGTTAACAAAGCGCTAAAGCCGCGAAATCCGTTTTACGTTTTGACGAATCTCGGTTTCTACAAACAGCTTCGCGTGATTTTCGGACCGACTGAGCTGTATCAAATACAGGTTCCATTTGACATTCGATCCTCCGCCGGACAAGCGCCGTATGGCGAAGTTCGGGTGACAGTTGAAGTCGGCCTGCTCCGCGCGGAAATTCTTCCCGAACTGAAATCCGCCGGAATTCTTGCGCTCGGCGCGGTTTTGCTTTCCACATTACTGGCGGCGGTATTTATTCGTGTCATGCTTTCCCCGCTCGAGGCCATCAACCAGCAACTGGATAGCTATGGCGGAGGGAAATTTGACGCCGCGCTGGCCGTGAACTCGTCAACGGCATCCGGCGACGAGTTCACGCAAGTCCGCACCAAGATCACACGCCTCGGCGAGCAACTGCGCGGCGTGCGCGAAATTTTCAGCACCTTGCGCGAAAATATGCAGCAGGTGATGGCCGGCCTGGACGACGGATTAATTCTTTTCACTCACGAAGGGCGCGCGGTGCTGGTCAGTCCGGCGGTAGAAAAATTTCTTGGCGCGCCCGCGGACCAAATTCTGGGCCGCCACGCGACGGAAATTTTTCCGCCGGGCCACCCGATGCGGCGCGTTCTGCTATTTGAAGGTGAACAATTGTTACCCAGCGAAGAATCGGAATTTGCTTTGCCGGGATCCTCGGATGCAGAAGGACCGCGGCATGTGAGCGTCACCGTTCACGCGGTTCCAGACGCGGCGTCAACAACATCTGAATCCGCTGCGCCGGAAACTTTTGGCGCGCTGGTAACTCTTCGCGATTTGGAATCGCGCGAACGTATCGGCACGGAACTGGAAACTTCCGAGCGGCTCTCCGCGTTAACACGCATCACCGCGGGAGTTGCGCACGAAGTGAAAAATCCGCTGAACTCCATGCGGCTGTGGCTGGAAAATTTAAAGGAAAATCTTCCGCCGGGAAATGATGTTTCCACGCAGGCCGTGCGCGTGCTTGATAGCGAGATTGACCGGCTAGACCGCGTCGTAAAACGTTTTCTGGATTTCACCAAGCCCGTGGAAATGCGCGTGGAAGAAGTTTCTCTCGCGCCGCTTCTCGCACACATCGTGGAAGTCGCGCAGCCGCAAATTGACCGCGCAAAATTAAAAGTGGATTTGCGTCTCGCCGATGGCGTGCCTCCTGTTCGCGGCGATTCCGAACTTCTGCGCCAAGCCGTTTTGAATCTAGTATTGAACGCTGTGCAAGCCATGCCGGAAGGTGGCCGCCTGACGGTTTCTCTGGAGCGGCGCGGCGATCTCGCACTCGTGCTCGTGGCCGATACCGGCAAAGGAATTCCGCCGGAACATCGCACGCGCATTTTTCAGCTATTCTTCACCACGCGGAAGGGTGGTAGCGGACTCGGACTTGCCACGACATTTCGCATTGTGCAGCTTCACAACGGTTCGATAGACTTCGTCTCGGAACCGGGACAAGGCACGGCGTTCCGAATTGAATTACCATTGGCGCGTGGGCAGTCAGCCAGCGCGGATTTAATAAACGCGTCGAGAGCCAAACAAGTTTCAGTCCAGCCATGAGAAGCGGAATTCACAACACGTTCTCAGCCACGTGCGGTGTCGCGCGGAAATTATTTGCGTGGAGGAAGCAGCTTCACTCGTTCGGGCACACACTTCCGTCGACAACAGCATTCGTAATAATTCCGGTATTAGTCGCCGCGGGATTGGGTGGATGTCCGCAGCAACCGGTGAAACCGAAATTTACTCAGGTGGGAGTAACGCAACCGCCGCACGAACGTTTTCCGCAGGACGATCCCATTGTGCCGCCGCAAATTGATTCGCCCGAATTGCCATACTTCGAGCCGCAAATGTCCAGCGCGTTGAGCAATCCGCCGCGCCCTCCCGCCCCGCGACGCGCGACCGTAACGACTGAGCCCGAGCCAGAACCAACAAAACCGGAGGCACCGCAAATTTCTCCGCAGCTTTCGCCGGAAGAAAAATCGCGCGCGCAGGCTAGCACCGACGCGGACATAAAAGCCGCGCAGCAAGCTTTGGATACTGCGGCCCACCACACTCTGAATCCCACGCAACAAGACATGGCGGACAAAATCAGCAGCTTCCTAACGCAGGCCCGCGAAGCAATCGGCGTGGCTGATTGGCTGCGCGCGAAAAATTTGGCGCAAAAAGCGCATGTGCTGTCGAATGAATTGGTTCGGTCGTTCTAATAATTTCCACGCACGACAAGAGCAAATACAAAATCATCGCCGTGTTTGGCTGCTTCCTGTTTATTGGCTGCAAAAATCCTCAGGGCTGCGAAACGCCCTGAGCTACAAAACCCCAAAAACTGCTAACATTAAATTTTCGCGGAATGTTTCTGTATGACGAAAATGAAAACCTACGACGTAATCATTGTTGGCGCGGGAATTATCGGAGGCGCAATTGCATTTGAACTGGCTCAACGCAAGCTTCGCGTTCTTGTGATTGATCGCCAGTCGCCGGGACAAGAAGCTTCATGGGCCGCCGCTGGAATGCTTTCGCCTGCCCCGGATTCCGCCGACGCCATTCCACTCGTTCCGCTTGCGCGCGCTAGCCTGAATATTTATTCGGAGTTTGTCGGCGCGGTGGAATCAGCGAGTGAGATGAGTGCCGGCTTTCGCCCGTACGGAGCAATCGAAACTTTCTTCGATGTCTGCGCGGGGAAAAAATTGTCCGCGATGATCGCGCAGCACGAGAAGCTCGGTCTCGACACGGAACTTTTGCACATCGAAGACGCTGTCGTACTTGAGCCGCACATCAGTCGGGAAATTCGCGCCGCAGTGCTGTTGCGTCAGGAAGCAGCGGTGGACAATCGCGCATTCACGCGCGCGATTCTGCGCGCCGCGGAATCAGTTGGCGTGGAATTTCGCACAGATTCCTCCGTGGAAAAGTTGCTGCTAAATGAAACGGGAAAATGTGTCGGCGTAATCGCGTCCGGCGAAAAAATTCCCGCGAAGCACGTTGTGATCGCCGCAGGATTCGCGTCCGGTGCGATTGAAGGCGTCGCGCACTACGCGCCGACAATTCCGATGCGCGGACAAATGGTCGCGCTGCAATCCGATACGGTTGACCTGAACCGCGTGGTGCGTTCGGAGCGCGGGTACATTGTTCCGCGCGGCCACGGACGCTGCGTAACTGGAAGCACGATTGAAAATGTCGGCGTCGAAAAACGGGTGACGCCTGAAGGCATCAGCAAAATTCTGACCGCAGCGGTGGAAATGATTCCAGCGTTAAGAGATGCCGCGATTGTGGAGACTTGGTGCGGGCTGCGTCCAGACACGCCGGATCATTTGCCGTCGCTCGGGCCGACGGATATTGAAGGGCTGCTCATCGCCGCGGGACATTTTCGGAATGGAATTCTACTCGCGCCAATCACAGCGAAATTAATCGCGGAATGGATTACCAGCGGAAACACATCTGCAAATTGGGATGTACTCAGTCCAATGCGATTCGCGAAACTATCCGCGCACGCCGCATCAGAACGGCGAACGTGAGCGCGTCGGCTCGCGATTCGCGGGACCTGGCAGCGTCGAAGAATGGCCCGGATCGGTGAACGTAATAAAACTCGCGTCCAGAAAAACCGCGCGATCAATCACAACATCCAGCGTGGTGCCGCGCGGTAATTCCAATTCCGGTCCGCGCGTGAGCAACACCGTCATTAATCCAACGGCCGCGCCCGCAGCCGCGCCAATTCCCGCGCCTCCTGCTGAGCGAGCTGCGATGCCACCGATGCCCGCGCCAATTGCGGTGCCTTTCAAAACTGTTCCAGCGTCCGTGGATTTGTCCGTGTCACCCTTAATATTTCCTTCGCTATCCACAGATTCATTTCCGCCGGTTCCCGCGTTACTCGGAATCGCATTGAAGCTTACCGTGTAGCCGTTCGGCAAAATCATGGTGTTCAAGCGAAGCTGCATTTCGCCGGTGCCCTTCACTTTTCCGGGGCGCTTGGTGGAAACAATTTCTCCCTGCACGTACGAACCTGCCGGCATCAAGATCTTGTTATTAATGACGATAGGAAATAGCGTCTCCAAATAAACGGGGTCGCCCGGCTTCGCGTTTCGCGTTGTGATGGAATTGTGCAGCACCAGCGGCAACTTCGTTCCGGCGGGAACCGTGAGCATCGCGGGTTTCACTGCGGCAACCGCAGGCTGCGCACCGTCTGACGGAGTTGCAACAGTTGCTGGCGCGGTTGTCTGCGCAGCAGATGTCGCCTGTGCGGGCGCAGTAGTCTGCGCAGGTGGCGCTTGCTCTCCCGGCTTAATCGGCCCTTGCGATGCCTGCGCCATCAGCGGCGCGGACATCACTGCCGGTGTAGCAACCATCAGCGCGACCATCGCAAATTTTGAAATCTCAGCCACTATCCGAAAATTGCGCGCACGGAAATTCATCGGGGCCACCTCGACTCTAAACATTCGATGCCCATAACCAGGGGGTAAGATGTCCGCCATTCTAACGCCAAATCGCCGTTTCGGGTACGCCGCAGTTTGACTCTAACGCCGCTCGCGCTTACGCTCAAATCCTCGCGATTGAAATTGAACTGAGTCTGAAAAGAGGAATTTCCGATGGCAAAATTAGCCCTGATTTACGGAATGCGATTATTTCCCGAAGACGAACTCGGCGAAGTTACGGAAGCGACCGTCACATTAAAGAACGGAAGAACCGCGAAGATCTCCATGCACCTAATTGACGGCAGTAAAGAAGAAATTGAAGAAACGCTGCGCCAGTCCGTCGCCGCGTTTTTTGAAATGTATCCTGAGATTTAGTAATTCGCCGTTGCGCGATTCACGCGCCGCGAATTATACGTTACCGTTGCCTTCGTCTTCTTCCACGTCTCGCGGCAATCCCGTCATCTGTTCGACGAACACAACGCTCTGGCCGGTCAGCTCAAAACGCTTGCGGCATTTCCGGCAGGCCACCATTTCGTCCATGCGCACCATGTAGGAACGCGCATTCGCAAAATGTTTTTTGTCTTCTTCACCCGCGCCGCGCGGCAACTCTTTCTTTTTCGTGCGCACCATCCAGCGGATTGGATACGCGTCTTCCTTGCGGCAGCTCGGACACACCAATTTGATCGACTTTGTTTCAGGTTGCTCGGAGTAGAAATTTCGCTCGTCCATTTTAGGCCTCGTTTCTTCGTTCAGCCCCGCGCATTCCCTTTTGTCGCCTCGATGGTAACAAATTCCATGCCCGCGTTACGCCATCGTGGCAACCAATGTTCCAAACCGAACAGTACGTGTTCGCGGTCGGCATTCAGCGTGTGAAAGTCTCCGTCATGCATCAACACTATGTCGCCTGCGCCGACTTTCGCCAGCCGCCGCACAATATTTTCGCCCGGTTGCGGCTTCCAGTCATAACAAAGTTTTGACCACATCGCGACGCGTTCGATTCCCACTTCGCGCATCGCTCCGTAAAGTTGCGGTCCGCGAAATCCAAATGGTGGTCGCATCCACTTCATCAATTTCGCGCTGCCCGTCCCTGTAACCAGCGCGGCAGCCACGGAATCCTCGCAGCGTTTCAGTTCGACCAAATTTCTCGCGCCGAAATGCAGCGCCAGGTGCGGATGCGTATCCGTGTGATTTGCCAGCAAATGTCCGCGCGCATCAATCTCTCGAATTATTTCCGGACACGCGCGGGCAAATTGCCCTACAACAAAAAAAGTAGCCTTCGCGTTGTAACGCTCCAGCAACTCCAGCAATCGAGGAGTGATCGCCGGGTTCGGCCCGTCATCAAATGTCAGTGCAATTTGCTGCGCCGCGCCATCAGCGGGCAATCGCCGCAGCACAGGCCCAAAAAGTTGTGACGCCGGAGACACTGCTCCCCATAGCGTCAGGCCGAGTCCGGCCGCGCCGACAACTGGTAAACCGATGGCCCACGGATTCAAGACACTTCTCTCCAATCCAGTACATCTATCATTATATAACGCGCAAGCTTGAACGCTAGAAGCGCAATCATTGAATTATCCAGATTCACTTACATTGGCCGAAATGCACGCAGTGTCATCGGAAACCGGATGACTCACGGGCACGTCTAAGAAACCCAGAACGGCTTAATAAAGAACTTCAGCGGTTTAGAACTGTTGGAAACGGCGCCGAGGAAATCAGCCGCATACCGGGTCAAAAAAGGCGGAAATTCACATGGTTTGGAATCAATTCGCACGGGTCATTATTTCATTCGCGCTGCTTTGCATGCCGATGGCGGCACAGCAGCCAGCGCAGGACACGCCGACCCACGTCACATTACAGGGCGCCGTCCAGACCCCGGACAAAACTCCCGTGCAGGGCGCTTCGGTACACATCGTTGAGCAGACCTCCGGCAAGTCCTGGATTACCTGGACGGATGAACTCGGCAAATTCCGTTTGCCGGAACTTCCCTCCGGAAAATTTCACATTGACGCAACTCAGATTGGTTTCGGAAGCGGCGGCGCCGACGTTGCGCCCACAACCGAAAAGAGCGACGACATTATTATCGTGCTGAAGATCGCGTCAGCGTCTGAAATTGCGGCGGCGAATGCAGCATCGCAAGCAGCGAGTGCACCGGCAGCGGCGGCAGTTACGCCAGCAACTCCAGGAACAACTCCACCGGCAACAACTGACGCGGCGAAAAATCAGACAACAACTCCTCCCACAACTGACGCAACGAAACCTGGTGCAGCGGGCGCGAAGCCGGCTGATACAGCAAAGCCCGGCACGCAAACTGCGCGCAATGGACGCAACGGACAGAACGGACAAAACGGCGCAGGACGCGGCGGCCGCGGATTCAGTCAAGTAGATGTGAACGGCACGGGCGGCGCGGTTACAGACACGGGTGATCAGGGCGCTGGCGCTGACACGAGTGGCCTTGGTGCCGCTGCTGCATCAAGCGACGCAATGGTAATCGCCGGAACCACGGCGCAAGGCGCAAGCGGCGGATTCCCGATGGGGATGATGGGAATGGGCGGCGATAACGGCGGCGATCCAAATAACCCGGGAGGTTTTCCGGGCGGCATTCCCGGACAAGGTGGCGATAACGGTGGATTCGGCAATGTTCCTGGCGTTCCGGGCGGTGGCGGCGCTGGTGGTCGCGGAGCTGGTGGCCCAGGCGGCGGACCCGGCGGCGGTGGCCGAGG
>Ga0193726_1001560_pt1 | contig 17680 bp, 16 predicted proteins | sample H2c1metaG_FD_144928 | JGI IMG/M metagenome (GOLD analysis project Ga0193726, IMG submission 144928) | Soil microbial communities from a riparian zone of the East river system, Colorado, United States - H2c1 | ecosystem: Environmental > Terrestrial > Soil > Riparian zone | place: USA: East River... | reverse complement strand
GGGGATCATCGCGCGCTACGGGATCGCCGGCAACTGGCTGTGGTGGAGCATGGCGGCGAGCGGGATGCTCACCGTGTTCGTCTACGCGCGGTTGTGGCGCCGGTCCGGCGTCATGACCGACGTCGAATTTGCGGAGCTGCGCTACGCCGGCAAGCCCGCGGCATTTCTCCGCGGCTTTCGCGCGCTGTATCTCGGCGTCCCGATCAACTGCATCATCATCGGCTGGGTGAACCTCGCGATGATGAAGATCCTGAAGATTACGCTCGGTCTCGATCAGAATCAGGCGCTCGTCGCACTGGTCGCGCTACTGCTCTTCACCGCGTTCTACACGACGCTCGCGGGGTTGTGGGGCGTGCTCGTGACCGATCTGTTTCAGTTCGTGCTCAAGATGGGGATGGTCGTCGCGCTGGCGTTCTTCGCCGTGCGCGCCGTCGGCGGACTCGCGGCGCTGAAGATGAAGGTCGCGGCGCTCGATTCCGTGGCGGGGACCGGCTCGCGCCTCGATTTCTTTCCGTCAACGGACTCCGCGTGGATGCCGGCGGTGACGCTCTTCGTGTACCTCGGCGTGAACTGGTGGGCCAGCTGGTATCCCGGCGCCGAGCCGGGCGGCGGCGGCTACGTCGCGCAGCGGATCTTTTCGGCGCGCACCGAGCGCGACGGACTGTTCGCGACGCTCTGGTTCAACATCGCGCACTACGCGGTGCGCCCGTGGCCGTGGATTCTCACCGCGCTCGCGTCTATTGTTTTGTATCCCAACCTCGTGGACAAGGAATCCGGCTACGTGCAGACGCTGATGGATCCGGCGATCTTCCCGCCGGCGCTGCGCGGGATCATGCTCGCGGCGTTCGCGGCCGCCTACATGTCCACAATTGGCACGCAGCTCAATTGGGGTGCGTCCTACGTCGTCAACGACTGCTACCGGCGGTTCATGCGCAAGGACCGCGCGGAGCGCGAGTACGTGATCGTGTCGCAGGTCGTGACGGTGCTGCTGATGCTCGCGTCGATCTGGGTGACGCTGCATCTCGCGTCGATCGAGCAGGCGTGGAAGCTGCTGATCGTCACCGGCGCCGGCACGGGGACCGTGCTGCTGCTCCGCTGGTTCTGGTGGCGCATCAACGCGTGGTCTGAGGTGTCCGCGATGGCGACTGCGGCCGTCGTGTCGCTCTTCCTTCAGCTCGGATTGAAATGGGACAGCGATCGGCCGCGCGACTTCGCGTACATCATGATGGTCACCGTCGGCGTCACGACGATCGTGTGGCTGATCGCGACGTTCGTGACGCCGCCGGAGCCGGAGGCGACGCTGACGTCGTTCTACCGGAAGGTACGTCCGCAGGGTCCGGGCTGGAACGCGATCGCGCGGCGCATTGGCGCTCCGCCGGCCGGCGCGTCATCGCTTGTCAGGCAGATCACGAACGCGATTCTCGGCTGCGTGCTCGTCTACTCCGCTTTGTTCGGGGTGGGACATATCCTGCTGCGCAGCGCGGCGGTCGGCGTGGGCCTGCTGGCGCTCTCCGCGCTCAGCGCGTTTGCGATTGCACGCAATCTCGACACCGAGGAAGCCGTCCAGCAGCAGCTGTCGTCTTAATTTCCACGACCACGCCCATCGCCGATCGTAATTGTCTGACCGCCGCGCCCGCCCGGCGGGAGCGTGATCGGCTGGCCGGTTCGTGGATCGACGATCGGTTGCCCGTTAGGTCCAATCACCTGTCCGTTGGGGCCGATCGTGATGCCGCGGCCGCGGCCGTCGGGGCCGACACCGCCAGGGCCGCCCGGGCCGCCGCGTCCGGGTCCACCGCGTCCCGGGCCGACGCCGGGGATTCCGCCGGGGCCCAGCGGGCCGCCCGGCTGGTTGCTGCCGGGCGCGCCGGCACCGGGCGTTTGCGCCGCCTGCGTTGCCGTGAACAGCCACTCGTTGTAGTGCGTGTGGCCTTTGTAGATACGAATGGATTCCGCTTTGCTCTTGCTCGTAAAGCCGAAGATGCCGCCGACCGGACCGTTGGTGCTCGCGGTGCCCGGCCCCGTGCCGCGCTGGGCCGTGGACGATCCCTGCGGCGCGGTGGACGAAGTGCCGCTCCGTCCGGACGTCAGGCCCGGGGCGGTCGCTGCGGTTTGCTGTCCCTGCCTGACGATATCGAAGTCGTCGCCGGTGATCGGGTCTTTGTATATCTTGCGGAGGACGTGCTCGTCGAGCAGCGCCTGGACGTTCGGCGGCGTTACGCCCGGCCCGCGCTTTCGCTGGAACAGCGTCAGCGCGCGGCCGTACTGCTCGCCCCGGAAGACCAGCTCGGCTTCCTTCTCGCGCTGGGCGTCGTGCTTCCACACCGGCATCGCAATCGTCATGAGGATGGCCATGACGCTCAGGCCCATCAGGAGCACCGCCATCGCGTAGCCCCGTTCGCCAGCGTGATCCGGTCGAGCTTGACCTCGTAACTGCATGGGAATTAAGATGTTTAGCGAATTCATGATATCACGATTTCTGCCGACGACGGCCCGCGGGCGCGTGCGCCTCGCGTGCGTGCTCACCGTTGCGTCTTCGCTGGCGCTCGTCGTCGCGTGCGAGAAGGTGCCGCTCCTGGCCCCGTCGGGATCGACGATTACGTTGATATCGAGCGCGACGACGCTGCCCGTCAACGGAACGACGACGATCATCGCGCAGGTGCTCGAGGCGTCGGGGTCCGCGCCGCACAGCGGCACCGACGTCACCTTTACGACGACGCTCGGGACGATTCAGCCGTCCGAGGTGAGCACTGATACGGGCGGCCGGGCCATTGTGACGTTCAACGCTGGAAACGCATCGGGCACGGCGGTCATCAGCGCGCTCTCCGGCGGCGCCAGTGTGTCGTCGGCAAACGCCGTCAAGATTCTCGTCGGGACCGCCGCCGTCGGCCGCGTCTTCGTGAACGCAAACCCTGTCCTGGTGCCGGCCACCGGCGGCTCCTCGACGGTTTCGGCAACGGTGCTCGATATCAACGGCAACGCCCTGCCATCCGCGCTCGTCACGTTCTCGACGACGAGCGGTACGTTGAGCACCGGAGCCGTGACGTCAGACATCAACGGAGTCGCTCGTACGATTCTGACGACGTTTGCGTCTGCGACGGTCACGGCCAGCGTCGGTGCGCAGGGGGCAACTGGCGGCGGCACGACGCCGCCGGCAACGGGCACTCCAACCCCAACTCCTGTGGCGAGTTCAGGCACGGCGTCCGGGAGCGTGACGGTGGCGCTCGCCGCGGCCGCGACGCTTGTGATCACGCCGCCCACAACGCCGCCGAGCGCTGGTCTGCCTGCGACGTTCACATTCGCAGTCACCGCGGCCGCCTCGAACGGTAGCGCGATCAAGAACGTGTCCGTCAACTGGGGCGACGGAGCCCCGACACAGGATCTGGGAGCGATCACGGGCACTGTGCCGGTGTCGCACATTTATCAGAAAGCGGGCACGTTCTTCATTCAGGCCGTGATGACGGATGTCTCGGGCAACGTCACGAATATCAATTCGTCGGTCTCTGTCGTGCCGGTCGCCAACCCGACAATTCTGATCACGCCTTCCGTGCCGGCGACCAGCGGAGGCGCGTTCACGACTGTGACGTTCCAACTGCAGGTTACGCCGCCGGCGGGCGTCGGCATCCTCGACGCGATCATCATCTTCGGCGACGGCCAAAGCAACGACCTCGGCGGGCTGAGCGGCTCGACCAGCGTCAGCCATGGCTACGACGCGGGCCACCGAGGCCAGATTACAGTCACCGTTACCGTTATGGACACGCTCGGCCGCACGACGTCGGGCACCGCCAGCATCAACGTCCCCTGATCGACGCGACCAATCGCGATGAAAGAAAAAGGCCGGGCATCTCGCCCGGCCTTTTTTTGTGTCCACGAACGGAATCAGACTCGATTCCGTATGTAGATAGAGCCGACCGTCAAAGCGCAAAGGAACACCATGCTGACAAGAATCCTGGTGGTCTACTCGACTGTTGTGACGACACTGCTCGCTGGGTTCACGCTGGCGGGGACCGCGGCTGCGAAGGTCCAACGCCTGGACGAGATCGACGTGCACCGCATCAATGTTCGTGAGCCCGACGGGACTCTGCGCATGGTGATTTCGAACCACACGCGCCTGCCGGGCGTCATTGTCCGAGGCAAAGAAAACCCGCCCGTCGATCGGCCATACGCCGGCATCCTGTTCTATAACGACGAGGGAACCGAGAACGGCGGCCTGGTATTTGGTGGACACCGCAACGCGAACGGCGAGGTCGTGGATGCTGGCGCGGCCCTCTCGTTCGATCGCTACGGGGCGAGCTCACAATTCGTTCAACTCGCCGGCGTGCAGGACTCGAAGAACCACATCGTCGGGCTCACGCTGTCGGAGACCGAGCCCACGGGCAACCGGCGGCGTCTCTTCGTCGGCCACGACAAGGAAGGAATCGCCAGCGTGGCACTCATGGACCGCGGCGGGCGAAAGAGAATGGTGTTACAGGTCACTCCCGAGGGAACGGCCAGTATTTCGTTTCTGGATGCGGACGGAAAGATCGTGAATCAACTCGGGCCGACTACCAGTCCGAGTACTTCGATCCGTTGAGCGCCGTCGCGTCCGAGCCGCTGTGGAGGTTGTAGATCCCAGGCGCGGCGGTGGGGTTGTTCGGGTCGGGATCCGACGGCACGGTCTGCCAGGTCTCAGAGCTGTCCGTGAACGGATCCTTTGGCACGGTGCGCATATACCCGTCGCTCACGAGCGAATCGAGCGCCTGCGGATACTCCCCCTTGTCCGCGTAGTACTGATCGATCGCGTCCCGGACCCTGAACAGATCCTCTGACAGCACCGCCTCGCGCGTGTGGATCACCGTCGTCTTGTGCTGCGACATCGCCATCGTCGCCAGAATGACGATGACCGACACCACCACGAGCAGTTCGATCATCGTGAAACCGGATGGGGATGCTGCGATGTGAGGATGTAAGGATGTGTGGATCTGAGGATGTAAGGATGTGTGGATCTGAGGATGTTCGGAGATGCGGGTGTTGGGATCTGGCGCGGAGACAGGGCGTGGCGCGACGTGGCCGGTGTTCGACAGCATCAGATCTGAAGATCCTGACATTCTCACATCCTCAAATCCTAACATCCTAACATCCTAACATCCTGAGATTGGCCATCTCTTACCAGTCCTTGTACTTCGTGCCGTCGAGCGCCGTGCCGTCGAACGTCGTGTAGACGTCGAAGACGTTCTGGCCGCCCCAGTGGGTCGAGTCGGGCTTGTCCTGCGTCGAGCGCAGGCCCCACTCGGTTGAGCGCGTCATCGGGTCGATCGGAATCTTCCGCAGGAACTTCAGCTTGCGCCCGGTGGCGTCGTTATTCGCGGTCACGCCATCGACGAGCGTCTCGAGGTCGGGCGGATAGTTGTCCGCGCCGGCCTTCAGATCGGTCGGCGCAATCTGCTGCGTGTCGGCCGCGTCCTTGAACTTGTCGATCGCGGTATGCATCTCGCGGAGTGCCCGACGCAGCTCGGCTTCGCGCGCGCGCTGCGCCGTGACCTTCGCCAGCGGCATCACCGCCGACGCGAGGATCAGGATCATCGTCGTCACGACCAGCAGCTCGATGAAGCTGAATCCCCTGCTTCCTGTGGCGTTGTTCCTGATCACGTCACCGCACCGTAATCGTCACTGGACGGAACTGCAGGCCCATCGTCGTGCCGCCGGGGCCTGTCCCTGCCCCGCTCGTCGTGAGCGTCACGCTGCCCGGCGCAATCGCGTCGAACAGCACGGCCGCGAGGACACCGGTGCCGTTGGCGCCCGTGCCGTCCGCGCCGCGTGAAATCGTGATGTCTATGCGCCCGCCGTTCACCTGCTGATTGAACGTCGCGGCGACCCCGCCGGTGCGCATGAAGCTGCCCTCCTGCACCATCCGGACGCGGAGCTTCGACGGATCGAACGTGAGCGTCAGCGTGATCGTCGAGAGCCGCGTCGCGCCGACCACTGAGATCGGGACGGTGTACGGCCCGCCGCCGACGCGGAAGTCCGTCGAGGGCGGCGACAGAATCACCTGCGCCGAGCCGAGGCCGGGCGACGTGATCGGCGCCACCGGCGCCGGCGTGGGAGCCGGTGTTGGCGTCGGCGCCGGCGGCTCCGGCAGCGGCGTCGTCACGTTCGGCGGCGGCACCGGAGACGGCGTCGGTGTCGGTGCCGGAGCAGCCGGCACGACGACCAGGCCCGGAATCGGCGACGTACCGGCCGGCGGTGCGAGGATGGCGCCGCCGGCGGTGGTTCCGTATGGAGCCGCCGGGCTCGGCGATGGCGTTTCAGGGGGCGCCTGGATCAGCGGCGGAGGTCCGCCGACACCCAGCGTCGAACCGGCGACGCCCTGCGACCCGATGTAGAGCGGCCGCAGGTCGGCCTCCGTGATCCCGCTCGTCCGGAGGATGTGCGGCGTCAGCAGCATCACGATGTCGGTTGTGCCGTTCGAGACGCTGTTGCCGGAGAAGAGCTGCTTGAACAGCGGCACGTGAACCGCGCCAGGAAAGCCGTTGACGGTGCTCGACTCGTCCTGGCGCAGCAGACCCGCCAGCAAGTTGGACTCTCCATCGCGAAGCCGCAGCTTCGTCGTGATCGTCCGCTGCGTAAATGAGGGGTACGTCGCGCCATTGATCGGGACGTCGCTGCCCTGCGCCGAGTCGTCGATCGTCACGTCGAGCTGGACGTCCCCTTCGAGTGTGACGCGCGGCGTCATGTCGATGTTGATGCCCAGATCCTTGTAGCTGTACGAGTTCAGCGGATTCGTTCCGGCGCCGCCGGTGGCGATCGGCGTGTAGCTCGTGCTGATGACCGGAAAACTCGTGCCCAGCTTCAGCGTGAGTTTCGAACCCTCAGCGCCTCGCAGCTGCGGCTTTGCCAGGAGCCGGGTGTGGGTGTCGGTCTCGAGGAACTTCACGATCGCCGCGGGCACTGCCAGATAGAAGTCCGACGTGGCGACGCCGCGCGTAATCGTGTTCAGGTTGAACACCGGTGGAGACGCGACCTGGTCGGGCGGCGTCGATCGACCGCCCCCCGCCGTCGTTGGCGTGGTCGTCGTCGGCACACCCGGCGTCGTCGGCGTCGTGGTCGTCGTGCTCGAGTTTGGTGACACTTCCGGCGAGAAGATGCCGCCAACCGCATACTGTGAGAGATTGAGGCCGTAGTTCTTGACGCGGGTCTCGTCCACTTCGAGGATCTCGACGTCGACGACGATCTCCGCGCGCGGCTTGTCGTTCTGCTCGATCATCTTCTCCATGATCGCGACGATGCTCGCCGTCCCGCGCAGCGTGAGGCTGTTGGCGTTCTTGTTGGGCCAGATCGCCGGCTGAATCGCCATCCCGGTGAATCGGACCATGCTGCTCAGGAGCTGCTGCATTTCCGCGGGATCGGCGTTGGAGAGATAGATCGTCTTGACGACCTGCTCGTCGTACTGCTGGTGCTTGATCGCGGTGTCCGGAAACACGAGGATCGAGCGCTCGTTGATGATCTTGTAAGAGAGCTGGTTGGTGCTGAGGATCTGGTTGAGTGCCTGCTCGAGCGTGACGCCGTCGAGATTCGCCTGCGCGGCGTGATCGACGAACTCCCGATCGTAGATCACGTTGATGCCGGTGACCGTCGAGATCGTCGACAGGATCTCTTTGAGGCTGCCCGCGTTGAGGTGCATGACGATTGGTGCACGCGATGCCGGGTTGAGGAACGGTTCCGGGCTCGCCGCGCGCGCCCGCTCCCGCATGGCTTCGATCGGCGGCTTCGGCCGGGTGGCTTCGATGCGATCGCGGATCGTCCGCTCGAGCGCCGCAACTTTCGCACCGGCCAGGCGGTTGCTCGGCTCGTACTCGGTCGCGAGGCGGTATTCGCTCAGCGCCGCTTCGAGTTGATCCTTCTCTTCGTAGTCCTTCGCCTTTTCGAGATGCGAGCGCGACGCGGCCTGCATGGCCCGCTGGAGCGCGATCTTGTAGTTGGCGTTGTCGGGCGCCGCCTGTACCGCCGCGCGGTAGTTCGTCACGGCCGTGTCGAGATCGCCGACGCGCATGGCGGCGTCGCCGCGGCGGAAGGCCTGCCCCGCCGCGCAGGAGACGGCCAAAAGCGCCGTCGCGAGCAAGAGTCCGATCTTCGTCAGCCGTCTCGTCACGCTGCCCTCACAGTTAGCTGCCCAGCCGAATCGTCCGGCGTCCGGTTCCGTCGAGATACGCCACCTCGACTGACTCGACGCCGATCTTCAGGATCCGGAACCGCCCCTGAATTATGTCCCCTTCGCCGCCGCATTCGGGGCGCCCCATCGTGTCGCTCAGGCACGCGGCTTTCCGGCCGTTCTGCTCGTAAGCCGCGATGAACCGCAGCGTAATCGGCGGCGGCGGCGCCGGTGTCGGCGGGCCGGTCGGCGCCGGCGTCGCGTTCACCTTCGGGGGTGGCGGCGGAGGCGGCGTCGGCTCCCCCGGCTTCGGGCGCTCGGCGGTGAGCGCCGGCAAATGGACGTCGGGCGCTTCGATCGTCGCGGCGCCACGTCCGCCCGTTCCCTGCGCCAGCCGTTCATAAGACGCCGGCGCACCGCCACCGGACTGATCCGGCCACATGAAATAGGCCGTGCCCGCGATCAGGACGATCGCCGCCGTCGCATAGACAATCAGCTTGCGCCGCTCAGGTGCCATCGGCACCCAGGCGGAAATACGCCGAGAGCGCGAGCGTCAGGTTCAGCGGTTTGTCCGACTCGCTCTGCGCGAGCGACACGTCGTCGATGACCACGAACTCGGAGGACGTCTCGAGCTCGTAGATGAACCGTCGGATCGATTCGTAGGAGCCCTGCAGGACGATCCGTATCTTGATGCGCCCGTATCGCTGATCCTTGGCGCTGACCTTCTCGCGATCCTCGTCGCGCTTTTCGAACTTCACATTGAGCTTGCGCGCGAGCGCCGGGACGCGCAGGTACGTCTCGCGGAGCGCGGCGGAGTAATTCGCCGGCAGCACTTTGCCGTAGAACTCGCCGAGCTCCTGATCCGCGCGGCTCTTGCCGGTGGCCAGGGCACGCGCCGCCGCCAGATCGCGTTGCGCGGAGCGGAGCGACTGCGCCGCGTCGTCGGCCCGCTGTTCCGCGTTCGCCGACTTCGTCGCGAGCGGACGCACCACGAACGCGTAGACGCCGATGTTCGCCAGCAGCGCGAGCGCCAGCGGCACGGCGAGCGTCTGCTTCTCGACCAGGATGCGCTTGAACAGCGTCATTTCGGCACCGCCTTCGGCATGGGCGCGGGCGACGGCGTTGCCGCGGGCTTTTGCCCCGACGGGTTGTAGCTCATCTCGACGATGGATTCGACCTGGCCCTGCTCGTTGTAGCGGTCGTCCTTCGGAATCATGTCCGAGAACGCGCCGGTCGCTTCGAGGTTCGCCATGAATTGGTACGCGTCCTCGATCGTCTTGGCGACGACGGTGATCGTCAGGGTGGTGCCTTTGAGGGTGTCCACCTTCGGCCGCACGGACGTGATCCGTACGTCCTCGGGCAGCGTCGTCTCGAACCGGTTGAACAGCTCGGTCCACGAGAACGTTCGGCGATCGATCAGGTCGTTCGCCTTGCGGGCCTCGTTGGTGACGAGCTCGATCTGCTTCGGATCGATCGTCGCGCGCAGGCGCGAAGCCTGCATGCGCATGTCGGCCGCGCGCTGTTCGTCGCCGGCGATCTGCGACGAGAGTCCGCTGTCGTGCGCTCGCAGTTGCACGAAGCGCGTGATGTTGAAGAGCGTCGCCAGAACGGCGAGGAGCGCCACGGCGAGGAGGATCAGGTTGACGCCGCGTTCGTTGTAGAACGGACGCGTCGAGAGGTTCGTGCGAATCATGCCGCTGCCTCCCGTCCGCGCATCAGCAGGCCCACGAGCGGCGCAGCCGACCGCGGGTCCAGCGATTCGACCCCGGTCGACAGCCGCCCGGCCAGGCTGCGGCGGATGTCTTCCATTTCCGTCGGCGTCTGTCCTCCGCCGGCGAGAATCACGCGCGTGAAGCCGCCGCCACTCAGGCGATCCTCGTAGTACATCGCCGTCTGATGCACCAGGTCCGCCAGCGTGCCATCGCCTTCCCCGCCGCGGTTGCGGAAGAAGATCAGATCCGCGCCGCGGACGATCGCGATCGACGCGAAGTCCGCCGCGACGTTCACCAGCAGCCAGTCGCCGGCGGGCGCGCGCGTCCCGGCGATCACCGCGTTGATCACGTTGAAGGTCGCCAGGTCCACGATGCCGGCGTGCGCGCCGGCTGCCGCGCACAGCCCTTCGTATTCCTCGATGACGGCGCGGCGCGCGACCGACACGATGAAGTCCTGGCCGTCGGGCGCGACGATGCCGGGCACGTAGGTGACCTGGCCTTCTTCGATGGGGAACGGCGCGGTCTTCCGGACCTGCCAGCGCACGAGCTGATCCAGATCCTGCATCCGCGGCGGCACTTTCTCGAACCGCAGGATCGACACCTTGGCGATGACATCGGGAACGACCAGGCCGATGCGCCGCGGACGGCCGAGGCGGTCGAGCACGCGGCCGAGGATCGCCTCGATCGCCGCGCGGTCGTGAACGTTCGCCGCGGTCAGCGACGGCACGAGCGCGCCGGGCGGCAGCGGCTCTGACGCATGGGCCGAGACGGCCGGCTGGTCGCCGCGCATCTCGAGCCTTGCCGCGGACACGTGGCCGCTGGCGATCTCGACCGCGACCTCAGGCCCCGTCGATTCACGTAGAGAGGACAGGAAGCTCATTCGACGAACGTCACCTTGTTGATCTCCCGCATCGTCGTCGTGCCTTCCATGACACGTTCGACGGCTGACTCGCGGAGGAAGCGCATGCCTTCCTCGCGCGCGGCCTTCTTGATTTCCGACGTCGGCCGCTTCGCGAGAATCAGCTCGCGGATGTGGTCCGACAGGTCGAGCAGTTCGCAGATCGCCGTGCGGCCCTTGTAGCCGGTGCCGCCGCATTCGATGCAGCCGATGCCCTCGTAGAACGTGTGGCTGTGCTCGAGCGTCACCGGCAGGCCCGATTCCTCGAGCAGCGCGGCGCTGATCTTCACCGGCCGCTTGCAGTGCGTGCAGATGTTCCGCACGAGCCGCTGCGCGAGCACGCAGTTGAGCGCCGACACGAACTGATACGCCTCGACGCCCATGTTCAGGAAGCGTCCGAGGACGTCGAGCACGTTGTTGGCGTGGACGGTCGTGAAGACGAGGTGGCCGGTGAGCGCCGAGTTGATCGCGATCTGCGCCGTTTCGTTGTCGCGGATTTCGCCGACCATGATCTTGTCGGGGTCGTGGCGCAGAATCGATCGCAGGCCGCGCGCGAAGGTCAGCCCCTTCTTTTCGTTGATCGGAATCTGGGTGATCCCGCGGAGCTGATACTCGACCGGATCCTCGATCGTGATGATCTTGTCTTCGACCGACTTGATCTCCGACAGCGCCGCGTACAGCGTCGTCGTCTTGCCGCTGCCGGTCGGTCCGGTGACGAGCACCATTCCGTACGGCTCGGCGATGTACTTGCGGAAGCGCTTCAGCTCGGCTTCCGGGAAGCCGAGGATGTCGAGGCGCAGCTCGGTGAACTGCTCGCTGATCGATTCCTTGTCGAGAATACGGATGACGGCATCCTCGCCGTGGACGCTCGGCATGATCGAGACGCGGAAGTCGATCGTCTTGCCCGGCATCCGCAGCTTGAAGCGGCCGTCCTGCGGCACGCGCTTCTCGGCGATGTCGAGCTCCGCCATGACCTTGATGCGCGAGATGATCGGGCTGTGAAACTGCTTGGCGATCGGCCGCATGGCCGGCTGCAGCACGCCGTCGATGCGGTACTTCACGATCACCGACTCGTCCTGCGTCTCGATGTGGATGTCGCTCGCCCGGCGCTGGATGGCCGTGAAGATCGTCGAGTCCACCAGCTTGATGACGGGACTGATGTCGCTCGTCAGCCGCTCGACGGTGAGGCTTTCGTCGCCGTTGTCCTCTTCCTTCAGCAGCTGCAGCTGGAAGCTCTCGGTCGCTTCCTCGAGGACGCGGGTCGAGCTCTCGCTCTTCTTGAGGATCGACTCGATGGCGGATCGCGCGCCGACCGTGACCTTGATCGGCGTCGCGAGCAGCACGGCCAGCTCGTCGATCATCGGCAGGTCCGACGGATCGGAGACGACGATTACCAGCGCCTTGCCTTCCCGGCGGTACGGCACGAAGCCGTAGCGCAGCATCAACTCGGCCGGAATCGATCGGAAGAGATCCTGATCGATCCGGAACGTGTCCATGTCCACGAATTCGAGGCGATAGCGCTCGGCCAGCCGGCGCGCCTGCGCCAGCTCCGCGCGGCGCTCCTCGGCGCCGAGCTCCGGCGAATCCAGATGCATGTTCGCAGCGTCGTTCGTCATTGTCCCAGCACCGAGCTCAGTTGGAAGAGCGGCATGTAGAGCGCCAGCAGCAGCCCGGCGATCACGATGCCCATGAACACGAGGAGCATCGGTTCGACGAGCGTCACGAAGCGCTCCATGTTCGTCGAGATTTCCTCGTCATAAAAGTCCGCCACGGTGTTCAACATGTCCTGCAATGCGCCGGTGGACTCGCCCACTTCGGCCATCTTCACGGCGACGTCCGGAAAGATGTGCCGCGCCTCGAGCGCACCGGCGAACGACTGCCCCTCACGCACGCGCGTGCTCACGATCTCGAGCTGCCCGGCCAGGTATTGGTTGCCGATCGACTGCGACGCGATGTCGAGCGCGTTCACGAGCGGCAGGCCGCCCGTGAGCAGCGTCGCGAGCGTGCGCGCCATCTGCGACGTGCCGAACTTCGCCGCGATCTGCCCCAGCACGGGCAGCCGCAGTAAGAGATGATCGAAGCGCGCCTTCTGCCCCGGGCGCTTCACCCAGACGACGGCCGCGACGGCCGCGGCGGCGATCGCGCCGATGATGAACACGAACTCCTCGCGCATGACGTTCGAGATGCGCAGGATCATGCGCGTCGCAAACGGCAGCTGTGCGCCGAAGCTGTCGTAGAAGTCCGAAAACGCCGGGACGACTTTCAGCACGATGATCGCGACGAGCACCAGCGCGAGCGTCACGAGGATCGCCGGGTACACGAGCGCGGACACCGTCTTGCGCTTCATCGTCGCGATGATCTTCGTGTACTCCACGTAGCGGCGCAGCACCGTGTCGAGGCTGCCGCTGCGCTCGCCGGCCAGCAGCGACGCCATGTAGACGCGGGGAAACAGATCCGCGTGCGCGTTGAACGCGTCCGACAGCGCCGTCCCCGACCGCACGCGCTCGTGCACATCGTCGAGCACGGTGCGGAACGCGGGCGATTCGACGCGGCGCCGCAGGAGGTCGAGCGACTGGACCAGCGGCATGCCGGCCTTGAGCAGCGTCGCCAGTTCCTGGTTGAAGACGAGGAACTCGCGGGTCGGGACGCTGCGCCGCTGCGGCAGGCGCAGCGACACGCCGCCGATCGAGCCCTTGGGCTGCAGCGACAGGACGAAGAGCCCCTTCTCTTCGAGCTCGTGGCGCAGCCGCAGTTCGTTCTCCGCGGCGTACACACCTTCGAGAATCTCGCCGTTTGGCGACGCCAGTCGGCAGCGGAATTCCATGGTTCAGGCTGAAAAATTATACCAGCGAAAGGTTAGACCGCAGCCGGGCGGGAAAAGCTGGGCGCGCTTGCGCAGAATGTCGTCAGCGGCCGGCGATCTTGAGGATCCGGGACACGTAACTGGTCGTTTCGGCATAGGGTGGCACACCGCCGAACCGCAGAACGGCCGCTTCCCCGGCGTTGTAGGCCGCCAGTGCGATCGGCTTGGGGAAGCGATCCAGGAGCGACTTGAGGTGCTTGATGCCGGCCTCGATGTTCGCGCGGACGTCGTACGGGTCGGTGACCGCGTACTGCCGGGCCGTCTCGGGCATCAGCTGCATGAGCCCCATCGCGCCCTTCTTGGACCTCGCCCGCGGCTGGTAGGCCGACTCGACCTGGATCAGCGCTTTCACGAGCTTCGCGTCCACGCCCTGCGCGGCGGCCATCTTGTCGATCAGCTCACCGTACGGCGCGACAGGAGCATCGGCAGGGTCCGGCTTTAGCCCGACCTTGGGATCTTCCGGCTCCGGATACGGAACCTCGTCCGGCTCGATCCGATCGACCAGCGATCGATCGAAGGTCGCTTCCCCGCCGCTCCGCAGCGCGATGATCATCGAGTCGCCGTCGATGCGGTGGCTCTTCACCGACATGCTGCGGCCCGTGTTGAAAAACACGAGCTCCGCGCGCGCCGGCGCCGCGACGGCCAGCGAACTGAGGAGTGCAATCGCGAGCAGTCGAGGTTGTATCAAGGGAGCCGGTATTTTACCACGCAAGGGCCGAGCAAGCTCGGCCCCTACTACGAGACGGGCTTTACGAAGGCGTGGAACACGCGGACGCCCAGCTCTCGCGGATCTTTGCTGTTCGATCCGGCGATTAATGCCGGCACGAACGTCTTGTCCACGCTGATCTGCAGCTCCACGTTCTCGGCCGTGCCCATCTGCGCAGCGGTCAACGGAATCTTCTTCAGCACCTGCGGGCCCGGCGTCAGCGCGAACTGCGTCACCGGTTGGCCACTCATGCTGACCTGCACGTTCTGCGTGTCGTGAAACACGCTGCCCGGGTTGTCGAGCTCGAGGAACAGCGTCGCGTCCTTCCTGGGATTCTTGAACGTCAGCGTCGCGTCCTTCTTCGTCCACTGCCACTCGACCGCCGAGTTGTGATCCACGCCTTCGGCCGGATGCCAGCCGTCCTTGAACACGACGAGCACGTTCTCGGTCTGCGGCAGGAGCTGGAACTTCGCGACCTTGTACGCGCGCTGGCCCGCGTCCTCGCCGTTCAACGCCGCGCGTTTCTGATTCGCCATCGAGTACAGGCCGATCTGCATCGTCGCCTCGCCGACATAGGGCCGGACGGGCACGAAGATCGTGCGCGTGTATTCGACCGTCTGCCCGGGCTTCCACTGCGTCGTCGGCGTCGGCGGCAGATGATCGTCGGTCCAGATCAGTTCATCGTTGACGTCCACCACGTGCACCATGACGTGATAGTCAGTCTCGAAGTGCGCGTCCGGCGCGACAACGAACTTGTAGGTGATGTCGAGCGGACTGCCGAGCGGCGCTGCGGTCTGCGCAAGCGTGACGCTCGGCGTCGCCAGCGCCGCCATCGCCGGTTCTTTCGATTTGCATCCGGCGAGCGAGGCGGCCAGCGCGGCGATCAGGCACGAACACTTGACAGTGGATCGGAAAGAATTCGGTGCAGGCATCGTGGTCAACGAGGATAGTTCAGTTGCCGCATCTCCCGCAATCTGTTACAGTTCGCGCCATGTCACTGGAAGCGTTGGGGATGATCGAAACCAAGGGCCTCATCGGCTCGGTCGAAGCGGCCGATGCGATGGTCAAGGCCGCCAACGTCATCCTGGTCGGCAAGGAATACATCGGCGCCGGCTATGTCACCGTGATGGTGCGCGGCGACGTCGGCGCTGTCAAAGCGGCGACCGACGCCGGAGCCGCCGCGGCGCGCCGCGTCGGTGAACTCGTTTCGGTCCACGTCATCCCGCGGCCGCACACCGAGGTCGAAAAGATCCTTCCCAAAGGCGTCTAGTTAGTCAGCGATGGCTGAGCAGACTCCCGCGCAAACCGATCGCGACCTGGCGTCCATTGCGGAAGCGCGCGCGCTCGCGAAGCGCGCCAAGCAGGCGTTGCTCGAGCTGGCCGAGTTTTCCCAGGAAAAAATCGACGCGATCGTGGACGCGATGGCCGCCGCGGCGACGCCGCAGGCCGAAGCCTTCGCCCGCCTCGCCGTGGAAGAGACGGGCTACGGCGTCGTCGAGGACAAGATCCAGAAGAACCTCTTCGGCTCCCAGCGCGTGTACGAGTTCATCAGGCCGATGCGGACGGTCGGCGTCATCGCACGGCACGAAGACAAACGCGTCATCGAAATCGCCGAGCCGTTCGGCGTGGTCGCGGCCGTTGTTCCCTCGACCAATCCCACGTCGACGGCGATCTACAAGATCCTGATTTCGCTCAAAGCGCGCTGCTCGATCGTCCTCAGTCCGCATCCGTCCGCCGTGAAATGCATCACGCGCGTCGCCGAGGTGATGAACGAAGCCGCGCTGCGCGCCGGCGCGCCGCAGGGCTCCATCAACTGGATGACGACGGTGACGATTGAGGGGACGCAGGAGCTGATGAAGCACCGCGACGTCGCCGTGATCCTGGCGACCGGCGGCATGGGTCTCGTCCGCGCCGCGTACAGCGCGGGCAAGCCGGCCTACGGCGTCGGCCCCGGCAACGCGCCGGCCTACATCGAGCGCTCCGCCAACGTGAAGAAAGCGGTCCGCGACATTGTCACGGGCAAGACGTTCGACAACGGGGTCCTCTGCTCGTCCGAAAACTCCGTCGTCGTGGACGAGGCGGTTGCCGAAGAGGCCAAGCGCGAGTTCATCGCGCAGGGCGCCTACTTCATGAACAAGGCCGAGATGGACGCGGTGGCGAAGGGGCTGGTCACCGCGCAGCGGCTGCCGAATCCGGCGTTGGTCGGCAAGCTGGCGACCGTGATCGCCGACAAATGCGGCATCACCGTGCCTGCCGACACCAGGGTCCTGATAGCCCCGCTGGATGGCGTGGGCCGCGACTTTCCTTTATCTATAGAGAAGCTCTGCCCCGTCCTTTCCTTTTATGTCGTCAAGGACTGGCGGGAAGGCTGCGAGCGCTGCAAGCAGATCCTGCGGTACGGCGGGATGGGCCACACGATGTCCATCCATTCGCAGAACGACCAGATCATCCTCGAGTTCGGCCTCAAGAAACCGGCGTTCCGCATCGTCGTCAACTCCCCGACGACGTTCGGGTCGATTGGATTGACGACCGGCCTGGATCCGGCAATGACGCTGGGCTGTGGTGGCTACGGCGGGAACATCACGTCCGACAACATCTCACCGCGGCATTTACTGAACATCAAGCGACTGGCCTACGAGGTCAGATCCGTGCCGAACCGGTTCGAAAGCCATGGTGTAGGGGCCGAGCTTGCTCGGCCCTCCGCCGTTGGGCCGAGCAAGCTCGGCCCCTACAAGACACCATCAGGTCGCCGAGGCTCCCAAGGCCGCCGCCCAGCTCCAGAAACCGCTCGACTTCGTCTGCGAGGAGGATGTCCGGACGGCGATCAAGGCGGGCCAGAAACTCGTCGTCTCCGAGCGCGCGATCGTGACGCCCGCCGCGCGCGATCTCGGCGAGCAGCACCACGTCTTCACCGTCGCGCCCTGGCGGGGGTGAAAACACTGCTATTACTGAGCCTGCTGGACTTATTGTTGACCCAGCTGCTGAGCAATGCTAGACTCTTCGAGCCATAGGTGCGGGGGTCCCCCAGCCCTTCGCCCCGCGTGTAAACACTCGGAGCCCCCGCGCTGTGGGGGCGACTTACGATGCGGCCTGCGTGACAGGCGGTCAGCATCGCGGAGCGCCCGAAATGGGTCAGTCACACCGGCGGCCGCGCACGTTGATCGCGCTGCTTACGCTTGCTCTTGGCTGTGCGGCACCGGTGGCCGCCTCCGCCCGCAGTCTCGCTTCCCTTTCCGCGTCCGCGGATGATCCCGTCCTCGTCCTGATCGCCGATTCAGACCGCCATTTCAAGGCCGGCCAGAAGGAGCTCGAACAGGGGCATTTCGAGGCGGCGAAGAAGGAATTCAACCTCGCGGTGGACGTGCTGCTCGAGTCG
>Ga0193726_1001559_pt1 | contig 17708 bp, 19 predicted proteins | sample H2c1metaG_FD_144928 | JGI IMG/M metagenome (GOLD analysis project Ga0193726, IMG submission 144928) | Soil microbial communities from a riparian zone of the East river system, Colorado, United States - H2c1 | ecosystem: Environmental > Terrestrial > Soil > Riparian zone | place: USA: East River... | reverse complement strand
CACATGGTCATATGACTTCGAAACACACCTTCTTCCGTACCACCAACTTTCCGCAATCCTTGCCGGGCCCGTTCATTCTGCACATCAGTTTTAAATTCCACTCTTTCAAAATTTAATTCATCAAAAGCATATTTCAACATACAATATTTAGCATGGCGATTCAATCCAGTGCTCCTGGATTCTTTTCCGAGCCAGCTCCATCCAATTTCCAGTCGCAGGTCATGGTAAGAAATATTTCCCATGCTTGTACTGCCCGCTACCTTGTTGGTGTTTTTATCAATGATTGAAAATGCCCTCCTGGTTCCTGAAGCTTTATCAGTAAATACGGCATCCATCCACTTTTGCAATTGAAGGCGGTCCGCGAGATTTAACGCAAAATAATTCCACATCTCATCATCCTGTGCAAGATCTGAGAAGGCTTCAAAATCGTTTGCAGCAACGGGTCTTAATAAAACCCTGTCAGTCTCCAGGATCAATGTTTCTTCAATCAGTTTCATTTTTTTATTTTTCTATTCTTTCCTGTCCAAAATCGATCATAATTTATAGTGCCCAATCTATCGGATCAATGCCATGTTTTACAAGGTATTCATTGGTTTTTGAAAAATGTTTGCAGCCTAAAAACCCGGTAACGGATAGTGGAGAGGGATGTGCCGCTTTAAGGATCAAATGCCTGGTTTCATCAATCAGAATTTTCTTTTCCTGGGCAAATTTCCCCCAAAGTAAAAAAACGACATGCTCTTTTAGTGTCGAATTTTTTTTGATCACAGTATCTGTAAATTCTGCCCACCCGATCTTTGAATGACTCATAGGTTCTCCTGCCCGGACGGTCAGGGATGCGTTCAATAAAAAAACTCCTTGCTTTGCCCAGCTTGTAAGATTTCCGCTGGCCGGCGTCTTTATACCAATATCCTGGTACAGTTCCTTGAAGATATTTACGAGAGAAGGAGGTGGAGGAATATTATTTTGTACCGAGAAGCAAAGACCATGCGCCTGGTGGGGGCCATGGTACGGATCCTGACCCAGTATTACCACTTTTACTTTATCGAAAGGGGTTGTATTAAAAGCATTGAAAATGAGACTCCCGGGAGGGTAAATTATTTTGCCCTGGGATTTTTCTACTTTGAGATGATGTACTATGTTTTCAAAATAGGGTTTATTAAATTCTTCTTTCAAAATTTTTTTCCAGCTGGGATCAATGCTTACCTCCATGAGATCTTAAATTTAGCAGCCACTTATTTTAGCCTGCGGGCCGAAGTTACCGCAAAAAGAAAAAATGATTTTTTAATGAAGGCGGTTACTTTTACGGCAAAATAAATTTGAATGAAGCTTTTCCTGATCAGGTATACTAAAATTATATTTACTTATTTGCACTTGCATGTATTTTTCAACCTGTTCTCAAAATTTTTCCTGCATCTTGTTTACCTGGGCAAATTTTCTTCGTGGGCAAATTCCAATAAAAAAATAACATTTAATGATTTCCCCGCCAAATGGGATTATAACAAAAGATTTTCTTTGTACGAATGGGTCCTTAATAGTGAGAATATTTCAAATTCCCCTATAAACTATGTGGAATTTGGCGTGGCGCAGGGCCAATCTATCCGGTGGTTTGTGCAACAAAATGCAAATCCCGGATCAAGGTTTTATGGTTTTGATACATTTACCGGGTTGCCTGAAGATTTCGGAGTGTATAAAAAAGGGGCGTTCAACATGAAAAATGAAATTCCGGTTATCCCCGATAAGAGGGTAAAGTTTTACCAGGGATTATTTCAGCAAACGGTTCCTTCATTTTTGCCTGGATTAGATAACACAAGGAGAAATGTCGTCATGATGGATGCGGATCTGTATTCAGCAACTCTTTATGCACTTTCCAGCCTTGCTCCCTTTTTGAAAAAGGGTGATATCATTTTCTTTGATGAATTTGCCGTGCCGCTGCATGAATTCAGGGCTTTTCAAGATTTTACTCAATCATTTTACGTGGATCTGAAACTGGTTGCAGCGGCGAGCAATTATTATTTTGCGGCATTTAAAGTTGTTTAGCTTGGAGCGCGCAAGTTGCTTTTTGCCGTCGCAAGAATTTTCTTTTAATTTGCGGCCCGGTAGGCCGTGAATTATTAAGGAATTTCAGGTTGATCAGCTGAAAATCTCTCTTTATACAGCCGGGTTACAAAAATATCGGTCCGGTAGCTCAGTTGAATACCTGCCTGCCGGCAGGCAGGGAGCAACAGAAGTTTAAAAGATGGGTAATAGTTATTTTGTCTACGTCCTTTACAGTATAACATTTAATAGATATTATACAGGAATGACGGATAATTTGGAACGAAGATTAAAAGAGCACAATACCGGCAAAATGAAATCGACAAAAGGATATCTGCCTTGGGTTTTATTTTATTCAGAAAAAGTTGAAACTAGATTAGAAGCAAGGAAACGAGAAATTTTTCTAAAAAGTGGAGCAGGTCGGCAATTTATAAGAACCTTGAGCTAAATAACAAAAATATCGGTCCGGTAGCTCAGTTGAATAGAGCAGCTGCCTTCTAAGCAGCAGGCCATTGGTTTGAATCCAATCCGGATCACAAAGAAACTCTCCGAAACCCGGGGAGTTTTTTCATTTAATTCCAGGCTATCTCCAAAATCAGATTTTTTTATCCTCAATCGTCTGTGTAAATATTTTCCAAAATGGGAACCGGTGCATGAATTTTTATTTACCTGCACCCGAAAAAGATTTAATAAAGTAAAAAAAATCATAATGGTATGATTTTTATCATTTCTTATGGGCAAATTCACGTTTGATGTAAAACCAGCTGATAAATAGCCAATGAAGTAAATCTGGATAAGGATCATATTATTCTAATTATAAATTCTAACCATTATGGAAGAGGAGCAACAAAGCACGCAACTGAATGATATAAGAAAACAATTGAACACGGCTTGCCGTGGTTTTGCTTCGATGGACCCGGAAAGGCAACGGGCTATTGCGAGCCAGGGTGGAAGGGCTGCACATGAAAATGGAAGAGCGCATAAATTTAATTCTGAAGAAGCAAGAGAAGCAGGACAGAAAGGTGGTGAAAAGGTGAGCCGTGATCGTGAATATATGGCTGAGATAGGAAGAAGAGGCGGTCGCTCTTCCGGAGAGCAGCGAAGAAGAAGTGGGAATGAACCCAATTAAGCCTTTACGTGGGTTTTTCATTTCAGTTTTCATTTGATACTTATTCATTTACTTTGAGGCATCTTATTCATAACCATGCCTCAAAATTTTAATTACGGGATAGACAAACTCGATACAGGAAAGGCAATGGACATTGCATCAGGAAGATTAAAAGGCATCCTGGGCAATGCTGCTATTAATAAAATCCAATCCTCGCGCCGTTACGTTCAAAAGATCGTCGAGAATAATAAAACGGTTTACGGAATAAATACCGGTTTTGGCATCCTTGCAAACACAAAAATTTCTGAAGAGGATACCGCGATACTCCAGCATAAAATTTTACAAAGTCATAGTGTTGGAGTAGGGAATCCCATTCCCGTGGAGATCGCGAAGATCATGCTCATCACAAAAGTGCACGCCTTAGCCCAGGGGTATAGTGGCGTAAAATTAGAAACCTTGCAAAGGATCATTTGGCATATCGAAAATGATGTGATCCCTGTAGTACCAGAAAAAGGCAGTGTGGGCGCCAGCGGGGACCTGGCTCCATTAGCCCATTTGTTTTTGCCCCTGATCGGTCTTGGAGAGGTTTATTATAAAAACGAGAAGCTTTCTTCGACCAACCTCCTCAAAAAATTTTCTTTACAACCCATTCAACTTGGGCCCAAAGAAGGCCTTGCCCTTATTAATGGTACTCAATTTATCTTATCCTTTGCTACAATAGCCGTGCAAAGGATGCACAATTGTTTGGAAGCTGCAGACATTATCGGAGCTATGAGCCTGGAAGCATTGACCGGAACAAAAGCCCCTTTTGATGAACGATTGCATGAGCTGCGTCCTTTTGCGGGTAATAAATTAGTAGCGCAACGATTGCGATCATTGCTGAAAGATTCTGCGATCATGCGATCGCATATTGATTGCGGAAGGATACAGGATCCTTATTCCCTTCGATGTATGCCCCAGGTTCATGGAGCAAGCAGGAATGCCTGGCTCCATTTGAAAGAGCTGACAGAAATAGAATTGAACGCGGTAACGGATAACCCCATTATCTTTTCTGAAGAGGATACGATCAGTGGAGGCAATTTTCATGGGCAACCTTTGGCGCTTCCTCTCGATTATGCCTGTTTTGCCTCGGCTGAAATTGGAAATATTTCTGACCGCCGTTGTTATTTATTGTTAGAAGGGAAATGGGGCCTGCCTATGTTATTGATGAGGGATGTAGGGTTGAACAGTGGTTTCATGATCCCTCAATATACTACGGCGGCACTGGTAACGGAAAATAAGACTCTTTGCTTTCCTGCAAGCGCGGATAGTATTCCAACATCATTGGGACAGGAAGATCATGTGAGCATGGGAAGCATCAGTGGAAGAAAATTGAATAAGGTGCTGGACAACCTGGAATATATCCTTGCCATTGAATTATTGACCGCCTGCCAGGCCATTGAATTCCGCCGCCCTTTAAAAAGCAGCGGGATTTTAGAATTTGCCCATGAACACGTACGGAATTTTGTAACCTTTGCGGAAGAGGACAGGATCTTTGCTGATGATGTAGCAAAGATTAAAAATATTATTGCTGATTTTAGTTTTGTAAAAAAAGTAAATGCATTTGCTGAATCTGCAACCATCAACCTGAATGAGGGCTTTAAGGAATTTGAAATTTAGGCACCGATGAAAATAGAAAGCCGCCGGGTCCCCGGAACATTACGTTTCATTTAGTCGCTCCTTGTCTGGCTTCATTACCTTTGTACTCCTTGTTAAATCTATAACTCAACTCTATAATAGATCCAATCATGATAGAGACAAAATCCAGGTACGATGTTGTGAAATACAAAACACCCACGGGTACTACAATTACCTGCAAAGGATGGATACAGGAAGCAGCCTTAAGAATGTTGCTCAACAACCTTGATCCGGAAGTAGCTGAACGACCCGATGAACTCATTGTTTACGGTGGAAGGGGAAAAGCAGCGCGAAACTTTGGGGCATTGGACAACATCATTGCATCCTTAAAGATTTTAGAAAATGATGAAACGCTGCTCGTGCAATCCGGCAAACCTGTCGGCATCATGAAGACACATAAAGATGCACCTCGGATATTGATCAGCAATTCGCAACTGGTCCCTAACTGGGCCAATTGGGACCATTTTGATGAGCTGGAGAAAAAAGGACTGATGATGTATGGTCAAATGACAGCAGGTAGCTGGATCTATATCGGAAGCCAGGGAATTGTTCAGGGAACTTATGAAACTTATGCAGCCATTGCGGCAAAATATTTTAATGGCACATTAAAAGGTACGCTCAATGTTTCTGCAGGACTTGGTGGCATGGGTGGCGCGCAGCCTCTTGCAATTACGATGAATGAAGGAGTGGCACTCATTGCGGAAGTGGAGGAATCCAGGATTGATAAGCGGATCGCCACAAAATATCTCGATGAAAAATTTACCAGCATAGACAGGGCCATCACCCGCGCCCTGGAGTGCAAGGACCAGGGACTTGCGCGAAGCATTGGAGTTAAGTGCAATGCAGTCCATTTGTTACAAAGACTGGTTGAAAGAAAAATTATTCCTGATACGCTGACCGATCAAACCTCGGCCCACGATCCTTTAATCGGATACTGGCCACATGAAATGGATCCTGAATACGCAAAAGTTTTAAGGACTGAAAACCCTAAACAATATCTTGAACATGCTTACAATTCCATTTTTCTTCATGTAAGGTTAATGTTGCAATTGCAAAATTTGGGAGCTATCACTTTCGATTATGGAAATAATATCCGCGCCATGGCTCAGAAAAGAGGATTGCAGAATGCATTTGATTTTCCCGGCTTTGTTCCGGCTTACATCCGGCCGCTTTTCTGTGAAGGTAAAGGGCCCTTCCGATGGGCCGCACTCAGTGGGGATCCAAATGATATTGCCGTAACTGATGATGTAATCCTAAAACTTTTTCCAAATAATATTTCATTAAGACGATGGATCAACCTCGCGAAAGAAAAAATTGCTTTCCAGGGACTGCCGGCACGCATTTGCTGGCTGGGACAGGGTGAACGCGAAAAAGCAGGTATTGCATTTAATGAACTTGTGCGTACAGGAAAAGTAAAGGCTCCAATTGTTATCGGCCGCGACCATCTGGATACGGGTTCCGTTGCAAGCCCCAACCGGGAAACTGAAGCCATGCTGGATGGAAGCGATGCCGTAGCCGATTGGCCTATTTTGAATGCGTTGGTAAATACTGCAGGTGGCGCTTCATGGGTTTCATTACATCACGGCGGTGGGGTAGGCATGGGTTATAGTATTCATGCTGGCATGGTCATCGTTGCTGATGGAACTGACGACGCAGCAGCAAGATTGAGCCGGGTATTGCGAAATGATCCTGGATTAGGTGTTATCAGGCACGCTGATGCAGGCTATACTATTGCAAAGGAAACTGCAGAAAAATTTAATTTGAATTTAGAAGATAGGCTGTATGGAAGGGGGGAAGGGTAGGAGGTTGGAGGTGGGAGGTAATAGGTAGGAGGTAATAGGTAAGTGGGGAAAGGCAATAGGTAATACTTAAAACTTATTACTTATAACTTACTACATACATACGTCGATTAAAAAAAAATCATATGGCATTTGATGTAACTGAATGGATCAACAGCAAATTGGGCTCGGCATTGGATGAAAAAGCAATAAAATCTATAAAGGACTTCAGCTTGGTTTGGAATATTTTCGAAGACAGGGCTTGCGATAATGATCCAACCCTTTTTGTAATGCAAAAATTTATAGACAAGATATCTGTTGCTCTTGCGGCCGATGGAGAAAATGCCGGGGATACTTATGAGTATTTTAAAAAGAAGTATGTTGACAAGGGAAAAATAAATCTCAGGTTTACTTTTCTGAATCTCAGAGAATCAGATGATCCTGCATTTGTTGAAGCCACCCTGATTGCACAAAAGCCCTCCCTCAGGGATAAAGCGCTGGCTTCATTAATAATAATAAGCCGGTACAGAAACAATTTATACCACGCTTTAACGGATATGACCCAGGTTCATGAACAAAAAGAAAGTTTCAGGACTGCAAATCGTTTCCTTGCCACAACTTTAGAAATAAGTGGTTTGATTTGATCGATATCTCTTTGATAGCACTGAAAAAAAAGAAATTCCAAAACTCCTTCCAGGGCGGAACATCAGCCTTCCACGATTCAAAAAAATCTATTGTTTTTACGTAGATTTAGAAATATGGAAGATTTCAAAATTGTTATTTTTATAATGGTGATCCTGATCAGCCTGACAGCGATTGCCAACAAAAGAAAGCTTCCTTATCCCGTTTTACTTGTCTTCGCCGGGTTGATCATTGGTTTTGTACCGCAACTACCTGATCTGGCACTGGACCCTGATGTTGTTTTTGTAATTATTCTTCCGCCTCTCTTGTATGATGCGGCTACTAAAACATCCTGGCATGAATTCAAAACTTCTATTAGACCCATCTCGGCATTAGCCATCACACTGGTTTTTTTTACAACCGTAGCGGTGGCTGTTACTGCACATTATTTCATTCCCGACTTTAGCTGGCCACTTTCATTTGTTTTAGGTGCTGTCGTTTCTCCCCCTGATGCTGTAGCAGCATCGGGTATTATAAAAGGCCTGGGGCTAAATAAAAAAGTGATTACCATATTGGAAGGGGAGAGCCTGGTGAACGATGCATCCGCATTAATCGCTTACAGGTATGCAGTAGCTGCGGTAACTACGGGTACGTTTATTTTCTGGAAAGCGGGCCTTGAGTTTTTATTAGTAGCAGGTGCAGGGATCCTTATTGGAATTGTTACTGGCTATCTTTTTGTGCTGGCTCACAAAAAAATAGAAAATAACCCTGTTGTTGAAACAAGCCTCACGCTTCTCGCTCCTTATGTTTCTTATCTCGCGGCAGAACAGTTCCACATGTCCGGTGTGCTGGCTGTTGTAAGTACTGGGTTAGTGATATCATGGAGAGCTCCTGAAGTTTTCTCTTACCAGGCAAGAATAAGAACCAGGGCTTTGTGGGATACTTTGATATTTATTTTACACGGATTTGTCTTCATCCTCATTGGCCTCCAGTTGCCATCTATTATTAAAGACCTTGGTCATCGCCCTTTTTCACAAATACTGGGCTATGGTTTATTGATAAGTCTTGTTACTATTGTTGTAAGGATCATTTGGGTATTTGCAGGCGCGTATTGGCAAAATGCATTTAAGAAAAAAGGGAAAAAAGATTCGCCGCTGCCCGTTAATTCAGTACAGGATAGTACTTGGAAAAATGTACTTGTTGTGGCCTGGACAGGAACCAGAGGTGTGATCTCACTTGCTGCCGCCCTGGCCTTGCCCCTTGTCCTGGAAGATGGAACACTGTTTCCCAAAAGGCATTCCATCATCTTTCTTGCATTTGTAGTCATTTTTGTAACATTGGTTGTGCAGGGCCTTTCATTACCATTACTCATACGCTGGCTCAGGATAAAACCACAGGACAATACAGCAGCAGAAGAGAAGGAGCTTAGACTATACTTCGCTAACAGCACACTTCATTTTATAGAGCAGGAGTTGCCGGTACAATTGAATGAAAACCTGCAGCATGAACTAAAAAGAAAATATGAACAGCTTATCCAGGACCTGACAAAAGAATTACGCCGGCAAAAGAAAGCAAAACATAATAAGGAAGAATTGAGCGCAACTCCGACTGACAATTTGCTCATCGCTAAAATCGAGATCAATAAATTTCAAAGAGGTTTATTGTTGAAGTTGCATAAAGAGGGCGAATTCAGTGATGAGGTCATCAGGCACGTAGAGCAGGAAATGGATATTGATGAACTGAAATTAAACCTCCAGGTTCCGAAAGAAGAATAGAAAAACTGAATCGTTATATCGTGAGATGGTGTCATAATATTTATGGAAAGATTTCACATTCTCTTTCTTAATGTGTGAATTATATAACTTATTCCCTCCCTCGTGTAACATTAATCATCTAAAGGCACTCAATTTTGCATGTATGATACAGGAAACTGTTGTCGCAAAATTATGAACATGAAAAAAACCGCATTAAGCTTCTCTCTCATTATTTTAATAATTGTATTTTCTCTTTCCGGATGTATTGAGCATCACTATTATCAGCAGAATCATCGTCATAGTGAGGGATTCGAACATCGTCATCACAGGTCCTCTCATACTGATCTCAGGGTGGATGTTCACAATTGACCAGGATCTTTCACCACGTTTTATGAAGTTTCCTTTTCTGTTTGGAGAAATACTCTGAAATAGAGAAAGCAGGCTGATTCGTACAATGATAGTAAGTGACTTGTACCAGCGCGTAAAAATTTGTTCCTAATTTTACCGCTTCATTAAAGCAGCTGGAATGAAAACGAGGTCTCTAACCCTGAAAATTTCTCCTTCGATCGGACAGGTTTCGGCTGAAGCCATTATTCCGGAAAAAAGCAAATGCATCCTCACGCTCGCTCACGGTGCCGGTGCAGGTATGAATCACGCTTTCATGACAACATTGGCGCAATCACTTTCAGAAGAAAGTATCGCCACCCTTCGTTTCAATTTTCCTTTTACAGAAAATAAAAAAGGGAGACCCGATACTCCTGCTATCGCTCATAAAACTATAGAAACTGCTATTTCAAAAGCCCGGAAATTATATCCTGAACTTCCACTTTTTGTGGCAGGAAAGTCTTTTGGCGGAAGGATGAGTTCTCAATTCTTAACGACCCAATCCGGTGAAGGAATAAGAGGGATTATTTTTTATGGCTTCCCCTTGCATCCGCCCGGTAAGCCTTCTATCGATAGGGCAGCACACTTAAAAGATGTCAAAGTGCCGATGTTATTTTTGCAAGGGACAAGAGATGAATTGGCAACATTGGATTTGATAGAATCTGTATGTTCGTCACTTCCACTTGCAAAACTCGTAAAAATAGAAGGAGCGAATCATGCTTTCAAAGCCGGGAAACAGGACATCATGAAACGGCTGATCATGGAGACAAAAGATTGGGTAGAGAAAATCATAAAGAAAGGCAAATAGAAAGCGTTCAACCCGGCTCACAATATTTAAAATTGTTTAGAATTATTTCCTCCTGCTTTTATCAATTGACCAATCTCCAGCGCCAAACGTTGCAAGAATTACACTTCCAGCAAGCACTGATAATGGAAAATTCCATCCGGCTCCAGTTGGCATTACGAATCCAATTCCATATTGGAACTTCGATACAAAAATGGCCCCAATCAAAATGATGATCAACCCAGCAGCAGCCCATCTTGTCAGGAATCCAAGAAGAATTGCAGTGGCCCCAATTGGTTCTGCAATGGAAAGTAGTCTTGTAGTGAACAACATGAAAGACGAAGTCCCTGCTGGCGCACTTGACCAAAAAGGAAATTTATAGTATGCCGCAACATAAAATATTACAGCTGTCACGATGCGCAATATCAGTAAACTGGTATTTTGAGAGTTGGTATACTGTTGCATAGTTGTATTATTTTAATAGTAAAATAGGAAAACCAGGCGTGTATTTTTAGGATATTATTACAGGAACCCTGGTGTGGAACATCCAAAGATAATGCCCGCTTTTTCATGATTGGATGGTGATCATACCGATACTTCTTTCTCGGCTGGCTTAGACAAACATGCAATTACAAAAGCGATTCCGCTATATGCCAATGCTTCAAAAACGCTGGTGAGCTCATTACCCTTGTCAGTAGCAGGCGCAACAAGTGCTCTTGGAATGTGTAAGATTACAAACCATATGAAAAGCATGATCCCTAAAAGGAGGCTGATCAGTTCTATTTTAATTTTAAGAAGAATGCCAACACCGGAACCAATAAGAGCAATGCCTCCGAAATAGGTCCAGAAAGTATGACCCGGTATCCAGTTGGGAACTAAAGTCGCAACAAATTCTGTGTAAAGGAAATGATCGATCCCAAAAGATATAAGCAATATTGCAAAGAAAATTCTTCCAATAGAAAGAAGCAGCCTATTGGATAAGCCTGGTCTTTCCCCGGGATACGAAGCAGCCATAATTAATGCACCGCCGGAAAAGGTCAACTCTTTCAAAGCATTTGTCCAGGAACCAAGATGAAAATCATATGGACTCAGGAATAACTGGTAGTATACATGAGAACACAGGAAAAAAAATAAGCCCAGTACCAGGGAAACCATCTTTGCTTTTTCACTGAAAATAATAATGGCGCCTGCAAGAATGAGGAGAGCTCCCACCACATAGGCCGCGGGGCTAAGGCCACCCACGCCGGAAGGCCAAAAGGCCAAAAAAACCGGGCGAAAATCTGAATAAATGAACTGCTGGATCCCCAATCCCACAATGCCGATTCCAAAAAATGCACGACCCGTTTTCAATAAATAATTCATACAAAAAATTTTTCAGTTAGTTACTGGTTAGAATTTTCTTCGAATGTCGATGACGAAGTTGGTTATTCCTGTTTCATATTTAAGAAGAAAATAAATAAGGTCTATTGGGAGGCTTTAACGCGCACATATCTTTCAATGTTGACGCGGTTTACACCAATGCTGTCAATCTTTTCAATGCCCTGTATAACTAAAGTATCATTATTGATCTTAATGGTAAATGGAAAATCATTCCCTTCCCATTGCCTGTCGCTGCAATACTGAAGGTGCTCGGTATAAAGACTGTCTTTCAAAGAGTATCCACCGCCGCCAGATGAATATTCAGCATCACTGTTTTTCCCTTTACTAAGGTCATGGCTTAAGAACGCAAAATGCGTATCATTGATTATTTTGATAAATTCCTTTCCCTTTGTGTAGTCAGTAACAACGGTATCACCTTTTTCTATGAGGGCACCTGTGAGCAATTTCCAGGATCCACTTATAGGAATTGATGTTGACTTTGTTTCGCCATTTTGCACTGGCGCATTGCAGGATACCAGGATCAAAAAAATTGTGGTGACGCCAATTTGATTTTTCATTTTATTTTTTTTAAGCAGTTTGCACAAGATATTAAAAAACCGCGTTACAGGACTTCTTCATTTAGTCCTGGTAGATTCATGAAATATTTTCCTGGATATTTAAAAAAGAGAAAGCTGCAATTGATTAGCACGGTCATACTTTTTCACCTCTGGCCTGGTTGACCCGATGTAAAACAGGGGTGTTTCTTCATAACGGGATGCTACAACGATCTTTACATTCCCTGCATTTTCATTAAACATTTTATCGACCAGCTCCGGGCGATTGTTATTTTTTGATAAGTGCGATAATATTAAATGACTCAACTGTTTTCCCTTATGTTCGAGAAACAATCTAAGCGCCTGGGCATTTGACAAATGGCCCTGGTCACCACTGATTCGATTTTTGAGGAACAAAGGATATTTTCCATTCATCAGCATGTTTTCACAATAATTTGCTTCGAGAAAAGCGGCATGGCATTTTTTGAAATGGCTTATCACATTTTTACAAGGCGATCCAATATCAGTGAAGATGCCAATATTTATCTTATCACCGGATACCATAAAGCTATGCGGATCACTGGCATCATGAAATTTTACAAAAGGAGTTATCGACAGGGACCCGATAGAGATTTTCTGCTGAGATTGGAAAGGATGAACGAGTTTTTTATCAATAGGCAGGCCGGAGGAGTTAAGTGTTGAGTCCGTAATGTAAACCGGTAACTGGTATTTTTTTGAAAGGCCGCAAATCCCGGTGATGTGATCTGAATGTTCGTGAGAAACAAAGATAGCTTTGACGATATTCATCGAAAGTCCAAGTCTTTTCATTCTTTTTTCCGTCTCCCTGCAGGAAATGCCTGCATCGATCAATACTGCTTCCGAATGATTCCCTATATAATAACAATTTCCGTTGCTTCCGGAATTAAGAGATGTAATGAATAGGGCCATAGACTTCGAAAATAAGAAATGATTTTATGGACCCGGGAAGTTTAAAGCACTTTATTTTTTAGTTTTTGATGACAGTGGTCATTTCCATTGTACTTTCTTGTCATTCTAGTTGCCAATTTTAGGTGCTACTTTGCAAATCCTGACCGTAATGACCGCAGATGGTGCATAAAAGTCAATTTGACCTCTCATTTTTTTCCTGGCAATCCCTGCCTATTTAGCCTGCTACACTAATAATTCTTTTTTTTGGATCAATATCTCCCTTCCAATCGGAAGGGTCAATGTTTTATATTTGAAAAAATATTTATCGCATTTCTTTGCCTCCATTCAAAAATCGCCATTATGAGAAAACAATTATATTTTTTCATCTTCCTGCTAAGCGTTCAATCATTTGTTTATGCCCAACATTTTAAAGTAAGTTTTTCACCTTCGGCATTCAGTGGACCTTTTACGGGTAAAATAATCCTGTATCTTAATAAAGAAAACAAAACTCCCAAGGATGGTCCTGTAGATATTGAAGGATTTCCCTGCTTTTCTGTTTCAGTTAAAAATATACAACCCTCAGGCATTATTGTATTTGATGATAAGGCGGATTCATATCCAGCCAAACTTTCCGATATAGAGAGAGGCGAATATTATGTCCAGGCGGTTTGGGACAGGAACCTGGGAGGAAGGGCGATTTCAGCCAGCCCCGGCAATATTTATTCCACGACTATGAAGGTGCTTCTTACAAAAGATATCAGCAAAACGTTTACCCTGGTTTGCGACCAGGTAGTTCTCGAACGCAATTTTAAAGAAACTGATTTTGTAAAAGAATTAAAAGCTCCATCAGCGTTATTGTCTGCCTTTTCGAAAAGATCCATGACAGTAAATGCGGCCGTGATCCTTCCTTCAGAGTATTTCAAAGAGCCACAAAAAAAATTCCCTGTACAGTTTATAGTGAGCGGGTACGGTGGTGATTATCACTTTTATTCAGGCAATAATAACCCCAGCACTCCCATAGATTCGATTCATTGCATTACTGTTTACCTTGATGGTAATTGTGCGCTGGGTCATTCGGTGTATGCCAATAGTGAAAATAATGGACCATGGGGAGATGCCCTTGTAAAGGAATTTATCCCTTTGCTGGAAAGTAAATACCGCTGTGAAGGGGCCAGGTTTTTAAGGGGTCATAGCAGCGGGGGCTGGACAGTTTTGTGGCTACAAACACATTACCCAACTGTTTTTACTGCTTGCTGGTCCAGTTCACCAGATCCTGTGGACTTCAGAAATTTCCAAAAGATAAATTTATATACAGACGAGAACATGTATTATGACAAAGACAGCAGTTTACGAAGCGTGGCTACAGTTGCCGGATCTTTTCCCTGGGCAAGTGCTAAGCAAGCCAGCCAGCAGGAGTTTGTGATTTACCGGGGCGAACAGATGCATTCTTTTGATGCCGTATTTAGTGAAAGGGGATCCGATGGTGAGCCCTTACGCATCTGCAATGCAGTTACCGGGGTATTAAATAAAAATACGTTCGAACACTGGAAACAATATGATATTTCATTGTACCTGCGAAGTAATTGGCCCACCATAAAAAAAGATCTTGAAGGAAAGATAAGAGTATCTGTAGGGGAACAGGACAATTTTTTATTGAATGGCCCTGTTCATTTGCTGGAAAGTGAAATGATGAAAGTGGATTCAAAATTTGTGTTCGCTTATTATCCGGGAGATCATTTCACTGTCAGCACGCCTGAGTACCGGAAAGCGGGCCTGGAATTTCTCGCTAAAAAATATGCTGAGTGGAAGGAAAGTAACAAGAATTGAATAGAAAATTACTTTCATGGCATGATTTTATAATATTCTCAGTAAAATAAATCTATGAGAATATTAGGCATCGTCCTTATTATTGCCGGGATATTAATGTTTGTCTTTGGAAACATAAGCTTTACTACACAAAAAAAAGTTGTTGACGTAGGCCCGGTAGAAATCAATAAAAAGGAAAAGAAAACCATTGCGTGGCCAAATTATGCTGGCGGGATCACAGTCCTGGCGGGTGCGGTCATTCTTCTGGCTGCTGGAAAAAATAAAGGCGATTGATCTGTGCAGTGAGCAGCCTTTCAAATAGATGATGCGGTTGATTCCATTTTTTTTCAAATAAAAATTTTGCGGAAGCAGACCCAATTCCAAATAGTGGGGAAATCTTTGCACTGGACTTAGATATCCATTGTGAAGAGAAGATAAAATCGCGGCCGTTACTTCCCATCCAATTCCTTACCAACGGGATCACTACAGAAAAGCAGATTTACCTGCTGTGTTATGTATGGAAATAATAGACAGGCAATTTAATTTTTAACTTAGATTCGTGAAGTCGATCTCTTTTAATGGGGATATTGTAAATATTAAACTTGAACAACCATGGAACCAAATACAACGCAACAGGAATTATTTATAAAAATGGTGCTGGCAGCCTGGGAAAGCCAAAACAAGAATCTCAACAATATTTTATCCTCATTGACCCCTGAACAGCTTTCAAAAGAAATTGCTCCAGGCAAAAACACCGGCACTTATTTACTTGGTCATTTAGTTGCCATAAGCGACGCCATGCTGCCCATTTTAGATTTTGGCGAAAAATTGTTTCCGCATTTAGATGAAATATTTATTCAAAGCCCTGATAAGGGAGGCGCTGAAAAACCATCCATAACGGAATTGAAGGGCTGCCTGGAAGTGGTGAATAAGAAACTTACTGAGCACATTCAATCCGCTGGTTCAACGGAGTGGTTCAAAAAACATAAGGCTGTTTCCGAGGAAGATTTTGCAAAAGAACCGCATAGAAATAAACTGAATATTATCATCAATCGGACCAATCATATGAGTTATCATTTGGGGCAATTGATTTTGTTGAAATAAAATCCTGCGATTATCCCGAACTGACCAGTAAAAAATGCAACAAAATTTCAGTAAACCCTGAAATTAATTTTTATGCGAAGAAAATTGATCACATGGGCAACCTTATTAAAGTAGTTAACGAATACAACCGGAGCGTCTTTCCCCTTTTTACATCCAACTTATAAAGTACAGGTTTAATATTTTAAAAACTCCTGAATAGAATCTGTTTGTAAACTAAAACCAATTTATATGGAAAAGACTTTTACGAAAGCAGGTAACCTGCTATGGGCAGTGCTGTGCCTTTTATTCATCACAACTGGCTGTAAGAAAAATATTGAGACACCCGTTGATGATTTAAATTCTTCCAGCCATAAAGCAAACATCCCGGACGAAAAGCGTTTTAATAGAAATGATTTTGACCAGGTAAATCTTGTTGGGAATGACAATACATTCAATCCTGCCAGGGTAGATCCCAATCTTGTGAATGCGTGGGGAATGGCATTTGTTCCATCGGGCCCCGATTGGATTTCTTCACAGGCAATGGGCCTAAGTGTGATCTACAATACTGCAGGCGCTGATGTCAGGCCGCCGGTTACGATACCTTCACCGGGATCAGCTACGGACGGCGGGCATCCCACCGGTATTGTATTTAATGCCAGCAGTTTTTTTAAACTTCCAAATGGCAACCCTGCAAAATTTATTTTTGTTGGAGTGGATGGAATTATTTCAGGATGGAATGCAGGAAACGCTGCCGTAAAAGTATTTGATAATTCAGCTACATCAGTTTATACCGGGCTTGCTATAGCAGCGGACGGTGCCGATTCCTTTTTATATGCGGCAAATTTTCGTACACGAAAGATTGAAGTGTACGACAAGAATTGGGCAAAGGTTTTTAACAAGCCTTTCAGGGATTTTTTTGTTCCGCAAGGATACGCGCCATTCAATATTCAAAACGTAGGAGGCAATCTGTTTGTAATGTATGCTAAGGTTGGTAGTGATGGCGAAGAGGAAGTTGGAGCAGGAAAAGGGTTTGTGGATATCTACAGACCGAATGGTAGGTTACTTAAAAGGTTTACTTCAAGAGGCCAGCTCAATGCACCATGGGGTGTTGCGATGGCTCCTTCTGGTTTTTGGTCAAACAAAAATTGGGATGGAGATGACGACGATGATGACGATCACGATCACAAGGGAAATGGAAACCATTTTGGTCATCATGAAATAAGGAATGTGTTCCTTGTTGGGAATTTTGGAGACGGCCGCATCAATGCTTACAACCAGGATGGCGAATTTATTGGCAGGCTCCGCTCAAACGGAAAAACCATAAAGATTGAAGGGTTGTGGGCCCTCTCATTTGCACCAACTACTTCAACAATTGATCCTAACTGGTTATTCTTTGCTGCTGGTCCGGAAGATGAGACGAAAGGTTTGTTTGGGTATATAAAAAATTAAACGAATTAAATTCGGCGTTATTGAAAGTCAGATCACCAGGTCTGGCTTTTTTTATTTGAGGTACGAGTTTCGAGTTTCGGGTTTAGAGTTTCGAGTTCAGAGCCTTGAGCTACGAGCTGTGAGGAGAGATGCGGGTTGTGGGCTCAGAAAATCAGAAATCAAAAAATCAGAAATCAGAAATTCCTGTTTCGGGTTCGGCGGGCAAATTATTCTTTATTCACTATTCATTTTTCATTTCTCTTTGCGTCTTTGCTCCTTACGCCCCTACTATAGAACTTACCCCACTGCCTTGAGTTTCAAGAGTTGTTTTTCAAGGTAGGCGATCTTGGCTGTTTTGTATTTTTCCCTGTATTCCTCTGTATTCAATGGTTCAAAGTCTTTTTTAAAACG
>Ga0193726_1001558_pt1 | contig 17719 bp, 16 predicted proteins | sample H2c1metaG_FD_144928 | JGI IMG/M metagenome (GOLD analysis project Ga0193726, IMG submission 144928) | Soil microbial communities from a riparian zone of the East river system, Colorado, United States - H2c1 | ecosystem: Environmental > Terrestrial > Soil > Riparian zone | place: USA: East River... | reverse complement strand
TCCGGAAGTACGGGCCATGGGTCCCAGAGGGCGCTGATCAATTTGCCCGTGATGCCGTCGCTCAACGAGGAACCTAAGAATACCGCGAGATCGGCGCCCCTGCCGAGGGGTGCGCCGCCGCTCTGCTGCTGCAGCAGCAGCCGCTCGTGGAACTGCGCGCCGATTGCTTCGGGACCGGCGCCGAGAAACTGATCCAGCATACGCGTGTTTAGTGCGCCGGGCGCAATGGCGTTGACCTCGATGTGGTGCTCCCGGGTCTCCTCGGCAAGAGTTTCCGTGAAGCGGACCACGGCAGCCTTGGATGCCGCATAGGCGCTCAAGTGGGGCAGCGGATTGGTGGCGCCGCCGCCCGATAGCTGAATGATTTTGCCACGCCGCACCTTCTTGAAGTGCGGCAAGACGGCACGGCTCGCCAAGACCGATCCCAGAAGATTGATCTCGATCGCACGCATCCATTCCTGCCAATCAATGGTCTCAAGGGGGCCGCAGGGGCCCGCGACGCCTGCGTTGTTGACGAGGATGTCCAGGCGTCCGAATTGACTCAACGCTGCGTCGACGAGCGCCTGCACCTCTTGGGGCTTGGAGACATCCGCGCGCAGCGCCAGCACCGTTTGGCCATGGCCGGCGAGATTTCTGAGCGTCATAACCGCTTTATCCAGCAACGCCTCGTTGCGCGCGCAGATCATCAGGCTGGCGCCGGCTTCAACATAGCGCTTGGCGATCTCGAAACCCAGACCCAGGCTCGCGCCGGTGATGATGGCGCATCGATTCTCGAGTAGCTTGCTCATCGTGCTGCGGATTCCTTCACGGCCGGCCGACCGCAAAATAGCTCAAGCCATCCTCCGCGACGGCCAGGTTCGGCGCGAAGCGATTGGCGTCCAGTACCGCGAGGCGATCGGTGCACCGAAGCAATTGGCCGGCGGAAATGGTCTTGTAAACAGGCCAGTCCGTCGCCACCACCAGTGCCTGGGTCCCGCGAACCGCGTCGATCGGATGTTCAAACCGTTCGACGAGACCGCTCCAGTGAACGGGCAGGGCCTTCGCCATCGGGTCGTGCACTTGGGCCTTCGCACCCGAGCGTATCAGCCATTCGCATAACTCGACCGACCAGGAGCGCCTCAAAGTGTCCGTGTTCGGCGTGTAGGTCAGTCCCCAAACGGCAACCTTGGTTCCCGACAGGTCGACGCACAGTTCCTGCAGCTTGCGTTGCGCCCAGTGCCGGTGCCGGTCATTGCTCGGCAGCACGGAAGACAGGAGCGGCGTGATCAAGCCGTGCCCGAGGGCCGTGCGTGTGAGAAAACCCACGTCTCGCGCCAAAGAGCCGCCGGCGAATGCCGATCCCGGCGCCAGATAGGCCCCGGGACCAATCCGAGAATCCGTCTTCAGACCGCGTTCCACCTCCTTGGCGTCCGCGCCGGCCGATTCGCAAAGGGTTGCGATTTCATTGGCGAACGCAATCGACGCGGCAAAGAAGGCGTTGATCGCGTGCTTGGTCATCTCGGCGGACTCCACCGACATCCACTCGATCGATTCGCTGATCGACCCCAGGAGCGGGCGCAGCAACTCCCGGTCCCGTTCCGAGCGCACGCCGGCAATGATTCGCTTCGGGTGGAGGAAATCAGCCACGGCGCGGCCCAGACGAAGATTCTCCGGGCTACAGGCCATTCTCGGCGGTACGCCGGCGCGGCCGGCGCCGGCCGATTGCTCCAGGCGGTGAATCGAGCCGACCGGCAACTGTGAAGAGACGAGCACGAGAGTCTCCGGCCCGATGGCGTTCATCGCAGCCTCGATACGCGCCAGGACGGACTCCGCATCCGCATGGTCGTCGTCATCGACGGGCGTATCGTACGTCACCCAGAGTACGTCGCAGCCTTTCGCGTCGGCGAGCGACGAGGAGAAACGCAAATTGCCTGCCGACAAGCCCCGGGTGATCAATTCCTGAAGCCCGGGCTCGAACACCGGCGCCAAACCGCGGTTCAGATTCGTCACCGTGGATTCATCGGCATCCAGCCCCACGACCCGGTGACCCAAAGCAGCCAGAGCGCCCGCCGTCACGGAGCCAAGATGCCAAAGGCCCAGGACGCCGATATTCACGGGCGTACATCCAAGATGTACGGATTCGCTCGGAGATACTCGAGCGTCCTGATGACGCCCTGGTGTATCGTGAGCTGCGGTCGCCAGCCCAGGGCGCGGATCTTGGTCGTATCGAGAAAGATGAAGGGAATATCGCCGATCCAGCCGCGATCGCCGCCGCTGTATTCGACCGCGGGCGCGACCCCCAATGCCCCGCATATCCATCCAATCGACTCGTTCAATTCGCAATAGGCATCCGTGCCCAGGTTGTAGATGTTCACAGCGCTGGTCGAGCGCTCGATCGCGCACAGCATCGCGTCAATGCAGTCCTGAACGTAGAGATACGATTTGCGCTGCCGGCCGTCGCCGAGTACGCGCAGCCTGCCGGGGTCCGCGCGCAGCTGCCTGTAGAAATCCACAATGTGTCCGTGCGTGTAGCGTTCCCCCACGATGGACACGAAGCGGAAAATATAGGCTCTGAATCCAAAGCCCGCGCAGTAGGCGGTGATCAATCCTTCACCCGCGGACTTGGATGCGGCGTACAACGACGTTTGAATGGGGAAGGGGGCATCCTCCGGTGTCGGGATCACGCCTGCTTCACCGTACACGGAGCCGGAGGACGCAAAAGCGATTCTGGCGATGCCGTTTTGGTGCATCGCATCGAGCACCAGGTGGGTCGCCACGGTGTTCTGTTGAAGATCCTTGCCGGGGTGCTCGGTGCCGAATCGAACGTCTGCGTTGGCCGCCAAATGAAACACAAACTCCGCGCCCTTCATGGCGCCGGCGAGGGAGGCGGAATCCAGGACGTCGCCGCGCATCAGACGGAAATTGGGAGAATCTCTCGCGGCTATCAGAAAAGTCTCATGGCCGCTGGAAAAGTTGTCGTACCCAACCACCAGGTGACCGTCCGCCAGCAATCGCTCTGTCAATGTGCTGCCGATGAAGCCTGCACAACCGGTGACGAAGTAACGCAACTTGCCTTCCTATAGACGTTGACCCGTAGTTCCCGCCATATTGTTATGATCTCATCGTATGAGGAAAGACACCACAGCCGCCGGGTTGCAATGCAATTGTTCATCAATCGACCCGTCGCCATTCTGCTGCTCGCCGCGCTGCTGAGCGTCTTCGCAATACGCGGCATCTGGCCGGCCCTGTCGGTGGTGGACAGTGATTTTCCGAATTACTTCACTGCCGCGAAGATCGTGGCGGACGGCGGCAACACCGACCGGATGTACGACACTGCCTGGTTTCAGGAGCAGATGCGCCGCTACCGGATTGGAACGGCCAAGGCCGGGGAATTCGTGCCGTTTCCGCCGCCCACCGCGCTACTGCTGGTCCCCCTCGCTCGATTGACGCCGCTCAATGCTCTGCGAATGCTCACGTGTGCAAGCCTGCTGTTCCTCGTAGTGTCGATCGCGACAATGGCCAGAATCCTGTCCTGGACGCTGACCGAGTCGGCGGTATTCGTCTTGCTGTCGGGAGTGGCTCTCATCAATACGCTGCGTCTCGGACAACCCTATGTCTTGGTGTCAGCGTCATGCATCCTTGGGTACTATGCGTACACGAGGGGCAGGCCGTGGTTGGCAGGGGCTTGTTTCGGCATTTTCGCCCCGATCAAATATTTTCCGGTCATCCTGCTGATCTACTTCGCGATTCGGAGGGAATGGAAAGTGCTGCTCGGCGGCTCGGCCGCGATGTTGGCCGTGGGCATGCTGAGTGTCGCCGTACTCGGTTGGAGGGTTCACGAGGAGTTCCTTTCCTCGGTGCTCGGCAATCATCTTGTCGCGAAGCTGAATCTGCAGGATCCCTTTACCGCGAGCTACCAATCGTTCGATTCGCTGTATCGGCGCCTGTTCATCTTCGATGCGTCGTCGAATGCGCGTCCATGGATTATCTTGCCCGGGCTCGAGGCCATTTTTCTGTTGGCCACCAAAACATCGATTTTCCTGATCGCAATCGCAACGCTGGTCAAGCTCGGGCGCGGCGGGACGGCGCACGCAACGGCGCCGTCGATCGGAATCCTCGGGATTCTCACCTTGCTGCTGGCGCCGGCGACGGCGACCTACCATTTTGTTCTCCTGTGGCTGCCCATCGCGCTGCTCACGCAGTATTTCATCAGCGCGCGCGCCTATCGGTATGCCTACTTCATTATTGGCGCCTATTCGCTCATCGGATTTTTCCCGTACCGTCTGACCCGGCCGTTCGAGGGCGACGGCGGACTGACCGTGCTTGCCTATCCGCGCCTTTTTCTGCTGTTGGCGATGTTCGCCGCCTGCGTGTATTTTGTTTGGCGGCGGAGCCAAGCGACGAGCGCCCTGAGAGGCGCGCAATATGACTTCGGATGATCCGGCGGAACAACTGCGCGATACGCAGGATGCGTTCGACAGCGTTGCCGCGGATTATGACGGCCCGCGAGGCAACAACGAACTCATCCAGGATATGCGCGCCGAGATGTGGCGCTGGCTGGATCGGACTTTTGCGCCGCGGAGCCGGCTGCTCGACATTGGATGCGGGACGGGTCTGGATGCGATCCGCATGGCGCAGCTCGGTCACCGCGTGACCGCGTCGGATTGGTCACCGCAAATGGTCGCGCGCACGGCCGAGCGCGCGGAACGCGAGTCGGTGCAGGATCGCGTGCAGGCCGCCGCCGTTGGGGCGCATGAGCTCGAGCGTCTCGAGGGCGACGGCGTGTTTGACGGCGCCTACTCCAATCTCGGCCCGCTGAATTGCGTGCCCGATCTTGGCAATGTGTCGCGCGCGTGTGCTCGGTTGCTGAAGCCCGGCGGCGTGCTGGTATTCACGGTGGTCGGCCGCGTATGCCTCTGGGAAATAGTCCATTACGCGCTGCGCGGGCAGTGGTCGCGGGTGACAGTACGGTTCGCCCGCAAAGCCGTGCCGGTCGGCATGAACAAGCACACGATATGGACCCGATACTATGGGCCGCGGGAGTTCTACGGCGCGTTCGAGAGTGAATTTGCGCTCGATCACTATCGCGGACTTTGCGTGTTTGCGCCGCCGCCGTATTTGACCTGGGTCCGGGACCAGCATCCATCCGGCTACGCGCGATTGTGGCGCATCGACCGGCGCACGGCGGGATGGCCGCTGTTGCGGTCGATCGGCGATCATTTTTTGATCGTCATGAGCAAGCGTCAACACGCGCGTATGGCGGCGCGATAATGCCCTCCGTCGGGTTCAGGTACCGCCGTGATGTGCTGCCGACGGCGGCATTGCTGCTCCTCGGGTCGTTGAGTTTCGTGCATTTGACGGCATTGCCGGCCTTCGAGGACGAAGGCTCTCAACTGCGGTGGATTTGGCGATTGCTCGAAGCGGGCGAATGGCTGCAACCCTTGAACGACGGCAAACCCCTCGAAGCATGGCCGATGGCGCCGCTGGTGGCATTGGGTCTCGGCCCTCTCTGGGTGATGCGCGCCATGCACGTTCTCGCCGGGATGATCGGGACACTGTTGATCTATCGTCTTGGGTGTCTGCTCGGCAGCCGTTCAACCGCGCTCGCCGGCGGCGTGCTGTTTGCAATCTGCCCCTTTGCCGTGTACCTGCAGCGATTTGCGCTCTCGGATATGTTCCTGTGCGCGGCGGGCGTGTGGGTGCTATTGAGCGTCGTTCAGTTCATCGCGTCGCCGACGGCAATGCGTGCCGCCGTCTTGGCGATGGCCCTGGTGCTGGCGGCGTTCTGCAAGTTTCCCGTCGGCTTCGTGTTTCTCGCCGCGCTGCCGGCGGCTCTTCTCCTGATGCCCTCCGCCGTGCGCCTGCGTCTCTTGGAACGGCCGGGGTTGAGCCGACTGTTGCTGGCTCATGTGCCGGTGGTGCTGTTGGCATTGGTCATCGCCGTCGTCGCCGTGTTCCGGCTGCAGCGCGGACAAACGGCCGGGTTCGGCTTGCAAGACTTCTTGGGAATCGGCCTCGGGGGCTATCAGCATATCGCCGCCCTGACCGGGGTCACGCGCGTGAACCTGCTGGAGGAGCTGTCGGCGCAGCTGACATGGCCGGCGACGCTCTTGGCGCTGCTCGGAGCGGCTGCGGCACTGCCCCTGAAGGACTGGCGCTACCGGTGGCTGGTCGTCATGGGAGCAGGGCCCATGCTCGCCATCGGACTGCTCGCCCATTTCTGGTATTCGCGTTATTTGCTGTTCACACTGCCGCCTTTGATCATCGGCGCCGTGGCCGGGTGGCGAAGTATCGCGATCCATGCGCGGCACTGGCGTCGGCCGGTCGAATGGTCCGTCCTGGCAGTGTGCGTGGGATTCATGGCACGCCAATCCGCGCTGCTGATTTGGGATCCCGCGGCGGCCCATTGGTCGGCGCTGGACAGGTTTGGCTATATCGAAGGTTGGGGTTCCGGGTTTGGCTATCCGGAAGCTGCGAAGTACATTGAGCAGGCGTCCGATGCGCCCCGGATCATTTATTCGCTGGATGGTCATAGCGCCTATCAATTGCGCTCCTATCTGCCCACGGAGTGGGCGGCCCGGGTCAAGCCGGTCTTCTATGGGCCGGATGGACAGATGCTGCGGACGGAAGATGGCCGTATGCAAAATTTATTCAGACAATCCCCGGCTTGGATCGTCGTCTCGGAACAGCTGCTGCAGGGCTACATGGAGTCGAGCTTTGGGCGCAGCAACTCTGAGCAAATCAATCTGCGTCGGATTGCCGAATTCGACAAGCCGGGATTGCATGCGCAGCTGGCGATTTATGCGGTTTCACGCCGATAGCGACGCACTCGAACTCAAACGTGGGCGGGTCTGGAATGGTACCATTCGCGACGCATGCCAAGCGGAGCGCCCTATGAGACTCACACCGGCGCGGTGTACTTCAAGCACATCACCGCATCCGAGGCGGATCGCCGCATTCGCTCCGCATTTCAGCAGCTCGTCCTGCAAATCGCGCCGCCGGGCGCTTTACTATTGGACCTCGGAGCAGGACCGGGAATCGACGCGCGGTTTTTCGCCGAGCGGGACTTCACCGTCGAGACCTACGATGTCGACCCTGCGATGCGCGAATTCTTGGCGGTGCATTGCCGAGAGTTCGTTGCCTCCGGACGAGTCATCGTCGACCGCAGCGACTATCGCGAGTTTTTGGCACGCAAGAGCTTGCTCTGCGGCCGTCCGGCGGACCTGGTCATGTCGAACTTCGGACCTCTCAATCAAGCGGAGGAGCTGCCGGAACTGTTTGCGAAGCTTCACGCGGTCACGAGTTCGACCGGCAAGTTGCTGCTCAGCGTTCTCAATCCCTTTTTTCTGGGCGACATGAAGTTTCCCTGGTGGTGGCTCACCGTGCCGCGTCTGTTGCGCGACGGCTATTTCTTCGTTCCCGCCGGCGGCGCGCCGCCGCACACTCGGCGGCGCCTTGCCGGTTTCAAGGCCATCAGTTCGCCGTACTTCGCGCTGACGCGTGTTTTCCGCGCACGGCCCCCCGGCGGGGAGCGCCGCGCTAACGGAATTGACGTCAGTCGAGGCGGGCGGCTGGTGTGGCCGCACGTCGCCACGTCGCGGTTCATGTTCTTGCTGTTCGAAAAACGACGGGTCTGATCGTTGCGGCGCGAGCAGATCGCCATGCTTGGTTGAGCTCGACAGGTGAAGACTCTCCGTCAAGCCACTGCTTATGGCCGACGACTGGCCAGGCGGATCCTGCAACCGACTCGTGCGTCCCGCGAAGCGAAAGTCATTGCTCTGACCGCGACCCGCAACGAAGACTGGGTGTTGGGGCTGTCGCTGCGCGTCAGCCTGTCCTACTGCGATGCCGTCGTGATTACCGATCATGGTTCCACCGATCGCACCAGTCAGCTCATCCGCGACATTCAGGGCGAGTTTCCCGACCGCCAGATCAGTGTTCGCCGCTCCGACGATGAAGAGTGGATGGAGATGGATGTTCGTCAAGAGATGCTCGAGCGCGGCCGTCAACTGGGCGGCACCCATTTTATTATCGCGGATGCGGACGAGGTCCCGACCGGGAACCTCTTTCAACAACTGCGCGAACTCGCGCTCAAACCCGACCCGGGATGTTTTGTGTCGTTGCCGATGATTGCTCCGTATCATTCTGCGGGTGTCTTTCGCTGGGATGGGCCGTGGGGCGAGACCAATCTGATTCCTTGGGCGTTCCGTGATTACACGGCATTGCGGTGGAAAACCGCGGAGACGTACCAGCTGCACCGCCGGTCTCCTTACAAGGCGATCAATCAGGGGCCGCTATTGACGGGGAGGGGCGGCGGCGGCCTGTTCCACCTGCAGTTCATCGACAAAACCAGGCTGCAGAGCAAGGCGGCGTGGTACAAAATGATTGAGACCCTTCGATATCCCGGGAAACGGTCGCCCGCGGAGTTGAATCAGATCTACGACTGGGCGCTGCTCGAGGATGGCGGGATGCAGATCTATGATGTCCCCGATTCCTGGTGGGCTTCTTACCGCGAGAAGGGCTGGTTGCGGCAATTCACCCCCGACGCCATCTCCTGGCAGATTCTCGAGGTTCGCAGGCTGGCGGCGGAGCACGGGTTGGAGAAATTTGCCGGCCTTGATTTGCACGGCATAGTCGGAGACTAGGTGTCCCGCTTACGGCCGCTCGCTCCATGACTGCTCACCGATTCGCTCCGAGAATTTCCGTTGTGACCCCCTGCCTGAACGGCGCGAGGTATATCGGCGAGGCGATTGACAGCGTGTTGGCGCAGGGCTATTCCAATGCGGAACACATCGTGGCCGATGGGGGCTCCACGGACGGTACGTTGGAGATCTTGAGCAGATATTCTCATCTCAAGGTTCTCAGTTCGGCGGATCAGGGCATGTACGACGCGTTGAATAGAGCCCTGGCTGAGGCCCAAGGTGAGATCATCGGAATGTTGAATTCCGACGATGGTTACGCTAACGACGCGTTTTCCTCCGTCGTCGAACTATTCCGGGACGAGCGTGTCATGGCCGTGGCGGGCGCAGCCGTCACCTTCCGTGACGCGGTGAACGACGGCGACATCAGCGCCGATAAACCAATGCCGGCCGGAGCGGACGTGTTGTTCCGGTCCACGCTGGGCGATCCATCAATCAACGCGTGGTTTTTCCGCGCCTCTGTCTTTGCGACGGTTGGCCGCTTTGACCCGAGCTACCGTGTCGCCGGAGATCGCGAGTTCATGCTCCGGTTCTCGCTCAGCGGCCTGAACTATGCGCAGACCCCTCGGGTGATTTGCCGGTACCGAATGCACCCCGAGTCGATGACCTTTGGCCGCCATGAGACCTTATGGGAGACCGTCCTGGGCGAACACAACAAGATGACCAGTCTCTGGTTGAGTCGGCCGGGACTGCCGAAACGCGCGCGCGAGTTGATCAAGCGCGCGCGCAGCAGGGACAATCTGCTGGCTGCCACCCGCTCGGTCCGACGATACGAGGGGCGCAGCCTGCTGCGGTATGCGGCGGCCGGAATGCGCCACGATCCTCTGTGGCTCGCGAGATTCGCAAAACGAGCCGTGCTCCTGACCGTTCTGAAGAGCCGTTTTTTTCAGCCGCGGGAGCGCCGGTAGACGGCCAGCGCTCGACGGGGAACGGCAACTTTCAGCAACACTCGCGGAAGTCCCGTCCACCAGTCCTTGTTGGTGAAAAAACCCGGCAAGCCGTCAAGGATGGCTCTCATCGCCGTGCTCCGATCCGTATCGGCGTGAAAGCTGGCGATATTCAAGGCATTTCGCGCATACAGCTGCTCAACGATGCGGCGCAGGCGCGGATCGGTCAAATGCCGGCGCATCTTGGTCAACAGCGCGCGTCTACCTTCCAGCAGGGGCAGGCCCATGGCGCTGTAGTGGCTTTCGTGGGAACGAAGACACGTCAACGGTTCGTCGATCAGGTCGATTTCACTGTGCTGAGCCAGCCGCAGCCACAGATCATAGTGCTCGAACATGCTCAGCGTCTCGTCGAAACCGCCGACCTGCATGAACAGTTCACGCTCGACCACCACGGCGGCTGTCGCAACAGAGGCTTCGAGCCGCAACAGCGGCTCAAGAATGGCGCCCCGGCAGGGAATCCAGGCGACGGGGCTGGGAACGGTGAGCGCATTTCCGAGATCGTCGATGCGCAGGTAGCCGGTGTAGATCCAGCGTCGATCCTTGCGGTGCCTGAGCAAGTCGATTTGCCGCTCGAGCTTTTGCGGCAGCCACGTATCATCGGAGTCCAGGAAGGCGATATACCTTCCTCTGGCCTGCCGCGCGCCGGCATTTCGCACCGTGCCGGGATTCCCGGAATGAGGCAACCGTATCACTGTTACCTTCGGGCGGCTTTCGAGCTCCGCCAGGAATGCGTTGGTTTCTTCATCCGATCCATCATCCGCAATGATCATCTCCCAATCGCCGAAGGATTGCGCGAACACCGAGTCCACCGCCGAGCGTAAATATCGCAGACGATTGAAGGCAGGCAGGATGACTGATACGGCGGGTACTGTCATGATTGCGCTCTCGAGATTTACCTATGAGCCGTCATGTCTGTCCCGGCTGCACTCAAGACCGCAGTCAGCGCCACGGTGCAGTGGTTGCCGATTGCCTTGCGCCCCCCCCAAGAAGTGATACAGGTACGCCTCGTCGCTTCCGGCATTCAGGTTGACGTCACGGTCAATAACGTGGTGGCGGCGCTCAAGCCGTTGACCGTCGCCATAGGGATGGATGCGGGCATGAGATCGGCGCTTCTCGGCGCCTCGGACACGAGGTTGGAATTCATCGATCGCGACTCTGGGCGGCCGATTGGAGTTCTTCACCTGAGTCCGCCCGAAGTCTGGACTACCGCAGGCATCGAGTTGGGCCTGTTCGAGGTGCGAGGCGGGGGTCACTATTGTGCGCGCTGGCCGCGGCAAGCCTGGGATCGTCTGATGTACCGCAGGGTTGCGCGCAAGAAGACTCAACCCGACAGCTTGGCGTTGGCTCCGCGGGCCGTGGAACATACGCTGATATTCTACCTCTGCCCGCGTCCTGTCTTCCTGGTCAGCGTCGACGATGGCCGACATAGCAATATCTTCCCCATGGACCTCGTGGGTCCGATCACCCCGGATCGATTTACGCTCGCCCTTCGCAACAGCAGTCCATCGGTCGACACGATCAAGGCGGCGCGCAAGGTCGCGCTGTCGAGCATTGCGGCCGCCGATTGCCGCATTGCCTACCAGCTCGGGGCTCATCATAAGAGAATTACCATTGACCCGGACACGCTGCCTTTCCCGATAACCGCCTCGAAGGAGTTTCACCTTCCCACTCCGGTGGCCGCGCTGCGCATCCGCGAAGTCGAGATTTGCGATTATCGCGCGCTCGGGTCGCATACATTCTTCGTCGGCCGGATCGTCTCGGACCAACAGAAGAACAACGGCCCTCAGCTGTTTCATACCTGCGGCGTACACCAGCGGTACCGAGTGCGCACCCATCGGTCGTTCTTGCTGCCTTGAGCGGCGCTCAGATTCCGGTGGCGCGTGGATCTGCCAGGCGAATCAGCCGTCGCGTCAGAGCCAGCTCCCACGGTCGGCCGTAGCGGCGAAATCGGTAACGCCACGACGCCAGCGCTCTGAGCGTCGATTTCGTCCATGAGGGCGATCTTACATCCTGCACGGTCGGGAACCGGCAGCCCAGCACAGTGACGAAATCTTGAATACGCCGGCGCAAGGGCTCGGTCAACCACGGTGCGTCCGCATGGCAGGCGTAATCCACCCAGCGCTTCTCGGTCCATTCCTCGGGCGTCGCCGGAAATCGGATCGGGGCCCCTGTCAGGTCTCTCAACACAGCGGCACTCGCGGACGCGCGCGAATTGGCGGGCAGACTGGCGGCGGGTAGAGGGGTGTAGATATACACAATGATCTCGGAGTCGGGATTCACCTTCTTCACTTCGCGGATGAACTCGAAGGTGCGTTCCGTTTCCTCCTCGGTGTCCTGCGGCGGCGCCACCATGAATGACAATTCCGGGATCACTCCTTGGCGGCGGCAGAGGGCGGCGGCGGCGAGGGTCTGATCGGAGTTGGTGCCCTTGCGGATGCTCTTGAGCATGGCATCGTTGGGCGACTCGGCGCCGATGTACGCCATGCGCAGCTTGCTCTTGCGTACCAGCGCCCATGACTCGGCTGATAAATTGAGCAATGCATCGGCCCGCGCATAGCACCACCAGGGCAGCTGAATCTTGGCGAGAACTTCCAGCAGCGGGACCATGTCCGTCTCGCGCTCGAAGAAATTATGATCAAAAAACTGAATGGAGTCCGCGTTCAACTCATCTTTCAGCCACGTCAAGTCGCGTTCCAGCCTCGCCGCGGGCGGAAGTCCCGTGGCGCCGCGAAACATGGCTGCCACGCCGCAAAATGTGCAGCGGAACCGGCAGCCGATCGACGCTTGATGAGCGGCGGTCCGCCTTCCAAGAAAGGTTTTCGCAAGATAGGCTCGAGGATCTCCCAGCAGATCGTAGGGCAGCGGCGCGGCGGCACGGCTGTCCGCGAACTTTCGGTCCTTGTTATGGACAATCGCACCTTGTCGTTTCCAGCTCAATCCACCGATGGACTCCAGCGCATCGGCGCGCCCAGAAGAAATCGCTGCCAGGAGTTCCCCCATGATGGCCTCGCCCGGACCTCGCACCGCGTAGTCCACATACGCGGCGTTGAGGGCTGCGTCGGTAAAGAGCGTCGGGAAGTAGCCTCCCCAGACAATCGGGGTCGTTGGCGAGGCCGCACGTATCAGCGTCGACGCGCTGATCGCAGATCGCACCTGCGGTCCGCCCATGACCGTCAAGCCGACCGCATCGTAATGCTCGCCGGCCAGCGTCCGCCTGATCGTCGCCAGGTAGTCCCGGTCGATATTTCCATCGATGACCCGGCAGCTGCGCGCCGATTCCAAAGAACCCGCCAAGGACAGCAGCGACAGCGGAAAGCGGGCGCTGCGCCGCGAGGTCATCGTGGGATTGACGAGCAGGATCTTTGGCGGCGCGGTCATGCGGCCTTCCCCGCCGTTTTCGCGAGATCCAGTCCCGGCTCAGCCACGCCGGCGCGAGCCATGAAGTCGGCGACGACCCGGTCGAGCACCTTTGTTCTGCCGTCCACTGTAATATCCGACCACTCCAAGTGCCTCGACACGCAAGTGGCGTAATCCATATCCCCGTAGCGCGCGACGCCGGCGATCAGCACCAGGCGTACGTTGCTGCGAGTCACGGCGCCGAGGCGCGACTGGGCAGGAAGGACCAGAATGTCGGCGCGGGCGCCCACCCTGATTTCCCCACGATCGTGCAGTCTCAAGAGACGGGCGCTGTCTTTCGTGACCAGCGATTCGCAGCAATCCTCGCTCAGCACCCCAAGGCGGTCGACCAGACAGAGCTCGTCGAGCAAGTCGCGCCCGCCGCTCATGCGCGAATCGGTGCCCAGGGCAACCCGTCCGCGATCCGCCAGCTCGCTGACGTCGGCGGTCCGACCGAATAAACGCAAGTTGGACGATGGGCACCAGATCAGACCCGCGCCGGCACGATCGAGGCGCATCCGCTGCACCTGATCGAGCGCGACGCCGTGAACCAGCAGGGTGTTTGGCCCGAGGCAGCCGAGCGCATCCAATCGGTCGAATTCATGGTTGGATGCATCGTCCAGACCTTCGGCCGCGTGAATGATCCACGGCCAGTCGCCCGGCGTTGCCCGACATGAGCCGGCGACCTTGTCATCGCCGTCCACATACAACGAGTGCGACCAGCCGTAATCGCGAACGACGCCGGTGGGGAATTCCGCGCTCGACAGCCAGGGATAGTATGGATCGTGGTGTGCCACGGTGGTGACGCCGCTGAGAAGGTTCTTCATCCCGCCGAGCAACAGGCGTTCGTCGCGCGCCACGGCGATGCTTGATTCAAACTCAGGATCGTGTTGCCGGCGCAGATTGACGTCCGCAATCCACTCGCGAACATGTTGATAGCGCTTGTCGGTGCGCGGATTCGGCAGGCTATTGAGCTGCAAGTGGTCATGCGCATTGATGAGGCCGGGGAGCACCCGGTCTCCCTGAAGGTCGATGATGGAATCGCCGCGGCCAGGGTCCTCGCCCAGCGACGCGATGCGCGGACCCACGATGCGAAGGCTGGTGAACTCACCCTTGCGCAACTCAGCGTTGAGGAAGGTGATTCCGGGAGCGAGGCGGGGCGTCTGCGTCACTTTCGCGCCCTCACAACCAGCACCAGCGGCAAACCGTGCCATCGCCGGTAGAACTCGTCCGAATTGGGAAACGGCTCGCGCAACTCGACGCCGACGCGCACTTCCTGGACGATGTCGACGACCAGGTTGGCCGCTGCGGCCGCTTCCTGGTGCATCGGCACGCTGTAACAATGATGCGGCACGGTCCAAGTCCGCTCATTCGTGTCCTTGAAGGTGCGGGGAAGTCCTGCTCGAGCCGCTTCGGGGTGAAAATCGGAGTACAACAACGTGCCGCCGTTGCCGAGAACTCTGGCGACCTCGGCAAACCACGCGCGAATGCTCGAGGCGTGGCTCAACGCAAGGCCTGAGACCACGACGTCGAACGCATGGTCGGCAAAGGGAAGGTTCATCATGCTGCCGCACACCCGAGCGACAGCCGATACTTGGCGAAGCATGGGCAGGCAAAAATCCATCGCCACGATGTGAGCCGCCTGCGATTCTGCCAGCAATCGCGAGTAGCGGCCGGTACCGCAGGCGAGATCCAGCGCGCGCCTGCCCGCCGCCTGCGGCCAGCAATCAAGCATTGCCCGCTGTTCGGCGCGCATCAAAGGATTGTGAGCAGTCGGGGGATAGAACGGCGCCCATCGTTCGTAAGCCGCGAGTGTCGCGGCGCTATGATTCGTGGTCACCCCGGATCCCGCCATAGGCTGCACACGCAGGTCTTGCATTCGGGACGTGCACCCGAGCGAATCGCCGCGCGCAAATCGCTCATATCGTCGCGGTTCAGTACGCGCGCCAGATCGTCCGGTAATTCGCCGCCGGCACGCGTGACGCGGGCAGCGGCGGGTCCCGCGATAAAAAAGCACGGCTGCACGCGGCCGCTGGCGCCCACCACGGCGGAAAACTCGGGTGCGTTGCAATGCACCGGCGGGTAAGCCCCCAACCCGCGGATGGCGCTGAAGTAGCGCAGAATTCGCCGCAGCTTGTGCGGAGTTTCCGCGATGAAGCCCGATCGAAAATCGTCGGCGTAAGTCTGCTCCATCGAATCAAGGATGGTCTCGAGCTGCGGTAAATCCTCCGCTTGCAGCGCCAGATCCGAGACGAAATCATCGGTCCGGCCGAAGGCATGGGGATTGGCTACATCGACCGCGAGAAATGAGACTCGCTGCGCGCCCAATTCCTTGGCGAGACGGACGAATTCCGGCAACTGCCGGAAATTCGCGCGCTGCAGGGTGATCCGCAGGCCGGCGGGCACGCCTTGGTCCGCCACCGCGCGAATTCCCTCGCACACCTTGTCGAACGCGTCCAGGCCCCGGATGGCCGCATAGGTTTCGGGGGTGGTGCCGTCCAGCGAAACGGTGATTGTTTCAAATAGCTGGGCGGCGCGGCGGGCATGCTTGGCTAGGGCAAGTCCCGAGGTCAGCAGCCAGGCCTTGAGACCGACGTCGCGCAGAGCTGCGGCAATGGCAGCCCATTCGGGGTTGAGCAGCGGTTCGCCGCCCGAGAGCAGCACACACTGGGTTCGCAGCCGCGCCAGACTAGGCAGCAAGCGCACCACGGCCGCCAGATCCATGTCATCCCGGCCATGGCGCCAGTAGTCGCAGGTGACGCAGCGGGAATTGCAGCGGTCCGTCAAATACAGGGTAACCAGGGGCAGCCTGGTGAGCGGCGAACGAATGGCGAGTGCTTCAGCGGACAATAGACTCTCTGTTTCAATAGCGGGGGGCGCCCTTAGAATAGGCGCAGTTCCGCATCGTGAGTACCCGCCTGCGGAGAATGGGTTGCCGAAATCCGCGATTTACGTCGCTAGTTGAGCATGAAAAGGTGGCTTCAACTCTTTGATTTAGTTAAGCTCTCGGCCTCATGAATATGCCAGCCATGGGTCTTGAGGTGGAACAGGTCCATGTTTGGCGTGGCGACCGTCATGTGCTCAAGGGCGTGAGCCTCACCCTGGCTCCCCGCCAGCTGCTGCACATCCGCGGCCCCAACGGCTCCGGCAAGACGACTCTGCTGCGCGTCGCCTGCGGCCTGCTGCGGCCTGAGCAGGGCGTAGTGCGCTGGGACAGGGAACCGATCTCGACAGTTCGGCTGGACTATCAGGCGCTGCTCGCCTACGCCTCGCACGAGCCGGCACTCAAGGGGGATTTGACGGCGCTGGAAAACCTGCGCTTCGCGGTGGGATTGAAGCGGCGGCTCAGCACGCACGATTTGCGCGCCAGCCTGGAGCAGACCGGGGTCGCGGCCTGCGCCGATCTGCCGGTGCGCGTGCTGTCGGCGGGCCAGCGCCGCCGGGTCGCCATGGCCCGGGTTCTGGCCATGGGCGCTGCCTTGTGGTTGCTGGACGAGCCCTTCACCAATTTGGACACGGCCGGCGTGGAACTCATGTCGGCATTGCTGCGTTCCCATGTCGAGGGGGGCGGCGCCGCGTTGGTGGTCGCGCATCAGACTCTGGACCTCGGCGTGGATTCGCGGTGCCTGGATCTTGCCTCATGAGCGTCGGGGCGCTGGCCGCTTTCAAACTGATGATGCGGCGTGAACTGTGTCTCAGTTTCCGGCGCCCGGAGCAGCTGCTGCAACCTTTGGTATTCTTTTTGATCGTAACCATGTTGTTTCCCCTGGGATTGAGCCTGCAGCTGTCGCTGCTGCGAGACATGGCGCCGGGTGTGCTTTGGGTGGCTGCACTGCTATCGTCGCTGTTGTCGTTGGACGGGCTCTTCAAGAGCGATGCCGACGACGGCACGTTGGAGCAGCTGGCGCTGTCCGGGCAGGGGCTGACCCTGATCGTGGTCGCCAAAACCCTGGCTCATTGGCTGGTCAGCGGCGCGGCCCTGGTCGTGGTGTCGCCGCTGGTGGGGACTGCGCTCGGGATTCCGGGGAGCGCCTTTGCGACCATGATGCTGAGTCTGGCGTTGGGCACACTGACCTTGAGCTGGTTGGGCGCCATCGGCGCAGGTCTCACGGTGGGGGTCAAACGGGCCAATGTGCTGCTCTCGCTGATCGTATTGCCGCTGGCCATGCCGCTGCTGATTTTCGGCGCCGCTGCGACCGACCGGGCGATTTCGGGAACGAACGCGGTGGGCCCCTTGTATTTTCTGGCGGCGCTGTGCGTCTTTACTTGCACCTTGGCGCCGTTCGCTGCGACGGCGGCATTGCGCATTACCTTGGAATGACGGCGGATTACTCATGTGGACTTGGTTCTATAAGCTCGCCTCACCACCCTATGTGTATGGGGTTGCAGCCGCGTTCGTACCCTGGCTGCTGGGCAGCGCCGCGCTTGCCTTGCTGTATGGCCTGATTGCCGGCCTGGCGATCGCACCCCCCGACTATCAGCAAGGCGAGGCCTATCGCATGATTTATGTGCACGTGCCGAGCGCCGTGCTGTCCTTGACCGTGTACACGGTCATGGCGGCCGCCAGTGCCGTCGCGCTCATCTGGCGCATCAAGGTCGGACACGCCGTGGCCGCCGCCGCCGCGCCGGTCGGCGCGTCGTTCACCATCTTGGCGCTGGTCACCGGTTCGCTGTGGGGTCGGCCGATGTGGGGAACCT
>Ga0193726_1001557_pt1 | contig 17751 bp, 14 predicted proteins | sample H2c1metaG_FD_144928 | JGI IMG/M metagenome (GOLD analysis project Ga0193726, IMG submission 144928) | Soil microbial communities from a riparian zone of the East river system, Colorado, United States - H2c1 | ecosystem: Environmental > Terrestrial > Soil > Riparian zone | place: USA: East River... | reverse complement strand
TTGGCCATGATTTTCAGGCGGCTGGTAATGGCATCTTTGAGCCGCAGCGGCGGACTCATCACCGTCGCCAGCTGTCCGTCGATGCGGAACCTCACCCGCATTTCCAACTCGTAAGGCTCGATGTGAATATCGCTGGCGCCTCGCTTCACGGAATCCGTCAAAATCAGGTTCACCAGTTTGATGATGGGCGCTTCTTCCGCGGCTTTTTCCAGCGTCGCGGTGTCCATCTCGGACTCTTCGGCAGCCAGTTCGAGTTCCTGGTCCTCATCGACCAGGTCTTTCATCATTTTGCTGAGTTCTTCGTGGTTGCCGCTGCTGCCGCCATAGAAGCGCGAAATCGCTTCACCAATGGCTGATTCCGACGCCACTACGGGCTCGACATTGAAGCCCGTCATGAACTTGATATCGTCCATGGCGAACACGTTGGTCGGGTCCGTCATGGCAATCGTCAGTACCGAACCCACGCGTGACAGCGGTATCACCTGATACCGCAGCGCCGTTTCCTGGGGAATCAACTTGATAACGTTGGGATCAATTTCATAGAACTTCAGATTGATGGACGGAACGCCGTACTGGCGTGAGAGCACACCCGTAATATCATCATCGGTGATGAAGCCCATCTTGGTCAGGCAGCTGCCGAGCTTCCCACCATTCGAGCGCTGAAACTCCAGCGCCTTGGTAAGCTGGTCCTGCGTGATCAAGCTTTCTTTAATCAGTATTTCGCCCAGACGGACGGACATCCGCAGTACTCCCTACCGGTTTTGCACCTAGCGCCAACGATAACAAATGCCGAACCAGACGGTAGTTAGAATTTCGGGGACCGTTCTGAAATGGCTAATACCTGCCCCGTAGTGCAGGTCGCCAAAACCAGCCCCGCTCCCTTGTCTTGACTTGGGCCAAAGCCGTCGCTATCGTGAGAAGACGTGCCCCGCGAAACTGCCACTCAGCAGCGCATGCCACTATTCGGCTATTCTGCCGCCGAGATGACCAAAATTGCCCGTCGCCGCCGAGTCCGGAGTGCCGCCTGCTGTCTCCGCGCCCGAGCGTCTTCCCGCACCAGCTGATCTCTCATGAGCCGCCTCGATACAAAACAACGTTGGACCCTGGCTGCCGGCGGAATCTGTCTTACCTTTCTTTTGGCAACGGTGTTCACGTTTGGCTCGCTCGATGTTCCCTTCCAGCCCAAAAATTGGCGCGACGCGCTCACCCTTTACGCCGTATCCAGTTTCATCACCGCTGCTCTTCTGGTATTCGGACTCATCCTCATGCGCACGATGCTCCGGCTTTGGGCCGAGCGCAGCAAAGAACAACTCGGCGCGCGTTTCAAATCCAAGATGGTTCTCGGCGCCATGGCCATCTCGCTGCTCCCCATTGTCTTCATGTTTTTCGTCAGCTACTCGCTCCTGAACCGCACTCTTGGCCGTTGGTTTCCGCGCCCCCTGGAAATCGCTTCGGAACAAACTCAAATCATGCTCAACGATTTCGGGCGAGGTCAGATTCCCCGGCTCACCGCTCTCGCAGCGGAAGCGCAAATTCGCTCCGGCAAAGCTCCTGATAAATTTGTGAACGCGGCCATCAGCCTGGGGGCCGATGCCGCCTGGCTCCTCGACAGGCAAGGTACGGTCACAGGTGGAGGAATTCTATGCCCGGACAAAGCAGACGAGCGGCCGAATCCACCTTGCGTGGCGAGCGGCGCTCGCGGCGTTCCGCTGCGGGTAATGCCCAGCGGCATCGAACTATGGCAGGCCGGGCACAATATGTATTTCGCGGCCCGGGTGCCTGCCGCCGGGCTCGGACCAGCCATCGCGCAGGCGGTCGTCGGCTACCGCACCAATCCCAACTTCCTCGACCGCTTCAATCTGATCGAGCAGCAAACGGCCGAATACAACGCGCAAAAACAGAATCTCCGCGCCCTCAAGCGTCAGATGTTGTTGATCCTTCTTTTCTTTACCGTTCTGCTGCTTTTCTCCGTCACCTGGGTGGCGCTGTTTCTCGCCAAACAGGTCACCGTCCCTATCCAGGCCCTGGCCGAAGGCACCCGTGAAATCTCCGGCGGCAACTTCGAATACCAGGTTCCCGAGCAAGCCCATGATGAACTCGGCATGCTCGTGCGTTCCTTCAATACCATGACCCTGCAGCTTCGCGACAACCGCTCGCAAATCGATCAGTTCACGCGCAATCTTCAACAAGCGGTCCAGGAACTCGAACGCCGGCGCCAGCTCATGGAAACCGTTCTGGAAAACGTTCCCACCGGAGTCATCTCGCTCGATGCCCAAGGCGCCATCCTTCGTTCCAACACCGCCGTCACGCACATGTTCAGCCTCAATCCGCCGACCGTCGAAGAACTTCTCGGTTCAGAAGCGTATCGCACCATCCAGTACCTCATGCGCCGCTCGCTGCGCACGGGAGTGGTCTCCCGCGAAATTGAAACCGTGGTCGCCGGCCGCGTTATGCATCTGGCCGTCACGGTCAGCTCTCTCGGCCCGCGTCGCGCCAACGCCGGCTTTGTCCTGGTTCTCGATGACCTTACGGAAATGTTGCGCGCTCAAAAGCTGGCCGCCTGGCAGGAAGTGGCCCGCCGCATCGCTCACGAAATCAAGAACCCGCTCACCCCTATCCAGCTTTCCTCACAACGCCTCTCGCGTTTTCTCGACCGGCGAGATCCCTCGGAAATGCAAAATCCTCGCGATCCGGAATTGACCAATCTCGCGCAGGAGTGCGCCCGCCTTATCGAACGCGAAGTTTCCACTCTCGCGGGTCTGGTAAACGAATTTTCTCAATTCGTCCGCTTCCCCACTGCCAAGCTGGCTTCCACAGATGCCAACTCCGTCGTCCAGGGGGCGGTGGAAGTTTTCTCCGGCCGCCTTGACGGCATCGCCCTGAAATCCGTGTTCGCAGAAAATCTCCCGCTCATTCGCGCCGACGAAGGCCTCCTGCGCAGCGTCATCGTCAACCTCATCGACAATGCCGCCGAAGCACTTGAGAACTCGGCTCTCCGCGAAATCCTGGTCTCCACTTGCAATCATCCGGAATCAGAAACCGTGGAAATTTCCGTCGCCGATACCGGCCACGGCATCTCCCCGCAAGACAAAGACAAACTCTTTCTTCCCCACTTCTCGACCAAAGACCGCGGCACCGGTCTCGGCCTGGCTATCGCCGCTCGCATCGTCGCCGAACACGGCGGCACCATCCACGTCGAGGACAATCACCCGGCCGGTTCCCGCTTCCTCGTGGAGTTGCCCGCGCTCGTCGAAGTCCCTGCTCTTGATCCCATCCCCCACTAACCGTCACCGCCCCCCAGTCTGTATCTGTGGCGCCCGGCGTGTTCGCTGTCCCCCGGCGCACTCCCGCCTACGTCTTCCGGGCCCCGGCGAAAATCTCCACCAGCCGCGCGGCGATCATTTTTTCCTCCCCGTCCTTCAACTGCCAAACTGCAAACCCAAAACTATTCGGGTCGCGCACCCGTCCGTGACGTTCGCTGTGATGCTCCTCCGCCTTGGCATTCGGATCCCTGCCCCGCATCCCGCTGGCGCCTGCCCCCATACTCCCGATCCCAATCGGCCGCGTGTCTGCCAGCTTCTGCATCACTTCGGCCCCGGTAAGGTTCAGCTTCGCCGGGTCCAGCTGCCAGCTGTAGCGCGGCGTAACATTGCCGAGCGCCTGCGGATTAAACTCCCGCGGCAGCGCCGTCACTCCAAACTTCCGCACCGCGTCGGTAATCATCTGCGCACGCGCATCGTAGCTCCGCAGAATCGCGTCATAATCCTGATTCACAAAAATTTCCAGGGCCTTCAGCAAACCGAAAATCGTTTCCTTCCCCACCTTGCAGCACCGTCCGATGCGATCTTCCTGCGGGCTCATATTCATCAGCGAGTAGCGAATCAAATCTTCTTTGCCAAGCAACACGCCCGACGCCTGCGGCCCGCAAATATCTTTTCCGCCGCTGAACGTCACCATATCGAACCCCATCGCCGGATACTCCCACAACCGCTCTTTTGGCGGCACGTCGGCCGACGCGTCGTTGAACGTGTAGATGTTGTGCGCCTTGGCAATCTCCACCGTCTCCGCCCCACTCACTTTTCCTTTATCCGACAGAATATTCGTAAAGTGAATCGCCACGGTCTTCGGGTTAATCGCCGCAATCATCTCTTCGCGCGTCTCGACCTCCACCAGTTTCGCTCCCGTTTGCCGAATCTGATGGTCAAACGGATAGCGGTGGCTCTTCTGAATAATGACTTCGTTGCGCGGAAACTCACTCACATCCGGAATCGCGCGCATGCGCGGCTCCAGGTCTTCGGTCATCATCGCGGCGTAACCCACGACCATCGCCGCCGCTGCACCAGCCGTCACCAGCCCGGTATACCCCGCCGGCGATTTGCACAATTTTGCAATAAATTTCCCTGCCGCAATCTCCAGTTCATCGATTAAAACAAAATGCTCATTCCCCCGGCGAATCAGTTCCATGACCTCCGGCTTCATCACCGAGCCGCCAATCACCGTCAGCGTCCCGTTAATGTTCACAAGCGGCGTCACCCCCAGCTCCGCGTAAATGTCGCCCGTCGAGCCCAGCCCGGACGGAATGGGCACAATCGCATGCCCATCGAGACCCCGCGCAGGCGCCTTGTTGCGTTTCCCGAAAATCCCGGCCGCTTCCAGCCTGTCGGTCGCCAGCAGTCCGCCACTCAGCGTCCCGAGCGCCGCCAAAAATGATCGCCTGCTCCACTCAAATTTCAAATTCATCTCCAGTTTCCTTTCGCGAACACCCGACTATTTCTTCGTCGTCTTGCGGCAATCGGCCCTTCCGCTGCGCAATTATTTTTCCGCCGCCGGAGCCCCCGCGTCCAAAACCCGCGCGCTGCCAACAATCTCGAGCAACGAATCCCCCGGAATCCACTCCACCGCCATGCACGCCCGCGAGGGCGCCTTCCCGGCCGAAAAATAGGTCCCGTAGATTTTGTTGAGCGCGTCGTACTGCGCCTTGTGCGCCTCAAAGCGCGCCTTGCCCGTCGGCGTCACCACTCCGTCGGCCAGCGGCAAGCACAAGAACACCTCCAGATGAATGATACTGTCCATCGACGAGCCGGCCCGCTCGACCGATCTTTTGAGCGCATCCATGGTCCGCGTCACGTGCTTCTCAAACGCATCCGTCACGAGTACATGATCATCCTTGGGATACCCGTCATTGGCTCCCGTTCCCGAAAAATAATAGATCCCGTTATGCACCCGGTTACTCCCGCCCGGCCGCCGCGTAGCATCCTCCCGCGCCGGCCCCTGGCCAGCAGGCGGCGGAGCGGTGCCGGCCTGCTCGGCAAATAGTTTCGGCGTTCCGGTCACCACCGCCGCCAGCGCCGCCAGCCTACCAAAAAATCTTCGCCGCGTATCACCCACCATAAATCGCTCCTCTCGCCGTCCGAGCTACTGCGCGCCCGCAGAGCCAACAACCGCAGCCCGGTACCGGGCGACCCGGATTCGCCCTCGGGTCTCGGCGGATTATGCCACATCACCCGATTTCCCCCGGCCCCCTTTCTTGTGCCGGGCGAACCGGCCGCGCGCCAAGCACTTTGCCTCTTCCGCCCCAATGCGTTAACTTGGAATCCGCCAAACTGTCTATGCCACCGCACCCGCACATCCTCATCGTCGACGACGAAGCTGGCATTCGCGAATCCCTGTCCTCCATCCTCGAGGACGAAGGCTACCTCGTCGATTCGGCCGGATCGGCCGAAGAAGCTCTCGATCGCGCCGCCCACGGCGATTTTGAAGTGGTTCTCCTCGACGTGTGGCTCCCGGGCATCGACGGTCTGGAAGCCCTCAGCCGCCTGCAAGCCCTGCCCCACCCACCGGCGGTCATCATGATCTCCGGCCACGGCACGATTGAGACCGCCGTCCGTGCCACCAAACTCGGCGCCTTCGACTTCATCGAAAAGCCGCTCTCGCTCGATAAAATTATTGTTCTCGTGCGCAACGCCATCCAGCAGCGGCGCCTCGAAGAAGAAAATCTCCGCCTTCGCGGCGAACTCGGCCATCGCTACCAGGTCATCGGCGACAGCGTCCCCATGAAGGCCATGCGTCAGCAAATCGCCGTCACCGCGCCCACCAACGGCCGCGTCCTCATCTACGGAGAAAGTGGCACCGGCAAAGAGCTTGTCGCGCGCGCGCTGCATGCCGCCAGTCTGCGCAGCAAAGCCACGTTTGTCGAAGTGAACTGCGCCGCCATTCCCGAAGAGCTGATTGAATCTGAAATGTTCGGTCACGTCAAAGGAAGTTTTACCGGCGCCTCGGAAGACAAGATCGGAAAGTTTCAGATGGCCGACGGCGGCACTCTGTTTCTTGACGAAATCGGCGACATGAGCCTGCGCACGCAATCCAAGGTCTTGCGCGTACTGGAAGAGCAGCGCTTTGAGCCGGTCGGCTCCAATCAAACCGCCAGCGTCGACGTTCGCGTGATCGCCGCCACCAACAAAAATCTTGAGGACGAAATCGTCAAGGGCGCCTTCCGCCAGGATCTTTTCTACCGCCTGAACGTAATTCCCTTCTTTGTGCCGCCGCTGCGCGATCGCAAGGAAGACATTCCCACCATTTCAAGGTATTTCCTGAACGAATTCAGCGCTGAATACGGCAAGAAAACCCGCGAACTCAGCGATGCCGCCATCGAGATTCTGCTCCGCTATCCCTGGCCCGGAAACGTCCGCGAGCTCCGCAACCTGGTGGAGCGCCTGGTCATCGTCTGCCCGCAAGCGCGCATCGAGCCGCATCACCTGCCGCCTGAACTTTTTCGCGGGGCATCGGAAAGTCCCCAGCAACCGTACTCCACGCTGCACGAAGCGCGCAGCGCCTACGAACGGGAATTCATCCTGCGCAAACTCCAGGAGCATCGCTGGAACATGACGCAGACGGCCTCCTCGCTCGGTCTTGAACGCAGCCATCTCTACCGAAAAATGAAAGCCCTGGGCATCGCCTCCCCCGACTAGCGCCGCACCCTGAAATCAGCGCCCCGTGACAAGATCGCCGCCAGGCGCCGGAGACCTTGCAAAATAGTCGGTACGGTAGCGTACGTTTCGTGTAGAATGCCCGCAACTCGCGCTTGCCTTTGCGGATCCTTAAGGACTGGCGGCTATCCTTGGGGCGGCCCTACCGCGGTGCCTCACGCTCGGCACATCTTCCTGTCTCGTATCATGCCCGGTGTCCGTGCCGGAGCCTAGAGAGAGTTACGGACGGAGCCCTGCCATGAGACCCCTGCGCGCGATGGTGTTTCTCTTTTTGTTTTTTGCTACCTGTGTGGTTGCGCAAGAAACCGCGCTGCTGGAAACGCCCAAGGCGAATCTGGTTTCGCCGGCGCGCTCCCCGTTTACAGCCGGACGGATTTCACCGCTCGCGCAGTCGCGATTGCTGTTTCCGCACAACTGGATTCGCGGCTACAGCGATTTTGAGGTTGCGCCCTCGCACAACGAACCAGATCTCGGCCGCTGCGCTTTTCCGCAGCCGGCCGCTTCTGGAGGAATCAATTCAACGTGCACGGCCTACGCCCGCTGGATGATCAGCGGGTACGTCGAGATGCAACCGTTTGGGCGCACCCTCGCTCGTCATATTTTTCTGTTTTTCCAACCGCGAATTTCCCTGGGGAGAAATATCCCCCAGATGAGCTACCTCGGCTCGATGGAACCAATCGCGTTTGAGCGGTCGATCGGCATCGGCATTCAGCTGACACGTAATCTGCAGTTGCGGGCAACGCAGCATCAAGTGGACTACCTCGGCCGCTACGCCAAATCGCTCGGTCCGGCCGACTTGGGAACCACCGGGCCGTACGGCTTGTACGCCACCGTCGGAGTGCGCTGGTCGTTCGGCGGCTACGGGCAGGCGGGCAACACGCAGTAGTTCCCGGCGTCGGTGGTACCCGGAACGGGCCCCGGGGCCGAGGCTTCGCTCATTCTTCGAGGTCGCCTTCGTCTTTTTTGTGTTTTTCGCCGAGTTCTTCGAGCTGGAAGTGCCAGTCGAGTTCGCGGACTTTTTGCGGGCTTTCGCGCCAGTCGGGAGAGACCTTCACGAACAAGCCGAGATAAACTTTTGTACCGGTAATTTTTTCCAGTTCTTTCCGCGCTTCGGTCCCAATCTTCTTGAGCACTTCCCCTTTGTGCCCGATCAAAATCTTTTTCTGCGAATCTCGCTCCACATTCAGTACGGCTTCAATGCGGGTCAAGGTCGGCAACTCCTCGTACTTCTCAACAATCACCGCGAGCGCGTAAGGGACTTCGTGATACATCACCTGAATCGCTTTCTCGCGCACAATCTCAGCCGCAAGAAATCTCTCCGGCTGATCGGTCACCTGGTCCAGTGGAAAGTAGGCCTCGCCTTCCGGCAACTCCTTCAGGATGGCGGCCTGCAGTTCGTCGAGGCCTCCGCCCTTCAGAGCGGAAATGGGAACGATGGCGGCAAACTCATAAGCCTCGTTGAAGGCTTCAATCAACGGCAGCAACTTCTGTTTCGGCACGCGATCCACTTTGTTCAGGGCCAGAATCGTTTTGCCCTCAAAACGCTGGGCCCGATCGAGAAGCAGAGGATCGGCGTGGGGATGGGTTCGGCTCGCGTCCACCATGAGCAGCAAAACATCGATGCCTTCAACAGCCGCGGAGACCTCACGCATCATCTGCCTGCCGAGCGCCGTTTCCGGATCGTGCAATCCCGGCGTATCGATAAAGACCATTTGTCCTGCGGTGGTCGTCACTATCCCTTGAATCCGGTTGCGGGTGGTCTGCGGCTTGGCCGTCACAATGGCAATCTTCTGCCCCACCAGCTGGTTAACCAGCGTTGATTTCCCGGCGTTGGGCCGCCCCACAATGGCGACAAATCCGGATCTAAATTCATTGGCCAATCTCATTCACCTCAAAGCCGCAGTTTTTTGTGTATATGGATGGTATCGCGTAATGGAACGAATACCCAGACTTCGCCGCTAGATCGCCGTGGCCTCTAGCTCGTGCTTCCGGATGCGCACCCGCAAAACTTTTCGCTGATTGGCTTCGAGTACTTCGAAGCGAAAGCCTTCGAGGTCGACCACGTCTCCCGGCGCGGGCACCTTGCCGGAAACGTGACTCAGCAGTCCGGCAACCGTGGTTACTGCTTCATCCGACTTGTCTCCGAATTTCACGCCCAGAAACTTTTCCACGTCGTCGATGGCCGTGCTTCCCCGCAGCACCAGTCCCCCGCCCGATTCGCGAATCACATCAGGAGCCGGCTGTTTGTCGTTGTAGCCGCTTTCGCCAACAATTTCTTCCACCAGATCTTCGATGGTCACAATGCCCGCAACGGTTCCGTGTTCATCAATCACGACGGCCAAGGGCTGGTTTTTCTGTCTCATTTCCCGCAGCAAATCGGATCCGGCCTTGGTCTCGGGCATGAACAAGACCGACCTTACCAGTTCGCCCACCTTGCGTTTCGGCAGATCGGTGTCGGCTATGTGCAAAAGGTCCTGCGCGTAAACCACGCCGACGATATCGTCGAGCGACCGTCCGTAAACAGGCATGCGCGAAAAGTGGGTTTCTACAAATTTCGCGTGCAGCTCCTCCAGGGTGGATTCGGCCGGAACCGCAACGATATCGGGCCGCGGCGTCATCACCTCGCGCACCCGCTTGTCGCTGAATTCCACCACCTGTTCAATCAAGTCCGCCTGCTCCGGCTCAATAATCCCTTCTTCTTCGGCGGCTTCTACCAGCGCTTCGATTCCCTCTTCGGTGCGCTGCTCTTCGGTGATATCCCCTTGGTGCTCTGAAATACGCGCGAGCGATTCGGCGCCTTCCAGAAATACCCTGATCGGCCAGCCGATCCACATCGCTACCCGAATGAGCGGCAGCAACGGCAGCAACCAGCGCCCGGTCGTGCGATACAGGAGAATATCGGGAATGAAATGCATCAGAATGACAACTTCCAGCGCGAGGAATACGCAAAATTCGATAAACGATTCCCACGTGCCCGGCACAAAATAGACGACCCCGCGCGTCGTCTCCAGGACCAGAAAAGCCAGCCAGAAATGTCCGAGAATTCGAAAAGCGCGCCCGCCGCTGCGCCGATTGATGCGCAACTTCGGCTCGATCTCGGCTTCAAAAATATCCAAATGCTCGTGAACGCGTCCGGTCGTCATGCGTCCCAGTTCGCGGTAGATCAAGGCCAGGTAGGAAAAGATGGGTAACCCTAAAGCGAGAATCACCACACCCAGAGCATAGAGCCATCTAAGGTTTGTCACTGTAGTCCAAGCCGTTGCCGGAATCGGGTTTCGACTCGATCCATTTCGCCGTCATCCGCTTCGTGATCGTATCCCAAGAGGTGCAACACCCCGTGGAGAATCAATATCCGCATTTCGCCTATGAAGGATCTGCCGTGCTTTCTAGCATACCGCCGGGCTGTAGCCGGGGAAATAGCAATGTCTCCGAGCGGCTCGTTCTTCCCCTCCGCCGGCAATCGATTCCTGAGCCGCCCGAGGCGGCGCTGCCCCACAGCAGGAAAGGAGAGTACGTCGGTCGGCTGGTTCCGTTTTCGGTAAACTCTGTTCAGGCGCTGGATTTCCGCGTCACTGACCAAGCGCACCGTAACGTCCGTATTCGGTAGTCGCAGTTCCCGCCGCACACTGGCTAAAAACTGCCGGAGAGCCCGCAAATCCACTTTCACAGTGTTCTGGCGATTCTGCACCGCGTCGCGGTCACCTAACGTGAGGCTCATCCTTCGGGTGGCTTCGCACTCCGCTCCGGCCCCGCGTCCCTCGGCGTTTCCTTGGCCCGCGTCGCGGCGCGTCCGTTGCCGGAATTTCCGCCGCGCTGGGGATGCGCTACATCGTATTCTTCATAGGCACGGATGATCTGCTGTACCAGGTTGTGTCTGACCACGTCCTTCTCGCCAAATTGCAGCACGCCGATTCCGTCAATCTTGCCGCAGACCTCGAGCGCTTCAATCAAGCCGGACTTTTTTCCCATTGGCAGATCAACCTGCGTCACGTCGCCCGTGATCACCGCCTTGGAATTGAATCCTAGGCGCGTGAGAAACATTTTCATCTGTTCGCTGGTGGTATTTTGCGCTTCATCCAAAATCACAAACGAATCATTCAGCGTGCGCCCGCGCATGAAAGCCAGCGGCGCGACTTCAATGATGCTCTTCAGGAGAAAGCTGTCCAGCTTGTCGGCATCGAGCATGTCGTACAAAGCGTCGTACAGAGGCCTCATATAAGGATCAATTTTTTGCTGTAGCGTACCCGGCAAAAATCCCAGACGTTCGCCCGCTTCAACCGCCGGGCGCGCCAAGATAATGCGATTCACCTGCTTGGTTAGCAGGGCGCTGACGGCCATGGCCACGGCGATATAGGTTTTGCCGGTGCCGCCGGGACCGATGCCAAACATCATGTCGTGCTTTTCAATCTCTTCCATGTAGCGCCGCTGGCTCGCATTTTTCGGCGTCACCTGCTTTTTTCCAAACGAGCGGGCGCGTCCCGGCTCAAACATGCCGCGCGGCGACTCATGGGGCTCATCCATCGCCACCCGAATCAGCGCTTTCACTTCGGCCGCAGTAAGCGAGCGCCCGTGCCGCGTGAGATGGTTGTATTCCTCCACAATCTTGACGGCCTGGTCGACGTTCTCCTGCACCCCTTCAATCGTCAGGCGCGCATCATTCAAGTGGGTGCGGATATGCAAAGCCTCTTCGAGCAAACGCACGTTTTCATCGAGCGTTCCGAAGAAAGGCTCAATCTGTCCGGTGATGTGTACGGTACGTCTCATCCAATGCGAAGGTTTGCCTGTTACAGGAACTGGGTGGCCGATGGGATTCCTCCCCACAAACTTGTGACTGGAACAGTCAACGAAGAACTAAATACACCCTACCCGACCACCGCCCCTCGGTCAAGTAAACGGACACGCGCCGCCGTCATCCGGGAATTCTCCCGCCCGTCCCGCGTGCCCGTCGGCCGAAACGGCCAACCCTATTTCTTGTTTTTCAGTGCCGCCTGAATCGCCTGCTCGGCCAAAGGAGCCATGATGGCGTACCCCGCGCGATTAGGATGAAGTCCATCCTCGCTGAGTTCACGCTTAAGCATCCCTTTGTCATCCACCATCTGGGAAAAATAATCCAGGTACACCAGGTGCTTGTCCGCCGCGTACTTCCTGATCCATGCATTGAGCGCGAGAATCTTTTCTGGTGAGCGGTCGACGGTCGCGTCCCACGGCGTGCCATCGGCTCGGTGCCCGTAGCTGCTCACGGGCAGGATCGAGGCCAGCACTACTTTGATGCCATGCACACGCGCCAACTCCGCCATCGAGGCCAGATTCCCTTCGGTCTCGGCAGGGGTCATTGGTCCGGTATTTCCCGCGAGGTCATTGGTGCCCGCCAAAATCACCACGACCCTCGGAGACAGCGCAAGGACATCGGGGCGGAACCGCACCAGCATTTGCGGAGTCGTCTGACCGCCAATTCCGCGGCCCAGGTACGGCTTACCGGGGAAAAATCCGCCCGACTGCGGCGTCTTGGCCCACAAATCGGTAATCGAATCCCCCATGAAGACCGCTCGCTGCTCGTCTTTTGCGGGCGCCGCCACCGTGGCGTTTGCTTCGCGGTATCGCTCGAGATTCGGCCAGTCCTCGAGTTGCGCTTTGGCACGGGAAAGTCGCGCCTGCAGATCTTCTAGCTGCGGGCTGTCGGCCGGACTGCTGGTCTGCGCCTGCGCAGTTACCATCGTGTACGCCACCACCATCGCCAGGAGCGCTGCGCTGCGGCCGATTGCAAATTTGCTCAATTTCATTTTTCCAATCCCTCTTTCGCACAAATAACCAATGAATCCGCACCTTATACCCTCGGCCAGAAAACTTCAACCGGACCGGCTGCGCTTCCCGCGGTCTTTCGCGTGTCGAATCCGTAACCTGCACTCTGGTACGGAAGCTCTATGGACCTAGTCATTCCGTAACGCGAATATGGAACTCGTAACGAACATAAGAATTCTCAAATTGGTTTCGGGGATTGGGAGAGGGTCAACATGACACGGAAATGGATGTTGTTGGGAGCAGTCGCCAGCCTCGCTCTGGCACCAGGGTCGCCCGCAGAAGATCTCGGCAAGTCGGCAGAGCCGGTGGCTCCAGCCAGCGTTACCGGAACGATTACCTGCCACGGTATCTCCAGTGTTCTGATGACCGCCGATCAGGAGCAATCGCTGCCTCTAAAAGTCGTAAAAAAGCTGAGTTGCGGCGACGAAGTCGCAGTGCTTTCTGACGCGGAAGGCTACACCATCAGCATTCGAACCGCCGATGGCCGCACCGGCTACGTGGCGCATATGTTCTTGGCCTTGGCCGAAGCGGGCGCCGCTAAGGTTGCCGCTCTCGTTCCGCAAAACGCCGCGGTTGAAAATGGTGTCGTTCGTTGGCGGTCGGGCAGCGTTGGAAGCGAACAATTTACCGGCGATGGTCTGCTGGTTGAATCCTTGACGGCCAATGGCGTTACAGTGCAGGTCTCCCTCGAGGACACCGGTTGGAAATTCCGCGCCAATGTCGCGGTGGCCAACGAAAGCCAGTCCGCTTTGTTTGTTCAGCCCAAGCGCCTCGCCCTGGAACAACACCTGCCGGCCTTCAAGTCTCTTGCCTATCAGGATGCGGCTCATATGGCCGCGGCCGCCAATCACGAAATTCTTCGCACGAGTGCGTCGGCGGGCCCCGCCTTTGTTGCCCGCAGTCAGCGTTCTTCTTCAGCTGATGCTGGCGTCTACACCGTCTCCTACAAGGTGCCCGTGTATTCCTCTTCGCCGAACTATCTGGCACAGCACCAGGCCGCCGAAGATCAGGCGCGCAACAACAGCCAAGGCACGTTTGCCAACTCCGCTCGCGAAATCAAAGCGATCAGCCTGCACGAGTCCACAATCCAGCCCGGCGGAAAGCTGGCCGGGGCCGTCTGGTTTGAGCGCGAAGCCAAAGCGCAGCAACTTTTGCTGCGGGTGCCGGTCGGCGAGGTGATTTACGAATTCCCGCTGTCCTTCAGTGACAACAAATAAACAATCCCAAAGGACGGAACCGGCTTTCTGAATTCCCCCTCAGAAAGCCGGTTCTTTTTTTCCCCGTGCGGCTGCAACGGACTGCGACCGGCCCTAATCTGCGGGCACGGCCCGGGTCCTTGCCCATTCGCGGATACGCGCGATGTCTTCCGATCGCGTCACACTGAGCGGGCGGGTTGCTCCAATTTCCGCTACCAGAATTTCCGTTGCCAGCTGCTGTTTGTTTTCAAATGCCGTATACAGCCCGGCGACAATCACTTGTTCAATCTCCGCTCCGCTAAAACCCTCGCTCGCCTGAGCGAGCTTCGGCAAATCAAATGCAGCGGCCGCGCGCGCGCGCTTGCCTAAATGCAAGGCAAAAAGTGCCATTCGCGCCTCCGTTTTTGGCAAATCGACAAGAAATATTTCATCAAATCGCCCTTTGCGCAGCATCTCGGGGGGCAGAACAGAAATGTTGTTGGACGTAGCCGCCAGAAAAACGCCGCTTTCCCGATCCTGCATCCAAGTCAGCAGAGTTGCCACCAGTCGCTGGGACAATCCCGCGTCGGCATCGCCGCTCGATCCGGCCGACGCAAACGCCTTCTCAATTTCGTCGATCCATAAAACCATCGGCGACAACTTCTGCGCCAACTCCAGAGCCTTGTCCAGCCGCTTCTCGCTTTCTCCCACAAATTTGTCGTACAACGCGCCGGCATCCAGGCGCGCCAGTTCAAATCCCCATTCTCCGGCGATCGCTCGCGCCGCCAGACTCTTTCCGCATCCTTGGACCCCGGTAATCAGGACTCCTTTGGGTGGCTCCAATCCAAAGTTTCGTCCTTCCGGAGTCAGCGCGCTTTTTCGTTTGGCAATCCACTTTCGCAGCCGGTCGAGTCCGGCCACGTCCCGGAACGAGGAATCTCGCCGCACGGTCTCGAGCAGCCCCGCACTCCGCAACAACTGCCGCTTGGCATCGACCACATCATCGAGTAGTCCTCGATCGATCCGTCGTCGTTCGAGCACGCACATCCGCAACGTGCGAATCGCCTCTTCCTGCGGCAATCCAACCAGGTTTCTTGCCAGTTGGATAGTCCCAGCGGAATCCAGAGCGATGGCCATCTGGTGGCTCAAATTCATCTGCGCCAGCACCGTCTGCACCGCGGGCATCAACTCTTCGGCGCTCGGCAATCCCCATTCAAAAGGAGTTGCTTCGCCCGACAAATCCGCTGGCAGCGTCACCGCAGCTCCGGTGATGACAATCGAGCGCCGCTCTCCTCGAAATTTCTCCGCGAGCTCCCGCAGTCTCCGGCAAACCTTGTCGTTCTCGCAGTAGCGCGCGAAATCTTTCAGCACAAATATCGCGTCGCCATGAATAATGTCCAGGTTCGTCAGTGCCTGCTCCGGGGTCTCCGAATTGTAAAGTGGCGCGCCTTTCATCCGCGCCAGTCCCGTCGTCACGCTCCAGATGTACAAGGGCACATCCAGCCGCGTGGCCACCTCAAAGAGCAGGTTTTCGGCGCGGGATTCTTCCGTGGTCTCGATGGTGATAATGGGATGCCGTGAATTGACCAGCAGCAAGAGTTCGTCCTGCTTATTTTTCTTCGCGGTGACAATGCGCGGGGAGCGCGCCCCTGGGCCCTTACTCGGCCCCAATTCAGTCTGAATTTCGTCCTGTGCGGGCTTCCTCAAGTCGTTTGACAAACTGGTTGGCCTCGTTTAACGTTAGAAGTTTGAGTGCTACACAAAAGGAGCAATAGATGGCAGGTCAGGGTACCAAAGTAAAGAAGAAGAAGAAATCAGTTCTTAAGCGTGCGTCGCAGTCTATTGAGCGCGCAGAGGTTAATCGCGCAAACCGCACCCGCGTCCGCTCCATGATGAGAAAGCTCCGCACTGCCATTACCGCTGGCGACGCCACCGCTTCCGGCAATCTCCTGCACCCGACGCTTTCTGCCATCGACCGCGCCATCACCAAGGGCGTGCTGCACGAGAACACCGGTAACCGCTACAAGTCGCGCCTCACTCTGGCCCACAACGGACTCAAAGCGGCCAAGTAACTTGCTGATTGGTTTTCTCCGGGGACTTTCTGAAGGGCGGCCAGTGGGCCGCCTTTTTTTCTTTCCTTAGCCGGTACGCGGGACCGCCTACCGTGCTGCGCCCTTGCGGTCTCCTGCGCTCAATTCCGCCACCACAAACTCCATCACCGCGCGGGCATCTTCTCCGCCCTTCTTCAACCGGTCATCGGCCTGTTGCAGGGCCCGCAATCCGCCCAGCAATCGCGACTTTGAAATCTTGCGCGCATTCTGGAGCGCCAACTCCGCTTGCTCCGGCCGCATTCCAAGCGCTTTGGCTGCCTGCCAGCCGTTCGTCACGCCACGCACCTCGCTGGCCTCAATCAATTTCCGGTACATCCAGGTCATCGCACCCAGCATCGGCAGCGGCTCTTCCCCGTCCCGCAGCAAGCGATCCAGAAATTCCAGCGCGCGTTGCGACTGTCGGCTGGCCAGCATATCCGCCAGTTCCCACACGGTGGTCTTCTTTTCAGAAATCACCAGCGCGCGGACGTCGTCGCGCCGAATCAATTTTCTCTCGCTAACGTAGGTCGCCAGTTTCACAATCTCGGTCTTCAGCCTCAGCAAATCCGCGGCCACAAATTCCGCCAGATCTTCGGCCGCTCCCGGTGCAAACTCCGCGCCTTCTGCTTTGGCAATTTCTCGTGCCAGCACGACTGCAGTCGCCAGGCGGTCTTCCGCGTTGTCGCCCAATCCCACTTCCACCACCAGCGTCTTGTCTCCCAGCAGTTTTCCGAGTTTCATTCGCTGGTCGAGGCTCGTCGCTTCCAGCACCAGCACCGTAAACGGCGCGGCGTTCCCCAAATACGCCTCCAGCTGGCCGACGGCTTCTTCGCGATTTTTCTCGCCCAGCTTTTCGATGGCCTGCACGTCCTCGAGAAAGACCACTTGCTGCGGCGAAAGCATGGGCAGCGTCTGCGCCTGCTCCAGGGCGGATTGCGTCTCGCCGCGCCCCGCCGAATAGCGCGAAACCGCCCAGGCGCGGGACGCTTCCGGCACGTATTGCTCGATCAGCAGAGCCCTCGACGCGTCGCGCAGATAGGTCTCTTCGCCCAGCAGCAAGAGCGCAGGGATCACCTGTCCCTTTTCCAGTCGTGCGATCAATTCCTCGTGTGTCAACCGCGCCATCCAGGGCCCCCGGCAACAAGATCAATAGTTTTCCGTAACCGCCGCCACCAGTCGAGTCGCAAAATCTTTCGCCACCCGGTCGAGCGCCGGATCCTGCTCTGCAAAAAAGCTGCGTACGTCGGTTGAGATTTCGTACTCGTTGCGGAACAGAAAATTGTCCGTGTGATACAGCACCTTTTCGGAACGAGTCTCGGTCAAAGTGACTTCGCACCTTACCGTTACCAGCATCGTCGTCGCGCGTTGCGTGGTCGTATCAAAAAGCAGGGGAACGGCCTCCAGGCCGACGATCTTCCCGCGTAAAACCGCATCGCCCGCCGCCGGATCCGACGTCACTTTGTACTGGGTCTTGGCAAGAAATTCATGAATGGTGGCCGCCGTCAGCCGTTGTTCGATGCGGTAGCTGGCGGTCTTGTTTTCCAGCGCCGGTACCGCGATCACATGAATGGTCTTCGGCAAAGAGTCGCTTCGCCCCGCAACGTGGTACCCGCATCCGCCCAACCAGACAAACACGGCTGCCGCCGGAAGAAACCACTGGCTCGAAAATCTCACGAAATCATCTCCGCTAGTTTCACCGCG
>Ga0193726_1001556_pt1 | contig 17756 bp, 23 predicted proteins | sample H2c1metaG_FD_144928 | JGI IMG/M metagenome (GOLD analysis project Ga0193726, IMG submission 144928) | Soil microbial communities from a riparian zone of the East river system, Colorado, United States - H2c1 | ecosystem: Environmental > Terrestrial > Soil > Riparian zone | place: USA: East River... | reverse complement strand
TCACCACGATGCAGCGACGCACCTCGGCGGTGAGCGTGTTCAGCCGGTGATAGGCCTCCGAGAGGGTGCGGCCCAGCGTGGTGACGCCGTGGCCGACCAGCACGATCGAATTGGTGTCCTGGATGAAGTCCGCGACACTGCTCACGTCGGCCTCGACATCGACATGGGCGGGCACGAAATGCACCGGCTTGCCCAGCACGAAGGGCGGATCGAGCGACAGCACGTTGAACTCATGCGGCGCGCCCGAACCGAGCAGCGCGATGATGGCGTCGTCGTGCACATGGATGGTGGCGCCGATGTCGGGCCGCAGGCGCAGGATCTCGCGGCTGAGATTGTGGCCGACGCTGGTCATGCGCTCGCCCCACACGATGCGGCTGGTCGGCACATCGGTGATGACGATGTTCTCGAGCTCCATCTCCTCGAGCGAGATCTCGGCATGCTTGGTGTAGGCGAGCCCGTGCGGGAAATCGGGATGCGGCACGCGCATCACCATGTTGCCCAGCGTGTTGTGGACGTAGCCGCGGCCGGCGACGAGGCGGGCATATTTGATGAACTGGCGGCCGATGGCGGGATCGAAGGTGACTGGTGTCGGCATGGCGTTGTTTCCTCCCGGCGCCGCTGAGTCTACCAGACAATGGTCGCTGCCGTGAGCTTCGCTACGCCAGCGGCAGCGCCGTCGCCTGCTTGACCGGCCGCAAGGCGAACGAGCTCCTGATCTGGGCGATGCCCACGATCTTGGTGAAGTCCATGACGAAGCGCTCGTAGGCTTCGAGGTCGGGCACGACGACGCGCAGCAGGTAGTCGCTGTCGCCGGTCATCAGGTAGCACTCCATGACCTCGGGCCGCGCCGCCGCAGCGCGCTCGAAGGCCTGCAGCGCCTTCTCGACCTGGGTGGTGAGCGAGACGCTCATGAAGACGTTGACCGAGAGCCCGACCGACTTGGCGTCGAGCTGGGCGGCATAGCCCTTGATCACCCCCGCCTCCTCGAGCGCCTTGACCCGCCGCCAGCACGGCGAGGAGGACAGGCCGACCTGTTCGGCGAGGTCGGCATTGCTCAGCCGGCCGTCCCGCTGCAGCCGCTCGAGAATGCGTCGATCGATGGCGTCCAGGGAGATCATTGCGTCAAACCGCCAAATGGAGGATGAATCTACCCTATACAGCCGGTTTGGACGTCCAAACGCAAGGACCTTCCAACGCCTGAGGCGTATGCCCATGGCCATGACCACGATCGCCCCGGTCCAGGAGTTAAAAGGGCAACGTCTGCGGCTGCTGCGCGAGTTCGAGCGCAAGGTGCTGTGGCTGAGCGCCTGGACCGTCCATCACGCCAACCACATCCGGCCCAACCGCGACGGGATCAAGGTGGGCGGCCACCAGGCTTCGTGCGCCTCGCTGGCGACGGTGATGACGGCGCTCTATTTCTCCGTGCTGCGGCCCGAGGACCGCGTGGCGGTGAAGCCGCACGCCTCGCCGGTGTTCCACGCCATCCAGTACCTGTTCGGCAACCAGACGCGCGACAAGCTCGAGCGTTTCCGCGCGCTGGGCGGCGCGCAGTCCTATCCCTCGCGCACCAAGGACGTCGACGACGTCGATTTCTCGACGGGCTCGGTGGGGCTGGGCGTCGCCATGACGCTCTTCGCCTCGCTGGTGCAGGACTATGTGCGGCTGAAGAACCTGGGCGACGCGGAGCGCCCGACAGGTCGCATGGTGGCGCTGGTCGGCGACGCCGAGCTCGACGAAGGCAACATATTCGAAGCGTTGCTCGAAGGCTGGAAGCACGACGTCCGGAACCTGTGGTGGGTGATCGACTACAATCGCCAGAGCCTCGACGGCGTGGTCAACGACCGCCTGTTTGGCCGCATCGGCGAGATGTTCGAGCTGGTCGGCTGGCGTGTCGTCACGCTGAAATACGGCAAGCTGCTGGAGACGGCCTTCGCCCAGCCCGACGGCGATCACCTCAGGCAGTGGATCGACGACTGCCCCAACTCGCTCTACTCGGCGCTGGTGTTCAAGGGCGGCGCGGGCTGGCGCGAGGCGCTGACGCGCGACCTCAACCAGTATCCCGGCATCCGCCGCATCCTCGAGCAGCACGACGATGCGGCGCTCCATCGGCTGATGACCAACCTCGCCGGCAACGACATGCAGGCCGTGCTCGATGCCTTCGAGGGCGTTTCAGACGACAAGCCGACCTGCTTCATCGCCTACACCATCAAGGGCCAGGGCCTGCCCTTCGCCGGCCACAAGGACAACCATTCCGGCCTGATGACGCTCGACCAGATGGCGAGCTTCAAGAAGGGCATGACGATCGAGGACGGCCAGGAGTGGGACAAGTTCGCGGGACTTTCCGCCAAGCCCGACGAATTGCAGGCCTTCATCGCTGGCGCGCCGTTCAACACCGCAGGACGCCGCCGCACGGAGGCGCGCGTGGTGGCGATCCCGGCCGCGCTGCCGCGGCCGACCGACAAGAAGTCGAGCACCCAGGAAGGCTTCGGCAAGATTTTAAACGCCATCGCCGCCGAGGACAGCGAGCTCGCACGGCGCATCGTCACGACGTCGCCCGACGTCACGGTCTCGACCAATCTCGGCCCGTGGGTCAATCGCCGCGGCCTGTGGGCCCACACCGAAGCCGAGGACGTGTTCCGCGAGCTGAAGGTGGTGTCGGCCCAGCTCTGGCGCAAGACGCCGCGCGGCCAGCATCTCGAACTGGGCATCGCCGAGAACAACCTGTTCATCCAGCTCGCCGCCATGGGCCTCAGCCACCAGATCTTCGGGGCGCGCCTGCTGCCGATCGGCACGCTCTACGATCCCTTCATCGCCCGCGGCCTCGATGCGCTGAACTATGCCTGCTACCAGGATGCGCGCTTCATGATCGTGGCCACACCGTCGGGCGTGACCCTGTCGCCCGAAGGTGGCGCGCATCAGAGCATCCATACGCCGCTGATCGGCATCGGCCAGCCCGGATTGCTGAGCTACGAGCCGGCCTATGTCGACGAGCTCGCGGTGCTGATGCGGCACGGGCTGGACTACATGCAGCAGGACAAGGGCGGCTCGGTCTATCTCCGGCTCTCGACGCGCAGCCTGCCGCAGCCGCAGCGCACGCTCTCGCCCGCGCAGGAGGCCGATATCGTGTCGGGCGGCTACTGGTATGCAGCGCCTGAAGCCGGCGCCGATGTTGCCATCATCGCCATGGGTGCCGTGACGCCCGAAGCCATCGCCGCGCATGAGAGCGTGGCGCGCGATTTCGCCGGTGCCGGTCTCCTCGTGCTGACCTCGCCCGACCGCCTGCATGCCGACTGGCTGGCCGCCCAGCGCAACCGCGGCCGCACCGTGGGCCGCGTCGACAAGGAGCCGAGCCCGATCGAACGGCTGCTGGCGCCGCTGTCGCGCGACGCGCGGCTGGTCACTGTCCTCGACGGCCATCCGCTGGCGCTTAGCTGGCTGGGCTCGGTGCGCGGCCAGCGGGTCGTGCCACTCGGCATCGAAAGCTTCGGCCAGTCGGGCGACATCCCCGACCTCTATCGCACGTACAAGCTCGACACCGCGGCGATCGTCGATGCGGTGGCGCGGTCGATCGGCTGACGTTTTTTGGCGTCCTCTCCGCCCGCGCAGCGGGGGGAGAGGAAGGGGACCCACGCGTAAGCGCGGGGTAGGTGAGGTGGGTCTTCGTCTCGCCTGCACACATCATCACTGGTGAGGCACCACCTCACCCTCCCATTGCTTCGCAATGGGCCCCACCCTCTCCCCCGCTTCGCGGCGGAGAGGGAATCTGAACGAAGCGCGCCGCTTGCCTGATCCCTTGACCTCAACCGCCTGAGGCTCGACTTTCGCGCCCATGGCGCTCGACGTTCCGCCCGGCTACCGGGCCCTCAAGGAAGCCGATGTCGCCGCCTATCTGGCGGGCGTCCCGGTCGTTGCGGACAGCCTCGGCGGCAAACCGGCGGACTGGAAGGTCCGCGAAGTGGGCGACGGCAATCTCAACCTGGTCTTCGTGGTCGAAGGGCCCAAGAGCGGCGTGGTGCTGAAGCAGGCGCTGCCCTATGTGCGGCTGGTCGGCGAGAGCTGGCCGCTGCCGGTGCGTCGCGCCTTCTTCGAGCACCAGGCGCTCAGCGCGCAGCGCGCAGTGGTCCCGGCGCACGTGCCCAAGGTCTTCCATTTCGACGAGACCCTGGCGCTCACCGTGATGGCCTACCTCACCCCGCACATCATCCTGCGCAAGGGCCTGATCCGCGGCACGGTCTATCCCAAGCTCGCCGACCATATGGCGACCTTCATGGCGGAGACGCTGTTTGCGACCTCCGACCTCGGCCAGCCCGCCGCCTCGAAGAAGAAACACATGGCGCTGTTCTGCGGCAACACGGAGCTGTGCAGGATCACCGAGGACCTGGTCTTCACCGATCCCTGGCGGGTGGCCGAGGCCAACCGCTGGACCAGCCCGCAACTCGACCTCACCGCCGCCTCGGTGCGCGCCGACGGGCCGTGGAAGCGGGCGGCGCAGGAGTACAAGCTGAAATTTCTAGGCGAGGCGCAGGCACTGATCCATGGCGACCTGCATTCCGGCTCGATCATGGTGACCGAATCGGAGACCTATGCCATCGATCCGGAGTTCGCCTTCTACGGCCCGATGGGCTTCGACGTCGGCGCCCTGCTGGGCAACCTCTACCTCGCCTTCTTCGCCCAGAGCGGCCACGAAGCCAAGGCCGGTGCGCGCGACGACTACCGCGGCTGGATCCTGTCGACTGCCGAGCAAGTCTGGACACTCTTCGACCGGCGCTTCCGCGGCTTGTGGAACACCCGGCATCGCGGCGAAACCTTCGCACCCGGGCTGTTCGCGGAGGGCGCCGGCCCGGCCGCGCTCAAGGAGGCGCAGGATGCCTATATGCGCCGCCTGTTCGTCGAGTCGCTGGGCTTCGCCGGCTGCAAGATGACGCGGCGCATCCTCGGGCTGGCCCATGTCGAGGACCTCGAGAGCATCGCCCAACCCGACCTGCGCGCGGAATGCGAGAAGCGGGCGCTCAAGCTTGCCCGCGCCTTCATGGTAGAAGGACAGGGCTTCGCCGACATCCGGGCGGCGAGTGACGCGGCACGCGCCTTGCAGCGCGAGACAGTGAAGTGAGACGCTAACGTGAGAGTCGACGGCAAACCCTACCGCACCATCTGGCTCGGCGCCGACGGCACGACCGTGCAGGCGATCGACCAGACCCTGCTGCCGCACGCCTTCGTCGTGCGCGATTTCAAGACCATGGAGGACGCCGAGCGCGCCATCCGCACCATGATCGTGCGCGGCGCGCCGCTGATCGGCGCCGCCGCCGCCTACGGCATGGCACTCGCCATGGCGGCCGATCCCTCGGACGCCATGCTGGCGCGCGCCTACCAGGTGCTGCTCGCGGCGCGACCTACGGCCGTCAACCTGCGCTGGGCGCTCGACGATCTGCGCGCTTTGCTCGGGCCGCTGCCGCCGGCCCGGCGGCGCGAGGCCGCCTACCGGCGCGCCGCCGAGATCTGCGACGAGGACGCCGAGATCTGCCGGCGCATCGGCGAGCATGGCCTGGGCGAAATCCGCCGCCTGAAACCCCGCGGCGATCGCATCAATGCGCTCACCCATTGCAATGCCGGCTGGCTCGCCACCGTCGACTGGGGCACCGCCCTGGCGCCGATCTATCAGGCCCACAATGCCGGCATTCCCATCCATGTCTGGGTCGACGAGACGCGGCCGCGCAACCAGGGCGCCAGCCTCACGGCCTGGGAGCTCGCCAAGCACGGCGTGCCGCACACCGTGATCGCCGACAATGCCGGCGGCCACTTGATGCAGCACGGTCGGGTCGATTTCTGCATCACCGGCACCGACCGCACGACGCGGCGCGGCGACGTCTGCAACAAGATCGGCACCTACCTGAAGGCGCTGGCGGCGCACGACAACGGCGTGCCGTTCTATGTCGGCCTGCCCTATCCCAGCATCGACTGGACGATCGCCGACGGCCATCGCGACATCCCGATCGAGGAGCGTCACGCCGACGAAGTCTCGCGCATCACTGGACGGACCTCCTCGGGCGAGATCGTGACGGTCGACGTGCTGCCCGAGGGCAGCCCGGCCGCCAACCCCGCCTTCGACGTCACGCCGGCGCGACTGGTCACGGCGCTGATCACCGAGCGCGGCGTTTGCGCCGCGAGCGAAGTCGGACTCCTGTCGCTCTATCCCGAACAATCGCGGGCGGCGTGAACGTCCCACCCGCGACCCGGGCCACCATCGGCCTCGGTTTCACGCAGATCGTGGGATGGGGCACCACCTTCCTGATGCCCTCGGTGCTGGGCCGCCGCATGGAAGACTCGCTCGGCATCCCGAGCGAGATCGTCTTCAGCGGCATCACCGTGATGTTCGCCGTGGGCGCGATCTGCTCGCCCCGCGTCGGCCGACTGATCGACCGCACCGGCGCGCGCACCATCATGGCGTCCGGTTCGGTGGTCTACGCGCTGTCGCTCGCGGCGCTCGCCTTCTCGCAGGGCCTCGTCACCTACCTGCTGTGCTGGGCGGGCCTCGGCATCGCCTCGACCCTGGCGCTCAGCACGCCGTCCAGCATCGCGATCGCCCAGGTCGCCGGACCGGCCGCGCGGCGGGCGATCGGCATGCTGGCCATCATCGGCGGTTTCGCCTCGACCGTGTTCTGGCCGCTGTCGGGCGCGCTCGACGTCGCCGTGGGCTGGCGCGGCACGCTCCTGGTCTATGCCGCCATTCATCTCTTCGCCTGCGCACCCATCCATCTCCTGGTGCTGCCGAGCCGGCCTCCCACCCATCATCTTTCGGCCGCCGCCGCGCCCGTGCCGACCGGCGTGCCGCCCGAGGTCCGCTCGCGCGCCTTCCTGCTGCTGTCGCTGACGCTCTCGACCGGCGCCTTCGTGTTCACCGGTGCCATGGTGCACATGATCGAGATCTTTCGCGGGCTCGGGCATCCTGCCGCCTCGGCGGTGCTGCTGGCTTCGCTGATCGGCCCGGCCCAGGTCACCATCCGCCTGTTCGAGCTGCTGTTCGGCCACCGCTATTCGATCATGAATTCCGCCGTGGTCGGCTCGGCCATGCTGCCTTTCGCCCTGGGGCTGGCGCTCCTGGCCGGCGGCAACTTCGCCGTGGCGGTGGTCTGCATCGCGGCCTACGGCACGTCCAACGGCCTGAAGGCGGTGCAGCGCGCCACCCTGCCGCTCGCCCTGTTCGGCCGCAGCCAGTTCGGCGCCTATATGGGCCGGCTTGCCCTGCCGCAGGGCATCGTCTCGGCGGCCGCCCCGCCGGTGGTCGCCGCCGTGCTGAGCTATTTCGGCGCGACCGGCGCGCTCTGGCTCACCTTCGTCGCCGGCACCGCCTCGCTCATCGCCATGATCCTGCTGGCACGCCTGGCGCGGACAGTGCGTTGAGAAGGCGGAAACAGGATCAGCGCTTGGCCAAAAGGTCGATCTCGACCATGGCGCCGCGCGCCAGGCCGGTGACGCCGATGCAGGTTCGCGCCGGCCGCCGATCCGGCGGGAAATAGCCCGCGTAGACGGCGTTCATGCGGCCGTAGTTGGCCTCGAAATCGGTGATGTAGATGCGTGCGCAGACCACGTGCTCGAGGCCGAGCTTGAGGCCGGCCAACACGATCTTGAGGTTCTCCATCACCCGCACCGTCTGGCCCTCGATGTCGGGCGCCAGCGGCCTGGCGTCGTCGTCGGGATGGGTCGGCATCTGGCCGGTGACGAAGCACCAGCCATCGACCTCGACGGCATGGCTGAACGGCGCGACCGGAGTCGGCGCGCCGGACGGAATGAAAAAAAGCGGTGCATTCATGGGTTCTTCATTCCGTCGTTGGATCCGCGCACCATAGACACCGGCCGGATCGCCGCAAACCGCGACGATCGCCCGTGACGTCGCCTTGACCGCGCCGTCAAAGAAGGGGAGCGTTTGCCATGGTTGGCACGATGATCCGGAAGAATCCTCTCTCCGCCTTCCCTGCGTATTCGCCCATGGGAAGCCGACCGAGATGCTGAGGGCATTTGCCATCCTGCTGTCCTGCCAGCTCGCCGGCGAGATGATAACGCGCGCGCTGGTGTTGCCTTTGCCGGGGCCGGTCATCGGCCTGATGATCCTGGTCATGCTGCTGTTCGCGGTCGAACGCCGTCATCTGGTCGACACCTCGACGGTCGATGGGACATCGCTCGGAAAAGTATCAAACGGCCTGCTCGCCGTGCTCGGCGTCCTGTTCGTGCCGGCGGGCGTCGGCGTCATCCAGAATCTCGGCCTGCTCAGCGAGTATGGCGCGGCATTGGCCGCCACCCTGGTCGTTTCGACCGTGTTGACGCTCACGGTCACCGTCTGGGTGTTCGTCGGCGTCTCGCGCCTGATCGAGCGCGAAAGCTAGTATGGGCGCGCCCGTTGCCCTCTGGGTCTACCTCTCGACCACGCCGCTGCTCTGGCTCACTCTCACGGTCGTGATCTGGCTCTTCGCCGACTGGCTCGCGCAATCGTCCGGGCGCAATCCCCTGGTCAATCCCGTGATGATCGCGATCGCGATTGTCTCCGCCATCCTCCTGGCGACCGGCACCTCCTACGGCACCTATTTCGACGGCGCGCAGTTCGTCCATTTCCTGCTCGGGCCGACCACCGTGGCCATCGCTATTCCCCTGTACAAGAATTGGCCGATCGTCCGCCGCAAGGCGTTGCCGATGCTGGCGGCATTGATTGCGGGAACCGCGACGTCGATCTTTTCGGCCATCGCCGTGGCGGCGGCGTTCGGCGTGCCGCGCGCCGTGCTGATTTCACTCGCCCCCAAATCGGTCACCGCACCTGTCGCCATGAGCCTTTCCGAGAGCCTGGGCGGAATCCCCGCCTTGACGGCGGTCCTGGTCGTCTTCACCGGCGTCCTGGGCGCCGTCATCGTAACGCCCCTGATGAATGCGATGGGATTGCGCGACTACGCGGCGCGCGGCTTTGCCGCCGGTCTCGCCGCGCACGGGATCGGAACGGCGCGGGCCTTCGTGGTCGATCCGGTGGCCGGCACATTCGCCGGGATCGCCATGGGGCTGAGCGCCATTCTCTCTTCGCTCCTCATCCCGGTAATCGTCCGCCTGCTTTTCCCCACGGCTTGAGCCGGCAAAATTCTCCGCCGCGTTGCACCATCGGCGCCAAGCGCCGCACGGCTGCGCCATGCCGAGGGTCGGGACAGACGTCGCATTTTTCTCAGGTAAAATTAGGACGCTGCCTACCGCCGACCTTGCTCGCTCCTGACAGACCGGCTCTTCAGCCACCTCCGCCGCGTGATCGGCGCGCTCCAGTCGTTGCGCAGCGGACAGTCGAGCCCCAGCGCCGCCCGCCGCCGGCTCACGAAGGGGACGCTGAAGCGCAGGCCCGTCGCCGCCTCGATCTGCGCCGCGATCTCGCTGTTGGTGTAGTGCTGGGCATTGCGGCGCAGGATCTCGCTGCAGCGCTCGTTCCACACGGGCTTCCATACCATCACCACCTCCTGCCCTTATGCTGTTGTTCCCGCGTCATGGCGGCGCCCGCCCGCCCGGCGCCCGCCGTGGCATCTTTGTGGCAAGGCGCGACTGTCCACAGGGCCGGTTGCCGTGCGTGGGGACGCTTCGCTACCGTCCCCCGTGGGATTGGGAGGAGGGGAAAATGTACAAAGTCTGGTATTGGACGATGGTCGATCGCGACAGCGAGGGCCGCTTCATTGCGAGCATTCCCGACCTTGTGGATGTCGCGGCCTACGGCGCGACCGAACGGGACGCCTTGGCGAACGTCACACAGCTGGCCGAGGAACATGTGCGGGCGCTCGTCGAGAGGGGTCAATCGGCACCGCGCGCCAGTCGTGCCGCTGAAATGCCGAGCGCCATCCGATCCAAGGAATTCGGCCGGGCCTTGATCCCGGTGGAAATCGGGCGGGCATCGGTCAGGCCAAGCGCGACGCACAGCGCTCACCATTGAGCCGTCGAGGCGCCCACCGGATGGGCGCGCGGGGTGCGCCCATAAAGGGAGCGCGCGTAAAGGCAAAGAGCCGGGGTACTCACGACGCTGCACGCGACCGCAGATCCGCCGCAATACGCGCCAGAGTAGTAGGCATGAAAACCCCTCTCCTCGCCCTCCCGATTGTCTTGGTCCTCGCCGCCGCCTTCGCGGCCGACGCCGCGGCCCAGCCGCGCAAGCCGCCGTCGCCGGAGGCCAAGGAGGCCAAATCCTCCGAGTGCGCCGCCATGGGCGAGCTGCCCAAGGCGTGGGACGGCCAGGCCTTCGTTATCGATGGCCAGACGCTGGGCGGCACCGGCTTGAAGGCGCATCTGCGCATCTGGGGCATCCAGGCGCCCGAGCTGCGCGACACCACCCGGGTCGAGAGCGTGCCGGGCATGCGGGCGCGGGCCTTCCTCGCCGACCTGCTGGCCAAGGCCGACCACAAGGTGAAATGCCGGCCGGCGCGCTTCGACCGCGAGTGCCGCATCGTCGCGCAGTGCAGCGTCGGCGACCAGGGTGACCTCGGCGGCTCGATGATCGCCGGCGGCATGGCCTATGGCTTCGAGCTCGACGACGCGCTGCCCTGGGAATCGCGCGCCGGCCAGCGCTATGCCGATGCCGAGTTCGAGGCGCGCAAGGCCCGAAAGGGCCTGTGGCCGGCCTGGCTCGGCGACCAGTAGGCGGCCTTCCGGAACAAGGGCGGGCCGACGGCGCGGAGGGGACGGCGCCGTCGGCCCTATCCTGCGGCGACGCACTGCCGGGGGATCGGCAGCCAGGGAGGGGGCGTCGGAGCCGCAGGAATGACGAAGCGGAGAAACCGGTGCGCGCGGGGCCATCAGCGGGTCTCCCGTGCCAAGGCAGTCCCGAACAGGTCGGGCCTCAGCTCCTCGCGCGTGACCCGGCCGGCGGTGCGGGCCTCGATCTGCAGCGCGCGGCGGTAGGGCACCCTCACCCACTGGCTGATTGCCGAGGGGGAAATGCCGAGAAGCCTGGCGAGATCGGCGTTGCTGCCGCCGGCGGCCTGACGGGCCTTTGCGAGTCCGGGATCATCCATGGCCCGAACCTAAGTGAAACTTAAGCAATGTGCAAGAGAAACTTTAGAAAAAAAATGATGACGTTGCCTGCGCTGTTTAGTAGAACTTAACAATGGCCATCGGCAAGAGAATCGAGAACGCGATGATTAGGGCCGGCAAGAAGCCGGTCGACATCGCCAAGCGTCTGAAGATCACTGAATCGGCGGTGTCGCAGTGGTTCGCTAAGGACACCGGGCCGAAGTCCGTGCGGCTGTCGGAGCTGGCATCGTTCCTGGGCACCACGGTCGACTACCTGATCACCGAGCACGAGTCGGCGTCGCTCGCCTCGTCGTCGCCATCGGCTGCCCTGGCGCCGCCGATGGCGCTCAGCGCCGGCCGGCCGGACCTCGCGGTCTATGCCTCGGCGGCGGGCGGGCCGGAAGGCGCCTGGGTGCTGTCGGGCGACGCCATCGCCTGGATCCAACGCGACCAGAAGCTGCAGGGCGTGCGCGACGCCTTTGCCTGCTACGTGGTGGGCGAATCGATGTTCCCGGCCTACGAGCAGGGCAACCTCCTGCTGGTGAACCCGGCCGTGCCGCCCAATGCCGGCGACGACTGCCTGCTGATCCAGGAAGCGCCCGACGGTTCGCGCTATGCGCTGATCAAGCGCCTGGTGCGCTTCAATTCGACGTCGTGGACGGTCAAGCAGTGGAACCCCGACAAGACCTTCTCCCTGCCGCGCAAGGAATGGCAGCGCGCGCTGCTGGTGATCGGCAAGTACAACAGGGGATAACTCCGGCCGAGGCGGGGGAGGAATGCTTAAGTAATTATTGACTTTTACTTAAGTTATGTTAAGGTTGCCTCATGCAGCCTGCCCTCCATGCCGCGATCCACCGCGAGCGCCGTCCGCTGCCGCCGCACGCGTTCGACGGCGGCAACTACCGGCGCTGGGCCGCCGCGGTGTGCAGCGCCGAGGCTCGCCACGCGGCCGACGATTTCTGGGCCTGCGTCTATCGCCTTGGCGCAGCCGGCCTGTTCGACCGCGACGACGGCTTCGGCGGCCACGAGGCTCCCTTCCGCTTTCCGCACGAGACCCACGCCTTCGCCGCCTTGAGCTGGCTCGCCCATCTGCAGGCGCATGAGAGCGACCGGCGCGGGCCGTGGGCCGCGGTGCGCTGGAACAGCTGGGACGAAGGCCAGCGCCACGACTGGTTCGCGCGCCGGCGCCATCTGTGGGCGGGCTTCGTGCGCCAGGTCGAACGCTATCGCGAGGCGCGCCGGCGACTGGCCGCCGCCTCTCAGCCCTTGGCCGAAATCTCCGCGCTGGTGACCAGGGTGACGGCGCCGTCGAGCAGCGGCTTGGCGATGCCGAAGAACCTGGCGACCACCGCCGAGCCGTTGTGCCGATCCATCGCCGCGCGGTCGGTGAAGCGCTCGTAGGTCGTGAAGACGCGGGGATCTTCCAGATCCTGCGAGATGAAGAAGCCCACCGTGTCGGGCTCGTTGGCGCGAACGTTGTCGGCCACCTCGAGCAGGGCGCTGCGCAAGGCTGCCTCCTCGCCCTTCTTGGCACGGATGACGGCGGTGATCGTGAGCATTCAGGTCCTCAATCGACGCGGGGTTTCCGGCGATATAACGATGCGTCCCTGCGCTTGGGAAGCCGCGCGCTTGGAAAGCCTAGAGCCTGCCGGCGAGCCAGGCGTCGACGGCGGCGGCCAGGTCGTCGTGCACCGCGACCGGCGCGACGTATTGCGGGATACCTTCAGCCAAAGTCTTGCGGCCAAGGCCCGTCCGGACCAGCACGCGCTTGCAGCCGGCATGGAAGGCGGCGCGGAGATCGTCCGCCTGGTCGCCGACGAACGGCGTCTCGGCCGCCGCCGCGCCGTAGCGCGCCAGCGCCTCGGCCAGCATGCCGGCGGCGGGCTTCAGCCGCGGGCATTTGGCCCCGGCGATGCAGCACAGCACCCGTTCGACCGTGGCGCCCTCGGCCAACAGCATGTCCGCCAGGCCCCGGTGGACGGCCTCGAGCTCGGCCCGGGTCATGACGCCGCGCGCGACCTCGGGCTGGTTGGTGCAGATCGCGACCGTGCAGCCCGCCCGGTTAAGCCGCGCGATCGCCGGGCCCGCGCCCGCGATCAGCTGGAGGTCGGCCGGTGTCTTGATGTTGTCGCGGCGGTTCACGACGACGACGCCGTCGCGGTCGAGGAGGAAGAGCGCCATAAGGCCTTAACGTCCACGGTCGCCGGACGCTCCGGTCAGACGGCGTCGGGCGAGATCTCGCTTTCGACTTCGGCGGCAAATTGCGCCAGCGGCAGCCGCTTGGCCGGCGCCCACATCACGCCCGGACCGGGGGCGGTGATCACCGGGCGGTAGACGACATCGCCCTTTTCCATGCCGCTCACCTCGCGCACCTCGTTGTGCGGCGTGCGATAGGATTTGCCGACGAGGATGCTGTGCTCTGCCATGGGCATGGGATTCCATCCTGACCTTGCGTGATGCTGGCGATAACGACGGCGCTGTTGCGGAGTTGCGCCGCACCGTCCGGAACCGGACAAACGCTTGTCGCCCATCCCTTGCCTCCTATGATTCTCGCAGGAGGGGCTCATGGGCCGCGGGAGCCGGGCTGCACTCAGTCCGAACGAAGCGCGCACCTTGTGCCGCATCGCCGCCGACATGGCGCCGCGCGGGATGCTGGCGGCGCGCGACGTCGCGCAGCTGCTCAAACTGCAGCTCGTCCGCGAGGAACACGGCAAGTTGGAACTGACGGCCATCGGGCGGGAGCGCTACCGCCAGATCTCCGGCACGATCGCCCCCGGCGGCCCGGCCAAGGAGATCAACGCGGGGCGTTGAGCCCGCTCTTCAGGCGAACGAGGGCCGCCCGGGCGGCGCCCTGCCTATGGCAAAACCGATCGAGCGATCGTACTCGGCCTCCGGGATACCGTAGAAACCATTGGCCGTCTGCTGCAGGCCGTCTCGGTCGAGGATGCGAACGTGGCTGCGTGTCGAACGGATCAAGCCTTTGCCTTCGAGCTCGTGCAGGGCGACGGTGACGCCCTGCCGGCGGACGCCCAGCAATACGGCCAAGAATTCATGGGTGATGACGAGTTCGTCGGCCAGCACGCGGTCGTGCCACATCAGCAACCAGCGCGCGAGCCGTTCGTCGAGCCGGCCCCGGCCGTTGGCGAGCGCGGTCTGGCTGCCCTGCACCATGAAGACGTTGACGTAGCGCAGCAGCGTGGAAGTGAGACTGCGACTCCCCTCCATCAGGTCGCGCAGCACCTCGGTAGGAAGACGCATCGCCGATCCGGCGGATTGCACCACGGTCTCGTTGGTCGACCGGTCGTCGCCCAGCACGATGCACAGCCCGGTCATGCCTTCGTAGCCAACCATGCCGACCTCGATGCGATGATCGGGCGGCGACGTGCCGACGACGGAGACCAGGCCGCTTTCGACGAAATAGACATGGCTGATCGGATCGCTGGGCATCTCCAGGATCTGGCGCGCACCGAGCTCGATCCCTTCGAGGCAGGGCGCCAGCAGATCGCGGTCGGCATGCGAAAGCACCGCAAGGAGGCGGTTACGCGAACCGTTGTTCGGGGAATTCACAGTACTCCTCCACCTCGTGGGGGCAAGAGCACCTGAACTCTCAGCCACCAATCGCGAGCTCGCTCCGAGACTCGGCAGGCGGTTTTATGACCGTGCCTGACAAGACAACCATTAGCAATGAGCATCGCATCGGTGGTGATATGTCCGTTTCCGGACAAACGACTATAAATTCTAGTGCCCGCCGGTTTGGGGGCCACGCCTGCGCAACAGCGGAAGGCCGGACGCCAGTGCGTCGACCGAGGCGGCGCCGAGCGCAAACGCGCGCTGGCTCGCCCAGCCATGGTAGCGGTCGGTCCTGACGGCTTTCACCGAATCGGCCAGCTTGCGGGCATCGGGCTCGTTCTCGAAGGCGAGATGCACTTCGGGCTCGCCGGTTTCGCGCACGATCGACGTCGCGTAATCGCCGGTCGGGCCGAGCGTCTTGACCAGGCGCTCAAGGATCGTTTTCGCGGCCTTGAGGTCGGGACTGCCGACCAGGTCGGCAGCCTCAATCGATGCGGCCACCAGATGGGCCCGCGGATGGTCGTTCCTGAAGACGTGCCACGGCACTTTGGACATGGGCTCTCATTGAAAAGGCCCGCCGGTGGGGGAGCGGGCGGGCCTGGCGGGGTCGCTGGAATACCAGCCTGGGGGACTGTCCGGCACTCACAATGAGAACGACGCGCGCTCGCGAAGGTTGCTCTTGTCTCGGCCTTGGGAGCGCTCAGCGCAGCTTGCTGACGTCGTCGAAATGCGACCGCATGGCGAGCAGCAGGTGCTGGGCGAACTGCCTGATGCGCGGATCTTCGCCGGCCGTGGCGTAGGCCCGGAAGAGGCTGGCGAGCTCGCGGAGCGACTGGTACTGGGCCTCGATATAGGCCTTGTCGAAGGACGCGGCGTCGCAGGCCTTGAGATCGTCGAGGATGGCCTGGTGCCGGGCGTCGAGCGTGTCCGGGGGTGGCGGAAGCTTGGCCTGGGAGACGGCCTCCTTCAACCTGGTACTGGCCGAGGTGTGTTCGTCGATCAGGCGGTTGGCAAAGCTCTTGACCGCGGCGGACCTGGCGCGCTCGAGCGCGAGCTTGCTGCTGTCGATCTCAAACTGGTTTCCCGCCGCGACCGACGCCAGGAAGCCCTCGGTCGACGGCGTCGCCACCGTCGGCGGCTGGTTGGCTGGCGGCTCGGCGGCGAAGGCAACGGTGCCGACGGCCATCGCGAACAACAGGGAAAGCACGCAACGCATCATCACAAAGCTCCTCATCGTTGCAGCGCCGTCTGCCGCGAACAGAAGCGGGCGACGCGGCGGGCGAGCAGCTCGAGCGGCAGGACCTCGGGATCGTCGCTGGCCAGGGCGGCCATCGGCATTTGCGGCGCCGCCGCCTTGGCCGGGTCCTCGACCAGAGCCAGGCCGCCATGATCCCGGATCACGCGCAGGCCGGCCGCGCCGTCGCTGCTGCGGCCGCTCAATACCACGCCGACGACGCGCTCGCCAAAGGTCGCCGCGGCGGAGGCAAAGAGCGGATCGACGGCCGGGCGGGTATGGTGGACCAGCGAGCCGTCGTCGAGATGGATGCGTCCGGGCGCCCGCAACAGCATGTGCCGGTCGGGCGGCGCCACGTAGATATGGCCGGGCTCGAGGACGTCGCCTTCTTCGGCGAAGGCCGCCGGGAGCTTGCCGTGCCAGTTCAGGATCTCGGGAAGCTGGCTGGGCTGGCGACCGACATGCACCACCAGGGCGACGGCCGCGCGGCAATTCCGAGGCAGCGCCTCGGTGATGTGGCGCACCGCCTCAAGACCGCCCGCCGAAGCGCCGATCGCCAGAACAGGAAAGCGAGCCATACCGTGCATATCGACTAAAACGCGAGGCTGGCCAACGCGTTGCGTTGAATCGCCTGCCGATATCCTGACGCGGTCGCATTGCCGATCCGTTGGCAGATCGTCTGAGCCCGTCCCGCCGTCGCGCCACCGTCATCCTTTCCCCGCATATGCACTTCTTGTTAAGAGTGCATAAGACCATGTTGCCCACGCCCCACGACCGCGGCCTCCGCGTCCCTCTCATCGGCATCTACGGATGGCTGGTGGCGGCCAATCTCGCCGCCTGGGCGTGGGCGTTCCTGATGCTCCACGACCAGCCGCTGCTGCTCGGCACGGCACTGCTCGCCTACGGCTTCGGCCTGCGCCACGGCGTCGACGCCGACCACATCGCCGCCATCGACAATGTCACGCGCAAGCTCATGCAGGATGGCAAGCGGCCGTTCTGCGTCGGCCTGTTCTTCGCGCTGGGCCATTCGACCGTGGTGGCGCTTGCGGTCGCGGGCGTGGCGGCGGCGGCTACCCTGCTGTCGGCGCATTTCGAGCCGTTCAAGCAAGTCGGCGGCATGATCGGCACGCTGGTCTCGGCGCTGTTCCTGTTCGCGATCGCGGCGGCCAACCTCGTCATCCTGCGCGCGGTGTGGCGGACCTTCGAGCGCGTGAAGAACGGCGGACGCTACAACGAGCAGGATCTCGACATCCTGCTCGCCGACCGCGGCCTGCTGGCGCGCCTGTTCCGCCCGCTGTTCGGCCTGATCACCAGGAGCTGGCACATGTTTCCGCTGGGCTTCCTGTTCGGACTGGGCTTCGACACGGCGACGGAAGTGGCGCTGCTCGGCCTCTCGGCGACGCAGGCCGCAGAGGGCGTATCGCTCTGGTCGGTCCTGGTGTTTCCCGCCCTGTTCGCGGCCGGCATGGCCCTGGTCGACACGACGGACGGCGTGCTGATGCTGGGCGCCTACAACTGGGCCTTCGTGAAGCCGATCCGCAAGCTCTACTACAACCTCACGATCACCCTGGTCTCGGTCGTGGTCGCCGTCCTGATCGGCGGCATCGAGCTGCTCGGGCTTTTGGGCGACCGGCTCGGCCTGTCGGGCTGGTTCTGGCGGGCGATCGGCGGTCTCAACGACAATCTCAATGCTCTGGGCTTCCTCATCATCGGCGTGTTCGTCGCCACCTGGGCGGGCTCGGTCGCCTTCTATCGCTACAAGAGGCTCGACGCCATCGAGGTCGGCGCGGCGGTCGCGCCCGAAGTCCCAGGCTCGCCCTAAAGCTTCAGCAGCCAGGCCTCGACGCCGCCCTTGCCCTTGACCTCGATCGTGCCGCGCGATTCGAACACGAACTCGTCCTTCAACTTTTCATAGACCGAGCGCGTCACCTGGATG
>Ga0193726_1001555_pt1 | contig 17757 bp, 13 predicted proteins | sample H2c1metaG_FD_144928 | JGI IMG/M metagenome (GOLD analysis project Ga0193726, IMG submission 144928) | Soil microbial communities from a riparian zone of the East river system, Colorado, United States - H2c1 | ecosystem: Environmental > Terrestrial > Soil > Riparian zone | place: USA: East River... | reverse complement strand
ATGAAACTCAAATTAAAAGTGTGGAGACAAAAGAAAGCAGACAGTCGTGGAAATTTCGAAACCTATGAGGTAAAAGATATTTCGTCTGAAATGTCCTTTCTTGAAATGTTTGACGTGCTGAATGAGCGCCTGATCCATGAGAACAAAGAACCCATTGCATTTGATCATGACTGTCGTGAAGGTATTTGCGGAACCTGCTCCATGTACATCAATGGCCGCCCACATGGTCCATGGCATGCTACTACAACCTGCCAGCTACACATGAGAGCCTTTAAAGATGGTGATACCATCGTGGTAGAACCCTGGAGGGCAAAGGCTTTCCCCGTTATCAAAGACCTGGTCGTCAATCGGGGTGCTTTTGACCGTATTATCCAGGCCGGAGGTTATATTTCAGTAAATACCGGAAGTGCTGTCGATGGAAACGCTATCCTGGTTGAAAAGGATAAAGCCGACAAAGCTTTTGCAGCAGCAGCTTGTATCGGTTGTGGAGCCTGTGTTGCGGCCTGTAAAAATTCTTCAGCTCTATTATTTGTTTCGGCAAAGGTGGCGCATCTTGCCTTATTGCCGCAGGGAAATCCTGAAAGAAGGACAAGGGTAGTGGCTATGATTGAGCAAATGGACAAAGAGGGATTTGGGAGCTGCACGTTTACACAGGCCTGCGAAGCGGTTTGCCCCAAGGAAATTTCTATTACCAATATTTCAAGATTAAAGAAAGAATATTTAATGAGTGGGCTTAGTGAGGATAAATAACTCAGCTTTGGTTCCTCCTGGTTGGCGATATCTCTCGGTTTAATGATTTCATTGGAATTGAATGGCCCCTGCGATTGTTTTCCCGACTCCTGCTTTCTGCCTGAATTAACAGGTGGTAACAAGTAAAAGGCAATAAAACCCCAATTTTTACGATTTTACCGTAAACTCTCTGCTATTGAAGCAATTGGGCCGGATATTACTGCTGCTTTTAATGTTTCTTCCATCCCTATGGAGTAATGGCCAATTGCCATTTCAAACCGAGAATAATTTATCAAACCTTCGGATAAGAAAATTACCGGTCGGGGATACGATGAGGCTCGACACAGTGAGCATTGTTCCAAAGACCCTTTCCGTTCTCGGAATCCCTGATTCAGACTATCATTTTGATTTTATAAATGCCGTCTTATACTGGAATAAAAAACCCGCGAAGGATAGTGTGTTGATCACCTACAGGGTATTTCCATTCAAGCTTAATCCTGTAGCGCAGCACCTGAAATATGACAGTATATCGAAGATCCCTTTTGTGATCCCCCTGGGTTATGCGAACAACAATCAATACGGTTCACCGAAAGGAATGTTTGAGTTTGGCAATTTGAACACCTCGGGATCATTTGGCAGGCAACTATCTTTTGGTAATAGCCAGGACGCCGTTCTTAATTCAACCCTTAACCTGCAAATGCAGGGGATCCTGGGCGATAGCATTGAGATCCACGCTGCAATAACTGATAACAATATTCCCATCCAGCCTGACGGAAATACACAGGAGTTGAATGAATTTGACCAGGTCTTTTTGCAATTCAAGAAACGAAACTGGCAATTAAACCTTGGCGATATCGACATTCGGCAGAATCAAAGTTATTTTTTGAATTTTTATAAAAGACTTGAAGGAATTTCTTTTGAGACAAATAATCATATTTCCAAATCGGTAAATTCAAACACCCTGGTCAGTGGCTCCATTGCAAAAGGGAAATTTACAAGAAATGTTTTCGAGGGCCTGGAAGGTAACCAGGGTCCTTACCGGCTTACGGGTGCCAACAATGAAATATTTTTTATTGTATTGGCAAATACAGAAAGAGTTTTTTTGGATGGGGAATTGATGCAGCGTGGCGAGGACCAGGATTACGTGATTAATTACAACACAGCAGAAATAACGTTCACTCCCAAACGAATGATCACGAAGGATACAAGGATACAGGTAGAATTTGAATACGCGGACCGGAATTACCTTAATGCAAACCTTTATTTATCCCAGGACGTGGAAATTAATAAAAGGCTGAAGCTACACCTCGGGGCCTTTAATAATAGCGACGCAAAAAATTCGCAGATAAACCAGACGCTCGATAATAATCAAAAATTTTTCCTTGCAAACATAGGCGACAGCATACAGAACGCATTTTATCCGAATGCGGCCCTTGATACCTTTGCTGCCGGTAAAATTTTATATGCAAAGATCTATTTCAACAATGGCCCTTCCCTCGATTCATTTTATCAATATTCTACAAATCCTGATAGTGCGCGGTACAATCTTTCATTTGTGATTGTAGGAGATGGAAAAGGAAATTATATTCCTGACCTGAATGGCGCAAACGGGAAAGTATATATTTATGTCCCGCCGGTAAATGGTGTAAAGCAGGGAAGTTATGAACCCGCGTTACTACTTGTTACTCCTAAAAAACAGCAACTGGTAAATGTTGGTATTGACTATGTGGTCAGTAAGAATACATTGATAAAGACTGAGGTTGCACGCAGTAATTATGATGCCAATACGTTTTCAAAAATTGATAATGGGGATGATGCCGGTTATGCCGCAAAATTAATCCTGACAAATATTTCCCCGTTGCGAACAAAAAAACTGAAAGAATTAAAATTATTGACAGGACTGGATTATGAATATGTACAGGATAAATTCAAGCCGCTCGAAAGATTAAGGGAAGTGGAGTTTACAAGGGATTGGGGTCTTCCATTAATCTTAAATCCTGCGACTGAAAATATTATTAAAGCCTCGGCAGCATTAAAAAATAAATTTGGGAATTCGATCGGTTATCAATTTACCAATTATAACAGGAGTGATAATTATAATGGTTTTCAGAATTCCATTCAGCAGGCAGTTAATTTGAATGGGTGGCGCTTCAACAACCAGTTTATCATCACAAATTTCAAGACCCTCATCGCAACGGGATATTTTCTAAGACCAACAGTGGATATCAGCAAGGAATTGAAAAAGATCTGGGGATTGCGGTTGGGTGCTAACTTTTCTATGGAACAAAATCAAACAAGAAATAAAACAACCGATACGCTTGATGTCAACAGCTTTTCCTATGATACCTATTCATTATACCTGCAATCCAATGCCCGGATGAAAAATAAATATGGGATCACTTTTTTTACAAGAACAGATAAATATCCGTTTGGTAAGGAATTGGGCAAGGGGGACAAAAGCTATAATATCAATTTGCAAACGGAATTGGTGAGCAACCAGCATAACCAGTTTTTATTAAATGCTACTTATAGAAAATTAAAAGTGCTGAATCCGCTGATCTCGCCGCAGAAAGACGACAATACCATATTGGGCCGCGCTGAATATATTGCCAATGAATGGAAAGGACTGCTAACCGGCAATCTTTTGTATGAAGTGGGAGCGGGGCAGGAGCAAAAAAGGGATTTTGCTTATCTCGAAGTTCCCGCGGGAACAGGGCAGTATGCATGGAACGATTATAATAATGACGGCGTACAACAGTTAAATGAATTTGAATTAGCGGCCTTCCCTGACCAGGCAAAATTTATCCGGATATTTACTCCAACGAATGAATATGTAAAAGCGGATTACAATACCCTGAATTATAGCGTGACTATAAATCCCCGGGCCGCTATGAAAGTTTCAAAGTTGAGTGGGTTTCCAAAATTGATTTCAAAGACCAACTGGCAATCCTCTATGCAGATATCGAAAAAAACGGTTGCACGGAGCAATTTTGAATTGAATCCCTTTAAATATGGCTTGAATGACACGGCACTCATTACCCTTAGCACGGTTTTATTGAATACTTTTTCTTTTAACAGGTACAGTGGCATATGGGGTTTTGATGTGAGTAATTTACAGAACAGCGGGAAATCATTACTTACATATGGATATGAAAGCAGGAAACTGAACGACTGGATTTTCAAGATCCGGGCAAACCTTAACCGGTCCATTACATTTGATGTGAACACAAAAAAGGAGCTAAATTCCTTAAGTACTGCAAATGCTCAATTTGCGAACCGGAATTACAATATCCATGATTACCTCGCTGAACCCCGGATAACATTTATACACGGAACAAGTTTCCGATTTGTAACAAGCTACTCCTATGACAATAAGAAAAATGATACAGCCTTTGGGGGAGGGCAAAAAGCTGTATCAAATGCGGTGAATTTTGAAACAAAATACAATGTGCTGAGAAGTGCTTCGATTACGGCCACATTCACTTTAAATAATATAAATTTTAAGTCAACCCAGACAGCAAACGATGCTAACAGCACCGTGGGGTATATCATGCTGAACGGATTATTGCCGGGAAGAAATTATTTATGGAACCTCAGCTTTACAAAAACTTTATTGAATAATCTTGAATTGCGATTTGAATATGAGGGCCGCAAAGCAGGAGATACAAGGACCGTTCATAGGGGAACGGCAAGTTTGAATGCCTTGTTTTAAAACAAGGTGGCGGGCGGTGATCACAATTGCCGAACCAGGTTTATACATTGAACCTGAAATGCATCACATCTCCGTCCTTCACTATGTATTCCTTTCCTTCGATCCTCAATTTTCCTGCTTCGCGACAAGCAGCTTCAGACTTGTACTGGATATAATCGTCATAAGAAATGACTTCAGCTTTAATAAATCCTTTTTCAAAATCAGTGTGGATCACGCCAGCAGCCAGTGGAGCTTTCCATCCCTGGTGAATGGTCCAGGCACGCACTTCCTGTACGCCGGCGGTGAAGTAGGTAAATAAATTCAGCAGCTTGTAAGCAGAATGGATCAAACGATCAAGTGCAGGCTCCTTCATTTTATATTCTTCCATGAACAACTCTTTATCCGGGGTTTCCATAGAAGAAATTTGTTCCTCAATGGAATTGTTCATGATGATCACATCTGAATTTTCTTTTTTGACGACTTCTTTCAATGCATCTGAAAATTTATTTCCTGTATGCATGGAAGCTTCATCTACGTTGGCTACATACAACACAGGTTTGTCCGTCAGCAAAAAAAGATCGGCAATCGTTGCCTTTTCTTCTTTTGTCAAATCCAGTTCCCGGATGTTCTTTCCTTTTTCCAGGTGATCATAGCACTTTTTCAACGTTTCGAACTCAAGTTTTAGTTTCGGGTCGATGCGCACCTGTTTTTAAGTTCCGTATCGATCACATCCTTATCCGCCACAGGATTTATCGGGCCCTCTTCACGCAAAATATTTTCATCTTCAAAACATCTTATCACATGAATGATGGCATCGACTTCACGAATATTTGCCAAAAATTTATTTCCCAGGCCTTCGCCTTTGCTTGCTCCACGAACAAGACCTGCAATATCCACGATCTCTATCTGTGTAGGCACGATCTTATCCGGATGAACCAGCTCGGCTAATTTATATAACCGCGGATCGGGCACATCCACCAGGCCCACATTTGGTTCAATAGTACAAAAACGATAATTACTCGCCTGCGCTTTGGCACTATTGCTAACGGCATTAAATAAAGTTGACTTCCCTACATTGGGCAATCCTACAATTCCTGCTTGCAAACCCATGATTCGATCCCTGATTTAAAATTTCAAATATTTGATTTCCCAGTATCCCGTTGAACTGGCATTTTTAAGAGGCGCAAAGATAAGGCAAGAAGAATTTAGAAATAGATAATTACGGATTCAAAATTTTCCTTTTGAATCCCGATTCAATTTTCATTCATTTGCTGCAGGCACATTGATCACAAGATCGTTCAGGTTTGCCTTCCCTTTAATATTATGTGCTGTCCATCGGAGACCCCAGATGCCTCCCTCGAGGATAGAAACATCTTTATATCCCTGGTCCTTCAGCCATTTTGCAGATTCAAAAATATCAGGCTGGGTATTGAATCCATAAATTATAATAGGAGTGTTTTTTGATTTTGGAAGTCCGTTACTGGTAGCCAATTCAGCAGAAGGAATATTTACGGCTCCTTTTACCTGTCCTATGTTCTGCCAGGTATTTTTTGAAGCATTACTAAATTCATCCTTCGTCCTCACATCCAATAGCGTGAATTTTTTTTTATTGTCGATCATTTTGCTGAATTCATCAGCCGGAAGTAAATTATAATTGATTGTTCTTGTCCATTTCAAAGAAGGCTTGTCTTCTGCATTGGTTGCGTAGTCAACCCATCCATCCATACCATCAAATAAAATACTTACATCCTTATACCCTTTTCCAACCAGCAATTTTGCAGCTCCCGGGCTCACATCGCCATATTCATCCACCAATAAAATCGGTTTGTCAGGGAAATTGAGGGTTTTTAATGCGGATAATTTTTCAAATGGAATATTGAATGCCTCCGTAAAATGGCCTTCAGTTTTTGTTTTCTCGATCTTCCCGATTCCTTTGAAAATAGAATCACTTCTTAGGTCAATGAGCAGGTACGATTTCCCGGTTTTGACATTGGTGGCAAATTCTTTTGATGAAATAACCTTATAAGGAACGGTGGTTACAATTTCTAAGCCGGAACAAGGATCAGATTCAATGCCCTGGTTATAAAAATTGGTTAGGCCCCCATTAATATTGAACACTTTTGTAAAGCCGCTGTCTGCCAGCAATCTTGAAGCGCGACGGCTGCGTTGGCTGTGTGAGCAATAAACAAAAATCGGTTTGTCTTTATAAGCCAATAATTCTTTCCAGCGTTGGGGCAGTTGGCGAATATCAATGTGCGTCGCGTTTTTCAGATGACCGATATTAAGGCCTTCTGCAGCTGATGTATCATCTACTTCGCCCTGGCTGCGAACATCCAGCAAGGTATATCCCTGGTTAGCCATTAAAGTCTTACAAAGTTCTTCCGGGAAAACAGTTGTGTACTTTACATTGTCAGCCTTGTATTGGGCTTGTGCCAACGTACCAGCCAGCAGCATTGTTAACAAAATGATTTTGCGCATGTGAAAAGAATTTGGTCTTAACAATTTATTCCAAAATTACCGATTGTCTGCATGTAAGTGATAAAAGGGATACTGGCTCCATGAACAGTTCACACAAAAGAAAACATTAACTTTCCGCAGGGATGCCGTTGGCAAAACCCAAAACCAGAAATCCAAAACTTTTATGGCTTTAAGCAGAATCTGGGCAGCCTTCATTATTGTTGCAATTTTAGTAGCTTCTTATAAATGGATGTTCAATAAAGATGAAGGTATTTTCAGCAGGATGGTCGTTGGCAAGGCGGATGATGCGACTGATTCTATCGGTTATTATATTTCTGGTGAACCACAAAAAACTGCCTATGCATCCCGTGAAGCTTTTATAAAAAACCTGGCTACCTACAACTATGTATTGAAAGATTCGATTGGGAAAGCAACGGTTCTGATCACTGATAATTTAAAAAATGATAGTGTCACGATTTTAAAATCAATAAACCCTTCGATAAAGGTTTATACATTCCGGTCTCTTCAGAATAAATTGATTCGCAAGGCTGACGGTATCATTGAAACGTGCAAGTCGGCCGTTTCGATTTCCCTTGGTCTTATTGGTATCCTTGCTTTGTTCATGGGTTTTTTGAATATAGCTGAAAAAGCAGGTGGTATCCGTTTCCTTTCAAGGATCGTTGGACCATTTTTTTCAAAGCTTTTTCCTGAAATACCAAAGGGCCATCCTGCAATGGGGCACATGATCCTGAACTTTTCAGCAAATCTTCTCAACCTTGATAATGCCGCCACTCCTTTTGCGATTAAAGCAATGGAGAGCTTGCAGGAATTAAATCCACAAAAGGAGAGAGCATCAAATGCGCAGATCATGTTTCTTTGCCTGCACGCCTCGGGACTTACATTAATTCCTGTGAGCATTATTGCCGTTAGGGCCGCTGCAAAAGCTCATAGTCCTACTGATATTTTTATTCCCTGTCTTATTGTAACTTTTGTTGCAACCCTTGCTGCGATGACGATCGTTTCTATCAGGCAAAAGATAAATATTTTTCAACCTGTGATCCTTGGATGGATCGGCGGTCTCTCAGCAATTATTGCCGCGTTGGTATTGTATATTACTACCCTGAATGCGGATAGAGTTCAGATTTTTTCCGGCATCCTTAGTAATGGATTACTCCTTGCAGTATTGCTGATGATTGTTGTGGGAGGTGTTTACAAAAAAATAAATCTCTTCGATGCATTTGTAGATGGAGCGAAAGGAGGTTTTGAAACTGCGGTCAGGATCATTCCTTATCTCGTGGGTCTTTTGGTGGCGATCAGTATGCTTCGTACAAGCGGCACTTTTGATGTTATTGTTAATGAACTCAAAAACCTGTTTGTGGCATTGGGCACAGATACCCGGTTTGTTGACGGCTTGCCCACAGCCCTGATTCGTCCGCTTAGCGGTGCCGGGGGCCGCGGCATGATGGTAGATACTATGAAGATTTTTGGACCTGATTCATTTGCGGGAAGGTTATCAAGTATTTTTCAAAGTTCGTCAGATACCACTTTTTATGTAGTGGCTGTTTATTTTGGTGCCGTCGGAATCAAAAACACCAGGTATGCAGTAGGCGCCATGTTGCTGGCAGATCTTGTCGGCATCATTACTTCAATCTTTATCGCCTATTTATTCTTTGGATCCGTTTAATGAAAAATAATTTGCACTAAAGATCCGATTGCTATTTCCTTCCCCATTATTTTGCAAAGGTAAAACGCGCTGAAAAACCGATCGCTGCCGGTTCAAAGTTAATATCGGAAACAAGATTTAATTCTGGCTTCCAGTCAATGGAAAGATTGATAGGTATATTGGCAAATTTATAATCGATGCCCACAATTCCCTGGGCGCCAAAAAAAGTAGTGTTAATATTCCTGGCTTTATTTTCATCATATTCTTTTCCAAACCCCAGGTATCCTCCAGCACCATAAAACCACTGAAGTCCGGGTGTGCTAAGTGGCTTATTGAATTCAACCAAAGCACCTATAGAAGTAATATCGTTACCAAAAGAGAAAAGCGCTTCAACAGCGGTTTTTTCATTTAAGAAGTGTTTAAGCGTAATGGCATTGCTTACGATGGGGGCATTATCGCTTAGCCTGATCCCGATCGCCGTCTTATAATCAGTTCCCACTGCAGATTCGTTTTTTGCTTCCTGGGCAGATATTGTTTGGAAGGCGCCGATGACTGCAAGACAAAGAATGGCTAAAAATATTTTTTTCATGATTATATGTTTGTTCCGTTGTTAACGAAAATGGTGCCACCAAATTTTAAATAAAATGTAAAAGAATATACAAATATGATTTACCCGGCTCCCCCGCTATTCATAGAGCTCAAATTTTGTTTTTGGTCGTTTTCCTTCCAGCCATTGAAAGTTTTTCAGGCGTAATTCCTCAGGCGTTTTGGAATGCATGGGCCAAAGCGTGCCCTTTACCGCACTCCGGAACACTACTTTTTCCAATCCTTTTCCCTGGCCGCTTGAATCTGCTCCAAAATAAATATCAATGATATCAGAAGTGCATTGATTGACACCGGTGAAGGAACTGTCCTCATTTTGAATGTAATAAACGCATTCTGCAAATCCCCTGGCCCTGACGGAGTCAATAGATCCATCTGTAAGGAACCCGTCCATTCGCAGCGATTTTATCTGGTTGAAAAACTCTGCCTGTACTTTATTTACCAACAAGCTGTTTTCAAATACTTTTATGTGGTCCGCCTTCTTATTTTTTGTAAAAAGTAAGATGGTATCCCCTGTAACCTGGCTTTCTTTTGACCATACTACAGGATCTTTATACAAACGAAAAACAGAATCCTTGAAAGAGTAAAACATGCTGTCGCAAACAGATTGAACCGAATCCGAAAATATCCTTACGTGATAAAATGCCTGGAAATACCGGTCGGTACTGTCTTTCTGTTTTGTATCGATAACCTTTATCGTATGCAACGTGTCTTTTTGCAGCGAATCGGGGCTGCCATAGAGATCGGATAGCCTCGCTGAAAACAATGTATCGGCGGTAATATAAATGGAATCATCTTCCTGTTTTACGATCATCAACGGTTTGTTGAATGCAAGAAAAGAGCCGGTATTGCTGTTGGAAATGATCACGCCCGCAATGATCGTCGTCGCCTGTGCCGTATCAACGATGATCGCATTCCCTATGATCTGGGAGGTATGCGTGCTGTCATTGGTAATTATTTTATTGCCCGTATATTTCCTGGGGCCGTCTTGTATGATCGGTCTTAATCCAAATTCAGCCTTTTTATTTTTTGTATCGTAAAAACCATCTTTTGTGATGATGGTTCTATTGCTGCTATCCCGGATGTAGGTTTCTGCAATGAACCTCGCCACCTCCGACTCCGTATTATACAATAAGGAATCGGATCTTAAATTATAAGCAGGATCCTTAAGCTCTACATTTTTTTTGAAATAAATATCCTTGAGATCTGTATAATAATATCCTTCCTGGCTTGTTAGCACAGATTTTTTATTGTTGACAACTTTACCACCATTGGTATAGATTCCAAGTTTTGTATCTACATCATATTCCAGGTTGTCCGTTGTAAGTAATGCCTTGCCATCTGTGAGACGCACATTCTTTTGAAGATAGGCTACCCGCTTATCTGTCAGGTAACGCATGTAATCAGAAAAAGCATTTGCAGTATCATCGTCATTGATATGGACATGGCCAAAAGCCTCAAACACATGAATGTTGTTGTTGATGATGCAACTGTCGCAATAAAAAAGAGTTTTCCCTTGTCGCAACTTTACATCGCCTACCAATATTTGCAATTCGGTAGTGTCGGTCGGTTTTAGGAATTGAAGTTTTTTTGCGGCCAGGATCTCCACTTTTTTTGTTGTGTCTCCCGGTACACTAACAGGTTTTTGCGACCAGGCTTTCTGGAGAGTGGAGAAAAAACAAAAGAGTAAAAAAAAATAAAAAAATCTTGAATTCATTTATTGGCGCTTACTGGAAGAGTGTCCTTCTGAAGTGGCGAAGATAGATAGCCTCCCTTGTCTTTCTTCCCGAATACGGAAATATTAACGTAGCGTTTAGGATGGGCTTTGATATCATCGATCAGTATTTCAAGACCGAGCGAAGTATTGCGGAGGTGGTCGTACAACTTTGTATCATTCATCAGCAAACCGAGGGAACCATTATTGTGATTGACCTTATACATAATACTGCTCAGCTGGTTCACTGCAACCTGCACAGAGTCCATGGTTTGTTTCAGGTTCAGGTTGGCAAGCTGCTGCGTAGTACTGTTCACATTGTGAAGAATGTTGTTGATCGTATCATTATTTGTTTTCAGGTTGCCCGTTACCTCATTAAGATTTGAGATGGTTTTTGACAGCAAACCTGTTTCATTGTTGAGTAATTTATCCAGTGAAGCTGAAGAAAGCAATAAATTGCTTATGATGCCCTGGATATTATTTTTTGTTCCGGGATCAAACAGCCTTGCCACAGCTCCTAAAACTACCGTAAGAGAATCAATAGCGGTGCGGGCTTTTTCAAGAGTGGGAGAGACCTGTGAGGTAAGATCGCCTAAAAGTCCACCGGTCAATTTTGTTGAAATCGTGTCACCGCTTTTCAGGTACGGTGCAGCATTGCCCATTTGTATATTAATGTAAGGAGAACCGGTTAGCGGGGAAGAAATATATGCTACGGAATTAGCTGGAATATCTACGTCGGTGATCAGGTTAATAGTGACAATGATGCCGGACGCATTTTTATCAATAAATTTTTTGTCAAATACCTTCCCGATTGCATTGCCTTTTATTTTTACTTCATTCGATTTTTCAAGGGAACCCACTTCATTAAAAACAGCGTAGATCATCTTCCCTTTCTCAAAAACATTATGTCCTTTCAAAAAATTAAAACCAAGTATCAATAGTACCAGCGCGACAATCGTGAGTAGGCCTACTTTTGTTTCATTGCTAATCTTCATGTATTGTTGTTTTCGGCTGAGGTTCTATAGCAAAAATTCAGTTGCAAAATTAACTAATTATTTTGAGAAGGAGGAATTAGAAAAGAGAGAAAGGTAAACGGTCGATGCAAGGGTAAATAAGTGATTTGCCAGTCATTTATATATTATTTGAAACAGCGTGGAGGCAATCTATTTTGGAATCCATTATTTTCTAAAAGGCCTTTTTGTCTTCTGTCATCTGGCGGGATTCCAGTTTTTGTTTATAATCTTTCAAAGCATTGATAATATTTGAGACAATCTCATCCTGGCCTTTATCACTATTGATATAATCTTCTTCTTCTTTACTCGAAATGAACCCTATTTCAACCAAAACACTTGGCATTCCTGTAGCCTGAAGCACCCAGATGCCCTTATCATTTCGTTGCTTTACACCTCCTCTGAACGTCCTTTGCTGGCTTTGAAATCCTTTTTCGATCAGGTCTGCAAAAGTCAGGCTCTTGCGAAAATAATTTTGCGCATATATCAGCATCCTGGCCCTTTCTGCAGGATCAGAAGGATCGGGAAGCGAAAGATTCGAAGTGGAGTCTATCTCACCTGAGTAGTCATCATTTTTCGAAACCGAATTAACCTTGGCATCACTTTTACTTAATGCCCATATATAGGTTTCAGTTCCCATGGCAGGATTGGGAGTTGTCCAATACCGATATTGAGGAATTTTTTTAGGAACCTTTTTTTTCTTTCTTTTTACCATGATCGTTTTGTATCCTATGACCTGGCTGTGCCTGATCGGTGGCGCAGAATTGCAGTGGATCGCTATGAAAAGATCCCCTCCGGATGAATTGGCCAGGTCGGCACGATAACGCAATGCGTCTGTTTTGTTGCTCTTGTTTCCAGGTAAGATATCAGTAGTCCGGGTATAAACGATTTTTGTATCTGGAAATTCTGAATCAATGGCTTTTCCAAGTTTTAATGAAACCGCGAGGCTCACATCTGCTTCAGTGGAATAAGAGCCCCTGGCACCAGGGTCAATGCCTCCGTGCCCAGGATCAATAATAATAGTTCTCAGCACTTTTTTAGCTGACTGGCCAAAGGCAATACTTGAGGATAATAATGTCAATGGAAAAAAAACGAAAGCAAGTGAAATTCTTTTCATCATCCGGACTGGATTAGGTTTGAAAAAAAGATAAATATAAATTAAAAACCCTTTTTTTCTTTCATTTCGATCATATCAAGAAACGCCTTTGAATCATTTAAGGAGGAAGGAGCATTATTCTGAGTGCTGCTATTCGATGATTGCTGCTGCTTTTCGAGCCAGCTTATGTAGTTTTTCACTGCATTTGTTACGCATTGGGCTATTTCCTGCTGGCCTCCTTTACTATTCAAATAATCCTCTTCCTCCCGGTTTGTAATAAAACCGGTTTCAACCAGCACACTAGGCATTGCTGTTGCTTGCAACACCCAAATTCCTACCTGGCGTTGTTGTTGGCCGCTACTGGTTCTTCCAGCTTTTGTAAACTCATCTTCTACAAAACCGGCCAAGGCAGCGCTGCGCTTAAAAAATTGTTTTGTTTTTAAAAGAGCAAGGGCGATGAATTCAGGTGAATTGGGATCCACATCACCATAATTCTCTTTATAATTTTCTTCTTCAAGCATCGGCGCATTTTCCCTCACGGCTACTTCTTTATCTTCATTTTTATGAGCACCCCAGATGTAGGTCTCAGTACCTTTCCGCTCATTTGGAGTTGTCCAGTAATGGTACTCGGGAACCTTTTTAGTCACCTTCTTTCTCTTTTTTCCCTTCCCAACATACGCCGTTACAGTCTTTGTTCCGATTCGTTCACTATGTCTTATCGGAGGCATTGCATTACAATGAATGGAAATAAAAAGATCACCGTGATTTTCATTGGCGATCTCTGCCCGCCGGTGGAGCGGAACAATATTTTCATCCGTTCTTGTTTCAATGATTTTCACCTCGGGAAAAGCTTCCTCGAGCTGGGATACCAATTCCCGCTCTATGGTCAGGCAAATATCATCCTCATATGAATAAGTCCCTTTTGCTCCATTATGACCTCCATTGGCCATCAGGCCGTGCCCGGCATCAACGATGATTGTTTTTAAAACCTTTTGCCGGTTTTCTTTTTTTGAAGTAAAAGAAAAGAAGGCCACAGTTATTAAAACAAAAAGACCAACCAAAACGGCTTTTTTCATCATGCCGGAAAATTATTTTTAAGTTCTGAGATATTCTCAGTAAAAGAGAAATTTGCCTGAATCTTCACAAAATGTTTAGAGTTGTAAAAATAACGCCTATGTTTAAAGAGCTATTTTTGTTCAACCCGTATGAAGCAACTGCGCAAATTTAGATTAAAATATTTTTCAGCCGGGTTACTGACTGCTGCTACCGCTTTTCTATTTTGTACACTAACGTGGGAAAATACGGGGGCTCGTGTACCATCAAAACATTTTTACAGCAGTTTAACAACTCAACAAGATACCATAAAGCCAATAACCAGGGTTGATTCGATCAGGACGAGGAAAGATAGCACTGATGATTCTACCCAGGCCATGATTCTCTCCGATACCCTTCCGCCCCATCAAAAGGTTGATACGTTTGCCTTTAAAGTTTCAAAGGATTCCCTGGATGCCCCGGTTGATTATGAAGCAGAAGACTCTGCCGTGGTAATGATCCAGGATAAGAAGATACTTCTCTATGGGAAAACAAAAACAGATTACAAGGATATCACACTTACTGCTCCAAAGGTTCAACTTGATCAGCAAACCCAGGTATTAACCGCCTACAATAGTGTGGACAGCCTGGGGGATGTTGTTGAAAGGGCAAATTTTAAACAAAAAGATGAGTCTTTTGATAGTGATACGATCCACTTCAATTTTAAAACTCAAAAAGGGTTAACCCAAAACACCTATACCAACAATGGTGGCGCATTCATAAAGGCATCGCTGGCAAAGAAAATAAATCCGACCACTATGTATGCCAAAAATGGGGTAATGACAACCTGCGATTATGATGATCCCCATTTTGGGTTTCATTACGACAAAATAAAGATCATTAATAATAAACTTGCGGTAACCGGCCCTATCCATCCCGAATTTGAAGGTGTTCCGATACCGATCTATTTACCGTTTGGGATCTTTCCCTTAACCAAGGGGAGACATTCGGGCCTGCTAAGCCCAGCGTTGGAAACAAATGAGCAATATGGACTGGGCCTTGTAAATGGCGGATATTATAAAGTGATCAATGACTACTGGGACGCAGAACTTCGTGCCGATATCTATTCTTATGGCGGATGGAGAGCCATGATTCATCCTACTTACAGGAGGAGGTATAAATTCCAGGGTGGGTTCACTTTTACGGTTCAATCCACAAAATTAAATTTCAAAGGGGATCCTGATTATTCAAAAAACACCAGTTATGCTTTTACCTGGAACCACAACCTGGATGGCCATGCCAGGCCAGGAACAAGCTTTATGGCGAATGTCAACGCAAGTTCAACGAGATTCAACCGGTATGTTTCAAATAATCCCCAGCTGAATTTTCAAAATCAGCAAACATCTTCCATAACCTATTCAAAAAACTGGATCGGAACACCTTTCTATCTTACGGTGAGTGCCAACCAAAATCAGAACAATAACCTGCATTATATCAACCTTAATTTACCCAACGTTGGGCTTACCGTAAACACGATCTATCCATTTCAAAAAAAGAATGAGGTAGGAACTCCAAAATGGTATGAGAAATTTGGGATAGGCTATAGCGGAACATTCAGTAATAGTGTTAGTTTTTATGATACGCTCGCATATGGCAGGAATGGTATAAAGCCACTTTTCAAATATTTACTTGATACGGCTCAATGGTCATATCGTCAAAGCATTCCATTTATTTTAGCGTTGCCCACACCACCCATCATGGGTGGCGCGGTTATTATTACTCCGGGAATTTCCTATAACCCGGATTTCCTGCAACGCCTTACCACATACAGTTGGGACACGGGAGCAAGAAAAGTGGATACCTTTCTACGAAGAGGATTATTTCTTGAACAACAGGCCAGTGTTTCGCTGAATATTAATACTGCATTTTTTGGAACATATGAATTTAAGAATTCAAACATAATAGCCATCCGCCATGTTGTACGACCCAGCCTGGGTATTAGCTTTACACCAGATCTGAATAAAAAATACTTACAACAGGTACAAATTGATACAACCGGGCGAAAGTTGACCTATAATGAAGCTGATGGAAGTATCCTTTCATATACGAGCGGACGTAGGGCGGCGTCTTTAAATTTTCAATTGGATAACAATCTTGAAATGAAGATGAAGTCCAAAAAGGATACTACCAACGGCGGAATAAAAAAAGTAAAATTGATAGATGGCTATGGGTTCACTGCGAGTTATAATCTTTTGGCTGATTCATTTGCACTCACCAATCCGAGTTTTTATTTCCGTAGCACCCTTTTTCAAAAGATAAGTATCACCGCCAATGCTATCTTAAATCCTTATGATTATGACTCGCGGGGTTTTCCTCTGAACAAATTATTTAGCCGTAATGGTAAATTTTATTGGGGCAGGATCAGTACAGGAAGCCTTTCAGTCTCCACAAATTTCCAGAGTAAGCCAAAAGATAAACAAGTGGAAGAAGCGAGAAAAAAACAATTGAATGATGTGGTTCAGGACCCCAACCTGGTGAACCAGCAGGACTTAATGGACTACATGCGGCAGAACCCTTCAGAGTTTGTTGACTTCAATATACCATGGAGTGTAAACCTTAGCCTGAGTCTTTCTTATTATGAACAGGTAAAATCTGACTATAGCGGATTTTTAAAAACCTTCAATTCTAATGTTAATTTCGGTGGCAATTTTTTGCTCTCGCCAAAATGGAAATTCGATGCAAATGGTTTTTATGATCTCAGTACAAAAAAATTGCAGATGTTCGTGATGACGATTTCCAGAGATATGCATTGCTGGCAAATGTCGATCAATGTTACGCCCATAGGCCTTTACCGTTATTTCAGTGTCAACATCAGTCCAAAACCCGGTCTCCTGCAGGATCTTAAGATAAACCGTACCCGGACATTTACGAATTTTTAGTGGATATGCGAAGTGTAGTATTCCTTCATGATCTCAAAAACGTGGGTCTTTAATTTTTCGGCAGAAGAAAAACTGCGGGGTGAAATAGGCTCCAGGAAATGCAAATCAATTTTTTCGGGCCACAGGAAAAATGTTTTCCTGGGTAATACTTTGGCTGAATTAAATATGATCGCAGGCGATATTGATTTTCCTGTATCAAATGAAAGCCGGAATGCACCGTCGTGAAAGCGTTGCAGGGGCTCTGAAGTTTTATTTCTTGTCCCTTCCGGGTAGATGACCATGTGTAGTCCCATTCCCAGGATTTCCTTCATTTTTACATAGACCAATTTACGGCTCTCTTCATTTTTCCTGTCGACGAGTACGCTGCCTCTTTTATAAACCATCCCAAATATTGGGATCTTTGACATTTCAATTTTTGCAATGGTTTTATTTGCACCCGGTGTGAATGGGGTTGATACCGGTACATCCATCATCGAATTGTGATTGAATGTTATGATATAATTTTCTCCTTTCTTGAAATTTTCCTGGCCCCTCACTTTTAATCGAATGCCACTCATAAAAAAGAAAAAGCTCATCCATGTTCGGAAAACATGATGAATGAGATGCGATCGCTTCGGTTCTTTCCATAAACCCAGGAAGGCCATCGGGAAGAAAACGGCAATGAGTGTAGATACAAAAATGATCACTGCCCAAAAAGCAAATACCCTCCCCAAAATATTCTTAATGAAATTCATAAGCCATGATATCTTTAAAGATCGTTTCTTTTAATGGTGGCCATTCTTTTTTTATGACACTATAATATATTGAATCCCTGCGGCGGTTG
>Ga0193726_1001554_pt1 | contig 17759 bp, 16 predicted proteins | sample H2c1metaG_FD_144928 | JGI IMG/M metagenome (GOLD analysis project Ga0193726, IMG submission 144928) | Soil microbial communities from a riparian zone of the East river system, Colorado, United States - H2c1 | ecosystem: Environmental > Terrestrial > Soil > Riparian zone | place: USA: East River... | reverse complement strand
TCGGTGGCACGCAGAGCACGAAGATCAAAAAGTGCGCGAGCGCATTCAGGAATTACATTGGTACGCGTGCCTCCTTCGGTGACGCATACATTGACAGAGACGCCGCGCTCGGGATCGTTCCAGGATTGAATGCGTTCGATCTGTTTGGCGAGTTCGTGAATTGCGTTGATGCCTTCCTGGGGAGCGAGGCCTGCGTGAGAAGAGCGGCCGTGTACGATGAGTTCCGCTTCGCCGACGCCTTTGCGCGCGGTTTTGAGCAAGCCCTGCGGGCCAAAAGAGGGTTCAAGTACAAATACGGCGTCGCTGCGGCGGGCCTCTTCCTCAATGACTTGGCGAGAAGCATCGCTTCCGATTTCTTCATCGGAGGTCCACAAGAAGACGAGTCGCTTGCGCAGTGCGGCGGCATTTTGGCGAATGGCATCGAGTGCAAATAGTCCTTGTACGATGCCGGCCTTCATATCAAATGTGCCGGGCCCGAAAACCTTGCCGCCGGAAACTCGAAACGGCATTTTGGCCAGCGTGCCGGTGGCGTAAACCGTGTCGTAATGTCCAAGAATGAGAAGTTGACCGGCGGGACGCGAGCTATGCGGCCAGTAGGTGAAGCGCAATTGATCGCCGCGCTGCTTTTGTTTGAGGCGATCGACGCGAACGCTGCGCTTGGCCCATTCGCCAGCGATGATGGTGCAGCATAGATCGGATGGCGCCTTTTCCAGGCTTGGTGATTCCGCGACTACGAATTGCCGCAACGTGGAGAGCATCTCGGGCAAGCGCGGTTTCAGAGTTTGCAAGAAGTTGCTGGGAGAGTTGGATTCCGTCATGGCCCGAACATGCTAGCGAATGGCGGCGGCTCTGGCAAACAGGCAGGCATTTGTCGATTGGAAAGGACGCCCACGAAACTGCTCGGTTCGCATATAATTGTAGGTTTGCAGGGGAAGTGTAAGGCCCAGCAGATAAGGCCCGCAGGAGCGACGGAGAGCACGGATGATCATGGACGTAGTGGAAATTCAAAAATATTTGCCGCACCGGTATCCCTTTCTGATGGTGGATGCCATATTGGAATTTGAGCGGCTGAAATCCATCGTTGGCCTGAAAAATGTCACCATCAACGAACATCACTTTCAGGGACATTTTCCCGGCAAGCCGATCATGCCCGGCGTACTGATTATTGAAGCGATGGCGCAGACGGGCGGGCTTCTGCTGTTGCTTGAGATTCCGGATCGCGAAAGCAAGTTGCTGTATTTTGTGGCCGTCGATGGCGCACGGTTTCGGCGCCCCGTGGTCCCAGGTGACCAGTTAAGGATTGAAATGAAAGTGCTCTCCTGGCGCGGAGATTTTTGCAAGCTCGAAGGGAAAGCAACTGTGGACGGACAACTGGCAGCGGAAGCGATTCTAATGTGCAAGATGGTGGACCGGGAACTGTTGAGCCAGCCGGCACAATCCGGCAAGACAGAAAAAACAGATAAGGCAGAGCAGCCCGCGAAATGAGCGCGCAGGACATTCATCCGCAAGCCATTGTGGCTGCAAACGCGAAGTTGGGCGTGGGTGTAAAGGTTGGCGCCTATGCCATCGTCGGCGACGATGTGGAACTGGGCGATGGCTGCGTGTTGCATTCGCATGCAGTTGTCCTGGGACCGTCGAAATTTGGGAAGAATAATATTTTTCATTCGTTTAGTTGCGTAGGCGGAGACCCTCAGGATTTGAAATTTTTTGGCGAAAAAACGGAACTGTCGGCTGGGGACGGCAATACCTTTCGCGAATATGCGACGATCAGCCGCGGAACAGTCGGTGGCGGGGGAAAAACCACCTTGGGAAGCGGCAGCTTGATCATGGCCTCTTCGCACATCGGGCATGATTGCCATATCGGCGATCAAACCTTGTTTGTGAACGGTGCGACGCTGGCGGGGCATGTAACGGTGGAAGATTTTGCCACCATCGGCGCATTTTCGCCGGTGCACCAGTTTTGCCGGATTGGGCGATACGCCTACGTCGGAGCGGCTACCGTAATTACGCAGGATGTTCTGCCTTTTTCCAAAGTGGTTACCGAGCGCGAAACGACAAACTACGGAGCGAACGCAGTTGGGCTGGAGCGCAAGGGATTTTCCAAAGAGCGCATCCAGGCTCTGCAAAAGGCGTTTCGTCTGCTTTCGCGTTCGAAGCTGAACACGACGCAAGCGCTCGAAGAGATGCGGAAGTCGCTCAACGACTCTGAAGATGTCCAGGAACTGATTCGCTTTGTCGATGCCGCCAAACGCGGCATTGTGAAATAACTGCCGCGACTGTTCATTCCATGCCTGACGCCAACAAAACGGGATGGGGACTTATCGCTGGAAATGGGCGATTTCCATTCCTGGTTCTAGAAGGCGCGCGCAGCCAGGGAATCGAGATGGCGGTCATTGCCATTAAAGAAGAAGCTTCGCCGGAACTGGAAGCGCTCGCTACGCGTCTGCACTGGGTCAGCCTGGGCGAACTGAGCAAAACGATAGACCTGTTGCAAAAAGAAGGGGTGCAGCAGGCGGTGATGGCCGGCCAGGTGAAACACAATAAAATATTCAGTTCCATCCGGCCGGACTGGAAGTTGGCAAAATTGCTGTTTTCACTACCGAAGAAGAATACCGACTCGCTACTCGGGGCAGTCGCGAAAATATTGGAAGATGAAGGCATTCGCTTGGTGGACTCGACGACTTTTCTGAAGCCGCTCTTGCCCGAAGCGGGTGTGCTCACAAAACGTGCACCGAATGAGCACGAAGCTCGAGATATTGCGTATGGTCACAACGTCGCGCGACAAATAGCCGCCATGGACATCGGCCAAACGGTAGTCATTTCGGACAAGGCCTGCATCGCCGTCGAAGCCATGGAAGGGACTGATGAAACGATCTCTCGCGCCAGCCGCCTCGCGGCCGGAAAATCGCTGACGGTGGTTAAAGTCAGCAAGCCGAAACAGGATATGCGCTTCGATGTACCCGTGGTTGGTTTGCCAACCATCGAACAGATGAAGGCCTCCGGGGCCACGGCTTTGGCTGTGGATGCGGGACGCACCCTGTTGTTCGATCGCGAAAAATTGATTGAAATGGCGAATGTCTACGGAATCGCGATTCAGGCGATTGCTGCCGAGCCTGTAGTGGAACCAAAAGCCGTTCTGAAGGGAATAGACAAAGAATGAGGGCCGGACAATGAGCGGCGCGGCAGGAGAACCGAAGAAAATTTGCGTCGCCGTGGTCGGCACGGGCGAATTCGGGCGCAATCACGCGCGCGTGTATCGCGAGCTGCCCGGCGCCGAATTGGTTGGAATCTACGACAAGGACCCGGCTCGCGCGGCGGCCGTGGCCCTGGAATTTAATACGCAAGTTTTACCGGATCTCTCCGTTCTAAGGGGGAGAGTGGACGCTGCGAGTGTAGCCGTACCGACGGTCGTGCACGCCCAGGTCGGCTGCCAGCTTCTCGAAATGGGGATTGATGTACTGGTGGAAAAGCCCATGGCCGTGAATCTCGCAGAAGCAGATTTGCTGCTCGTTGCGGCCAAAAAGCAGCAACGGATTCTACAAATCGGTCATGTAGAGCGCTTCAATCCGGCGGTAATCGCCGTCGAGCCGGTCCTGAACAGACCGCTATTTTTTGAAGTGCATCGCCTGGGTGTTTTTACGCCGCGAAGCCTGGACGTGGACGTGATTTACGATCTGATGATTCATGACTTGGATATTTTGCTGGCGCTCGTCCGAGAGCCGGTGAGCGAAGTGAAAGCTGTGGGAATTCCCGTGCTTACAGACAAAGTGGACATCGCGCACGCCCGCCTGGAATTCGCAGGCGGCGCAGTAGCCAACGTTACAGCGAGTCGCGTCTCCACCGAGCGTGTTCGCAAAATGCGTTTCTTCCAGCAGCACGAATATATCTCGCTCGACTACGCCCGGCGCGACGCGTTGCGGGTTGCAGTAAAGAAACCGGGGCCGCAACCAGAGTTCGGCTTTGAAAAGCTGCCGGCGCCCGCCGTCGAGCCGCTGCACGCGGAACTGGAAGCATTTCTCGACTCCGTCCGCACCCGGCGCGAGCCCCGGACCAGCGGGGAAGCCGGGCGAGCAGCACTGGATCTGGCCAGCCGCGTGATGGCAAGCATCCAGGAACACGCCGAGCGCGTCCAACTCACTGGCGGCCATACGGCTGCCAGCATTGCCGCGTTTGCCGCACAAGAAAAAACACATAGATGATCCCTCGGACCCTCGTTCCGCCTGATGCTCATTTGTCTGCCGATGCCGCGAAGACGCCTTCGCAGCGCCGCCGTCCGACCACTTTGGACGAGCGTACGCTCGTTCCCTCGATGCTTCCGCTGATTACCCTCGACGGAAAATCGAATATTCCCACAAATTTGCCGCTGCAATCCATCGCGGCGCGCGTTGTGGTTCCTCGCGACGTAAATCGCGAAGCGTATTCTGTGGTCGAAGACGCTTCCGCTCCTCTGCAGCCGACGGAATTGGACGAGCGCATCACGGTTCCCCAAGGGGCCGCGCCAGCCGAAATCACGCCAGTCGCGGAACTTATCCCCACAGATTTGATCGACCCGGATATCTTCCTCACCGGCGAGGTCAATCTTCTCGCTTCTGATGATGCGGAGCAGAAAACCAAGTGGAGCCTACTGACGCGGATTTCCGGCGCAATTGCGTTTCATGCGGCGCTGCTGATTATCATTCTGTTGCTTCCTAAGATTTTTCCGCCGCGTGAGAAAACACCGGAAGAGCTAGAAATTGCGCGCCGTCAAATGACCTTGCTCATTCCTCCGGGATCGTTTGACATGCCAAAGCTCGAGCCAGAAAGACGGCCGCGGCCGGAAAGAATTCACGTTGATCCGCGCACCATCAAGCGGGTGGCTCCGGAAGTTCCGAAACCGGTGCTGGCGCCGCCTGCGCCGCAGCCGGAACCGCAACGCATGGCGAAAAATCTGCCCAGTGCTCCCACGCCGCAGCTTAATGCTGAAGTTCCAACGCCGCAAACCAATCAGCCAACGATTCCGGTACCCAAACAGGAAGAGTCGAAGCCTCCGCCAAAATTCGAAGCGCCGGACAACCAGCCAAAGTCCAACGGATTGATCATGCCCAACGTGTCGCCGGGCAGAGCCATCCAGGATTCCGCTCGCGAGGCTACGCGCGGCGTAAGTCCTCGGGCGATTGGCGGAGATACGCAACTTCCCAGGGCGCCCGGAGGTCCCGGGCAAGGCACGGCAGGCGCCGGACTGCAGATGCTTACGCCGACAGATGGTGTGGATTTCGACAGCTATCTGGCGCGCGTCTATGCCAGCGTTAAACAAAACTGGTTTGCGGTGATGCCGGAATCGGCAAAGCTCGGAGATCGCGGCGTTGTTTCGCTGGATTTCAAAATTATGACGAATGGTTCTGTGCCGACAGGTGACCCGGTGCTGATGCGTACATCGGGAAAAGAGCCGCTGGACCGCGCTGCGGTTTCCTCGATTCGGTCATCGAATCCCTTCGAACCGCTTCCTTCAGCGTTCAAAAGGCCTTACATTGAGCTGAGATTCACGTATTATTACAACCTTCCGATTGATTACGCGCACTAGTGAAGCTACACACGACTCCGTTCCCGGCAGCCTTATTCTGGCCGTCAATGTGCTTGTGTGCCGGTTTTCCGGGCGCGTTAAGCCTGTTTCGATAGAAAATCATGAGTGATGCTTCATCGCCGCTTGTTGTGATTGTCGGACCGACAGCGTCTGGGAAGTCCGCGCTTGCGGTGTGGCTGGCAGAACAATTGAACGGCGAAGTGGTGGCGTGCGACTCCACACAACTCTATCGCGGATTCGACATTGGAACGGCGAAGCCGGATGCGGCCGAGCGTCGCGGGATTCCGCATCACTTGATGGATGTTCTCGCTCCGAGCGACGAGGCTACAGCAGGGGGATACCGGGAACGCGCACTCGCTGTTCTCGCGGATTTGAAAACGCGCGGCAAGTTGCCAATATTCACAGTTGGCACGGGCCTTTACCTGCGCGCCGTGCTCGAAGGGCTGGCTGAGGTCCCGCAACGTTCAGAAGAGGTTCGCGAACGACTGCGACAGAGTATGAACACGCATCCCGCAGGTCATTTGCACCGCGTCTTGCAGAAGATGGATCCGGAGACAGCAGGCAAAATTGCGGCGCAGGACGAACAGAAATTGATTCGTGCCATTGAAGTGTGTCTTCTGACCAAGCGGCCCCTGTCGGAGGTCCACCGCGCGGGACGCAATCCGTTGCAGGGATGGCGGATTCTGAAACTTGGCCTACAGCCAGATCGCGAAGTTCTTTATGAGCGAATCCATGCCCGTACGGACTCCATGCTAGCGCGCGGCTGGATGAGTGAAGTTGGCGGTCTCATCGCCAGCGGACTCCCCGCAACCGCAAAACCATTTCAATTTATCGGCTACCGAGAATTGCGCGAAGCTAATCTGGGCCGCCAAACGCTGGAAACTGCGCGCGCTTCCATTCAGCAAGCGACGCGCCAATACGCTAAGCGCCAACTAACTTGGTTCCGCAGAGAGCAAGCAATCCACTGGTTAGCTGGTTTCGGCGATGAAGTGCGAATCCAAAACGAATCCTTGCAATGGTTGCGCCGTAATAATTCAATCTAGCGAACAATGATCCGATTCGCAGGCCCTCGTCTGCCCGGAACGTTCTAACGGGCAAAGGGATAGACTTCAGCCGCAGTCCAGTAGTTGGTCGGCACGAAGGCGAACAGCGCCCCCGATCAACCACGGTATCCACCGGCGCTGTGAGGCGGTTCGTTCCGAGAAGTACCGGGCCTCTTGATTCTGGTACGAACGCCGGATTAGGACTTTGCTTGCTGCAAAAAGGCGCTCGCGCCGACGGTCTTTCCAATGGCCATGAGCTGCTGTACGAAATTATCGACAGCAGCTGCCTGAATCGGCATACGGAGCGCGACTGACTCAATTTCCCCCACGCCATTGCATGCGCTTCCCCTAAGCTTTACATCGACGACGGCATGGCCCGCTGCGTCCGAGCAGTAGAAATGCATCCGGGCCCCGCCGTCTGCGTGTTTCGGATTTAATGTACCGAGCTCGAAATCGCGAAAATCATCGGGACGGGGCGGGAACCCGCTCAGGGCCTTCGCCAGTTTCGATAGCTCATAACTGGTAACGTACATTTCCGCGTATCCCGAGAAATAGCCGTTCGTGCACTTGAACACGACCTCCAAAAGGTCTTCGACTTCGTCGAACCATATGACTTCCAAACTGATTCCGTTCTCCACTGGTGCTCCCACTATCTTCGTTCCTGCGAGCATGCACTATACAGGTTCATAGGAGCTGATTTGTTCGGACTATCGGAAACGGACGCGCTTCCAGAAAATGGGGGGGCAGAGCGGGAAGTGAGGCGACTGCAGTGAGCGATTCGCGGCCAACCTCTCTTCTGACTATTTCCATAAGGCATGCATTTCACCTGTTGAAAACGAGATGGCCGGGGCGCCGGAAATTTGTTCGAGAATCTATTAGTGAATAGGATTCAACTGTTATCGTAGATGCCCGCTTGCGCTCCCTTGCATGCACAATTGGGGGACGCGAATCCTTTATCCTCGGGAAAACAGGATGAAAAAACTGAAGATCGTATTGTCGCTTCCGAGCGATACCAGCTATCTGCACGAACAGGCGGAGGCCGCGAAGGCAGCGGCGGAGCGGTTGGGCGCAGAACTGCATGTGTACCTTGCCAAAGGCGATCCGATCATTCAAAGCCAGCAATTGCTGGAGATTCTGCAATCTCGTTCCACTCCGCTTCCGGATGGCATCATTATCGAGCCAGCGAGCCCCACGGGTTTGCCGCAGGTCGCTGCGGCAGCGGTGGCTGCCGGCATTGGATGGGTGATCAGCAACGCCAGCGTCGACTACCTCGGAGCACTACGGGGGAAATCGAAAGCTCCGGTATTCACGGTTTCCCAAGACCATGTGGAAATTGGCCGCATCCAGGGGCGGCAGATGGGTGCGCTGTTGCCCCAAGGGGGCTCCGTGCTCTACCTGCGGGGGCCATCCACGAATTCATTGGCTTGCAAACGTACCGAAGGTATGGAAAGTACGAAGCCCGCAAACATCCAACTAAAAACGTTGAACATGATGTGGAATGAGGACAGCGCGTGCAATTCGCTTAGTTCTTGGCTGCGACTGTCGACGGTCCGAGCCGCCGGCACGCAACTGATTTCCTCACAAGGCTCGGATTTCATCACGGCGGCCCGAAAAGCATTTCAAGCCCACGCGGAAACCTCAGAACGGGACAAATGGTTCAGCGTGCCCCATGTGGGCACAGGCACTCTCCGCCAAACCAAACCGCTCGTCGATAAACGCGTCCTTCATGCCGCAGCGGTTACTTCCGCGACTGCGGACACAGCGCTGGAGATGCTGGTCAACGCCATACGAGACGGAGCGCAACCACCGGAGCGCACTTTCGTGCCGTCGTCCTCGTACCCGAGTTTGGAAGAGTTGGCGGCAAGAAAACCCTAGTGGCGCGGCAGTTCTTAGTTTTAAGATTTTGCTCTTGCTGGATACCAGGGTGCCGAAACGCAGATTGAGCCAAGCCCCAATACTTCAGTGTCCCGCCACCGTTTTTTTTCGCTTTTCGCCCTCAAGACCAGAGAAGCGTATAATCCAACCCAGGAAGCCGCGGCAGTTCGCCTCGCCCCATCCGGCTTGATTCGCACGATGACTCAGGTTCGCCTCAGTGACGAAAACTAAACCTCACAAAGTTTCGGCCGCGGAGCGCGCCGTTTTGGTTGGGCTTGGCTGGAAGCGCATTCGCCGCTTGCCGGGGCTGCCACTTGGCGAACAGGGTCGCGAATCGCTCGAAGAGCTGGTGGAGTTGGCCAAAAGCGCTGGCGCGGAAATTGCCTCCACGATTTTTCAGATACGCGATGCTCCCGATCCCGCCACTCTGGTAGGACGCGGAAAACTCGATGAAATTCGCGCGGAAACCATCGCTCACGATGCAGCGCTGATTATTTTCGATTGTGACTTGTCGCCGGTACAGCAGCGAAACATCGAAGAAGTTACAGAATGCCGTGTCATTGACCGCACCCAGCTGATTCTCGACATTTTTGCGCGCCATGCGCGCAGCCGCGAAGGCCAGTTGCAGGTGGAGCTCGCCCAATTGAACTACCTGCTGCCGCGTCTGACCGGCAAGGGCAGCTCCATGTCGCGTCTCGGCGGGAAAGGCGGCGGTGGCGCCGCCGGGCGCATCGGCGTTCGCGGCCCAGGCGAAAAAAAGCTGGAGACCGACCGTCGCCGCATTCGCGACCGCGTCAGCAAAATCCAGGCCGGCATTGAAAACGTACGAAAGCAACGGGCCCTGCGCCGGGAAGCGCGTAACTCTGTTCCTTTGGGAACGATCGCCCTGGTCGGCTACACTAACGCCGGAAAGTCCACTCTTTTCAATGCCCTCAGCCGCGCTGAAGTTTTCGTCTCTTCACGCATGTTTGCGACTCTTGATCCGACGATTCGTGCTTTGCGCCTGCCCTCCAATCGCCGCGTTCTGGTTTCCGACACGGTTGGTTTCATACGAGACTTGCCGAAGCCTTTGCTAGCGGCATTTCGCGCAACCCTGGAAGAAGTCCAGGAAGCAGCGCTGATTCTTCATGTCAGTGATGTTTCAAATCCACGCCACTGCGAACTGGAAGAAGAAGTCGACAAGATTCTTCGGGATCTGGGCGTTGCCGACCGCCAAAAACTCCACGTGCTCAACAAGGTGGATCGCCTTGAACCGGACGAAAAGCAGGCCATTGTTAGTGCGGGCAGTCGAAAGTCCAGGACCGACGGTGGTCCAGTCCTGGTATCTGGAATGACCGGTGAAGGTATCGACGATTTGCTCCGTCGCATGGATGCGGAAATGCCAACCGATCCGCTTGTTCCATTGTCTTTGCGTATTCCGATGGCCGAGGGGCGGACGCTGGCGCTGATTCACGCCATGGGTCGCGTGCTTCGTTCTAAAATCGATGAGCATGAAATGCTGTTAGACGCCGAAGTGCCGCAGTCGATTGCCCGACGACTGCATCTCTCAGAATTCACAGAAAAGGGAACTTCCCGACGCGCCGCAACGTAATACAGACTGAGGTGAAACTCATGGCAGCTTTTCTTCTCTGGTGCATCCTGCTGATCCTCTGCTGGCCTGTGGCGCTGCTGGCTTTGGTGCTTTTTCCCATCGTTTGGCTCATCACTCTGCCGTTTCGCCTCGCGGGCATCGCGGTTCACGGCGTATTTTCACTTCTCCGCGCGATGTTTTTGCTTCCGGTACGCTTGTTGCGCGGCCCGCGCATGGTTTGAATGCAGGGCGCAGAAAAGGCCCCTAGTATCTCATCGGTAAACGGCCACAAGTCGTGTGTTTTCAGGTGATTTTCACGCATTCTGGCAACCACTGAGCAGCGCGAAACCTGCCGCTTCCTGTGGAAATTATTGTGGAAAGTCCGGTCGAGGTCTGCAGCAATTTCCCGCAAAATGATGCTATTCCCCATATTAACATAGTATTTCTTTGTAACTCATTGATATAAAGCCGCTTAGTGGTGCATTCAAGGCGCAGTCATAATTCGCGTAAATCCTTTAATTGCAATAGATGCGCAGACATTTGCACAGATTGAAGGATTCCGGGATAGGACCGGCTTGTCGACATTTACTGGGAAGTCGTACGACCGTTGTTTACTTGGAAGTACTGCCGTGTGATGCGTTTGCAAGCTTCAGGGACATTGACGCATGCCGAGCCGGAGGCTATAGTGAGGCGCGGCGGTGAATGGAGCCATTGACACGTCCACTCACCGTCAAGTGCCAATGAATCTGCCCAATTCGCTCACGGTTCTACGCATTTTTTTCGTTCCCGTATTAATTGTGGTTCTGCTGACCCGCAGTCCAAATGTGGAACTGTGGGGTTTTTCCATGCATTTTGAATTCTGGGGTGTGCTGGTGCTGCTGATGGCCGCGGCAACCGACTGGGCGGACGGATATTTCGCCCGCCGCCGCCTTCAAGTGACGACGCTTGGCATTTTACTTGATCCTATCGCCGACAAACTGTTGATCTCTGCGGCTTTTGTCTCTCTCGTGGATATGCATCTGGTTCCTGCCTGGATGGTGGTGATCATTATCGGTCGGGAATTCACGGTCCTTGGTTTGCGCAATATAGCATCGGCCGAAGGGTTCACCATAGCGGCTTCGGTGCTCGGCAAGACAAAAATGGTTTTGCAGGTCTGTGCTGTTGCGGTTTTGATCTTGGGCGCCAGGCATCCCTCGCTCAACCCGCTCTCGAAGACGCTACTCTGGCTGGTGGTGGTCAGCGCCTTGATTTCTGCCGGACAGTATTTCCTGAAGTTCTGGGGTCACCTGGATGACCGGATCAAACAGCGGCGCAAGCTGCGCATGATGGAAAACCAGGAAAAACCGCAAGACGCTGTTCCCCTCTGAGACGCCTTCCGGCCAATAAAAAAGGCCCGCGCGGCAAAAAACCGCAACGGGCCTCGAGTACTCTAAATGAATCGGACCTGTCTATTCGATCTCCACATAATCGCCTGCATAGACTTCCAGCGTGCTGTAGGTAATCAAGACGGTCGAAGAGTTGTGACTGACATTTAGAACGATGCCTTCTCCTACCACTTCCCGAGGCAAGTCATTCCATTCATAGCGAACCGGGGTGCTGCCGAATCCGTAGAGTTTGTACTGATAACCTTTCGTTTGCGGCGCGGTTTCGGCCATGGAGCCTTCGTAGCGGAAGAACCGGAAATAGTCGCCGATTTTGACGCCTTGCGACGTTCCCAGATTCACGTAAACCGCATCGTTTCTGCCAGAAACCTGGTGGAACCCTGCCCCTGTCACAACCATCGCCACCGGCTTTCCGCTGACCGGAGCGAAATGGTCAAACGCGGAGGCATCTTTGTAGGGAGGAGACGGGCGATCTTGATAGGGAACCACGATGTCGCCGCGTTGCATGTAGGCGGCGCAGGAGAACGTTACTTCAGCAATGGAGACCTTCGGCTGCACGTTGATTACGCGGATTTGCCCGGCGTCAATGTAAGCTGTACCCATGGCTTTGAGCAGCTTGGTTTGCCATTTGAACCAGCTCGCTTCCAGCGGATCTGAATCGGGGCGGAGAACCGAGAAGCGGTCTCCCACGCGAACACCCTTGTCCTGGCCGCGATTGATATATACATAATCGCCGTGGGCGAAGGTCACCTTAAGATTGGATTGCTCCCCGGAAATCAGGCGTATGTCGTCAGCGACCCTTTGGTCCGAGACAAAGCCGGAGCAGTACACAAAAGAATAGTCCGGCTGCAGCGGTGTGGGGGCCGCTTGCGGGGCCGTCTGCGCCGAGCAGACCGTCATACCGGCAAGAATAGACAGACAAAAACCAGCAATTTTAGCGAGCATTCCGAACTCCTTCGACAACACCGCCCAATGGGCCGTGCGGGGCTTTTCTAACCGAAAGTAACAGGGCAGATGAGGGGCGTCAACAAAATGGCTTGGGTGGCTTTACACTTTTGATACGGCATGCTACAAGCCGTGTTTTCAATAAATTGGGGATAAAGGCGGGCCATGGGGCTGTTCGGGACAGGGATTGGCAGGATTTGCGCGGTGGTTGCCGCGCCCAAAGCCTTGGAAATGATAGCGCAAGCCAGGGTAGCGCTCCGCGAAACGCCGACCATAGAGCTTCGGTTGGATTGGCTGCAAACCGACGCAGAGCGCAGCCGGATGCTTGTTTGGGTCGGGAAAAATCGTCATCGTGGCGCCACTTTTCTTGCTACCTGTCGACGCGCAGAAGGCCGGGGCAAATTCGGCGGTAGTGTTGAACGGGAACTGTATTGGCTGATGCAGGCTCGCGAAGCAGGCTGCCAGTGGTGTGACCTCGAAATTGAAACTCTACGGCGCCTGCCGGACCGATCGGTGCGCGAATACGCCGTCCCGCGCCGGGTCTTGCTTTCCTTACACGACTTCGAGCGCACCCCAGCGTTGCCCCGAACGCTCAGTGCGCCCAGCCACGGCGAAGTAGACGCCGTAAAGATGGCAACCCTGGCGCGCTCGCTCAAAGACAGTTTGCGATTGCTGCGTCTGGCGCACCGTTCCCTGAACTTCGTTGCTGTTCCGATGGGCGAGATGGGGCTGCCCGCCCGTATTCTCGCTTTGCGGGAAGGCAGTGCGCTGGCGTATGCCCCGGTTGCAGCTGCTACGGCACCCGGACAGGTTCGGCTGCACGAAATGACGCGTTTGTATCGCGCTCACAAAATTACCCGGCGAACGCCAGTGTATGGCGTGATCGGTGACCCCGTTGGCCATTCGCTTTCGCCACTGCTTCATAACACTGGCTTTGCCGAACGCCGCATCGACGCCGTCTATCTGCCATTTTTGGTTCACAAGCTCTCCGATTTCTTGAACGTTGTTCCAGAGTTTGGTCTGCGGGGTTTCAGCGTCACGATTCCTCACAAGCAGACAATCTTCAAGCATTTGAAAATGTGCGACGCCCTGGCCTGCGATATCGGAGCGGTGAATACGGTGGTGGTGGCCAAGGATGGTTCGCTGCACGGAAGCAATACCGACTACGTCGGCGTTCTTCGCGCTCTGGAGAAGCAAGTGCAGCTGCGCGGCAGCCGCGTTCTAATTTTTGGCGCAGGAGGTTCGGCGCGCGCGGCGGCGTTTGCGCTGGCCCGTGGCGGTTCGCATGTTGCTATTTGCGCTCGCCGCGGAAAAGCCGCTAAAGAATTGGCACGCGCGGTAGGCGGAGAAGTCATTCCGCGCCAGGCGTTACGCCGAGAACGCTTCGACGCCATTGTGAATGCCACTCCGGTCGGCATGCACCCGCGCGATGGAATTTCGCCTCTTGCCGCGTCCGAGTTAAACTGTCGCATCGTCATGGACCTGATTTACAGGCCGCAAAGGACCCAGCTCTTGAAGATCGCAGCGCAAAAGGGAATTGCCACCGTTTCCGGTGTGGAAATGTTTCTCGCGCAAGGTTTTGCGCAATGGGAACTTTGGACCGGCAAGCGCGCCCCGGAATCGGCGATGCGCCGCGCGGTTCTCGAGGCTCTTCGGGCCGAAGAACCGTCCCGCAAACACAAATCGCGAGTCCGCTCATGATCCAGCCGGACTTCCGCGAATTTGAGCGCCTTGCAAAGCACGGCAATCTTGTCCCGCTCTATGATGTTTTTTCCGCGGACTTACTTACGCCGGTCAGCGCGTATCTGCGAATCGCCGAGAAGGCAAAATATTCTTTTTTGCTGGAAAGTGTCGAAGGCGGCGAAAAGATAGCCCGTTATACGTTTGCTGGCGCCAATCCCGAAGAAGTCTTTCGTTATGCCAGCGGCGCTTGTGTTATGGAAAGCCGCGATCGCCTGGTCTGGGAAGAGCGCGACCCCGTGTCATTTTTGCGCGCCCGCATCGAGCGTTTTCGTCCCGTACGTTTGCCCGGACTTCCTCCGCTGGTCGCAGGAGCCATCGGCTATTTCAGTTACGACATGGTTCGCCTCATCGAGCGCATCCCCAAGCGCCTGCGCGATGAAATCGGTCTGTACGACGCGATGCTGATGTTCTATCACGGCATCATCGCGTTCGATCACGTCCAGCACCGGTTGTGGATTGTCCGCAACGTTTTCACCGAAGGCCCGGGCACGCTGCGCTCCAAATACAATGCCGCCGTCCGTGAAATCAAACGCACGCGCCAGCAACTCGGTCAACCTGTGGCCGCGGAGACCGCGCGGAAAAGCGGATCACCCAATAAGAAATCCACACTCAAAGTCACTTCGAATTTCAAACGAGCCGAATACCTGGCCGCTGTCCGCAAAGCCAAAGAATACATTCGCGCCGGCGATATTTTCCAGGTAGTCCTCAGCCAACGTTTTTCCGCTAAGACCAATTCCGAGCCTTTCGAGGTTTATCGCGAACTCCGCGCTCTCAATCCCTCGCCCTATCTTTTTTACCTGCAGCTCAACGATCTCTCCATCGTCGGCAGTTCTCCAGAAATGCTCGTCAAGGTCCAGGGCCGCGACGTCTTCTATCGGCCCATCGCCGGAACCCGGTGGCGCGGAAAGGATGAGGCGGAAGACCAGCGTCTTGAAAGGGAAATGCTGGCCAGTGAAAAAGAGCGCGCCGAGCACATCATGCTTGTCGACTTGGGCCGCAACGATCTCGGCCGCGTCAGCGAATATGGCACCGTGCGTCCAGAAAAGCTCATGACCGTCGAGCGCTATTCGCATGTCATGCATTTAGTCTCTAGCTTGCGGGGAAAGCTGCGCGAAGATGTCGACTGTTTCGACGCGCTCATGGCCTGCTTTCCCGCAGGCACGGTATCCGGCGCACCTAAAGTCCGGGCCATGGAAATCATCGAAGAGCTGGAACGAACTCGCCGGGGTATTTACGCCGGCGGCATCTTGTATCTCGATTTTGCCGGCAACCTGGATTCATGCATCACTCTGCGCACTATGGTCATCAAAAATGGTGTAGCCCACGTGCAGGCGGGCGGCGGAATCGTCGCCGACTCTGTTCCTGCAGAGGAATATCAGGAGACTGTCAACAAAGCGCGGGCGTTGCTTACCGCGCTGGAGCTGGCTCATGGCAACGCTCGCCAGGTTCCTAAAGCGTCGTCGCAGTCAGCTAAGGCCGCATCTCCGGAAGCCGCAAAAAAGAGGCGCCAGTGATTCTACTCCTCGACAACTACGATTCCTTTACCTACAACCTGGCCCAATATCTTGGCGAACTCGGCTGCAATGTCGAAGTTCACCGCAACGACAAAATTTCCGTTGAAGAAATCGCCCGCCGCAAGCCCGAACGTATCGTAATCTCTCCCGGTCCCTGTACGCCGCAGGAAGCAGGCATCTCCGTTGAACTCGTGGAAAAGCTGGCCGGAAAATTTCCAATCTTAGGCGTTTGCCTCGGCCACCAAGCCATCGGCGTCGCATTCGGCGGGAAAATCACTCGCGCCCGGAAACTTTTCCACGGCAAAACCAGCGAAATCCAACACACTGGCAAAGGTGTCTTCAAGAAACTCCCCAAGCCCTTCACGGCCACGCGCTACCACTCGCTAATCGTCGAACGCAAATCTCTCCCGCGCGAACTCGAAATCACCGCCGAAACCGACGACGGCATTATCATGGGCATGCGCCACCGTCGCCACAAAATCGAAGGCGTCCAGTTCCACCCGGAATCCGTCCTGACGGAATCCGGCAAGCAACTCCTTAAAAACTTTCTCGCCCTCTGAGATCTTCCGGGTTGCGAAATGCTCCGTAAGGGCCCGATTCATCGGGCCGCCGGTTCTCACCCTCGGCGCTCAAATGCTAAACTCTCAGAAATGCCCGAACAAGCGCTGGCAGTTGAAAATCTGGTCAAGATCTACAAGAAACGCGGCGAAGCTCCAGTTCGGGCGATTGACGGCATGAACTTCACCGTCCCGCGCGGCATTATCTTCGGTCTCCTGGGGCCGAATGGCGCGGGCAAATCCACACTTCTGCGTGTGCTGACCACTCTCACCCGCCCCACCGAGGGCACCGCCCGCGTCCTTGGCTGCGACGTCGTACGAAAATCCGTCGAAGTCCGTAAACGCATCTCGTCGGTAATCCAGGAAACCGCAGCCGAACTTTTCCTTTCCGTAAGGGACAATCTCCTCACCTACGCCCGCTTTCAGGGCCTCGACAAATCCACCGCCAACGCCCGTGCCAGACGTCTCATCGATGAATTCCAACTCACTGCAGAAACCGACCGTAAAGTGCAAGACCTCAGCGGCGGTTTCCGCCGTCGCGTGCAGGTCGCCAAAGTGTTCATGGTCGAAACGCCCATCCTTTTCCTCGACGAATTTTCCACCGGCATGGATCCCCTCCTCAAACGCCAGGTGATGAGCCTGCTCCGCGCCGAGGTCGAAAAGGGCAGGACCATTATTCTCACCACGCAAATTCTCAGCGAAGCCGAAGAACTCTGCGACGATATCCTCATTATCAACAAGGGAAAACAAATCGCCCGCGGCGATCTCAACGCGCTGAAAATGCTTTCGCACAGCGTCTACGAAATCACCATGGCCTTCGATCGTCTGCCAGAATCCATCGAAGCCGAACTCGCTGCGCTCAATCCCATCCGCACCACCATCGAAGCCAACACCATCGATGTCACGCTCAAAACCGAAGAAGGCCGCGTGATGGAAATCGTCACCGGACTCGCGCGCAATCGCCGCGTCCTCCGGGTAGAGGTTCGGGGTGCCAGCCTCGAGGATATTTTCGTCGAGCTCACTTCGCCGCATGCCGAGTCGCCGGAAAAGGCCACCGTATGAGCTCGCTTTCCGCGGTGGTCTATCGCGAAGCCAAAATCCGCGCTACCAATTTCACTTTTATTTTCTGGGATCTATTTTTTCCGTTGCTTTATATGCTGGTCTTTGGCGTTGGTATTAATTCCGCCCTCGGGGCCCCCGCCGGGCTCAACGGTGTCAATTACAACGCCTTTTTTCTCGCCGGAGTTTTAGCCATGGCCAGTTTTGCCATCGCTTCCAATACTTCCTGGTCCTTCTTTATGGACCGCGACAACGGCATCTTCTACGAAATGCTCACCTATCCCATGAGCCGCAGCGAATATCTCCTCGGCAAAGTCATCTTCAACGTCTTCATCGCCACAGTGCAAGCCGCGCTGACGCTGGTTGTCGGCCGCTTTCTGCTCGGCATTCACGTAATTTGGGGGAAACTGCCACTGTTGCTTCTAGGCATGGCCGTTGGCACGGCCGGATGGTTTTTCTTTTATGCCATCTTCGCGCTGCGCATCAAGCAAAACGACGTCTTCAACAGCAT
>Ga0193726_1001553_pt1 | contig 17761 bp, 16 predicted proteins | sample H2c1metaG_FD_144928 | JGI IMG/M metagenome (GOLD analysis project Ga0193726, IMG submission 144928) | Soil microbial communities from a riparian zone of the East river system, Colorado, United States - H2c1 | ecosystem: Environmental > Terrestrial > Soil > Riparian zone | place: USA: East River... | reverse complement strand
GTCTATGAATGCTACCAATTACTACCATGCTGATGGGCTGATTGACTTGAATAGAAAATCCCGACACTCCAAAACAGGTCACCACTGGCAGAACGAGTGTGATCAGAACCGAGGCCTGAGCCCTTTCTTGCGGGTTCGATAATCCTTGCGAGTACATTCATGATGCGATCCTGCAGTGTGTAAGCGTGGAATTGTCCCGGAGCCCGCCGGATCTTTGGGGACGTTGGTTCGGGGACATGGACTCTTCAGGCGTAACCAGTCAAAGCGCACTACGGTGTATGTGCCCCTTCGGTAATGCGAACCGTTAATTCAATGCGGTGAGACCCAATATCGAGTTTTGTATCGGGCTCCATGCTGAAACTGGCGTATCCGCGTTCAACATACAACTGGCGGGTTCTCTCCAGTCCGGCTGCGATTTCTGTCCTGTTGAACAAATCTCCATCGCGAAGATGAAATTGGTCTCGGATGGTTGCCGCCGAGATGTTCAGCGCGTGATCCGGGGCGGTGCTTTGGATCGTGAGGTTCCCGAGCCGGAACTGTTCTCCTTCGGTAACGGACGCGATGATAAGGACGGCCTGTTTCCCGTCTGTAAGTCCAAGGGGCTGCGAAGATGGGTCATGAACCACAACCTGAAAATATCCTCGTTCCTGGAAGTCGGCCCTGATGCCAGCCGCTGCATCATCGCCCAGTTCCCTGCCATTGTCATATTCTCGACTCTTCAACGCCTTGAGGACTCGATCTCTTACTCCATCCCGGTCATGAACACCACCTTCGATTTTGAGGTCGCTTAGTAGGAATTTCGTGGCGGGATGTTCTTCCGATGCAGGCCCCCGCGGGATCATCGCCCGCTCTGCAGAAGAGTTCCGCGGCGCGTGATCCAGCGTGCCAGCGGCAATTGCGGTGCATGAGATGGCACAGGCGACGCAAACAGACGCCATCCGCGTACGCGAAACCTGTGGCACCGGGCCGCCTTTGAGTATCCTCCGGATACGCCGCGGCAAGGAGCTTCCGGGCATAGCCAGGCCAGCAATATTCAGCCTGACTCCTGACCGTGTGACTAGCCGGGCCATGTCGATGAGGCATTCGGAATATGCACGGGGATCATATCCCCGCGCCAGCACAACGTTGTCGCAGGCTTCTTCGGCCAGAGTGGAGACATGGTTCTCCAACCACCACGCGACGGGATGGAACCAGAATAGAGCCCGGTTCAACAGAGCAAGCCATTGGATAAGGGGATGGCGACGCCGGGCGTGCTCAGACTCATGCATCAAGACCGCTTCGAGTTGCGCCTGAGGCCATTGCCGCCAGGACTCCGGGAAAATCACCCTCGGCTGGAATAGTCCAACGGTCACAGGCACGGCGCACAACGAGCTAGTGAGCACATCGTCGAGAAGGACCGCGTCGCGAACCAACCTGCGGGCTCGGACGGTGCCGAACCCCAGCCGAAACAGTAGCAAGCACAGCCCTAAAAGATAAACGCCTAACAACACCGCTACCTTCGGGTCAACTGGAGTGGACCGTACAGAACGGGTCAAAGAGATTTCAATCGGACCTGTTGCCTTGTCAGCAATGCTCTGAGCAACAGGCGGAAGCACGCGCAGCGACGCCTCTGGTCCCCAAGCGGTCCAGATGGGGAGCAGGAGCATCATTGCAACCACGCCAGCCCAAACGCTATGCTTCGCGGTCGCAGCTTTCACCCGCATGGCGGACAGCACGATTGCTGCGGCGGCAACAATCAGCGCTGCTCTGACCGCACATTCTAACCATAGGCGTTCCATTACTTCCCTCCTAGTCGTCGGCTGCGCACAAACTTCTCCAACTCGTCGATGTCTGCCTTGTTCAACACCCTTGCTTCGACCATTCCGCTGACCAATTCCTCAACTGATCCCTGGCAAAATCGGTCGATGATTTGCCGCACGGCGCGAGCGGCTAGGCTACGCGCTGGCTCTGCCGCTCGATAGATATAAGCTCTCCCATCAGACTCATGCTTGAGATAGCCCTTCTGCTCAAGGCGGCGCATTAGGGTACGAGTGGTTGTTTCTTTTAGGTTGCGTTTACCGGAGACGATCCGATGGACCGCCTCAACGGTGCACGTCCCGCCGTCCCACACGGCCTGCATCACTTCGTTTTCGAGGTCGGTGAGGGGAGGCCGAACGCGGGCCCCAGATGCTGTACGCGATGTCATGGTACAGTATGTACCACTCAAAAAGATCTGCAGTCAAGAAGTTTTTAGATTTGTGGACAAAGGAAGTTGACGTTAAATTGCTCGTTGACCGCGGCTGCGGGCTTGAGTGCAATTGCCTGTGGCTGACGTTGAAAAAACTCCCTCCCGAGAAATCCGGAAAAATAACATCGCGTCGGGATGCCGTATCAACGCCTTTCTCGGTTTCCCGAGACGATGCCGGCCAAGAATAGAACCGCTCCCAGGGTTTCAGCCGATCCCACCAATTTTGGCCGCGTCAACATTTGCGACCTTCACTGAATGCCGACCACCGTGAAAGTTAAAGATACCGTGCGTAACTGATGTCGTTACCAGCCATTTCGCTCTTTGAGAATCAGTCCGATCCCGGTCACTGCAGTTTCTGATCACCGCTACGATCCTTATCACGGCATCACGGAACATGCCGCAGGAATCAAGGTATGGTCAGCGGTATACTTGCCAAGAGTTGCTCGGGTGTGACTGTAGCAATGCAATTGGCGCGAGATGTTTTCCGAATTAGCATGGCACGCACGCTGGAGGGATGATGAACTGGAAACGTCGTATGAGCCGGCGCCTCCTATTGGCGCTGCTCTGCGGTAAGTCCGCCGCCTTCATAGCCCGATTCAAAGTGTTCAATAGTGTACAGTCAGCCCGACGCGGCTCATCCTATGCTCCGGTGATTATGGGGAAGCCGTCCGAAAAACCGACGGCCACAAAACTTACGCCCGAACAAGCCAAGCTCAAACTCATCGGCGTTGCCAGCAACGGCGATGAAGGCGCGAAGGACTGTCTGGAAGAGATGTTCCCCTCCGGCGCGATGAACTGCGCTTTTCTGGGGCGGTTACGTTGCCTGGAGGACCTTCGCTAATCCAGATCGGCGGATTTCTTCAAGACGAACTCTTTAGCGGCCAGCTTCCTCAAGCGGTCCGCGTGCTCGTGAGGAGATTTCCCGGTCCTGCAAGGAGTTCGATGTCGAGCAAACAGTGTCCGCCCAGCCGCATCGGCGAACAGCTCCCGCGTTGCAAGGTCGTATTCCTCCTGCATTCCGTCCTCGGTGGAGGCACTGAGCGAGTCTTGCTCACTCTACTCCGCCATCTCAGCCGTCGGGACTTCGAGTTTCATGTCGCCGCCTTGGTCGCGGATCCTCAATTTCTGAGCGCTTTGCCGAAAGATGTGACCCCGCACTCCTTAAGAGCGCAGAGGCTTCGCTACGTTCTGCCGGAGCTAGTCCGGCTGATTTGGCAAATTCGACCGCACGTTGTTCTCTCCAGCGGGAGTGGCATGAATCAGGCACTCTTAACGGCTCGACCCTTCCTGCCCGCTAGTGTCCGTTTCGTCGTTCGGGAGTCAACCACGCTCAGCGCAGATCTTCTGCATCATCGCAATCATCCGAAACTTCAAGGCTTTCTTTGCCGATGGCTATACAGCCGGGCCGACGCGGTTATCTGCCCCTCGGATTCAATCGCTAACGATTTGGTTGAGCATTTCCAACTTTCAAGAGGCAAACTGGTTCGCATCGGTAACCCCGTCGATGTGAGCCAACTTCACGAATTAGCAGGGACTCCGATCAGTCCTTATTCTGGTCCCGGACCCCACGTTGTGGCCGTGGCCCGGCTGGCCCGCGAGAAAGGACTCGACGTTCTCATTGATGCTATTGGTCTTGCTCGCCTCGACTCTCCCAACATCGAACTCACGCTCATCGGGGCTGGACCCGTCGAACATGAACTGCGCGCCCAGGCCAGCCGCTTGGGACTCAACCAAGCCGTGCGTTTTCTTGGCTTTCAACCCAATCCATGGCCTTACATGCGACATGCCGATTTGTTCGTTCTTCCCTCCCGCTATGAAGGGCTTAGCAACGCTTTACTCGAAGCTCTGGCTCTGGGGACATTGGTCGTCGCCACTGATTGCCCCAGTGCCATCCGCGACGTGCGTGCCACCAACCCTGAGTTGCGTTTGGTTCCTCCCGACGATCCAATTCGGCTCGCTCAGGCCATCGTAGCCGCGTGCAAGCCGACGGAGCGACCACGCATTACGGTCAATCAAGAACCCGCCAGGCTCGCCCAATTCAATTTGCAGTCGGCCGTGGAGGCCTACAGCGCATTGCTGCGAGGGGCGACTCTTTGCCGGTGAGGGCATCGAGGTTTTTGGGTTCGCCGCCCCCATTCTCAACTTGTCGAATCGCTTAGTGCACTTTTCTTAGTGCACTTTTCTCGGCCCGCCCAAAGTCCGATGTCACGCTCCTTCAAAGTCGTAATCGCACTGTCGCTTCTGATTTTGCCGGCAGTAACGATACACTTTTAACTTCTGTACCTGTCGCTGAGCGCGCAAACCGACGGGTTTGCGCGGCGGGAATTCGATTCCAACGTGTCATCTTCGATCACTTGATTGAATATTCCTCGCGTGGCGCACACTGCATTTCGAATCGTGCTGCGGGAGAGCCCATCTGTACGTCCAAGGAAAAACGACGATTGTGACCGGAAGCCGGGAAGGTGCAGATCGTCAAGATCGTAATACGGGACGGAAGAATGGTGACCGGTTATCCAACAAGCCTTGCAAGAAACCCATAGGATGCGAAGATGACGAGTCCAGATGAAGTTCATCGAAATGTTAGGGAGCAGTTGCAGGCTCTAAGAGATTCTGTCCCCAGTCTCGATGCTGCTAGGAAATACCTTGAAATGTTCGATGAATTTGTTCGAGAACACGAATTTGGTTTGGCTCTTGAGACATTCTGTGATTTTCTTCTTGATGATATGACCGCGCCCGTCAGTCAATCGGTGCTGGAATCAGTTGCATGTTTGCACGATTGGATGGAAGTCAGAGATAACTGCGTGGACCGTTTAAAGGTCAAGACAACGGTGGGGCGAGATCCACAAGTGTGATCACAGAATGAATCATGTCTGGCCGTTCAACGGACGACGAGGTCACGTGCCCTCGGAGAACTCATCCATGCAGAACTGAGGATCTCAGCGTCGTGAAACGCCTGGTTCTCCCCCTACGTATCGGATTGGTTCGGTTCTACGAAAACAGCCTTCGCCGCGTTAGGCAAGTCTATCGGTATGCGCTAGCAGCAGCGATACCCGCCACACCTCCGTCCTGGAAAGATGCCGATTGAAGCCCGGCATGCCAGTGAGGCGGCTCCCGTTGGCGACCTTCCCATTCGTCTCGCCGGGCTCATCGTCGGATACGTCCTTACCTCTAAAAAGATGCGGTGGGCGAAGGCCGCAATCTCCGCAGCCCGTAACCCTGCAGACCCGTCAAAAGACACCTGGCCAACGCAGCCTTTCTCTTCCAGTCCCTTCCGGACGTATCCTGCCAGTTCCCGATTGTCCTCCACCACGGAACACGCATGTTCGAATCCCCGCAGGCAACTATTTTCGAACAGCCCAGGCCAACCCGTCGGGTCCCTTTCCCGTCAAGATACGTGCCGTGACGGAAAACGTCTTGAGCTCAACGACTGCAACGTTGCCGTCAGGACTCACGGCAATATAGGCAACCTTTCCATCGGGCGCGATGAGAATACCGGCGGCCCCATGTCCCAGGCTGACTCTTTTTACTTCGCTGCGAGAAGTGGCATCCACCACGATCAGGTCTCCATTGCCAAGATCGGAGATGAGAACATGCTTTCCGTCAGGCGTGAACTTGAGCCGGTTCGCGAACTTGGTGTGCACATTGATGGTCTGAATGACCTTCTTCGTGGCGACGTCAATGATCGTGACCGTCTCCTGGTGGGAGGCCGCCCATAGCTCTTTGCCATCGGGCGAGACATCGAATCCCTCTGGGGCTGGACTGACCGGGATGTTGGCCTCTGTCCAGCCGGAGGAATCGGCATTCGTGTCCCGCTCAAAAACGGTGATGGTGCTGGATGTCATACTGGCAGTAAAGATCTCCCTTAGATCGTGGGTTACCTTCAGCATGTGAGTCCGGCCTTGTCCGGTACCCACCACCCACTCGACCTGCTTTGTAGCCGGATCGTAACAGCCGATCGCCTTGCTGCCTTCCGCAGTGAAGTAGACTTTGTCGTTCACCATCTCCAGCCCGTGTGGCGCCTTCAGCGGCCCAAGATCGACTGGCGGCAGCGCCTTTTGCGAATTCAGATCGACGACGGAAAGAGTGTTCTGCGGCGTCCGGAACCCACCGTAATTGGAGATGTAGGCCCGGTTTCCGTCCTGGCTCACCACGACCTCGTGGGGATCTTCGCCCGCGGGAGCGCGCGCCACAACCTTGAGGGTGAATGGATCCACAATGGCCATCGATTTGTCCTCTTTTTCAAGGACGAGGAGCGCAGGAGACGGGGTTTGGCAGACCACGAGCGAACCAGAGACAAGAATCAAAACAAGCTGCACGGAACTCAAGATCCAGAATCGTTTTGCAAGCATATCCACTCCCTTCGCGTTGAGCCCAACATCACACTCGGGGCTCAGTTCCTTCAAGGCAGTTTCGCACAAGCTGCATCAATCGGTTGCGGACGGAACACCCAACAGCCCGGAGCCCTTCACCTACCCTCCACGCACAAGCTTAAAAGAGGGTGAAAACGAACTCCTCCATCATGGGCGCGATCCGCATAGACCGTTTCGATCCTCGACCCGGGGGTATCCCTCATATCGACTCCGGCAGAGCAATCGATGAAGTGTCCGAGGTGCCAAGGATTTTAAGGTGACTTTGAGATTGGCGACGCACGATGGTGAAGATCGTTCGGGATACTTGCAGGATGAACAAGGGGCACACGATTCCTTCCTTGGGCTTGTCAGTCATGGGTCTAACCAATGTGGGTTCAGGTGGCGATAGCCGGAATACTACACTCGTTGCCGTCGAACCAGCATTGCTGCCAAAAGCATCCGGCAACCGATCTGGCGAAGGCGAAGGACTTCGCCAAGCCTGCGTGCGACGCACAATGCCCAACGGAGATGCTCCCTTTGAATTCTCGATCGAAAAGGATGGCCGCCCTGGAAGAGTACGGCTCTGAATCGACGCTTGGCCCCGAGAGACATCAACGTCGTCAAACAGCGGGGCGAATGCATGTTGAGTCGCGCCCGGGACCATATTCGATTAATCCTGATGAACGGTTCATCATCTGTTCAACAGAATGGATCGGTTCAGCAAAAAGTGCGTGAACGATTTTGCCTAATTGTTAGGATCAGACATGGGGGCCGAGATTTTGCTGCTCATTTCTCAAGAAATCCCCCCGCAATTCGATGCGCCTGCAGGGTCTGCTTCGATCGCGGGTTATGGCGGGTCGGAACTTCCAAAATCCCGAGGATGGCATTTTGAAAAACAATTTGCATTAGGCCAATAAAATGGTATTTTGAGGCCATTATGTGGAACCGAGAGAGAAGCATTCTGCGCTCCCCGCTTCGAGATGATGGCTTCGAAGGTGGTGGCGGGGGAGGCGGCGGATCCAAGAAGCCGGCTCTGACATCTCCAACACCTGCAGGGGCGCAGGGTCCTCCTGCTGAGTTCGTCGACGAGATGAACCAGGTCAAAACCTGGGCGGATAAAAACGACAAGGAAGCCAATCACGATAGAATCAATTTTTGGCTTCTGAAAGTTCCCGCGATAATCGTATCGGCCGGCGCAGGCGTGCTGGCTTTTTTTAGGATCGATGCATTGGCGACAATTGCGGCAGGGATCGCTTCGGGGTGCGTGTTGGTGGACGGCCTTCGTCCTCGCGGGTTGTTGCATGCAGCCCATCGCCGGGCTGCAAACGAGATCTACGTATTACATGCACATATGGCCTCTCAATGGCGACAAGGTGCGCTGAACGGCCTAGAACCTCGAGCTCTTGCCGCCAAGATCCTAAACGATTCGACGGCAGAACGAGCGAGAATCAATAAGTACATCACTCAGGTTGAGAGTTCTTCATTGGGTGACCACGGCATCCACGTCTGAGTCATTCGCAATCCGAATCCAGCCTCGAAAACCTCTCCGCGGGTTACGATTTAATGAATCGGGCTGAGAGTATTGCGACGATCCGGGACCTGGGGCGTGTCAGTATGCATTGCGGCGTGAGCCAATCGTTCCAATTCTGCTAAGCTGGCCGGGGTAAGCATCGAGGGCGGGAGGAGAAAGAACGTGGAGGTAGTGGCCGGAGTGGATCTGGGCGGAACTGCTATCAACTATACGTTAGTGAACGGGCAAGAGCAGTTTCTCATTGAGGGTTTGTGCGAGCATCCCGCCCTTTCGAAGCAAGGGCCAGAGGTCTGCCTCCAGCAGATCGCAGATGGTCTCGAGATCGCCGCCGAAAAAGCGGGGGCCCTCCTTGCCGACGTGGTCGCCGTGGGCCTGGACACTCCGGGTCCGGCGAGTGCGGCTGGCCAGTTCAGCGCACGAGGTTCCACGAACTTCGTGCATCCACGGTGGGCGGGATTCGATATTCGCGAAGGTCTGGCTCGCAGGCTCGGCAAACCGGTGTCCTACTTGAACGACGCAAATGCGGCTGCGCTCTGGGGACACTTTGCGATCTTTGGCGCCAACACCCGCGAGACGTCGGTTTCGGTCGTCATCGGCACGGGCAACGGCGGCGGGGTAATCCTCGAGGGCCGCGTCGTGAAAGGCAAGAACGGGTTCGGCGGAGAATTGGGCCACGTATTGATTCCGTACCAGGGCATCGCCGGAACCGGCGAACTGAGACCGCAATGCAATTGCGGACGCACCGGCGACTTGGAGTCGCTTTGCTCTCTCACCGCGATCGAAAACAATCTCCTGCCGTATTACCTGCTCAGATATCCCGGCCACGATCTGGCAAAACTTGACCCGCACCAGGCGGCAAAGCTGGTACGCGGACTGGCGGATAAGGGTGACCCGATGTGCACAGAGATTTTTCGCGTTCAGGCGCATGCCCTGGGACTCTTCTTCGACGAAATGGTCAACACCTTCGACCCCGATGCGCTAATCGTCGGCGGCGGCGCCCTGGAGACGAGTAAGGAGTTCCAGCGCTGGTTTCTGGCGGAGATCCGGGCCAGCATGCCCGCCCAGCGGGAGGAGCAGGCCAGAATTCCAATCCACGTGATGCCGAATGGCGACACCGCCGGGGCGCGAGGCGCGGCGATCGAAGCGCTAAACCTGGCCAGGCAAAGCGGCCTGCTGAAACCCCTCTAGGGGAATTATCAGAATGAAATCAGACACTTAGGAGTCTTGTACCCGCCTCGAGATTCAGCCACCGGAGGAGGTTCCGCGGAGCCGGGGCGTTCGATCATGCAAAACTTCAGCCTCAGCGAGCAATCCATGCGAACATCCTTAAAGCCTGAAGGTACGGAAAGCCCATGAAGGTACGGATGGTTCCGCGCTGATGACCACCGGCCAAGTCATGCGATGGTGGGAACTGCGCCGCCTGCTCTACAACGCGATCCCGCTCGTCGTTGGCGTGGCGGCTATCGCGGGCATGGAGTTGGATTGCCGGACTCAAAGCTGAGACTTTCGCGACGATCGGTTATCCGACGTGGAGCGCAATTCCTGGATGTACGAGGTAAGTGAGCAAGAGATCGTCGGTCAGTCGGTTTGGCCGCCAAGTCTCGCCTGCGAACTTGACCTCCGGAACTCCGCGGCCTCCATTCACCAATGGTAAGACAACCTGATGGCTCGCGCTGGAACAGAAATCTCCGGCAGAAGAATCCGACCTGGATTTGTCATTTGTTTGTAAGCAGGGAGTCTCGAAAATATCTGTTCTGCGGGTCAAGTTGGCGTTGTCTTAGTTCATGTGCGGGCAATCAGAGGGGTTCCGCCCGCCCTAGCTATGCGGGATTTTGGAACTTGGAATGATCGACATACTCACAGTGGGTTGTGGAATTCGGGGCCGTAGGGGGTTTCTGCAGGCTTCGGCCACGGCGGTTGCCGACGAATCGATTGTTATAATCGCACCTATGTCCACGGAGCAACTCCTGGATGAGGAATTGGTTGCGCGCTACCGGTTGGCCACTGAGGCGGGTGAGCGCGAAGAGTGCGTCAACCAGTTGTTCCGGCGGAACTATACCAAGGTGGCCCGCTGGTGCTTGCGTTTCGCGAATGACCGTGAATCGGCTGCCGATCTGGCGCAAGAGATTTTTGTCAAGGCATATCAGAATCTGTTGTCTTTTCAGGGACAGTCCAAATTCTCCACCTGGTTGTTTGTCATTGCCCGCAACCACTGCCTTAACGCCGTCCGCTCCGACGCACGACAGGCTACGACGCTGGCGGTGGGCGATGGCGAAGAGGTCCTGCTGGAGATCGCGGACAGCGCCCCGACCCCTTACTCTCAGGCAGAGCGTGAGTCTTCCGCGAAGCTGGTTCGAGAGCTGTTGAATGAAGCGCTGGACGAAACTGAGAAGAGAGTCTTCACTCTCCACTACGGGGATGACCTGCCCCTGGATGCGATTACGCGCCTGCTGGGGCTCGAAAACCAGAGTGGCGCCAAAGCCTTCATCGTGAGTGCCAAGCGTAAACTGGCCCGCTTGTCACAACAGTGGAAAGCGCGCGGCCAATATAAGGGAATCTGAACGAGGGTCGTTATGTCGGACCGAGACATTTTGAAGTCAACGCTGGCGCCCACTGCGGGCTGCTTAAAGCCGGAACAGCTTGAAGCGCTGCTCGAAGGTAAGCACAGCAATCCACATCTCGCCGAATGCCCAAGATGTCAATCTGAGCTGTCGATGTTGAAGGCCTTTGAATCCGCGGCACCGTTGCGCGAGGAGGGCGCGGCGGTAGCATGGATCGGCGCCCAGCTGGATCGCGAACTGGAGTCCATCAAGAACCCACTGCGCGGCGGGCGAGTGCGAGCGACGGCTCAAGGCTTGCAGTCCCAGGGAACATGGGTATCAAACATGCTTGGCGGGATGCGCTGGGCACTGCCGGCTGCGGCAGCGGTCGTGATCGCGATCGCCGGGGTCGTCATGTTGCGATCGTCAAAAGAACCTGAATTGCGAGCCAAGGCGATTGAACAGCCGGTGATCTACCGATCCCTGGAAGTTGAGATCGCCAGTCCGGTCGGTGAAGTCAAACAGCTTCCGGAGGAGTTGCGCTGGCGAGCCTTTGCGGGAGCAGAGAGTTACAAGGTCATCGTGATGGAAATCGACAACACGCCGCTTTGGTCCTCGGAAACGAGGCAGACTAGCTTGACGATCCCGCCGGCGGTGCGCGCTAAAATGTTGCCAGGTAAGCCAATCCTGTGGCAAGTAACGGCACTCGGCGCCCAAGCCCGAGTCCTCGGTACCTCTCAAATTCAAAGATTCGCATCCCCCGGTGCACACTCCAAAAATCAAATGTCGGTGCAATAGAGGAGCGTTATGGTGCATACAAGTTTTCGGGTCCGCTTTCAACCGTTGATCATTCGCATGGTTCTGCTTGCGTTGGTGATCGTTTCAGCCACGATCGCTTTCGCAGAAAAAGGCGACGATCCTCCCTTTTCCGGTGTTGAGTTGGCGATTCCAGACGAGACTGTGCCGCCGGGAGGCGTGCTTCAACTAAAGGTACAGATCACTGAGCCAAAGCCCATTTCGAAGGGTGGACAGAAAGCGCGCTTTGCGGCCAGAATGCTCGGCGCACCCATTGGAATTGAACTGTTCAGTCCCGGCGGAGATGCCAGTGGGACCGCTGTTCTGTCGAATGGGGCGGCGGAGTTTTCACTTTCTTCCTCGCTCGTCGACATGGGTCAAAGCAGTGAATATCCAATTGTGACAATTGCCATGCCGGTAAAAGCCAACGCAATACCTTGGCAGACGGCGGACCTCACGCTAGATCCGACTCTCTCGCAATGGCTGGATCCTGCGGGACAAAATTACCCAGTCTTGTTGAGCAACGGAATTTTTACGGTTGGAGGCACGCTTTCGATATCGAATATCGTCCCCGGCGGAGGAGTGGTGGCGGCGGGTACAAAGATCGCAATTCAAGGGATGGGTTTTCAGCGAAATTCAAGAGTGCAGATTGAAGAAGCGAAAGTGGCAAAGCAGACTTACGTGAGTGCCAACGAAATCGATATCACTCTGGCCAGGGCCACGAATATGACGTCGCGGCGCGTCCGGGTGACCAATCCAGCCAGCAACGAGAGAGTCGAATATTTTTCGTATGCACGGACGGTGCAGGTGGGGAAAAGCAAGCACGCGCTGATTGGGGCGACCGTACCACTGTTTTCTCAGACCACGTGGACAGTCGCATATCTCAGGCCAGTGCTGAGCGGCTCACAATTCACGGGCCTGGCAGTGCAGAACGCGTCCCCCGCCATTGCCAGCGTGAAGCTTCAGATTTCTTCCAGCAACGGCAGTGTGCTCAAGACCCGGATCATTAAGCTTGGCGCCTATCATCGGATCTCCCGCGATCTGACGGAATTTTTTGCCGGGGTCGTGCCGGCGAATGGAACCACGGTAAGGGTGTCGTCTGCGGTTCCAGTGCAGGTCCTGGGCTTGTTAGGAGATGACGTGCTGGGAACCGTGGACCCGATGAATCCGACGCCGAATCCGTAGAACCCAAACTGCGACGCTCAAGGCGGACAAGATCAGAAGCGCGGAACTCGCCAGGAGTTCGGCCCACGAAATGAATCTCGGCACTGGACCGAGCCCGTCTCCGTTCAAAACAAACGCCGCCCACTCCTCGGGATTTTGCAGCCGTGTTCCCGAGTGTAGAAACTTGAGTTTTGCGGAACGCAGTGCCTCGGCTTTCGGCTGATGTTTTTCCAGAATGAAGTAGTAGAACTGTTTCATGAATTCGCTGGTGGGCTGGTCGTCCACGCGCCACAGGGTGGTCAGTGAGGAGCGGGAACCAGCGAAGAGAAGGGCTCGACTGAAGGCCTGTACTCCCTCGCCCCGGATCATTTTCCCCCGCTCCGTGTTACACGCCGAAAGAGTTGCGAGGTTGACGCCTCGCAAATCCATATCGTACAACTCGCGCAAGAATACGTAGTCCGCCTCTCCGCTGCCGGCAGCAGAGGAAAACAGCATTCGCGAATCCTCCGGCACGTCGGCGTCTGCAAAGGCATGAGTACTCACATGGAGGATGGCCGCGCCGTGTGACTTGCCCGACAGGAAGACGCTCTTGAGATCCTGCGCACCGAGGAACAATTCGGTCCTGCCGTGCGCCATCTTGGAGATGCTCTGGATCTCTTCTGCGGAATTTGGCAAAGGCTGCAAGTCCGCTGAATCGTCGAGAGGTCCCGCGGTTGCTAGGTTCTGCATGGCGGGGTCTCCAAACGCTACCAACTCGTGAGTCCAGGGAAAATGCAGGGCCGTTGCCTTCTCCGGCGCGCGCCGCAACAGAGCGGTGGTGGGTAGGTATGAAATGTCGAAGCGCTCGATGAGTAACTTGCTTGAGTTCTGGTCGGATGGAACCAGATCGAAAGGCACTGAGCTGAGCCAACCATCCGGAACGATTAACATATGATGAAGGTTGGAAGGCAAAGACAACCCACCCGCAATCAGACGGTGCAAGATCGCCGACGGCTCGCGCCAGTTCGCGCCAAGATTGCGCGGCAATCCCCGCAGAAATCCCATCGCACTTTCGCGTTCTCCCGCCGAAAGCTGCGTTTGCTGCATGCCGTAAGAATGGCGCGTGCACCAGATCAAAGCGATCCGGTCTCCCGATACCCAAAACTCCATCAGGATTGTGGACAGATCCAGGTCTTTCTGGATCTCGTCGAGGCTGGGGAAGGACGGTCTGGTTTTCGCAGCATCGGGCGATGCCGAAACGAGACGGTCTTGAAAGGTACGGGCCCGGCTTCTTTCGATAAAAACGAACGATTCCTTGACTTCATTCTTCTTTAGCAATAACGCGATCAGGGCATCATACACATCGCGCTTGTCAGCCAGAAACTCGGCGCGCAGCGCGGAGAGCTGAAGCTGGTTCCGACTGATCTCGATGGTCGAGATTGCTTCCCGATACGCGGCCTCCGCTTTCTCTGGTTGGCCGAGCAATTCCTCGGACCTTCCGATTCCGTAAAGTGCTTTCCACTGTTCTTCGACCGTGCCTAGAGTTCGTGCTTGCGCCAGGGCTATGCGGAACTGTTCCCGGCCCGATGGCAAATCCCTCTTGCGAAATAGAGATTCTCCCAGGTAAAGATGTGCCTGCATCTGTTCGCGCTGGTTGTGAGTGTCCCTGGCCTGCGCCAGAGAGCGGGCGAAGAATTGTTGCGCCTTCACGAGATCACCCTGGTCAAGGGCATAAACAATGCCAATATTTTTCAGTACGCTGATCTCGCCCGCCGAGTCATGCTGTTTGGAATATAAATCCAAAGCTGCGCGATAGCTGTCGAGCGCTTTCCACGGGTCGCCGAGACGCCGGTACAAGGCTCCTAGATTGGTCAACAGTTGCGCTCGATCACTCCCATTCAGACGCTGTGACAAAGGCCCCAACTGCCTGTAGATTTCGAGAGCGCTTTGATAGCGTCCGAGCCGCTGATACAAGGTGGCTTGGTTGATCCTGGTGATCTGCCGCCACTCGTTGTCCCATGGATCGGAAGTGTGGCGCTCCACAATTTGCCACGCCTCCTGGTATGCGCGGAGAGCCTCCAGGTATTGTCCGGGGAAATAGAAGGCGTTGCCTAGGTTGTTAAGGGTTCGAACCTCGGTCTCGAGGTCGCTGACACTCCGAATCAGCGCGAGCGCGCGATGAAAGCTGACTTGCGCCGCCCCATAAAGTCCAAGATCTCCCTCAGCGATCCCCCGACTATTGAGGGCATACGACTCTCCTCCGGCATCACCGAGTCTGCGATACACGTCGATGGCCTGCTGCGCGAGGTCGATCGCTTTTTGGTAGTTGCCCTCAGCGGCTTCAAGATTGCTCAATCCGTTCAAGACATGGCCGAGTTGGCGCGACGGCTCGACCGGGCGAAGGTCTCTCAGTAACGATTCATAAATCTTGCGAGATTCTTCGGGTGATCCCCTGTCCTGCAGTTCGTCGGCATGCCGGAGTTCTTCGTCAGCAGAGTTCTGGGCTGGGACGTGGCTCCATGAAAAGGCCGCTACAGACAGGGAAACAGCGACAACTCCAGCGGCACAGCGGGGCAGGAACATTTCTGGGTTATTGTAGCCACAACTGAGCGATCCGCAACGCCCGCGTCCTTCGAAGCATTCTGACTCACAGCAAGAACGCGGGAAGAGGTCTTATTCGCAGGAGTAGACAACAATCAGGAGGGCTCACCTGTGGATTTCATATGGACCCGCTGCGCCGCACGGATCTTGTTTTTGCGTGACCTGATCGGTGGATTACACTGAATGGGCCCATTCTGGATGCCCCTGCAAACTGTCGAGAACTATGCGAATCCTGATCGTCGCCGTTACGGCTCTTGTACTGACACCTCTTGCTGTGGCACAAACCAAGCAGGAGTTCAACCTCATGCCCATGCCCGCCTCGGTTCAACCTGGAGTTGGTCAGCTCCCGGTGGATCGATCCTTCTCTGTTGCCGTCACGGGTTCGAGAGACGCAACGCTGGAGCGCGGAGTACACAGGTTTGTTGCCGAGCTTTCCCGCCAAACAGGAATGTTCCTCAACCAGAATCCCGCCGACCCTGCCAACCCGACTCTGCTGATTTCGGCCGTTCACCCCAGTGAGAGAGTGCAAAAGCTCGCCGAGGATGAATCCTATGAGCTAGTGGTCAACCAGTCAGGCGCGAAGCTCACCGCGCCCACCACTCTCGGCATCTTGCATGGACTTCAGACCTTCCTTCAATTGGTGGATACCACGGCAAACGGATTTGCTGTGCCCGTGGTTACGATTAAGGATCAGCCCCGTTTTCCCTGGCGTGGCCTGCTTATTGACGTTGGCCGCCACTTCATTCCGCTGGACGTGCTCAAGCGCAACCTCGACGGAATGGCGGCGGTGAAGATGAATGTTCTGCACTGGCACCTGTACGACAACGAAGGTTTCCGCGTCGAGAGCAAGCGGTTCCCCAAGCTGCAGGAAGCAGGATCAGACGGGTTGTACTACACGCAGGACGAGATCCGCGAGTTCGTGGCTTACGCCCATGATCGCGGCATCCGCGTGGTCCCAGAGTTCGAGATGCCGGGCCACAGCCGTTCGTTGTTTGCGGGATATCCGGAGTTGGCCAGCGGGCCGGGACCCTACAAGATCGAGCCCGGCGGCGTTGATGCGGTCATGGATCCAACGCGAGAAGGAACTTACCGGTTCATCGACAAGTTCATTGAAGAGATGGCGAAGATCTTCCCTGACGATTATTTTCATATTGGCGGCGATGAAGTCAACGGCCAGCAGTGGGACGCTAATCCGAAAATCCAGGCCTTCCTCCACGCTCACGGGATGAAGAATAACCCGGACTTACAAGCGCACTTCAACCAGCGGCTGCAGAAGATCTTAAGCAAGCACCACAAGATCATGATGGGGTGGGATGAAGTGCTGCACCCTGATTTGCCCAAAACCGTCCTCGTGCAGTCCTGGCGCGGGCAACAGTCATTGGCAACCGCGGCCCAGCAAGGCTACCGCGGCCTGCTCTCTTTCGGCTATTACCTTGATCTGATGTGGCCGGCGGCGCGGCATTATGCCGTGGACCCGATGAGCGGCGCGGCTGCTGCGTTGAGTCCAGAACAGAAGGGTCGCATCCTTGGCGGCGAGGCTTGCATGTGGTCGGAGTGGGTTACCCCCGAGAACATCGATTCCAGAGTCTGGCCGCGCAATGCTGCGATTGCGGAACGCCTCTGGTCTCCGCCCGAGGTGCAAGATCCAGTCTCGATGCATACCAGACTCGGCGAGTTCAGTTGGCGTCTCGAATGGCTTGGCCTGACGCACAGATCCGCCCTGATTCCGGGGTTGCACCGCCTGGCCGGAACCGACGATATTGCTGCGCTGCGCACGCTTGCGGAGATCGTCGAGCCGGTGAAGGACTACGTGCGTATGAGTAGTTTGAAAACTACGTGGGACTTCCGAGACCCTCTGAACCGACTGGTAGACACAGCTCTGCCGGAGAGCGATCGGGCGCGGCGTTTTCAGGATGCGGTGCGGGCGTATACCGCAAGCCGCTATACGGACCGGACCGCTGAACAGGAAATTCGGGCACTTCTCGCCGCTTGGCGCGACAACCATGCAAGACTGCATCCTCTTCTGGAGCAGTCTTTTCTGCTGCACGAACTCGCGCCACTCTCGGAAGACCTTTCCACGCTGGGAACGGATGGTTTACTCGCGCTCGACTATCTCGACAAGTCCGCGCCATCCCCGGAGTCGTGGAGGGCGCAACAACTCGCATTCCTCGAGCGGGCAAAGACTCCCAAAGCTGATTTGCTGCTCATGGTGGTTGCACCGGTACAACAGCTGATTGAAGCCAGCGCGGGAAACCCACAACAGCCGTGAATCTGCGGCAAGCAGATCGCACGCGATCTGGGACTGGTGCCGGTGGAGGAGTCCGGCGGCGAGAGCGACGGCTGGGGATCTCACCAACCAGGCGGAAGACCATGGAACCGACATTCGTCATGGAATCCATTGCACCAGCACTCGGTCTCAAGGCGTCGGGCCGGGTGGCTGGTGCCATCGGAGACCTTCGTCGTGCACCGGAACCGTAAACTGAAAACCGGTGCCGGGCCCCTCATTCGCCTCCGCCCACAGGCGGCCCCCATGATTCTGAACCATACGATTCTGACCCATACGATTCTGACCCAT
>Ga0193726_1001552_pt1 | contig 17768 bp, 12 predicted proteins | sample H2c1metaG_FD_144928 | JGI IMG/M metagenome (GOLD analysis project Ga0193726, IMG submission 144928) | Soil microbial communities from a riparian zone of the East river system, Colorado, United States - H2c1 | ecosystem: Environmental > Terrestrial > Soil > Riparian zone | place: USA: East River... | reverse complement strand
TGTTGAGCCCGACCGCGGCCAGTTTGCTAACTTTGCTCAGTGAATCTCAAAGAACTCAATGCCCAAGCGAACTGACCTCCACCGGATACTAGTCATCGGTTCCGGTCCGATAATAATCGGGCAGGGCGCCGAATTCGACTATTCGGGGACCCAGGCCGCGAAGGCGCTCCAGGAGGAAGGGTTCGAGGTCATCCTCGTCAACTCCAATCCGGCGACGATCATGACAGATCCGGAGATCGCCGACCGAACCTACATCGAACCCGTAACCCCCGAGTACGTGGAGCTCATCATCGCCAAGGAGCGGCCGGACGCGCTGCTTCCGACGATGGGCGGGCAGACCGCGCTCAACGTGGCGATGAAGCTCGCGGAGACCGGTGTGCTCGAGAAGTACGGGGTCGAGCTGATTGGAGCGGACGCGCGCGCGATCGCGATGGCGGAGGACAGGAAACTGTTCGGCGAGGCGATGAAGCGCATTGGGCTGGCGACGCCGCCGGGCGGAATTGCCACGACTCTCGACGAAGCGTTCGCGCTCCTCGAGATCACCTCGTTTCCCGCGATCATTCGGCCCGCGTTTACACTCGGCGGAACGGGTGGTGGCATCGCGTACAACCGGCAGGAGTTCGAGGAAGTAATTCGTCGCGGGCTCGATCTCTCACCTGTGAGCCAGGTGCTGGTCGAGCGCAGCGTCATCGGGTGGAAGGAGTTCGAGCTCGAGGTGATGCGCGACGGAGCGGACAACGTGGTGATCGTCTGCTCGATCGAGAACATCGATCCGATGGGCGTGCACACAGGAGATTCGATCACGGTCGCACCGGCGATGACGCTGACCGATCGCGAGTATCAGCTCATGCGCGACGCCGCCGTGAAGGTGATTCGCGAGATCGGCGTCGAGGCGGGCGGCTGCAACATTCAGTTCGCGATCAATCCGCGCGACGGCGAGATGCTGGTGATCGAAATGAATCCACGCGTATCCCGCTCGTCCGCTCTCGCCTCGAAGGCGACCGGATTCCCGATCGCCCGGATCGGAACGAAGCTCGCCGTCGGTTACCGCCTCGACGAGATCCCGAACGACATCACCGGCACGACGCCGGCTTCATTCGAGCCCGTGCTCGACTACGTCGTGGTAAAGTGTCCCCGTTTCGCCTTCGAGAAGTTCCGGGCCGCGGATCCGCGCCTCACGACGCAGATGAAATCCGTCGGCGAGTCGATGGCGATTGGGCGGACGTTCAAGGAGGCATTCCAGAAGGCGTTGCGCGCCCTCGAGACCGGGCGTCCGGGATGGAGCCTCGCCACGACGCTCGCCGACGACCGCCTCGAGAGCGATTCGGTCGAAGCGCTGCGCGGCGCGCTGAGGCAACCGACCCCGGAGCGCATCTTCCAGGTGAAGCGAGCGCTCGATGCCGGGATCTCCGTCGCAGAAGTCAACGAGCTCACCGGCATTGATCCATGGTTCCTCTCCCAGATGCTGGAGCTGCTCGACGCGGAGAAAGCATTCGCCGCGCTGAGGACCATTGACGAGGACGTCCTGCGGCGCATGAAGCGGATGGGTTTCGGCGACCGACAACTGGCCGACCTCCGGGGAGAGACCGAGGTTGCAGCCAGAGCGCGTAGAATGGCTTTTGGTATTGTCCCGGCCTACAAGATGGTCGATACGTGTGCCGGTGAATTTCCGTCCGCCACGCCGTATCTCTACAGCAGCTACGACGAGGAAAGCGAGGCTCCCAAGAGCGGCAAACGATCCGTCGTGATTCTGGGTAGCGGACCCAACCGCATCGGACAGGGAGTCGAGTTCGACTACTGCTGTGTCCGCGCCGCGCTCGCGCTCCGCGAGCAGGGCTACGAGACGATCATGATCAACTCCAACCCCGAGACCGTCTCCACCGACTTCGACATCTCCGACAAGCTGTACTTCGAGCCGCTCACGCTCGAGCACGTACTCGACATCGTCGAGCGCGAGCAGCCACTCGGCGTGATCGTACAACTCGGCGGGCAGACCCCGCTCAAGCTCACCCACGGACTCGAGAAAGCTGGAGTCCGGATCCTTGGGACCCAGCCCGACTCGATCGACATCGCCGAGGATCGCAAACGCTTCGATGCGATCGCGCGGAGCCTGGGAATCCTGCAGCCCGAGAATGGCTTGGCAACGAACCTCCCGGAGGCGGTCGCGGCAGCCAAGAGGATCGGCTACCCCGTGCTGGTACGCCCCTCCTACGTCCTGGGCGGCCGAGCGATGGAGATTGTGTACGACGAGCTGTCTCTGCGGCAGTATTTCGAGAGCGCCGCGCGGGTCTCCGAGGACAAACCGGTTCTGATCGATCGCTTTCTGGAGGACGCGTTTGAGGCCGATGTCGACGCGATCTCCGACGGAGAGCGCGTGGTGATCGGCGGAGTGATGCAGCACATCGAGGACGCGGGGATCCATTCCGGCGACTCGGCGTGCGTGTTGCCCCCGTATCTCATAGACGAAGAGCACATCGATGAGATGCGCGCGCACACCGTAGCACTCGCCAAGGCGTTGAACGTTGTCGGATTGATCAACGTTCAGTACGCGCTCAAGGATGGAAAAGTGTACGTGCTCGAGGTGAATCCGAGGGCGAGCCGGACAGTGCCCTTCGTCTCGAAGGCGATCGGAGTTCCGCTTGCGTCTTATGCCGCGAGGGTGATGCTCGGCGAGACTCTCGACGATATCGGGTTCACCGAAGAAGTGACACCGGCTTACATCTCGGTCAAGGAAGCCGTCTTCCCATTCAACAAGTTCCGCGAGTTCGATCCGATCCTCGGGCCGGAGATGCGGTCCACGGGCGAAGTGATGGGGATCTCGGACTCGTTCGGCAGCGCGTTCGGCAAGGCGCAGCTGGCCGCGGACAACGTGCTGCCGACCGAGGGCGCGATCTTCATAACGGTGAATGACTCCGACAAGCGGTCGGTCACGCCGATTGCGAGGCGCTTTCAGGAAATGGGATTCACGTTGTTCGCCACGGGCGGAACGGCGAAGCACCTGCGCGGGCGAGGAATTCCCGTGGAGACCGTGCTCAAGATTCACGAGGGCCGTCCGAACGGCATCGACATGATGCTGAACGGCGATGTCCAGCTCCTGATCAACACGCCGCTCGGCAAGGAATCGCAGCGTGATGACTACACGATGCGTCAAGCGGCGATCGCGAACCACGTCGCCTACACGACGACGCTGTCGGCCGCCAATGCCGCGTGCGATGCCATCCTGTCGCTGCGCTCCCGTGGGCTCTCAGTTCTCTCGCTGCAGGAATGGCAAGCGCGAATTCCGAAGGAAGCGGGCGTCTAGATGGCACAGGCATTTATTCACGAATCGGCTTACGTGGATGCTGGCGCGCAGGTCGGCTCCGACACAAAGGTCTGGCACTTTTGTCACGTGCTGGGCGGCGCGGTGATTGGGGAGCGATGCTCGCTCGGGCAGAACGTCGTCGTGATGAACGGCGTGAAGATCGGGAACAACGTCAAGATTCAGAACAACGTCTCGGTGTACGAGGGCGTGGAGCTGGAAGATGATGTGTTTTGCGGGCCGTCGATGGTCTTCACCAACGTCATAAACCCCCGCAGCCACGTTTCACGTAAAAACGAGTACAAGCGGACGCTGGTGCGTCGAGGCTCGACGATCGGCGCCAACGCGACGATCGTTTGCGGTGTCACGCTCGAGGAGTACTCCTTCATTGGCGCCGGAAGCGTGATCACGAAAGACGTTCCTGCTTACGCGCTCATGGTCGGAGTTCCAGCGCGCAGGGTTGGGTGGATGTGCCAGTGCGGCGAACGGCTGCCGGACAAGAACCCTGAGGCGTGCAAGGCGTGCGGGACTCGCTACCGTCAGGAAGGTGATCAATTGAAGAGAGTTTCCTAGGTGAGCTCCGACAAGAAGTTCCGAATCGCGCTCGCCGGGTGCGGCCGCATCAGCAAGAACCACTTCGAGGCAATCGACAAGATCGATGGACTCGAGCTGGTTGCTGTGTGCGATGCCGATCCTGATCGCGCGGCGCAGGCCGGAACGCAATGGGGCGTGTCGCACTTCACGTCGTACGAAAAAATGCTGAAGGACAGCAAAGCGGACGTCGTCACGATTGCGACTCCCTCGGGGCTGCATGCGGACCAGGGCGTCGCCGCGGCGCAGGCGGGTAAGCACGTCGTGATGGAGAAGCCGATGGCCATCTCCCTTACGGGAGCGGATGCGCTCGTGCACGCGTGCGACAAGGCGGGGGTTCAGCTCTTCGTCGTCAAGCAGAACAGGCTCAATCCGCCGGTACAGCTGCTCAAGCGCGCTGTCGACCGGGAACGCTTCGGCCGCATCTACATGGCCAGCTGCACGGTTCACTGGGCGCGGCCGCAGGAGTACTACGACCAGGCGCCCTGGCGCGGCACCTGGGAGTTCGACGGCGGGGCATTCATGAACCAGGCTTCGCACTATGTGGATCTCATTCAGTGGCTGATGGGACCCGTCGAAAGCGTCATGGCCAAGACCGCGACCCTCGCGCGCCGCATCGAGACCGAGGACACGGGCGTCGCGATCCTCAAGTTCCGGTCGGGCGCGCTGGGGACGATCCAGGTCACCATGCTGGCGTATCCGCGCAATCTCGAGGGCTCCCTCACCATCCTCGGCGAGAAAGGCTCGGCCAAGATCGGCGGCACTGCGGTCAACAAGATCGAGCACTGGCAGTTCGCCGAGTACGACGACGATGACAAGCTCGTCGACGCCGTCGAAACCAGCCCGCCGAACGTCTATGGCCTGGGCCATCAGGGCTACTACCGGAACGTTCTCGCGGTGCTCAGAGGGGAGGCAAAGCCGGACACAGACGGACGGGCCGGCCGGAAATCACTCGAGCTTATCCTCGGCATCTACGAGTCCGCCAAGACGGGGAGGGAGGTACCTCTACCACTCCGGGCGCAAGTCTGAGCCAGAAGCGCTTATCTTTAACAGCTTCCTCCTTTTTTGGGACGCTTTCCCACTTTAACCGAGTTTCCAGACCGCGGATAAATGGCAGTACCCCTTCTTGATCTGAAAGCCCAGCACTCCACCATTCGCGACTCCGTAGTGAACGCGATGGCCAAGGTCATCGACGAGCAGGCATTCATCCTCGGCGAGCCCGTGGAACGGCTCGAGCGCGAAATCGCGCTCCTCTCGCACACGACGCACGCCATCGGATGCGCGAACGGTACCGACGCGATTCTGCTCGCGCTTCGCGCGCTCAACATCGGGCGCGGTGACGAAGTCCTCACTACGCCGTTCACATTCTTCGCGACCGCCGGCGCCGTGCACAACGTCGGCGCGCGTCCGGTCTTCGCGGACATCGATCCCGACACGTTCAACATCTCGACCGACGCTTTGGCGGCCGCGATCAAGCCGGCGACAAAAGCCGTGATCGCGGTGGATCTGTTCGGGCAAATGGCCCCGATCGAGACGATCATGGATGCGGCGGGCGACCGGCCGGTGATCGAGGATGCCGCGCAGTCGATCGGAGCGCGTCGAAAGGTGGACGAGAAGTGGGTGATGGCCGGGCAAGCCGCGACTGTCGGCACGTTCAGCTTTTTCCCGTCCAAGAACCTGGGCGGGTATGGTGACGGCGGCATGGTCGTCACGCAGAGCGACGAGATCGCCACACGGGTGCGCCGGTTGCGCGTGCACGGCGGAATGAAGACGTATTATCACGAGGAAGTGGGTTACAACAGCCGGCTCGACGCGCTACAGGCTGCGGTTCTGTCGGCGAAGCTCGTGAATCTCGCATCGTGGAGTGCGGCGAGGCGCAAGAATGCAGCATACTACAACGCCGCGTTCGCCGATCTCGACGATGTTCGCACGCCGACTATCGATCCGGCCAACGAGTCGATTTACAATCAGTACACTCTGCGGGCGGTTCACCGCGACGACCTGCAGACGCATCTCAGGAACAAGGAGATCGGGTCGGCGGTCTACTATCCGCTGTCGCTGCACCTTCAGCCGTGCTTCGAGTATCTGGGTTACAAGCGGGGCACGTTCCCCCAGAGCGAGAAGGCGACGCAGGAAGTGATATCGATCCCGGTTTATCCCGAGTTGCGGCAGGCACAGCTCGACGAAGTAATCGAAGCGATCCGCGGGTTCTACGGCCGCTGACAATCAGACCCACTCATCAACTGAGCCCCAAGTGCAACTAAAAGATCAGCTGCTGGCGAAGATCGAAAACAGAAGTGCTTGCATCGGCGTAGTCGGCCTGGGCTACGTAGGCCTGCCGCTCGCGCTGGAGTTTGCGCGGGCCGGCTTCAAGGTGATCGGCTATGACGTGAGCGAGCGGCTCATCAACCAGCTGATGTCCGGCAAGTCGCACATCCAGGACGTGCCGAGTAGCGAGCTGGCGCGGCTGGTGAAAGCGGGAAAGTTCGAAGCGACGAAGGATGAGTCGCGGATGAAGGAGATGGACGCGATCTCGATCGCGGTGCCGACCCCGCTCGCCAAGACCCGCGATCCGGACATGGGTTACGTGATCGCCGCGGCTGACGCGATCGGACGGAACTGCCGGCCCGGAGTGGTCGTCGTGCTCGAGAGCACGACATATCCGGGTACGACGCGCGAGCTGCTCCAACCGAAGCTCGAAGCGGCGGGCCTGACGGTCGGCGAGGACGTCTTCCTTGCGTTCAGTCCCGAGCGCGTCGATCCAGGCAATCCAATCTGGAACACGAAGAACACTCCAAAGATCGTTGGCGGTATCACACCTGCGTGCACCGAGATCGCGACCGCGCTCTACGCGACCTGTCTGGATACAATCGTGCCCGTGTCGAGTACGGAGACGGCGGAGCTGGTGAAGCTGCTCGAGAATACATTCCGCTCGGTGAACATCGGGCTCGCGAACGAAATGGCGATCGTCTGCGACAAGCTGGGAGTCAACGTCTGGGAAGTGATCGAGGCCGCGGCGACGAAGCCGTTTGGATTCATGAAATTCACTCCCGGCCCGGGCATCGGCGGACATTGCATCCCGCTCGACCCGCACTATCTCGCATGGAAGATGAGAACGCTCAACTATAAAACGCGCTTCATCGACCTCGCGGGCGAGATCAACAGCGAGATGCCCGCCGTGGTCGTCAGAAAGGTCACGCAGGCGCTCAACGAAGAGAGGAAGGCGGTCAACGGGAGTCGCATTCTAGTTCTTGGCGTGGCCTACAAAAAAGACATCGACGACATGAGAGAAAGTCCCGCGCTGGATGTCATCCGGCTGCTCGAGCAGCAGGGAGCGGCGGTACTCTACCATGACCCCTATGTTCCCAAGTATCGCGAAGATGGACATGAGCACTCGAGCGTCCCGCTCACCGACGAGGAGCTGACGAGCGCAGACGCAGTGGTGATCGTCACCGATCACTCAAATGTCGACTACCAGCGCGTGGTTCACCTGGCGAGAGTGGTGGTCGACACGAGAAATGCGACGGCCAAGCTGGCGAAGGGGAAGGGACGCATTGTTTCGCTCGCGTCCGCGAGCTCGTTCGCGAACGCCTAACTCAACGAGCAAGTGAACATTTCTGTAGTAGGTACCGGCTACGTAGGCCTCGTCGTGGGCGCGTGCCTGGCGGAGACGGGCAACAACGTCTGCTGCGCGGACATCGACGCAAAGAAAATCGACGGGCTGCGAAACAACGTCCTGCCGATATACGAGCCCGGCCTCGAGCCGCTCGTCGAGCGCAATCAGAAAGAAGGAAGGCTTTCCTTTACGACCACGCTTCAGGATGCGATAGCGTCCGCGGAGGTGTTGTTCATCGCGGTCGGAACGCCGCCGGACGAGGACGGTTCCGCTGACCTGCGGTACGTGCTCCAGGTCGCGGCGCTCGTCGGACGGTTCATGACGCGCGAAATGGTCATCGTGACGAAGTCGACCGTTCCGGTCGGCAGTGCGGCCAAGGTGGCCGCAGAGATCGCGAGAGAGGCAACGTTTCCCTTTCACATCTGCAGCAATCCGGAGTTTCTGAAAGAGGGAACCGCCGTTGAGGATTTCATGCGGCCCGATCGCGTCGTCCTCGGCGTCGAGTCTCCACGCGCGCGCCAGGTGATGACCGAGGTCTATGCGCCCTTCGTCCGCACCGGCAAGCCCATTCTGATAATGGACATCCCGTCGGCGGAGATGACGAAGTACGCCGCCAATGGCATGCTCGCTACGCGCATCTCCTTCATGAACGAGATCGCGAATCTCTGCGACAAGGTCGGCGCCAACGTCGACGCCGTAAGAAAGGGAGTCGGAAGCGATTCGCGGATTGGCCAGTCGTTCCTTTTTCCCGGGCCCGGCTACGGCGGCTCCTGCTTTCCCAAAGACGTGAAGGCGCTCGTCAGCATGGGTGCGGGTTGCGGCGTGCCTCTGGAGGTGCTCGCGGCGGTGGAATCAGCGAACGAGCGGCAGAAGCGAGTCCTGGTCCAGAAGGTGCGCGATGCGCTCGGAAACGAGCTGGAAGGCCGGCGCATTGCGCTGTGGGGTCTGGCATTCAAGGCGGGCACCGACGACATGCGCGAGGCGCCGGCGCTGACTCTCATCGAAGCGCTGCTCCACGAAGGGGTCTCGATCTGCGCCCACGACCCAGCCGCCGTCGAGCACGCACGAGCTTTGCTCGGCAACCGAATAGATTATGCGGAGACTAATTATGAGGCGCTCGTGGGTGCGGACGCGCTGGTTGTGGTCACTGACTGGAACGAGTATCGGCACCCGGACTTCGAGCGGGTGAAGCGCACGCTCAAACAACCGGTCATCGTCGATGGCAGAAATCTTTACGACGTCGAGAAGATGCGGGAGCTGGGCGTGCGGTACCATTCGATCGGGCGCCCATCCGCATGAACACGCTCGCCCGCAGAGGGTAATATCACACGGATGTTCAAGACAAGATCATTGTTGCTGGCGCTGCTCCTCGCGGCACCGCTGGCGTGCAAGCCCCCATTCAATCCCAAGAGCTACCCGTCGCCGGACAAGCTGTATGAGGCGGCAATGGCTGAGTACAAGGCCCGCCGCTATGACAACGCGGCGAAGGCCTTCGAGCAGCTGACGCTCGATCTCTCCGCTCGCGACCAGCGGCTTCCACTCGCGTACTATTACCTGGCGCAGTCGCAGTCGAGGAACGGGGAGAATCTGCTCGCGGCGGGCACCTACAATCGCCTCATCGATGCGTTCCCCCAGGACACGCTGGTGGATGATGCTTTCTACCTGTCGGGTCTGGCGTACGAGCGTGAGTGGCGGCGTCCGCAGCTGGACCCCACCTACGGCAGGAGCGCGCAGAGCGCGTTTGAGTCACTTATCGGAAGCTTTCCGGATTCGCCGTTTGCCCCGCTCGGCAAGAAGGAGGCGGACAAGCTAGACGAATGGTTCGCAGAGAAGGACTACGACACCGGTTACCTCTATCTCAAGCGGAAGGCGTACGACTCGGCGATCATCTATTTCAAGGATGTGATCCGGTTGCATCCCAACGCGAAGAAGTCCAGGGACGCGTATCTGAGGCTGCTGGAGGCTTACCGCGCGATCAGGTACACCGAGGACGCGCGCGAGCTGTGCGACACGATGCGGAAGACCTATCCGACCGACCGCGAAATCACGAAACAGTGCGGTCCCGCGCCAGTGACGCCCGCGACGCCGGCGCCGCCGGCACCTTAGTCCGTGCGCATCGGGGTCTTCGGGGGAACGTTCGATCCTCCCCACGTCGGCCACCTGTTGATGGCAACGGATGCCCGCGAGGCGCTCAAGCTCGATCGGCTGATTTTTGTTCCGGCGGGCGCCCAGCCGTTCAAGGTGGATACCCCTCCGATCGCGTCCGGACAGGACCGGCTCGAGATGGTTCGCCTGGCCGTCGCCGACGACGCCAACTACGTCGTTGACGACGCAGAAATCAACCGTAAGGGGTTATCTTTCACGGTTGACACACTGGAGCATTTGTCGAAAAAGCATCACGACACGCAGCTCTTTCTCCTGTTGGGGGAGGATGTGCTGGCCGGCTTCGAGCAATGGCGAAATCCGGCGCGAATCCGGGAGCTGGCCACGCTGGCGGTGGTCCGCAGAAGCGGTGCGACAGGATCCAGCGCTGACGCGATCGCGCCGGGCGTGCTGACGGTTTCGACACGGCGGATCGATGTGTCGTCGACGGAGATCAGGGAGCGGCGGCGTGCTGGAAAATCAATCAAGGGATTCGTGCCCGAGAGCGTCGAACGGTTCATCGACGTCCGCGGGCTCTATCGTTGAGGTGGAGCGTATCCGCCTGAGGAAGATAGGTACATGGCGTTGACAGGGATGCTGAGTGGTGTGTTCGGGACTCGCCACGATCGTGAGCGCAAGCGCGTTCAACCGATCGTCGACGAGATCAATGAGCACTACGAGCGCCTCCAGACGATTCCTGAGGACGAGCTCCGGGGCCAGACGGAGAGGTTCCGCGCGCGCATCAACGAGCGCACCAGCGACATCGAGGCGCGCATCGCGGAGTTGAGGGAGAAGAAACGAATAACTCCCGATCCCGCCGACCGTGAAGCTATAGACAACGAGCTGAGCGGAGTCGACGGCCGCGGAGGAGCGGAGGCCGAGCTTCGAACCGCGATCGCCGATGTGCTCGACGAGCTGCTCCCCGAGGCGTTCGCCACCGTTCGCGAGGCGACCCGGCGGCTGCTCGGAACCAAGGTCATGGTCACCGGGCAGGAGATGGAGTGGAACATGGTGCCCTACGACGTGCAGCTGATGGGCGGAGTCCAGCTGCACCAGGGCCGCATCGCGGAGATGGCGACCGGTGAAGGAAAGACCCTCGTCGCCACGTTGCCGCTCTATCTCAATTCGCTGCCAGGCAAGGGCGCGCACCTGATCACGGTCAACTCATACCTCGCCCGCCGCGACTCGGAGTGGATGGGGCACGTCTACAAGTATCTCGGGCTTACGGTCGGTTGCATCGACGACACCGAGCCGGGGACGCTGGAGCGGCGTACGGCCTACGAGTGCGACATCACTTACGGCACCAACAACGAGTTCGGCTTCGACTACCTGCGCGACAACATGGTGCAGTCGCTGGATCAACGCGTCCAGCGCGCGCACGTCTACGCGATCGTCGACGAAGTGGACTCGGTGCTCATCGATGAAGCGCGGACGCCGCTCATCATTTCAGGTCCGGTCGGAAACGAGAGCGACGCCGAGTACGCCGAGCACAACGCCGCGGTCTCGCGGCTCGTGAGGCGGCAGTCCGATCTCGTCAACGCGCTCGTCGCCGCGGGCGAGAAGGCCTTTGAAGCAGACGATACCGATGCCGCCGCGCTCAATCTGTACAAGGCGCAGCTCGGCGGGCCGAAGAACAAGCGACTGCTGAAGATGTATCAGGAGACCGGCGCCAAGCAGCTGGTGCAGAAGATGGAGCTCCAGCACATCGCCGATCGCAGGCTTCCCGCGAGCAAGCAGCAGTACCGGGACATCGAAGAGGATCTGTTGTACGTCCTGGACGAGAAGGGACACACGGTCCATCTCACGGACGCCGGCGTCGATTTCATGTCGCCACAGGCGCACGATGAGTTCGTGCTGCCCGATCTGTCGCAGGAAGTGCACGCGATCGACCACGATCCCGACATGACGCCCGCCGAGAAGCTCGAGGCGCGCAATAAGCTGAATCGCGATTACGCGGCGAAGAGCGAGCGGTTGAACATCGTCCACCAGCTTCTGCGCGCGCACGCGCTGTTCGAGCGCGACGTGAATTACGTCGTGCAGGAAGGGCAGGTGCTCATCGTCGACGAGTTCACCGGACGCACGATGCACGGGCGGCGGTGGTCGGAAGGGTTGCACCAGGCGGTCGAGGCGAAGGAAGGCGTGCAGGTGAAGGGCGAGACGCAGACGCTCGCGACCATCACCATCCAGAACTATTTCCGCCTTTACGACAAGCTCTCGGGAATGACGGGTACCGCCGAGACCGAGGAGACGGAGTTCCACCAGATCTACAAGCTCGGCGTGTCGGTGATCCCGACCAACCGACCCGTCATCCGCGACGACAGGCAGGACCTCGTCTACAAGACTCGCCGCGAGAAATACAACGCGATCCTCGAGGAGACGCAGCGGCTGCACGCGCTCGGCTTTCCCGTCCTCGTGGGCACAGTGAACGTCGACGTGTCGGAGACGCTCGCGCGCATGTTCAAGCGCGCGGGAATTCCGCACAACGTCCTCAACGCCAAGTACCACCAGCGGGAAGCAGAGATCGTCGCCGGCGCCGGCCAGCCTGGCGGGGTGACGATTGCAACCAACATGGCTGGCCGCGGAACGGACATTAAGCTCGGGCCGGGCGTCACCGAATCGAAGCCTTCCCAGCGCCGCGACGCCGAAAACCAGCTCGTGGATGTGATCGAGTGCGGTGGACTTCACATCATTGGCTCCGAACGGCACGAGTCGCGTCGCATCGATCGCCAGCTGCGGGGACGCGCGGGCCGCCAGGGAGATCCGGGCGCGTCGCAGTTCTTCCTGTCGCTCGAAGACGACCTCATGCGTCTCTTCGGCTCCGACCGCATCGCCAAGCTGATGGACCGCATGGGCGCGGAAGAGGGCGAGATGCTCACGCACTCGCTCATCACGCGTTCGATCGAGCAGGCCCAGAAGCGCGTCGAGCTGCAGAACTTCCAGTCACGCAAGCGATTGCTGGAATACGACGACGTGATGAATCAGCAGCGCGAAGTGATCTACTCGCTGCGGTCGTTTGCGCTCGAGGGCGGGGAAGAGCTGAAGGCCGAAGCGCAGAAGATGGTCGAGAAGGGCGTCGCGAAGCGGGTCGAGAACATGCTTGGCGAATTCGACTCGCCGGAGGAATGGGATTTCGCGCTGGTGCGTCAGGACCTGCTGATGCACTACATGCTGGTCGTTCCCGGTTTCGAGGATGGGCAGCTTCCGGGGACCGAGGAAGAGGCGAGCAGCCGCGCGGTGGAGGCGGGCCGCAAGGCGTTCGAGGACAAATTCCTGAGCCTTGGAGAGTACTCGGGCCGGCTGCTGGCGATCGTGATGCTGCACGTGCTCGACGAGAAGTGGAAGGATCACCTCTACGACCTGGACCAGCTTCGCAACGCGATCGGCTACCGCTCATGGGGCCAGAAGGATCCGCTCATCGAGTACAAGCACGAGGCGTACAACATGTTCGTGGATCTCATGGACGATATCCAGAACACGTTCACCGAGCGATTCCTGCGCGCGCAAATCACGTTCGAGGAGCGGCAGGCGCCGCCCCCGCCGCCGATGTTCCTGAGCGGTCCTGATCTGGATGGAAACGGGGAGGAGCGTCCGCCGAAGCCTCGGAAAAAGCAATTCAACGCGCTCGGGGTCATGGAAGAGATCGACGCCGACGGCGGGGGCGGGACCGATGCGACGCTCGATATCGCGCCGGCCGAGGCTCCGAAGAAGGGGGCTGCCGTCCGTCCTGAGCCGACGCTTCACGTCGGGGGAAAGAGCGCTCCGCTGAGCAAGGCGCTGTCGGGAGGAAATGCCGGCGTGCCCGGTGTGCCCGGTGCTCCTGGCGGTTCAGCGGACTGGAGCAATGTTGGCCGGAACGACCCCTGTCCGTGCGGATCGGGCAAGAAGTTCAAGAAGTGCCACGGCGCGAACCTCTAGTCTGAGATCACGGCGGCGTCTCCGGCATCCACAAAACCGAAGCAGGGAGCTGTTAGCCAACTACGCTGGTTAGCTCGGAGCTTTCATACCCAATTCTTCGAATGTGACTGAAGTTCGGATCGCTCCGGTTCGGTGGGGGGTGCTTGGCGCCGCCAATATTGCGCTGAAGAAGGTCATTCCCGGGATGCAGAAAAGCGCGCTCGCACAGGTGGTGGCCATCGCATCACGGGACATTGCAAAGGCGCGCTCAGCCGCGAATGAGCTGGGGATTCCCCGGGCGTACGGATCGTATCAGGAGCTGATCGACGATCCCGACATCGAAGCAGTCTACATTCCTCTGCCCAATCATCTGCACGTGCCGTGGTCGATTCGCGCGGCCGAGCGGGGGAAGCACGTGCTCTGTGAGAAGCCGATTGCATTGACGGCGAAGGAAGCGCGCCAGTTGCTCGAGGTTCGTGACAGGACCGGAGTCAAGATCGGCGAGGCGTTCATGGTTCGAACGCACCCGCAGTGGCTCAGAGTGAAAGAGATAGTCGCGTCAGGAAGAATCGGTGAGCTGCGCCTGATCTCGGGCCATTTCAGCTACTATCGGCGCGATCCAGCGGACATCCGCAATCGTGTGGAATGGGGCGGCGGCGCGCTGATGGATGTCGGGTGCTATCCGATAACAATCTCGCGGTGGCTGTTCGGCGCTGAGCCGACAGAGGTCGTCGGATTGATCGACCGTGATCCTGATTTCCAGGTCGATCGGTTGACGTCGGGACTCCTTCGTTTCGAGAGGGGACAGGCGACATTCAGCTGCTCAACGCAGCTCGTGGCGTATCAGGCAGTGCAGATCTTCGGAACAAGAGGACGTATAGCCGCCGCCTTCCACGCAACTCCACGGGATGAAAGCCGGATTTACGTTGACGACGGCAGCGATCTTATGGGCGGCGGAGGGATCGAGACGATCACTTTTCCCCCGGTGGACCAGTTCAGCATCCAGGCCGATCGCTTCTCGGAGGCAATTCGCGGGTTAGGCACCGTCCCTGTCTCCCTCGAGGACGCGATCGGAAACATGACCGTGATAGATGCGTTGTTTCGATCCGCGGAGTCTGGCCATTGGGTGCGGCCAGGTTGATCCCCAGAACGTGTAAGGCGCGCGGTTGATCTCTGCCTTAGCCAGATACGAAACTCAGCGGGGACCGACCTACCGAGTCGTTTGGGTAAATGCCTTATAGGGTGAACTAAAGAAGCGGTTAGGCCTCAAATAGATCAGGTTGTTTTGATAGTCGAGAATGGTGTTGAATCTTTTTAAGACATCCATCCCCAATTCCTCTGCATCGGCATTACCCGCCGATGGCAACGGCAGATTTATCGGTAGATCAGTTAGCGCGAACTTCCCGATTACCAATTTGGGAAGAACAGCCAGCTGCGTTGCGAAAGAACCGGAGCCCGCGCCGGACCGCGCACCGTTACCGATCACTCTCATTTTCCCGTACAGATTGTTTTTTGAAAGATACTGTTGATTGAGGAACAGACATCCGGTGGCACCCATATCGAACATGAGAGTCTTCGGAAACTCACTACCTCCAATGAATAGGGAGGTTTTTATGAATGGGACGTCTCCTCCATTCAGGTTCATGTCAAACCTGGCGTACGAACTATCTATGTGAAATGGCTTGTCATGAATCACCATGATCATTTCATCAAAGTTTATTTCTACAATCTTGTCTTGAAAAACATCATAGCCAATTGTGCCATCTGCGTTGTCGCCTAATTGCTTATTGATATACATCACCCATTCATTGTCCCAGACCATTTTCGAGAGCTCTAAATGATTGATATTGCTCGTTTGCCTGATCTGGGAGCCGCCAGTTGCATTGTTTTGCACGCTGTCATCGAACGTGACTCTTAACCCTTTGTGAAAAGCGGAAGGGAAAACGATCGTGTTGTCCGCCCCGTTATCAAAGAAAAAACGCAGAGGCTCGGACCGGTTGATGGTTCCCTGGACATAGATCCGGTTATCCTGCCCTAGAGCGAAGGGAAGCGTATCGCGCGTGATCGGCTGATCCGGCGTTTTATGGTAAGTGGTCCGGATAGTCGATATCTCGGTGTAACAGCTGTCCTTTCCAGCGAGCAATATGATGAACCCATACGTCTTTCCGGGTTCAACCTGGAAGGACAGCGAATCGACATCAGTGATAAAAGTGATGCGGTTGCTCGTTCTGAATCGGTGCGCGTAATAGACATCCTTTTTCAGTCCGGGTGAAACCGTCCAGTACTTTTTGTAAAGATTCTTCCCGTCCCTGACGTCTACGTCTACGGAATTGGCCCTCAATACCGGTGTAGTTTGCCCCTTGGCACCGCCTACACTGGCCGTCATGAACAGAGTTAAGAAACAGGCTGGCAAAACGAAGTGCTCTTTTCGCATTTAGGAAGGAAGAATGATGGAAGCCAGTTGAGAGGGCGACCGTAAATGAATTGCATCACTCCAGTACAAGCAATCCGCGTTACACTCTTTTCCGCCGGCAGCGCGATGATTACAAACGCCGATGCCGGGTTCGTGCCTGGGGCTGCGGTCAGGCAATAGTCTCGATTCCGTAACAGGAGGAGACATTGACGCTGACAATCAGAGAACTTCCCGCCGCCGAGCGCCCGCGAGAGCGTCTACGAGCTCACGGCGCCCACGCCCTCAGCTCCAGCGAGCTGTTAGCTATCTTACTAGGTAGCGGATCCGAGGGCCGATCCGCTCTCGGCATCGGCCAGGAGATTCTCTCAGGGTGTAGAGGATCGCTGCGCTTGCTGGCAACGCAGCCGGTAGCAACCCTTACCAGCGTGCGGGGCGTGGGAACGGCTCGTGCGGTTGGTATCCATGCAGCACTGGAATTGGGACGAAGAATGGCGGCGGAGGAGCGGCAGGAAGGGGCGCCCGTTCGCTGGCCACGCGATGTTTACGAGATCTTCGCCCAGCGTCTGGAGGATCTCCCGGTCGAGGAGTTCCACGTCGCCGTTCTCGACTCGCAGCATCGGCTCGAGCGCGACATCACGGTAACCCGCGGTCTTCTCAATTCGTCGCTCGTACATCCGCGTGAGGTGTTCCGGGAGGCGATCGCGGAGAGGGCGGCGGCGATCATTCTCGTCCACAATCACCCGAGCGGGGACCCGACGCCCTCGCCCGACGACAAGGTAGTGACAGAACAGCTCGTACAGGCGGGCAAGGTACTCGACATACCCGTTCAGGACCACGTTATTATCGGAAGGGGACGCTACATAAGCTTCGCGGAGGCGGGACTGTTGTGACGGCAGGCGCGATCAAGGAAAAAGAGACACTCCCGGCCTGGCTTCAGGGGGAGCTTCCGGAGCGCCTCGACCGGGAGCTGCTCGCGCGCGCCTATAGGTTCAGCGAGAAGGCCCACGAGGGCCAGAAGCGCTTGTCCGGCGACAAGTTCGTCTCCCACTGCGTCGAGGTCGCCAAGATCCTCGTCGACCTGCAGCTCGACTCCACCACCGTCGCCAGCGGCCTCATTCACGATGTCGTCGAGGACACCGCGATCACAGTCGATGACATCGAGGCCGAGTTCGGGAAGGAAATCGCCGAGATCGTCGACGGTTTGACGAAGATCGGGCATCTCCCGCTCAACTCGTCGCAGGAACGGCAAGTCGAGAACTACCGCAAGCTGCTCTTGTCCATCGCGAAGGACGCCCGCGTCATCCTCATCAAGCTCGCGGACCGCCTGCACAACATGCGCACGCTCGACTATCTCCCCGAGGAGAAGCGCCGCCGCATTGCGCAGGAAACGATGGATCTGTACGCGCCGCTCGCGCATCGCTTCGGTATGGCGCAGATGCGGTGGGAGCTCGAGGATCTCTCTTTCAAGTACATCGAGCCGCCCGAGTACAAGGCACTCGCGAAGCTCGTCGCGCAAAAGCGCGACTTGCGCGAGCAGCTCATCGGACAGTTCTCCGAGCCGCTCGATCGTGAGCTCAAGCGCGCGGGCATCCGCGACGTCGAAGTCGTCGGCCGCCCGAAGCACCTCTGGTCCATCTGGAAGAAGATGAAGTCGCGCGACAAGCCGTACGAGGAGATCTACGACCTCATGGCCGTGCGCGTGCTCGTCAACAGCGTTCCCGAGTGCTACCACGCACTCGGCGTCATCCACGATGGATGGACGCCGCTGCAGGAGCGCATCAAGGACTACATCGCGCAGCCGAAATCGAACGGGT
>Ga0193726_1001551_pt1 | contig 17780 bp, 32 predicted proteins | sample H2c1metaG_FD_144928 | JGI IMG/M metagenome (GOLD analysis project Ga0193726, IMG submission 144928) | Soil microbial communities from a riparian zone of the East river system, Colorado, United States - H2c1 | ecosystem: Environmental > Terrestrial > Soil > Riparian zone | place: USA: East River... | reverse complement strand
ATATGCAGCTGTTTGAGGCGTATCACCAGTTCTCATAGCAATATTACCATTTTGGAATCTGTCATTGGGCCAATTAGCTATACCTTGAGCTGGCCAATTAAGTCCACCATCATAATCAACGATATCTACCCACGTTCGGTTAGGTCTTATTTTTTCAATTTTTTCTTTAACTATTTTAAAAATAGGATCGATCCTTTGATATTCTATATAATTATAATTATCTATAGTGTGAGTGAAAGTAGGTAGAGCTGGAGCTTTACCTAATTTAAGTGAAGGACTAGTATTTGGTGGTGCATCAAGGAAATAGATACCATCTGATACTGGTCCACCATAGCCTGTGATATAAGGTGCTTCTGCGGGTGATATACTGTAACCATAAATACCACTGCCCCCTATACCAAGACCAAGTTGGAACCAACTTTTATTATGAAAAATTTCAATATGACCGTCTACCCAAATTACTGTGTTAATAGCATCTGCAATTTCAATTTCAACTGGGTCATCTTCACCTGGAACACTAACTGATATAGTACTTAAATCTGTGTTATTACATTGTATCATAAAATCTGAATCACCGAAACCCAATACTTGCTCATAAGTTTGAGTATGCCCTTCAATAAATGCTTCTGATAGCCATACCATTTGTGGTACTTGCAATAAAGAGCTAGGTTTATTCCATAACATTGGTTCTCTGTAACCTGCCGCAGTTCCAGTCATTCCATCAGGAGCTTGACCGGGACCAAAATATGTTTTATGATGATTTTTCTTAAGGAAATCAGGAGTAGTGATTTGATTACTTTTATCTTTAGTAAAAAATGGAATATTTGTTGGTTGATTAAATTTTTGATTTGGATTTGGTGGAGACATTAATTCAATCCTTGATAAAGAAATTTACTTAGAATTTTGAGTTGTTTATCTGTATCTTTAAGAGTACCATTAATAGGTTTCTTACCTAAATTACTGTAAATAAAATTTATAACATTATCTTTAATAATGAAATGTATGTAACGATTGTTACAATCATATTTCATTATTGTTTCTTCACCTTTAATTTTTACTGTGGGGCATATTAAACCATATTTTAAACAAGTAATATATAATGTTTTAGCGGTTTCAGTGAGATTCTTGACTTTATCAATATCCATTGAAGTGTAATTGGATTCCATCCATGATCTAACTGGATGATCAAAAATACAGATATTCATTTTTAAGGTTTCCCTTTAAAAACTTGTAATGTTATAACGCGTCTTTGCTCATCGATTTTTGTTGTTGATATGTAACCCATATAACCACAAGTACATCTTATAGGTGTTGTTAATAATATATCCTCTTTCTCAAGAATTTTATTATCTTGAGATTTTGGAATATTTTGTCCACAACTTACGCAGTAAAGTTTCATTTTTAGATTCTTTCTCTACATCAGCTCTTAGATAAGTATCATCATAGCGTCTATGAATGATTCTGTGTTTCATAACTAAATCATCGAGTTGTTCTTCTGTGATTCCAAGTTTCTTTAGAGCATAGTATTTCTTCATCCAGGGATTCTTCATTGTTGTTTCTCATCAGTAGTTACACCATAATATTTCAACTCGACTGTCTTTGATTCTTGCTTGACTCGAGTGGTTAATAATATCTTTTGAATGTACGTTCCAATCTTTAAGATAAGAGTAATATAATGAAGAATAATATCCACTTATAAGGATTCTAGCTTTACTATTAGTTATGAGTTTTAATAAGTCTTCATGATCTTTAAAGCTCATCTCATATTCATAAGCTCTCTTAGATACCCTCGTCTCACTTAGATAGGTGGGATCTAAATAATGAAAAGTTGAATCATCATTATAATTACTTAATAGCCATCTGAAGTCTCTATTATATATTATTGTACCATTAAGTCTTTGAGTGATGATATTTATGTTATCTATACTTGTGTCCCAAGCATTAGTGTCTCCTGGTTGGTTACCGCGTAGTCGTTCACTCCATGCGAACTCCTTTCCTAATCCTCCACGACTCATTCTATATAGTATATAAGTATTAACTGCTGCATCTACATCATCATAGAAATCTTCATTAATGTGATTCAGTAATGCATTATCAAAAGTTTCCTTTGAATAAGTCAAATTAAGTAATTCATTAGTGAACTCAGTATTGTATTGAAACAATACCTTATACATATTTATAAGTTTGGGATTGATATCATTAATAATTTCTATATGAGATTTTTTCTTATTTAATATGATACTGCCGCCACCAATGAAATCCTCTACATAAGTTAAGGTTTCATAGTTATGTGGAAACTTTGATATTACCCACTCATATAATTTGTTTTTGCCTCCAAAATATTTTATAATTGGTCTCACTTGTATTCGCCACCACGTTGATGGAATGATCCATGATCTATATTAAATGTATCGTGATCATAGTGGCCACAATGCTCTTTATCTTTAATATTTTTAATTTTGTTTTTTAGAATATTATAGTTATTTATTACCTCTTTACTTGTTTTTTCTTCTTTAATTTTTAGGTATCGTTCTAGTGTTTCAGGGTCATTAATATTTATCATTCTTTATCTCATCATTCGTACCCTAAAGTTTTGATTGCGTTATCTGCGTCATTTTCATAACGTAAACCAACTATAGTTTGTGGACGTGCTGATTTTATCAGTGCATCAACAAGAAATCGATTATAGCCTTGAGCACGCATCACTGCGTAAGCCGTGCTAGGTCCACGATTAATACCTGCGTCACAGTGAGCATATATTTTATTCTTAGGTAATGCTAAAGCAGGTAATGCGAACTCAAGTGATTGCTGAAACCATGATACGGGTTTCGATTTACCGTCATCAGATACACCATTATATAGATAACCTATTTGTTTATTTTTAGCAAGATAAGCTAAATCATTCTGCGTGTTCGTACAATCTATAATATGAGTGATGCCATCTTTAATAAGTGTTTGAATATCTTGCTCACTTTGTATGAGTGAGCCAGTCGCTAATCGTGTTGTAATGAAATTATAGTTCATCCGAACACCTGCCAAATTTGTTCTTTAATATTAATTGTTATCGGTTGAGTAGGAGCACCATTGTCTCCTTGTCTAAATACTAAGTAATAAGTACCTTTAGCAAAATTACCTTGGCAAATATTATTAATACCATCAGGTAAATTAATTTTAGGTGCTCTCATACGACCAAATGGTGGACCGATAGAAGTAGGATTAACTCCATAAATACCTAGGTTAAATGGTGAAGACGATTTACAAGTATATGTACAATTACAACCACTAAAAAAGAGAAAAGATGAAGTAACATTATATTGTAAATATAATGGTAAACCATTAGGTTGAAGTGTAATAGGGATACCAGCAGTAATAACTTGTGCACCAACAGGAATGGGTAATACTAATGGACTACCCATGAGTTGGATGTGATCGTACTCGCTTGGATTATTCATTTATTTCCTTGATCTAATTCTATTGGTGGAGGGCGTTTACGTTCAGGTAGCATTACTGCTTTACCGACAATGTAATAATGATTATCGCCGTTATCATTGAATCGATAAATTATTACACCATCACGTTCACCTATTTTTTCTATTCTTACTGGATGCTTCTCGTCAGCATTACACCCAATTAATGTTAGAATTAATGGAATTAGAATTAATGTAATTAGAATTAGGTGTTTAATGGTTTCTTACTCCTTCATAAAAATACAATAAATTATCATTTATTATATTATAGTCATGTCTATATACTGATACTTTAAGTGGTTTAGGGTTAATTATATCATAAGGTTTAGGAATAAAACTTAATTCTTCTTTAATAGGAAAATAATATTCATGTGGTGGTAGAGAAGTAATTTCATATATGGTACCATGATGTGGTCCACCGCACATCTTAATAGTCATCTGTTTATGATGCTAAAGGGATAGGTAAATCGTAAATTACTCTTAGGTGTACTTTACCGGCAGTAATGTTTCCGCCACCAACAGTACCACCGCCAGATACATTGGCTACTACTCCAATATTTTCACCTGCTGATATACCACCACTAGTTAATGTTGTTATAGTTTGGCCCACTGTTAAATTAGTTGTGAAACCATATTTACTTACTGTTCCAGATGAACCGATACCGATAGCAGCAGTTGTACTACTTGCTACAACTAATTGTATAATACGTGCAGCTACGTAACGTACAACAGCACCGGCAGGTACAGCTAAAGCTATTTGACTCACTGCTCCTAATCCAGCAAGATTAACTATTGTATCGAAACGTATTTTTTGTATACCGAATGGGTCATTCTGTAGTAATTGCCTGAGTTCATCAACAGGCATATCATCACGCTCTTCGACAGCATTATCTGTTACTTTGGTTATTCTAATCGTATCAGTCTCATTCATCACTTAGTATCTCCTCGTACTGTTCTTGAGTTAAAACACCAACACAGAATCCTTCAACATATATGTCATAGGTTTTACGTATAAAGTGTCTTTCATTCCATAATAATATATCAGGTGCAGGTAAGTGAATAGATTGAACGCATTGAATGGTTTCAATATATTCACCTTCCTTCGTATATAATTTAATATCAATCATGGTATACCTGTCCAAAAAATAGGAGGTTCCTTTTCTTCACTATTCTCACATATTAGTATTGAACCGTCAGTAAATTTCAATGATGACTCGTTTCCAGGATTCTTTAATCTTATTTTTAATTCACCTGGATACCAGCCATCGATACCTAATCGTTCAAGATTATGATCAATAGTTCTACCTTGTTGTATGAAATATATTGCCCCATATAGATTTGTTTTAGTCCATTTAAGTATTGGGTCGTAACCTCCACATTCAGGCCATTTTATTAAACTCATCTCTTCTTTAATTTCAATATTTGAGAATTGCTTCAGTATTAAATTAAAAATTTCTGTTGGATTGTTAGCACCACGTCTCTCAAAAATAGCACAGTCTTCTCTCCATGAACGATCCTTAATTTCCTTGAATACCCAAATATAATTACCATTGAAATACATACGTTTATGAGGCATAGTATAGAAAGGTTTCTCTGGATCTTGAAGCTCTATATCTTTAACATCTTTAATAAAGGTGTCATAAAGAATATTGGTGTAATACTCGGTACTCATGGTTCGCCTTTCATAATAGATACACCATTGGCATCACATACATCCCAATGTGTTCCTTTACTACCCTTCCTCACTTGATATGTGAATAAATTTTGTTTCATCTTGAAACCCGGTTTAGGGAATATAGCTATAACTTTCACTAAAGCTTTAATATTTGATTGTTTAAATTTACAATAACCAGCTTTAATTTTTAATCTTTCTTTACGGTATACTAACCAGATTTCAGGGTTTGCTGACATAAACATTATATCATTAGTGTTTCCACTTTCCCAGAATCCATGATCACTGCGTTTAAAGATAACTTCTTCATAATTATTGATTGGTATTTTAGAGGGATTAAGGAAACACAATATTAATATTAGTAGTGTTTTCATTTCAATACCATAATCTTACCTTCTTTAACGACACATTCGGGATTATTTTTTCCATTGCTTGGGGCAACCCATGATATATTACCTATATAGGCTTGATTATTAAATGTAGGAGATCGACCATAAACGAATTTATTTGGTATCTCTCGCGATACTCTGATTCTTGAGTAATTATGTATTTCATCAGGCGGCAACCATTCAATGAATCGATCATAGAATTCACTGAGTTTAATCATTTCACCAGGAACGATAAAACACATTTCATCACAGAATAGCTCGATCATAGTCTTATTAGAGTCTTGAACTTTAGATTTCGCTTCAGACTCAATAACAGGAATATTGAGTCTTTCCTCACAAATTGGTATCTCCATAGATAATAATTCAGCTAAAATATCTGGAGCTTCTTTCTCAAGTTGTTTAAACAAATCTCTCTTAGCTATTAATTTATCTTTATTGAGTTTATCCACCTCTATAACTGTTACGCGAGTATCACCTGGAAATATAGGACACGCATTCGGACTATTAGAGCATTGTATGAAATGACATGTGTTTAACATATCAAACGGATCTAAACCTTTTTTATGTATTGTTATTGTTTTACCAGTGCACCAGTCTCGAATTTTATTAAGTGCAGTTTTACTTTTCTGCAAATCTGTTTCTTCTGTTACACAGAATACACTGTTCTCTAATTCACCATTGAATGATCCTTGACTTGTTAAAGCATTGTCAACTCTTTTCACACCATTAATAATTAATAGATTCAATGCTTCATGAAGTGAACTTTTACCACAATCTTCAGGACCATGTAGGAAAAGATAAGGAGTTGGTTCTTCTGGTTTCTGAAGTGCACTAGCTACCCATAATTTTATGTAATCACTTCCTTTAGTTACACTATTGGTTTTTGCCCATTCATTTCTTAGTAATGCTTCATCAAGATTTCTACCTAGATGCTCGAAAATAAGATTCCATGTTGGATGATTAAGATTATCAATATCAGATGAAGGAATAAAACGAAACTGTGCCGCATTTTTATTCCAACATCTATCTCCAGGATACTCAGGTTGGAAAGGTTTATTAACAATTTTCCATGATCGCATCACGCAATTGCCAAGTATTTGCGTTACATCCGTAGCCGCGTGACCTAATGATTGTAATGCCTTCTGAATGTGATTAATAGGATTAGATTCAAAAATTCCATTATATGATCGTATCACCCATCCCATATCATCATTACTTGTTGAAACTAAATGTCTAACAATTTCATCAAAATTGTTTGACTCGACTTCTGATTGCTCTGTTGGATTATCGAATATTTTCTTCCAATGCTTATTTTCTTGTAAGTAACCTTTCAAGCCGCCTTTAATAATATCTCCTGAACTATCAAAATCCAATTCAGCTATTAATCTATCATCTTTATTAATCTTGAGTTTTGTTTTCTTGTGATATGCCCATTCAGGGATAGCAAGATTAATACCTAAAATATTGGCTGCTTCTTGTGCCTCTTTAGCAGAAGCAAAAACCCATCCACCACTTGGATGCTCGATAGCATTATAGCAACGTGCAATAATCTTAAACTCAGGTATTTTATTTAAATAACATTTCGTGTAACCAGAATTATCTTGATCCCAAGTATTTACTTCAGTTATTCCTTGTGTGTAACGTCTTACTATCCAACCACCGTGACTAACTGGATTTAACCATGCGTTATGATCACCTGGTTCACTGCCTGTTGCTATCGTATTAAATATACCTTTAAGTTTTAATTTATCATGCATTTGTTTTAAAGCATACGAATGGACAATAAAAATATGATGGTCTTGATTATAACTACAAATATAGTTATGGTCTTGAAGCCATTTTATATGTCTCTTGTGTTCATCGTCTAATTTTATCCGTACTTTCTGTCCTGTTAATTCAAGGAAATCATCTTCAATATTTTCTTTAACAAAGAACGGTATATTTTTAGTTCTTTTACCGCTGATTACATTAATATGATCTTTCCAGTTATCAGGGATTGGACATAATTCTGTATGCGATTTAATTAATTTTAAACCTCGGGTTCCAATCATTTTGCGATGCCACTGCCATAACACACCACCTAATGCATCTACTTTACTTTGGAAATCGAAATGAGTGATTCCCGACATCATTGACAGGATAGCTCTTGCTAACGCTTTATGCTCAATATGGTTAATAGTAGGTATATCAGGGGTAAAAGCATAAAGATGTAATCCACTACCACTTGTTGAGTATCTAGTTTCGATCCATGGAATGCTTTTGACATTGTCTTGTACTTCTTGCAATTCTGATTCAGTTAATTTATTCGAGTGTCTTTCGCTATGACCAGATATCGCATCGAAATCGAAAGCAACAAACTTACTTACTTTATTTACCCAATCCCAGCCTGTGCATCCGATACCCATAGCATGTACAGCAAGATCATAATTAATAGTATGGTTGTTATTGTCAGGAATAGTATTTGCATTTTTCGGTATTCTGAGACTATACCAAGTTTGAACGTGATCAGTGAAGGTATTTGTTTTTTCTCCTTTAAATCCCTTCTCCACTCTTTCCCCCTCATCTTGCGCAACTAAAATTTGCACCTCCATATTGGGATTATAAAGATTCGCTAGATCTTCATGAGTACTGTTCTCTAAAAATATCTTGATTGACTCAGAAAACAACATAGTCTACTCCATTATTGATAATCCCTTTTCTATTTAATTCTCTTAATTCCTCCCATATTAATTCTCTTTCTATTGAAATTTCTAGCGGAACAGTGTAATACCTATTTGCTTTATGTTTTTTTAAGTCAATAAATTCTAACATTAATTTTGCTTGTTTCTTTTTGATCATTAAATCATTTATGATTACTTCTAAAAATGGTTTTATCTCATTATTAGTTAAATACCATCGCCAAGATTTATTATGATTTGGCCTATCGTCTACATTTTGATAAATATTTCCAATTTTTGTTAGTTCTTGAATATATTTCAATAACTCAATTTTTGTGTTAGTTATCACCACATGAATATGATAATTCCAATCTTTACCTCCCTTTTGTTTTTGTCTATTTACACTAATATTTCCTTCACCATCAATAATCCCAGCTATATAACTGATTTGTTTTTCTGTCAATATATTCATAATAATTATTCCTTATTGTTGACAAGCCGCCATATCTCTTCTCTATGGATAACGACCTCCCTCGGAGCATCGAAGCCTAGTTTCGCTTTTATGTGATTAATATCAATAATCAGTAAAGTAATATTGCCAATCATTAATTTATCATCGATCTTACAATCAAAGAAATGAACCAAAATTTAACCTCTTGTTTTGATTAAATTAATCAAATCGATTTAATCAATCCACGCATCCCTACTATCTTATATTACGGCAAAAAACCAAAATTTTTTACAGATTTTGCCGAAACCTACTCTTGTGTCCGTGGGCTGTTTGCAAGTGTGGTTCACCTAACCTATACTACGGCAAAAAACGAAAATTTTTTAGTGGAAACCGATCACGTTGGGGCTTACTGCTTACCTTCTTACTCTTTTCTCTTAAACTAGTACAAAAAAGAGACATAGGGGAGAGAGCATAGAGGATAGGGAAAATGAGACAGTAAGCAAGTGACGAGTTATGAGCTGTCAATACTCCATACTACGGCAAGAAACCAAAATTTTTTAGTCGGATTGCCTACGCGCGTACGCGCATGCCCGATTTCCATATAGTGAGTGAGAAACGGGAAAATTTCTAAAAAATTTTGGTTTTTTGCCGTAACATAAGATAGACGAGAATTTCAGTCACGTCAAACTGATTAAACCAGTTTGATTAATTTAATCAACTATCGAGGTTACAAATCATGGCCAAGGACAAGAATGATCTCCGGCATCTTCCACTCAGTCAGGTACGGCCAGGAGAAGCGGCGCTTCGCTCAGTTAATAAAGAGAGTGAAGATTACCACGAATTAGTAGAGTCTGTTCGACAAGTTGGAATTATTAACCCTATTTCTGTACGCGAAGTACGGGATGCGGCAACAGGTAAAACTGTATGGGGTTTAATTGATGGATTGCATCGATATACTAGTGCTATCGATGCAGGGTTAGATACTATTCCCGCTCATATAATGGAAGCGGACGAAGCAAGGTCATTAGAGATCCAAATCATTGGCAACTTACATGTTGTCGAGACCAGAGCTGCCGATTATAGTAAACAATTAGAGCGTTTACTTCGGCTTAATCCAACCATGACGGTGGAAGAACTTGCCAAGAAGTTAGGCAAGTCTAAGACGTGGCTTACTGAGCGTTTAAATCTAACTAAATTAACTGATGATATTCAAGCATTGGTTAATGATTCCACAATTAATATTACTAATGCTTATCATTTGGCGAAGTTGCCTCAAGATGAGCAAATTAATTTCGCCGATCGTGCCATGACTATGACACCATCGGAATTTGTTCCTACGGTGTCCGCACGCAATAAGGAATTACGGGATGCCAAGAGGCAGGGGCGCTTAGCTGCCGGGCCAAAACAGTTTGAACCTCCTGTTTATTTGCAGAAACTCGCTGAACTTAAGCAGGAACTTCGGGAACTCAACAACGGTAGGGGATTAATTAATCAATTCACGATTAAAGATCCCCTTGAGGCGTGGAAATACGCTATATCATGGGTATTGCATCTAGATCCTATCAGTGTAGATGTTTCCAGAACGAAAGAGGAAGAACGGAAAAAGATTAACGATGAGGCTAAGGCCAAGAAGAAAGCAGAAAGAAAAGTTAAAGAAGCCAAGGAAGCTGCTAGTATCGCAGCCGGCCTCTCTCCTGATGAGGACGATGAGGATGAGGAGTAATGGAAATAACTTATTTAGTTATCTTCCATGAAGGGATGGATGCTCATATTTTGAATGAGTGTCCTGATCAAAGTAATTTAGACCACGAAGATGTGGTTTATATTAGAATAACATCTTTCCCTATGCAATCAGACACATTACTTTTTGAACAGTATTCAACTACGGTTGCAGGTTGGGTAAAGGTTACACAATAAAACCTTGCAAGGTCAGTCATATCCCCAATATGATTTAGAGTGTTGAATTGTTAATTCCGACACTGTAAAAAATAAAGAGAATTAACGTAATAAAAGATTAATCTGGGTACTGATGGGAGTATTTGGATTAATCATTAATTTTCCTTGAACCCTTGAATTAAGGACTCCAAAAAATGTCAGAACTCGTCGCTTATGATGCAAATGAATCCCCGCTTCCCGAAGTCACAAATCCTTATGATGAGTCTTATTCCGTAGTAGTATCAGGGAGTGCCTTCCTACCACGACTGCAATTATTTATTGCAGCTAGTGAGTTAGTGAAGAACGGTAATTTCCCAATGAATCATTACGGGTTAGTTGCGAGTAAGGATCAAGTGGAGGATCTAGGGAAAGAGGTTGACGTATTACTTTTATCATGGCGTCCACGTGCATTGGATGCATCGGATAAAAGCAATATTCGAGCATCTAGTGATGTCAATAGTGATTTATTCAAGGAGATTCAAGAAAACTCTAAAGAAACGAACAGTGGTTGCATGTACGGACCTGAATATTTAGTTTGGGTACCGAATAGAGAGAAATTTGCCACTGTATTATTCGGTAGTATTAGTGCAAGGAATGAGGCACGGAATGTCCATCCATTAATTAAGAAACCTTGTACCTTTAAGTCGAGATTGATTAAAACACCGAAGTACTCATGGCAATCAATGATAGTGACACCATGCAGTACACCATTTATGATCCCAACTGAAGATATAATACGAGAGGTTATAGAGGAGTTCTTGCAACCTCGCGAGATTACAGGTGCGGAGAAGGCGCCAGATACAGTAGGTGCAAGAGTACGTTAATTAAATTGATTATTTAATTAATTTAGTGGGGCGGTAGTTTAGTGGTAAAACAGGTCACTCATAATGACTCATCGGGAGTTCGATTCTCCAACGCCCCAATATGAAAGTAAAATGTATCGAAACTTTTGAAGAAAAGACATGGCCATTTGGTAGGCCACCGGAATTCGGTCCATACCCTGAAGTTGGCAAAATTTATACTGTTTACCGTCAACGTGATACTAATGAAATTCTTATTCAGACATCATCAACAGCTTTAATGCTTTGGTGGCACATGGATCACTTCAAAGAAATAATATGATTTACATAAAAGCGCCTGATTTCATCAATTGGCCTATCGTTTCTAATCATGTTAGTGAAGATACTTTTTATGCTGATGTGATAAATCACTACTATGATAGATTACATTATCCAGATATTATGACAATGACCCATGAAACAACGCACATGATCAATAGTGATATCAGGAATAAGAACAGTGGTAATGTGGGATTCTATGTTGGAAACAATAACGCTTGTATATTTCCTCAACCTAATTTCACTAAAGATAAAATAGCTCAGTTTGTTCCTACTGCCCTTCAAGGATTAAGTTTCAATGAATACGTAGTAGGGATGCGGGAATGGAATGATAGTCCATTATATTTATATGATGAGTGGAGAGCATACATAAATGGGGCAAAGGCAGCAGTTGAGTACGTAGAAAAGGGATTGTATAAGGATGGTTGGACAAATGCAGTTTCAAACCCTCTTGAATTCTCGGTTTACGTTTGCGCAACTTTACTGGCTATTAAACAATATGCTCCAAATTATCTCAATAATACTCCTAATTATCTGCGATATACTAATTATTCTTTAATGAATAGTTATGATGTATATATGAGAGGGAGTGTGATGGAACAGTTCAAATGGAATAAACAAGATGCATATCTAGCAGCATTAAGAACTGATTCAACAATCAGTAATGTATTAGCAACTTATTTTAATGGTGTGTGGTTAACATGATAATTGAAGAGTTTTGGCAAGCTTATAAAGAGAAACTCGTTCCTAAGAATGCTTCTGAGTATCAAATAAAAATAATACAGATGGCTTTCTATGCTGGTTGTATGCAAATAATGAGTATTAACGAAGGGTTAGGACAACCGGGTGTTAGTGCAGAATATGGTTGTATGGTCCTATCAGCAATACATAAAGAATTGAAAGAATATAGGGATAAGTTATAATGAGTAAATGGATATTATGGGTTCTAATTATTGTATTATTCTTACTTTCTTTAGGGAATGCTTTCCTGTTTGGATATTTGTGTGAGAAAATCAATCATGTGAATGAGAGAGTACCTTCATCAAGAATCATTGGTTACGGTGATTCTCTTGAATTAAATTCTTTTGATTTACGGCCTCATTATGAAAAACGTAATTGAAATTGTCAATAGGCAGCATAATAAATCAACAGTCTACCTAAATAAAAGAATCATTGCTCGTATAAGTTTTAATCAGTTAATGGCTGAATGGTGTGTTGATTACAATAAGGACTTGATATTTGGTAATACAAGAGATGATGTTATTGACTCTATGTTAGAGAGAGTATATGACAGATTACAAAGTAGGTGATAAAGTTTGGTTCGTACCCGATGGTTATCTTATAGCTATTGAATGTGTCATAATAGAGATTGATGATTACTTTAGAAAGAAAGAACCACAAGCATATTTATTTTATGATCTTGACGAACCTGTTGGCCATAATGTATCTGTTACTGAATTACATAAAACTAAAGAACTAGCATTAGAAGAGTTAACACAAAGATATAAGGAATTATTAGAAGATTGCGTTGAAGATTTAATTGAGAACGCAAATGAATTAAGTAAACAAATTTTTCCATCTAAAGCAGTTACCACTTTAGAAAGATACCGCAAAGGTAGAATAAATTTTATTGTCAGCACTTGGGAAGATTGTCAAGATCATGAGCAATCTTTCATTAAAAGATCATGGTATCTTAAGTTATCTGTTAAAGAGTACGGTAAAGAATGGTTTAATGTAGAGAATATAAATGGATAACTATGCTATATGTTTACCTATAACAGTAACTAATAATATTTTGCCTAATACTGGTAAGGGATTCTGTTCTGAATGTAATCAGGAAGTGTGGACCAGTGAAGGGACAATAAATAGAGTCAATAATCATGGGTTCAAAATTCTTTGTATGAATTGTGCTATGAAGTACGAAGGTATTGCTTTAATAGAGTTGCCATCTCACGAAGAGATGCGTAGCATTAAAAAGTATATTGTTGAACAGAATTAATTGATACACCTCCATCTAGGAGGAACAATACCCCGCAAGGGGTGAGCGCAAGTTTAGTTTGAGATTTAGTTTTAACAGTGTTGAAACAGTGCAGGTTCGATCCCTGTCTCCCCGATTTAATTAACTTACGGGGAGTAGCCCAATTGGCAGAGGCATAGACACCTTCAGTTTTAAACTATCGCTCTAGACTAAACTGGATTTCACTGATGAATCGACCGTGATAGATTGAATGAAGAAACGAGGGTGCGAATCCCTCCTGGCTCGCTTGCAGTGTTAAACCATTGAGCCGGTGGTCCAACAGTAAGACGCTTCATGTTAAATTGAACTATCACGACTGGATATTGTCATCAGTGATGGGTTTATCTATTTCCACAAAGGGCCTCTATGATTATAGGCTATATACCGTAGAGGCCCGCTTTCTCTTTCAAGGCATTACTAATATGGCTAAATTAAATCAGATTGTTGCAGTAGTATCGACTAAGAAAACCGATGGTAAAAATACCATTACGGAATTATATCATAAGGTTAAGAAACCAGATTTATTCACAGGATTAATACGTACATATGAAACATTATCTATAGATGGAGAAGAGCTCCCTTCAGAGAGTAAACTAATACAATTAACAGTTAAGGAAGCTATCGATACTTTCATTGAGGCGATGACTCCTGTTTACGATACAACACTTACTCAGGATGGAGCAAACACAGTAGCTGAATCTGATGTGATTATTGATGGTGTTAAAATATTAGAGAATATACCTGTTACACATTTATTATTTATCGAGAAGCAATTAACAGATTTACACACATTCATTACTCATTTACCTGTTCTTGATCCAGGTAATACATGGTCTTACAGCAAAGATAGTAATTGTTTTGTGACTCCAGAGTCATGGAAATATCACACAAAGAAATTACCTAGAGCTTTTATTAAAGCAGAAGCAACAATTCAACACCCCGCTCAAGTAGAAATTCTAAGTGAGGATAAGAATATTGGTAGATGGAAGACAATCAATCAGTCAGGAGCAATACCGGCTCTAACTAAACATGGATATCTTGTGAGAGTCAAGAAACTTATTGAAGCAGTTAAGAAAGCTAGAGAAGAAGCTAATAATATTGTAGTAAATGACAGAAAGGAAGCAGAGAGTATATTCAAATATATTTTTGAGAAGTAACCTATGCTCAATGAGATTGAGAGACTTACTAAAAAGTATGGAAGGCAACATGAATCCCTCATCAAGGAGGCCATAACATGGTTATATAAAATAGAGAAAGAACTTAATCTGAAACCAATGAATAGAGATGCATATATTGAAGATTTACTTTTATATGTTGTGAAGGAGAAATAATTATGAGCCATGAAGTGGAAAGTATGATGTACCTGGGTGAAGAACCTTGGCATCACTTGGGGAAAAAGATAGAGGAAGATGATGCTTATTCAATAGAGAAATGTATCGGACATGCAGGTCTTGATTGGACCGTGGAGCTTAGACCCTGTTCTGCGTTTCTTGAAGAAGAAATGGATTATATTACTGTACCTGGGTGTAATGCAACAACACGTAAACATCCAGATGGTAGGCACCAGATTCTTGGAGTTGTAGGTGATCGTTATACTGTTATTCAAAATGTGGATGCATTCGATCTTTTCCAACCATTTTTAGATTTGAAATCTGTTAGGTTGCATGCAGCCGGTAGTTTGTTTGAGGGCGCTAAAATATGGATTTTGGCAGAAATAATGGGTGAACCTCTGCATATTACTGATTCAGATATTGTTAGAAAATTTCTATTACTCTCTCATGGTCATGATGGACAATCTGTAGTGAGATTTGGATTCACACCGACGCGAGTTGTCTGCTGGAATACTTTGACTATGGCTCATGAAAGTAATCTTAGTAAATTAATAAGAATGAGACATACTAAAAATGTTATGGAAAATCTTAAAAATGTAAGGGAAGTGATCGATTTAGTTAATCAAGATTTCAAGGCTACCGAGACTCAATACAAACGATTACTTAAAACAGAGATATCTCAAGCCGATGTAGAGAAGTATATTAAGGTAGTTCTTAACATTGATGATAAAGATATTTCTACTCGAAGTCATAATACAATACAGAAAATTAAAAGTTTTTTCTATATGAGTCCAGGTAATGAAGAAAAGGGAGTAAGGGGAACACTGTATGCGGCATATAATGCAATCACGTATTATTTGAGCCATATATATGGAAGAAATGCAGAGAACAGACTCGATGCCAATTGGTTTGGTAAGAATACTGAAACAAATAAACGTGCATTACAAATAGCTTTAGATGATTTTTCAAATGAAAGAGAATAATGAAAGCTAATGTTACCGAGAATCAAGATTTAGGAATGAATCAAGGAACCACTCTTGAATTTCATAGTGTTTATAAAGTGGCTGAAGCCTCACCGAGAGGTCTCATAACTACGAGTGGTCGATTAGGAGTAACAACATTAACTGATACAATAAATCTTATTATAGCAAATTACTCAAATCGTCCAGTGGATTGGCTTGTCAGCTTGAATGGTGTTATTGTTGCACAAATTCACAGAGATGACTCAGTGACTTTACCATGACGATATTACAATTACAAATATTAAAGATTCTATCTCTTGGTTCTTTACATGGTAAGGAATTAAGAGATAAATTGAAATGGTCTACTAGTAAACCTGGTTTCTTCCAATTGATGGGGAGAATGAAGAAAAATAAATTAATTGAATGGTCTTATGTTAGAGTTAATGATCATAGAGAATCTATGTATTCGATAACATCTTTAGGCAAGGAAAAATTAAAGGCCAATTTGAGAGTATTAAATTAATCAAATCAATTTAATCAATCCAATAGAAATATTCTCAAAAATTCGTCTTGACATTGGTAGAAATTTATGAGAGAATGGGTTAGCGACAGTCTACACTTTATTCCTCTCAGATTGATTAAATGGCATTGATTAATTTAATACAATGTTGAGAATATATTTTCAACCAAGTGGTGATGCAAATATTATTACAAGTGGAGAAATAATCCTCATAAATGAAGATGATGAAATTGTTTCATTCATCCCGTCTTCATGGGAAGAATACAATGAGTATACAACTGAAATTTATATTAAAGCAAAATTTGGAGCTATAGAATTAGATGAAGCAATGATTGAAGATTTATCGTGTAATGAAATTCAATTATTCAATGACTTAAGCAAGGAAGTGTTATGAAAATATTACCAATGGATGGATTAGTAGAAGATACTCTTAATAGAAATGAGGAATTACAAGAAAAATTATTCAGGGGAGGTTTAGCCGCAAAACTTATTTTATTTCGTTCACAGGGAATCATCTCCGAAGGAATGACTCTAGAACAAATCATCAAAATATTAACCAAGGAGTAATTATCATGAATACGCGAGAGTTTATTGAAGTTATTAATCCCGACAGTAAAGATTATACAGAAATATCTTTAGAGGATTTGCAACTTGCATTGCAAACCTCCAAGGGAGCAAAGATAGTATCATTAATAACAATGACAATCCCTGATCTCAAACAACTCCCAGATAGGGAATGTCCTTTCGACTACGAATTAGTTAAAGTATCTTATATCAATGGAATGGTGAATTTTAATTATGCAAATGCTGTTAATGCACAACGTGTACGTGAAGGTAAGGAACCTGATTTTATTCCATCCACAAGAAAATGGGGAACACGTTTAATTGGTTCACCATTTGTTAGCCATGTATCGAAAACTACAGGTGAGAACAAATTATATTTAGAAGTGAGAATTCTTAAATCTATTAAACACAGATATCTTCAGCCATCTAAAGGTATTTCTATTGAAGATGAAATAGTGCAACCCTATCTTAGAAAGAAAAGCGAATCATTCTCTCAAGACGTAGAGAAGGAAATAATCTTAAGAGATTATGACATAAAAAATATTGCTTGCATAATTATTGAGAAACAAGGTTACTTCATTAAAGGCAATACATAAGAAAGATAAATAAATGCCTGCTCCTCAAAGTTTTAAAGAGTGGCTGATCGACATTAAAATGGTATTAGCTTTATTTTGGGTAGTTGTAATTAATCGACAAC